>VOFG01000602.1_pt1 | contig 52629 bp, 96 predicted proteins | sample 5384171 | NCBI WGS metagenome assembly VOFG01 (sample SAMN12384726, study PRJNA508395) | human gut metagenome | isolation source: healthy gut F | host: Homo sapiens
GAAGAGCAACGTGGAGCGCAGAGACACCAGATCGGTCTCGCCGCGCCAGAGCCATGAGGGGTCCTCCTCACGCACGTCTCCGCCGTGCGAACGCAGGGCGTCCTCCACGCGGGCGGTAAAGGCGCGGATGGCCTCGTCGTCAAAGTTGACGTTCGTGAGCGTGGTGAAAAGCCCATCGGCGAGCAGCTGCGTGACCTCACGCGGATGCTCGCTATTCTGTTCGCAGACCTCCGCGAGACGGATCAGGCGGCAGACAAGAATATCCTGTAAATGTGCCGTCGTGGGCTGCTTGCCGCATACGCCGGTGCGGACGCAGCCGCTGCCGCCGGCGGTCTGCTGGCATTGAAAGGCTCCATGGGCATCTCCGGGATCGTCCCATCCGGCGCCAGAAAGCCCATGCCGAAGTCTGTGCCCAGCGCGTGGGCGATGACGCCGCCGGAGAAGTCCGGATTCCTGCTCCACGCCAGCTCCGCCGCAGCGGTAAACGCCGCAATGTGCCCGTCGTTGGTCATGTGGAGGGCGGCGCCCTCCCGACACAGCGGCTGCAGCCGCTCCAGAAGACCGCCCAGCTCCGCGAAGGCATCCTCGTAGTCCGCGGCGGGGTTGCTCCGCATGCCCTGCGTCTTGGGCGTTTCGCCGCCCACGATCCTGTCCCGGATCACCACATCCGGGAAGCTGACACCCAACACGTCCAACGGTACGGAGAGACTTTCCGCCACGGCCTGCGCCATGACCGCATCGGCGGCGTTCTTGTCCAGCGCTTTCGCTCCAGCGCCGGGGTCAGCCCCCGCCGCGCAGCAGGCCATCAGGCGCACCAGCAGCACGATGGGCCGGTGATGCCCTCCGCTGTGGGGCTGGAGGCCGGGTCCCAGTCGTACTCCTTGACGCAGACCAGCTGGCCGTCCACGGAGACGGCGGCCTTGATGTCCGTGCCGCCGATGTCAATGCCGCAGCATACGCCGCTGCCGCACCGTGCCGCCGCCTGCCGCAGCCGCTCCGTCAGCTGTCCCTGTACCGGTGCGGCATCCGGGGCGGGGGAGTAGTCCTCCTGCGGGCGCACCGCGAAGGCGAAGCGTCCGCCGCCGAAGGCGCGGCACAGCCGGTCGGCGATGTTGATGACCTTTCCGTATCCGCTGCGCGCCGTCCGGCGCACCTGAAAACACCTCGTCCAGCTGACCCAGCAGCGCTGCGGCCTCCGATTCCCGCGCGTCCAGATAGAACGCCATCTCCCGCCCGCTGCATGCGGACAGGGTGTTGTACACACAGGCGGTGACGTATTGCATGACAAACTGCCGCGCCTCTATACCGTGCCAGCGGGGGAGGGGCAGCGAAAAGTCCCGCTTACTCCCGTCGCACAGCGTCAGCTGCATGGTCACGGGAACCGCGTCCTCCATCCGGGCGCACCCTCCCGCACGTCCGGCAGCCAGACCGCCTGCCCGCGCTTTGCCTGTTCCAGCCATTTTGAGATCATGTTGCTCCTCCCGAAAGAAAGGAGCGGCAGCGGCTTTTCCCTTTTGTTTTACAGCACGTGTACCTCGTCCGGGTCGAATACCAGATGGCATTCCTCGCCCACCTGATAGATGCGCTTGCTCTTGGGGTTGGGGTCGGTCAGCTTTACCAGCGTGTCGCCCACCATGACGTGATAGTTCTGATAGCTGCCCATGAAGCAGCTGACCACCACCTTGCAGGGCAGGCCGCCTGCGTCGGCCAGCGAGCCGGATTCCGGTCGCAGCACCACCGTGTACTCTTTTGCCGTTTTCCAGATCGTTCCGCCCGGCGATGGGCATTTCGTGTCCTTCAAAACTCAGCAGGGCGTGGGTGCTGTTGTGGCCGGTCATCGTGCCCCTGAGGAAGTTGGCCTCGCCGATGAAGTCCGCCACGAACTCGTTGACGGGGTGGTAGTAGATCTCCTGGGGCGTGCCCATCTGCTCCACCACGCCGTTTTTCATGATGATGATGTTGTCGGAGAGGGCCATAGCCTCGGACTGGTCGTGGGTGACGTAGATGGCGGTGATGCCTACCTCCTGCTGGATGCGGCGTATCTCAGTGCGCATGGACACACGGAGCTTGGCGTCCAGATTGGAGAGCGGCTCGTCGAAAAGCAGGACGCTTGGCTCGATGACCAGGGCGCGGGCCAGCGCCACGCGCTGCTGCTGGCCGCCGGAGAGCTGGTTGGTCATACGCCCTCCATGCCCGTCAGCTCCACCAGATCCAAAATCTTCATGACGCGATCCTTTATCTCGTCCTTGGGGATCTTACGCAGCTTCAGGCCGTAGGCCACGTTGTCGAATACGTTGTAGTGGGGTAGCAGAGCGTAGCTCTGGAACACCATGGCGGTGTCGCGCTTGTTGGGTGTCAGCTCGTTGATGGCCTCGTCGCCCAGGTAGATTTCGCCCTCGTCGGGGCTCTCGAAGCCGGCGATCATCCGGAGCGTGGTGGTCTTGCCGCAGCCGGAGGGGCCCAGCAGCGTCACGAAGCTGCCCGGCTCGATGGTCAGGGAGGTGTCCTTCACGGCGTAGAAGTCCTTGCCGGTTTTGGGATCTTGATAGATTTTGGAGATGTGCTCCAGACGGACGCCTCTTTTTCACTTTATCCATGGTTTATTTGTCCTCCTTGCAGCTTTCTGCTGGTGCCGAAGTGCTTGATGAACAGGTTCATCAGCAGCACAGCACCGTAGGTGATGATGATAAGAATGGTTGCAAACGCGCAGGCAAGGCTGTAAGAGCCCTTTTCGGCGAACTCGTTGATCTGCACGGTGATCAGCAGGAACTGCGGCGTCACCAGCAGAATGATGGCGGAGATAGCCGTGATGCTGCGGACGAAGGCCGTCACCAGACCGCTGAGGAAGGAATCCTTGATCAGCGGCAGCGTCACCGTCATGAACACCTTGAAGCTGTCCGCGCCCATGTCATAGGCCGACTCCTCGATGGACTTGTCGATCTGCCGCAGGGCGGAGATACCGCTTCGCGTACCGGTGGGCAGGGAGCGGCACCACGAACACGATAATAAGGATCAGACCCGTGCCGTACAGACCCTGCATGAGGCCTCTGTTGACAACTCCGTTGGAGAAACCCCGGATATAGCCCACACCCAGCACCGTGCCGGGCACCGCCATGGCCAGCATGGACACGGCCTCGATAAAGCCCTTGGATTTGAATTTCCGCTTGACCACCAGGTAGGAGATGATCATGCTCAGAAGCGCCGTGATAGGCGCGGAGATCAGGCTGAGCACAAAGGAGTCGCGGAAGGCCTGGAAGCCGTGGTAGCGGGTGAACACCAGCTCGAACCACTTGGTGGTCAGCGGGGAAGAACTTGAAGCCCCAGGTGGGGGAAGAACGCGCCGATGGGCACGCAGATATACATGAGGATGACGAACCCGGCGGCCAGGGCGCGCACAGGATGGTCAGCGGCGTCTTAACGCTCTTGTCCTCGATGAGCATCCGGGCGCGGGACGCCTTACCGGTGAGGTGGCGGCGGTCTTTGCGCTCCAGATAGTACTTTTGCACGATGAACATGGCCAGCGTGATGCACAGCAGCACCACGGCCATGGCCGCCGCGCCCGGGCTTGTCGTAAGAGCCGGTGATCTGGAGGTAGATGGTGGTGGCCAGCGTGTCGTAAGAGCCGCCGATGATCATGGGGTTGGCAAAGTCGGCGATGGACTCGATGAACGTGACCAGAAACGCATTGCCCAGGCCCGGGAGCATCAGGGGCAGCGTGACGCTGGTGAATACCTTCCAGCGGGAGGCGCCCATATCCCGCGCCGCTTCCTCCAGCGACGGGTCGATGTTCTTCAGAAGTCCCTTCAGCATCATGTAGCACACCGGGAAGAACGTCAGCGTCTGGACGATGACGATGCCCCAAAAGCCGTACACGCTGTTGTCATAGATGCCCAGCAGGAAGCGAGTGATGATGCCCGCCTTGCCGAAGAGCATGATCATGGACAGCGACAGCACGAAGGGGGGGACACCACCGGCAGCATGGAGACGACCTTGAACAGGCCGCCCACGAACCTGTTCATGCGGACGTAGACCTCCACATAGGCGAACAGCAGGCCGATGAGAGCGGACAGAATGCCCACCAGAAAGCCTACCTTTAATGTATTGGTGATGGCGCGGGTAAAGGTCGGCATCTTGAAAATGCGATCGAAGATGGAAAAACCGAAGGTGCCGTCTCCCACAAAACTATCCACCAGCAGTATGGCCAGCGGGTAGAGGATAAACAAAGTCAGAAACGTGATCAGCACGACGATGGTGGTGACCATGATGGGATCGGCCATCAGCTTTTTCCGATCCAGCGCCGCGCTCTGTGTCCTTGCCATAGATAGCTCCTTTCTCATCCCGAAAGGAATGGTAAGTTAGAATAGATCAGAACAGCAAGAAAGAACGTTGAGCGGGGCGGCGGCCATAGCCGCCGCCCCGCATAAGATCGCTGGGAAATATCAGAGCAGAGTCAGATCACTCCGTCTGGAAACGACCGGTATCCTCGGTGTTGGCGCCGGAATCGGCCAGAGCCTTCATGACTTCCTCCACATAGGTGGTGGTGTTGGCCTTGGCGTCCTGGAAGTCGTACTCCATGACGTTGTTGGGATCCAGACCGAACTCGGAAGCCTGCTCAGGCTGCTTGGCGTTGTCGATGACCAGGAACTGATAGGAGCCGTGGTTGGCAGCCAGCTCAACGCACTCGGGGGACAGAGCGTACTCGACCCACAGCTTGGCGGCGTTGGAGTGGGCAGCGCCCTTTGAAGATGGCGGTGGCGCCGATCTCGAAGGAGGTGCCGCTGGAGGGGATGATCAGGCCCACGTTGGTGTATCCGTTATCCACGATCTGAGTGATGCCGTCATGCAGGAAGCCGATGCCGACGATGCACTCACCGGTGCCCACGTTCTTGCTGGGGCCGGAGCCGGACTTGGTGTACACTTCAATGTTCTTGTCCAGGTCAACCAGGTACTTGATGCCCTCATCGTGGCCATACTTCTGGATCATGGTGTTCACGACCAGCTTGGCGGTACCGGCGGTGTTGTAGTTGGACAGCCAGATCTCGCCCTTGTACTCGTCCTTCAGCAGGTCAGCCCAATCGGCGGGAGCCTTCCTGCTCCAGGCGGGCCAGCTCGTCGGTGTTGACCATGAAGCCCAGGATGCCCCCCTTGTAGATGCCGAACCAGTTGTTGTCGGCGTCCTTGTACATGTCGCCCACCAGGTGAGAGGCGTTGACAGCGTCATAGGGCTCCAGCAGGCCTTCAGCCGCGCAGATGTTGTACGGATCAGTGGTGCCGCCGAACCAAACATCAGCGGAGGGATTGCCGTTCTCCTCCTCGATCTTGCCCTCCACCTCGCCGGTGGACAGACGCTGATAGGTGGTCTTGATGCCGAACAGCTCCTGGAAGTGCTGGCAGGCAGCGGCCAGATACTCCTCCTCGCAGGAGCCGTACACCACCAGCTTGCCCTCGGCCTTGGCAGCGGTGATCAGCTCGTCCATGCCCGCGAAATACTCGGGATAGGTAGCGTCGTCGCCGTCGGTCTTAGGCTCGTCCTTCTTCTCGCCGGAGGCCACCAGGCTCAGAGCCATGACCAGCGCCAGCAGAAGAGCAAAAAACTTCTTCATAACAAATTCCTCCTTAAAGATTATTCAGCCGCAGTGAATCACTGCTTCGAATAGACGTATTATAGTCACCTCGACCGCATTTGTCAACAATGCACAGGCACCATCCGCATCGGTTCGACGCAACTTTTACACATTCTACAAACCGCTGGTAACGATCTTTCGGTTAAAATGACTAAACTTTATGTAAATGGAAAGTAAAATCAGTGCAAAGCAAATGTAAAAACTTGCAATCCGCCGCCGCCGTGATATAATGATAATCCATCAAACGCGGCGCCCATTCTGCCTGTCCTGCCGCGGAAAAGGAGATACCTTATGCTTACCGGATTGAGCACAATACGTGCCGGAGGCCACCCTTACCATATATGATAATCTGGAGTTTTTCGTCCGGCTGCTGCTGTCGGCGGCGCTGGGCGCTCTGGTGGGACTGGAGCGCAGCAAGCGGCGGAAGGAGGCGGGCATCCGCACCCACTGCATCATCGCCTGCACCTCCGCGCTGTTTATGATCGTCTCCAAATATGCCTTTCTGGACTGCCTCAACATAGACGGGCTCCGCGGCGCTGACCCGGCCCGCATCGCGGCCCAGGTGGTCAGCGGCATCTCGTTCCTGGGCGCCGGCGTTATCTTCAAAAACGGCAACTCCATCCGCGGGCTGACCACCGCCGCCGGTATGTGGGGCACCTCCGCCATCGGCATGGCCGTGGGCGCGGGGATGTACTGGCTGGGTCTGTTCGAGGCCGCCGTGCTGGTGGCCATCCAGGTCATCCTGCACCGCTTCCCTGTGGGTGCCGATGCCCTGACCACCCAGGAGATACTGGTGGAGATGGCGGACACCCGGGAGATGCAGGAGCGGTTCGATGCGCTGCTGAAGAAGCACCGGGGACAGGTGACGGAGAGCAGCCTGACCCGGGAGGAGGGGTATCTCCGCATGGAGATCACCGCCAAGCTGGAGCCGCCCATCAGCCATGACGAAGCGCTGGCCTTTATGAAAGAAAATACCGGCGTCCGCCGCATGTCCGTGTGAAAGGGAGGATACCGATGAAGCGTTCCGAGATCAACCGCGCCCTGCGGGACATGGAGTCCATGCTGGAGGAGTACCGCTTCGCGCTGCCGCCGTTCTGCTATTATACTCCGGAGGAGTGGCAGACCAAGGGCCACGACCACGACGAGATACGGGACAATATGCTGGGCTGGGACATCACCGATTACGGTCTGGGGATTTTAATAAGGTGGGCTTTTCCCTTATCACCTCCGCAACGGCAATCTGGCCATGTCGGACAAATACACCAAGACGTATGCGGAGAAGCTGCTGTATCTCCGCGAGGGACAGTACTCCCCCATGCACTTCCACTGGTCAAAGATGGAGGACATCATCAACCGCGGCGGCGGCACGCTGCTGATCCGGGTGTATAACTCCCTGCCGGACGAGGAGATCGACCGGGAAAGCGACGTGACCGTCCATCTGGACGGCGTCACCCGCACCGTGCCCGCCGGTACCCAGCTGCGCCTGACGCCGGGGATGAGCATCTCTATCCAGCCGGGGCTGTATCACGACTTTGAGGTAGAGCCGGGCAGTGGGAACGTGCTCATCGGCGAGGTGAGCCAGTGCAACGACGACAACACCGACAACCGCTTTGAGCCGCCGGTGGGCCGCTTCCCGGCCATTGAGGAGGACGAGACGCCCTATCGGCTGCTGTGCAACGAGTATCCGGAGGCGCGGTCATGACCGCCCGGTTCGATATCGCGGCGCTGGGCGAGCTGCTGATCGACTTTACAGATCGCGGCCTGTCCGATGCCTAAGATGCGGCTTTTTGAGCAGAACCCCGGCGGCGCTCCGGCCAATATGCTGGCGGCCGCCGCCCGTCTGGGCGAGCGCACCGCCTTCATCGGCAAGGTGGGGGACGACATGCACGGACGCTTTCTGCGGATACACTGACCGCCGCTTAAGATCGACGTGACCGGCCTTGTGCTGTCCCCGGATGTGTTCACCACGCTGGCGTTCGTGGCACTGGACGACAGGGAGAGCGCCATTTCTCCTTCGCCCGCAAGCCCGGCGCCGACACCTGTCTGCGCTCCGATGAGCTGCCTGCGCCGCTGCTGTCATCCGCCCGCGTCCTGCACGTCGGCTCCCTGTCCCTGACGGACGAGCCTGCCCGCAGCGCCACCTTCGCCGCTGTGGAGGCTGCGAAGCGCGCGGGCGCGGTAATCTCCCTACGATCCCAACTACCGCGCTGCCCTCTGGCCGGACGAGGCTGCTGCCGCCGCGCAGATGCGCTCCATGGTGCCCTACGCCGATGTGATGAAGCTCTCCGATGAGGAGACGCTGCTGCTGACCGGCGCTGCGGAGCCGGAGGAGGCCGCCCACCGTCTGCTGGCGCAGGCGTTTCTGCGTGGCTGTCACGCTGGGGAGAGGGGAGCGCTGGTGGCCGTTGCGGGCGGCATGCAGACCGTCCCGGCCTTTGCCTCCGATCCTGTGGACACCACCGGCGCCGCAGCGACGGCTTCTTGGGCGGCTTCCTGCACCGTATGCTGACGCTGGATAAGCGCCCTGCTGCGCTTACGGTGGCTGACGCGGCGGACTGCGCCCGTTGGGGCAACGCCACGGCCGCTCTGTGCATCACCAGGCGCGGCGGCATCCCGGCCATGCCCGCCCTGGGGACGTGCAGGCGCTGCTGCTGCGGTGAGAGCTGTGAGCAGATGCCGAAAAAAGGCGGCCTGCGTGAAATAGGACTTGACAGCCCGGCGGTTTGGAAATATAATAGGAGGGCTGACGGGGTGTAGCGCAGCTGGTAGCGCGCTTGGTTCGGGACCAAGAGGCCGGGGGTTCAAGTCCCCCCACTCCGACCATGCAGAGTGTCCTTATAGGATCTGAGTATCCTGTAATGGACACTCTGCTTTTTTGTACGTCGAGTACCACCCGTCCGGTGGGTCACCTTCGGCATAAAAAGCATACGCTGAAAGAGACGGCCTTCGCCGTCTTTTTTCCTTTCCCTCCCGCATACACTTCTCCAAAAGCACATGCTGCTCAAGGAGGTGTTCCGTATGTCCCAGCGCACCGCGTCATATTCCGGACGCCGCGTTGCCCCGACCCGCCGCCGCGCTCCTGCGCCCCGCAAAGCGCCGCCGCGCCCGACCCCGTCCCGCACGACTGCACCCCGCCCGGAGAAAAAGCCACGCCCGCCGCCCGCCGCCGCATGGCGCAGATGGTGATCTCCGCCGCGCTGCTGCTGGCAGTGGTGGCCATGAAATTCCTGTTTCCGCTGCATTGGAGCGCTGCCGCGCCACGCTTCTGGAGCTGCTGGGAGCCGACACCGACTTCGTGGAGGTATTCTCCGCCGCCGGACGTGCTTTTTCCTCCGGGTCCGATGCCCTGACCGATGCCTACACCGCCGTGTTCGGCGCGGCGGAGGTGCCTGCTTCCGGCAGTTCCGTTCCGCGAACCGATGATCTGCCCGGCAACGTGGATATGCTCCAGCGCGTTCTGAACTTTGACTACGCCGATCCGGTGCCCGCCGGGGACATCACTTCGCTTTTCGGCGCCCGCAGCGATCCGCTGGAGGGCGGCGGGCGCTTTCACTACGGCCTTGATATAGCAGGGGAGGAGGGCGCCGTGATCTCCGCCTTTCGCCGATGGCGTTGTCACCGCCGTGGGCGACAGCACCGATCTGGGCAAATACGTCACCGTCTCCCATGAGGGCGGCTATTCCACGCTCTACGCCCACTGCCGCCGGATCACCGCTTCCGACGGCCAGCAGGTGCGGGCCGGCGACCCCATCGCCGAGATGGGGGATACCGGCCGTGCCACCGGCACGCACCTCCACTTCGAGCTGCATCAGGATGACGTCTACCTGAACCCCATCTACTATGTCACATTCGCCTGACCGTTCCGCCGCCCTCACCGTCTCGCCCTCTGCGCTGGTGCTGCTGGCGGCGTTCCTGCTGTTCTCAAGAGGGTTGACCCTGCCTGCCGCGCTCCTCTCCGCCGCCCTGTGCCACGAGCTTGCCCATGTGCTGGCGCTGCACCTGCTCCACGCCCCGCCCCGGCGTCTGACGCTGTCCGCCTCCGGCGCATCGCTGTACGTCCCCGCGCTGACCCGCCTTTCCTACGGCGGCGAGATGCTGGCCGTGGCCGCCGGCCCCGGCTGCAACCTCCTGCTCTGGGCGCTGCTGTCCTCCGTGGGCGGTGAGGCGCTGGCCCCCTTCGCCGGCGCCCATCTGATCCTGGGCGCGCTGAATTTGCTGCCGGTCCGCCCTATGGACGGCGGCCGCCTCCTCTGGCTCCTTGTGTCGCTCTGCACCGAGCCCTACACCGCCGACCGCGTGGCCTATGGCGCGCGCGGTATCCTCAGCACTGCTGCTGGTGTGCCTGTATCTGACGGCCACCACCGGCGCGGGGCTGTTCCTGCTGCCCGGCGTCCTTTGGCTGGCCGTGAAAAGGGGTCTTGCCAAATGGCGCAAAACCGGATAAAATAAGCTGTTACAACAAATGATCTGCCGAGGATTTTTTACCATGGACAAACGACTGGAACGCATCCTGCCCCGCGTACAGAAGCCCGCCCGCTACGTGGGCGGCGAATATAACGCCATCCTCAACCAAGGCGGCGGTAGACACCCGCATCGCCTTCTGCTTCCCGGATACCTACGAGATCGGTATGTCCAATCTGGGCATGCGCATCCTCTACGGCGTCATGAACGACCTGGACGGCGTGTGGTGCGAGCGGGTGTTTGCTCCCTGGGGGGACATGGAGGCCGAGCTGCGCCAGGCGGAAATGCCCCTGTTTGCCCTGGAATCCGGCGACGCGATCACCCACTATGACATCGTGGCCTTCTCCGTCGGCTACGAGATGGCGTTTCCCGCCATGCTCAACATGCTCGACCTGGCCCACATTCCCCTCCACGCCTCGGACCGTACCGGACTGACCCCGCTGGTCATTGCCGGCGGTACCGCCATGTACAATGCCGAGCCCCTGGCCGACTTCATCGACCTTGTCAGCCTGGGCGAGGGCGAGGACGTCACCGTGGAGCTGGTGGAGCTCCACCGCCGCGCCCGCCGCGAGGGGTGGAGCAAGCCTGACTTCCTCCGCGCCGCCGCCCAGCTGGACGGCATCTACGTTCCCGAGCCTTTACGATGTGAGCTACAACCCCGACGGCACCGTCGCGGCCATCACGCCGCGCGACGGTGCGCCTGCCGTGGTGACAAAGCGCATCGTCCACGACATGGACAAGTCCTATTTCCCCGTCAATACCATCGTGCCCTCCAGCACGGAGATCGTGCAGGACCGTGTGACGCTGGAGCTGTTCCGCGGCTGTATCCGGGGCTGCCGCTTCTGCCAGGCCGGCTATGTCTACCGCCCGGTCCGCAGCCGCAGCCGCGACCTTTGCGCCGACTACTGCGTCCGTTCCTGTGACGACACAGGCTATCAGGAGGTCACGCTCTCCAGCCTGTCCACCAGCGACTACCCGCCGCTGACGGACCTGTGTGATGAGCTGGAGCCCTTCTGCGATGCCCGCCATGTCAGTCTCTCCCTGCCCAGTCTGCGCGCGGACAACTTCTCCATGGACCTGATGCAGCGGCTCGCCAGGGCCGCAAGACCGGCCTGACCTTCGCGCCGGAGGCCGGCACACAGCGGCTGCGGGACGTGATCAACAAGAATGTAACGCTGGAGGCGCTGCTGCAAAGCTGCCGCACCGCCTTTGCCGGCGGGTACAGCGCCGTGAAGCTGTACTTCATGCTGGGCCTGCCCACAGAGACGGACGAGGACGTACTGGGCATCGCCGATGTGGCCGCCCGTGTCATGCACGCCTGGCGCGAGAGCGCCCAGAACAAGCAGCGGGGCGTCCGCATCACCGTCTCCACCAGCTGGTTTGTGCCCAAGCCCCATACCGCCTTCCAGTGGGAGCCGCAGATCCCCAAGGCCGAGTACGAGCGCCGTGTCCACCTTCTCCGGGACGCCATCACCACCAAGACTGTCACCTACAACTGGCACGACTCCGACACCAGCTTCCTGGAGGCCGTCCTGGCCCGCGGCGACCGCCGTCTCGGGAAAGTGCTGGAAACAGCGTGGCGTAAAGGTGCAAAGCTTGACGCATGGGAGGAGTATTTCTCCCTCCAGCGCTGGCTCGACGCCTTTGACGAGTGCGGCCTTGACCCCCATTTCTATGCCAACCGCGTCCGGTCCGAAGACGAGCTGCTCCCCTGGAGCATGATCTCCTCCGGCGTGACGCAGGCGTATCTGAAGCGGGAGCGCCATCAGGCGTACCCGTCCGTCACCACGCCGGACTGCCGCACACACTGCAACGGCTGCGGCGCGAATCTGTTAGTAGGAGGGACATGCGATGTCTAAGCTCCGTCTCTTATTTATAAAAGAAGCGCAGGCGTCCTACATCTCCCATCTGGACCTGCTCCGCACCTTCCAGCGCGCCTTTCCCCGCACCGAGCTGGACATCAAGCACTCTCAGGGCTACCACCCCCATCCGATCATCTCGATCGTCCTGCCCCTGCCGGTGGGGCAGTCGAGCGACTGTGAGCTGCTCGATTTCGAGGTCACCCAGGACGCCGACGGCCACGGCATCGCCGACAAGCTGAACACCGGGATGCCCGCCGGACTGCGGGTGCTGGACTGCTATCCGGCTACCCGCCCCGTCCGGGATCTGGCTTTTCTCCGCGCCGACGTGACCTTTGAATACGACAACGGCGTGCCCGCCGATGCCGCCGAAGCCATCACCGCGCTTCTGCGCCGCCCGGAGCTGGTCATCCAGAAGCGACCAAGCGCAAGGACCTTGCGGATGTAGATATAGCGCCCATGATAAAGGAAGTTTCCTTTACAGCAGGGGGAGGGCGTTGTCACCGGTACTGTGACGGTGCAGGCCCAGAATCCCGGCCTGAACCCCCAGCTGCTGGAGAAGGCCGTCGCCCATTACCTTCCCGACCTGACCCCGGACTTCACCCGCATCCGCCGCCGGGAGCTGCTGGACGCGGACGGCAGGGCGTTTCGATGAAAAAAACAACAACAGTGAGAAAAAATTGTTAAACTGTTGACAGACAGATGGGCAAGTGATAAAATTAACAAAGTAAAAAAAGCACAGGATGCGGAAAGGGAGAACACTATGGCGAGACCGTTTGACTACACAGCGGAATACAAGCGCAAGCTATGCACCGCCGATGAAGCGGCACGGGTGGAAAAGCGGTGACTGGATCGACATCGCCATGGGCACGGGCTTTCCGGCTCTGATGGACGCTGCCATTGCCAAGCGCAAGGATGAGCTTCGCGAGGTCAAGATCCGCGGCTACCTGATCTTCGAGCCCATCCAGATGGTGGAGTGCGACCCCGAGCGCAGGCACTTCGTCTACAACAGCTGGCACATGTCCGGCTATGAGCGCAAGCTCTGCGACCGTGGACTGTGTAATTTCAACCCTATGGTGTTCCGCAACCTGGGCTGGTATTACAGCCAGTTCCTCACCGTCAACGTGGCCATGATGGCTGTGACCCCCATGAACGAGCACGGCTACTTCAACTTCGCCGGCGCGACGGCCTCCGCCCGCTCTACCCTGGACAAGGCGGACATCGTCATCCTGGAGGTCAACGAGAACCTGCCCTGGGTCTACGGCGGCCTGGACGAGTGCATCCACATCAGCGACGTGGATATGATCGTAGAAGGCCCCCACGGCCCGCTGCCCAGCGTCAAGTCTCCCGCCGCCAACGAGGCGGAGATGAAGATCGCCGAATACGTGGTGCAGAACATGGCCGACGGCTCCACCTTACAACTGGGCATCGGTTCTCTGCCCAACGCGGTGGGCCAGATGATCGCAAAGAGCGACTTGCGCGATCTGGGCATCCATACCGAGATGCTGTGCGACAGCTATCTGGATATGTACAAGGCGGGCAGGATCACGAACCGCAAGAAGAAGCTCGACCGCTATAAGAGTATCTTCGGCCTGGCGGTCGGCTCGCCGGATCTGTATGACTGGATAAGGGAAAATCCCGGCGTCGTCACCTACCCCATCAGCTACTGCAACGACCCGCCAATGTGGGCCAGCAGGACAACTTTGTCTCCATCAACAACTGCATCTCCGTGGACCTGTACGGACAGATCTGCGCGGAAAGCTCCGGCACGCGGCAGATTAGCGGTACGGGCGGCCAGCTGGACTTCCTCGAGGGGCGCGGCCCTCTCGCCCGGCGGCAAGGCGTTCATCTGTCTCACATCCTCCTTCACGGACAAACAGGGCAACGTCAAATCCCGCATCAACCCGCTGCTGTCCCAACAAGCGCTGGAGAACCTACATACAGCATGGACAGGCGGCAAAGCCGCCTGTCCATGTTTTCATCTTGACATTTTTTCGCGGATATAGTATACTTCCCTCATACGAGACAAGCGATGACGGGAAGCAGTAAGCGGTCAGCGAAAGCCAAGAGAGGGCGCGGCAGGTGTAAGCACCCGTGACGCGCCGCCCAAGTCGTCCCTGAGCTCCGGGCTGAACTGACAGTAGGCCGCGGCGGTTTGCCCTCCGTTACCGGGACGGAGGGTGTTTCTGCACCCATGAGCGCGGGAGCGATCCCGAATACAGGTGGTACCACGGACATTATGTTCGCCCTGTTTTGCACTGGCAAAAGCAGAGCGGACTTTTTGTTTTGCCAAATACCGAATAAGGAGTACAGATATGAAAGAACTGCCAGGTCTACGACCCCGGGACGTGGAAGCCCGCATCTACAAGCTGTGGATGGACGGCAACTGCTTCAAGGCGGCGCCGAATCCGGATAAGAAGCCTTTCTCCATCGTCATGCCGCCCCCCAACGTCACCGGCCAGCTCCACATGGGTCACGCGCTGGACTGCACCCTGCAGGACATCCTGACCCGCTTCAAGCGGATGCAGGGCTACGCCGCTCTCTGGGTCCCCGGCAGCGACCACGCCGGCATCGCCACGCAGATCAAGGTGGAGGAAGACCTGCGCAAGGACGAAGGCAAGACCCGCTATGACCTCGGCCGGGAGAAGTTCCTCGAGCGTGTGTGGGAGTGGAAGGAGGAATACGGCAGCCGCATCGTCCAGCAGCAGAAGAAGATGGGCGCGTCCTGCGACTGGAGCCGCGCCCGCTTTACCATGGACGAGGGCTGCTCCAAGGCCGTCCGGGAGACGTTCTGCGAGCTGTATGACAAGGGCCTGATCTACAAGGGCAGCCGCATCATCAACTGGTGCCCCCACTGCCTTACCGCCCTGTCTGACGCCGAGGTGGAGTATGTGGATAAGCCCGGCCATCTGTGGTATATCCGCTATCCTCTGGCGGACGGCTCCGGTGATATTGTAGTCGCTACCACCCGTCCCGAGACCATGATGGGCGATACCGGCGTGGCCGTCAACCCGGAGGACGAGAACTTCAAGCACCTGATCGGCAAGAACCTGCATCCTGCCCATCATGAATCGTGAGATCCCCATCGTGGGCGACGAATACTGCGAGATCGGCTTCGGCACCGGCGCGGTAAAGATGACCCCCGCCCACGACCCCAACGACTTTGAGGTGGGTCTGCGCCACAATCTGGAGGTCATCCGCTGCATCAGCGATGACGGCACCATGAACGAAAACGCCGGCAAATATGAGGGCATGGATCGCTACGAGTGCCGCAAGGCATCGTGGCCGATCTGGAGGCCGACGGCTATCTGGTGAAGACGGAGCCGTACATACAACCACAATGTCGGCACCTGCTACCGCTGCCACAATGACGTGGAGCCGCTGATCTCTGCCCAGTGGTTCGTGAAGATGGAGCCTCTGGCCAAGGAAGCCATCCGCGTGGTGGAGGACGGCACCATCAAGTTCGTGCCCGAGCGCTTCACCAAGACGTATATCAACTGGATGGAGAACGTCCACGACTGGTGCATTTCCCGTCAGCTCTGGTGGGGGCATCAGATCCCTGCCTGGTACTGCGATGAGTGCGGCCACATCAACGTCAGCCGTCACGATCCCACCAAGTGCGAAAAGTGCGGCAGCACCCACCTGACCCGCGAGGAGGACGTGCTGGACACCTGGTTCAGCTCCGCCGCTGTGGCCCTTCTCCACGTTGGGCTGGCCTGAGCACCGACCGCCGACCTGAAGTACTGGTATCCCACCAGCGTCATGGTCACGGGCTATGACATCATTTTCTTCTGGGTGGCCCGAATGATCTTCTCCGGCTGCGAGCAGATGAAGAAGGAGCCCTTCAAGACGGTGTTCATCCACGGCCTTGTCCGGGATGATAAGGGCCGCAAGATGTCCAAGTCTCTGGGCAACGGCATCGACCCCCTGGAAATGGCGGAAAAGTACGGCGCGGACGCCCTGCGCTTCAACCTCATCACCGGCAACTCCCCCGGCAACGACACCCGGTTCTACACGGAAAAGTGCGAGGCCATGCGGAACTTTGCCAACAAGATCTGGAACGCCAGCCGCTTCGTGATGATGAACCTGTCCATCGACCACTATGAACTCCCCGCGCAGACAAGCTGGAGCGGGAGGACAAGTGGGTGCTCAGCAAGCTGAACCGCCTGGTCCGAAGGTCACCGAGAATCTGGACAGCTTCGAGATCGGTGTGGCCTCCGCCAAGGTCTATGACTTCATCTGGGATACCTATTGCGACTGGTATATCGAGCTGACCAAGACCCGGCTCAACGGCGAGGACGCCGCCGCGAAGCTGGCGGCGGAAAACGTGCTGTGCTATGTGCTGCTGCGCATTTTGGAGCTGCTGCACCCGTTCATGCCGTTCATCACCGAGGAGATTTGGCAGGCGCTGCCCCACGAGGGTAAGTACCTGATCTCCGCCCGCTGGCCGGAGTATCAGGACGCCCTGTCCTTCCTGGAGGCCGAGGGCGCTATGGAGGCCGTCAAGGATGCCATCTCCGCCATCCGCGCCCGCCGTGCTGAGATGAACGTGCCGCCCAGCCGCAAGGCCCAGGTCATCCTGGTCACCGACAAGCCCGACAACCCAGCTCTGGGTGCACACTTCATCACCCGTATGGCGTATGCCAGCGAGCTAACGGTGCATGACCGCCGCGCCCGCCGACCTGACCGGCATGGTGACCGTCGCCACTCACGACGCCACCGTCTATATGCCCATGTCGGAGCTGGTGGACATCGCCAAGGAGCTGGAGCGCATCGCCGCCGAGCGCAAGAAGGCGGAGGAGAACCTCCATCGCATCGAGGCCAAGCTGGCCAACGAGTCCTTCACCTCTCGTGCCCCGGAGAACGTGGTCAACGCGGAGCGCGAAAAGGCGGAAAAGGCCCGGGCGCTCATCGCCAAGCTGGACGAATCCGCCGCGGCCATGAAGCTGTAATGTAAAATTACTTTACAGCTGATTTGCAAACAGAATCCCGAAAAAAGGCATCTTCGGATGCCTTTTTTTCTTTTGCTCCGACACGTTTTCGACAAAATAAACAGGGCATATCCTGTATAATAAGCGCAGGTCAACTTGATCTGCGGCGTTTTCACGGAAAAATGGCCGCAGGATAATGGAACAAAGGAGCAGCCAAATGGAAGTATCGGCAAAATATGAAGGGCAGCAGCTGGAATTCCAGCTCTCCGGTGAATTGGATCATCACGGTGCCAAGGGGCTGCTGGACTGTCTGGAGCGCGAGATCGAGCGGACGCTGCCGCTGTCGCTGGTGCTGGATTTTTCCGGCGTCACATTTATGGACAGCTCCGGCATCGCCGTGGCGCTGCGGGGTTGGCAGCGGATGCGGGAGGTCGGCGGCAGTGTGCTGCTGCGTCATGTGGCAAAGCAGCCCCGGAAGGTATTTGAGGCATCCGGCGTCGGCCGCATGATGACCATTGAATAAGGAGGGAGTACATATCATGACGCGAGCGGAAAACTACGTGACACTGGAATTCCTGAGCCGCAGCAGCAACGAGGGCGTTTGCGCGGGTGGCGGCGGCAGGCTTTGCCGCCCAACTGGACCCCACACTGGATGAGCTGGGGGACATCAAGACTGCCGTCAGCGAGGCGGTGACCAACGCCATCGTCCACGCCTATCCGGACAGTCTGGGAAAGGTGGTGATGAAGCTGAAGATATTGAAAGGGGGGATGCTGGAGATCATCATCCGCGACTGGGGCTGCGGTATCGAAAATGTGGAGCAGGCCCGCCGTCCCATGTATACCACCGGCGGCAGCGAGCGCAGCGGTATGGGCTTTACGATCATGGAGAGCTTCACCGACCGCCTGACAGTGCGCGTTCTGTGCCGGGCAAGGGCACAACGGTGCAGATGCGCAAGCGCATCGCGCCGCGTCTGGCGGGGCGATGAGCGACCGGCTGGCACTGCTGGAGCGGGCCCAGCAGGGCGATGACCGGGCGGAGGCGCAGCTTCTGACGGAGAACGCCGGATTCATCTGGTCCATCGTCCGCCGTTACAACGGTTGCGGCGTGGAGACGGATGACCTGTATCAGTTGGGGTGCATCGGCTTTGTCAAGGCTGTAAAGGGGTTTGACCTCACATACGGGACGCAGTTTTCCACCTATGCCGTGCCGAAAATCGCCGGCGAGATACGTCGGTTCCTCCGGGATGACGGTCCGGTAAAAGTGGGCCGCACCATGCGGGAAAAAAGGGGCAGACACTGTGGGCGGCGCGGGAGCGGCTGCAAAACCGATTGGGGTATGAGCCGAGGCTGTCCCAGCTGGCGGAGGAAACGGGCATGACGCCGGAGGAGATCGCCGCCGTGGATCTGGCGCTGATCGCACCGGACTCTCTGCAGCAGGAGACCGCGGAGGGCCTGACGCTGGAATCCACGCTGCGAGCCGAGGAGCCGGATGTCACCCTTGTAGAGCGCATCGCGCTGCGGGACGCCATTGACGCTCTGCCGGAAAAGGAGCGCAAGACCATCCTGCTCCGCTTTTTCAAAGGGCTAACGCAGGAGCAGACAGCCCGGATATTACAGGTATCACAGGTGCAGGTATCCCGCCTGGAGCGCCGCAGTCTGCAAAAGCTGCGGAGCTGCTGGCGGAATGAGTAAGGGAGAGACAGGGGACGCGCCGCACGGCGGCGCAAAACCACGCGCAGGGGAAGCGCAGCGCGGCGATCTGTGCCGCACCGCCCGCCGTCACCGTCAGGTGCGGCGGCTGCTCTTTCCCGTATTCCCGACGCGATGCGCATCCGTTACCGTTCGGCGGTGTCCGGGAGAGACGGATGTTCTGCCTGCCACTCTTTTCATATTCCAGAGGAAGGAACTCCGTCATGACGCCGCGGTACCGCTTGGGCAGAAACGTGTTCTGACACCGCGGATTTTCCCGCTCCTGATGGTCACGCTCTGGAAGAACTGCTTCCAGAGCGACCGATAGTACAGCTCTTCGCCCTCGGGCAGAGCGGGCTGGAAGCTGTCGACCTCCGATATGCGGGAGCGTCCGTTGGCGTACAGCAGCAGCTCCCGGTGGGTACGGTCATAAATAAAAAACGTTCGTTGGCGTACCGCTGGCAGAAGTGGCCGCGCAGCAGGGCAGTACCCGGTTTTTCGGCTCGATCTCCGCGCCCAGCACGCCGTTGCGATCCGAAAACCGCACGAACCCGCGCAGCTTTTCCACCTCGCCGTTGATGTGCCGGATGGCCTTGTACAGAGGATAGCAGACGGGATCGGACAGATCACGCATGAACGCCGGCACCTTCAGCCAGCAGCTTGCGAATAAACGCGTATATGTGCAGCTCCTTGTCAGGCAAACAGGTGAGGAAGCTGCGCCGCACCACGGCCAGTGCCTTGGGGGAGCGACTGGCAATGCCGCGGCTGACCCGCTGGCTGTACGCCGGCTGGGTGATGACCGTGCGCACCTCGAATAACGACAGGGGATCCTCGTCGCAGCAAAAGGCGGCGGGGATCTCTTTGTACACATAGCTCTCGTACACGCAGCACAGGAAGCCGTCCAATGTGCCGTCATACTGATACATTACTTCACTCATACCGCGACCCCCGCCTGATCGAACAGCGACAGCTGCTCCGGTTGTTCGCCCGGCAGTCCCGGCTCCGCCAGCGCCAGCTGCTGCGGCAGCGTAGCAGGGGAGAAGTGCAGTCCCTCCGGTATCCGCCCACCGCAGGTTAAAGTACTGCGCCCGTTTCAGCACCACGCCCAGCTTTTTCAGGTCCTCGAACCGCAGCGTGCCGCAGCGCCGTGCCGACACGATCCGCCGCGCGCTGACCGGCCCCACGCCCGGCACCCGCAGCAGCGTCTCCAAGTCGGCGCGCATCACCTCTACCGGAAACTGTTCCAGATGTGCCAGCGCCCAGCTGCACTTGGGGTCCAGCCGTGGGTCAAAGTCCGGGTGGGCATCATCCAGCAGCTCGGCGGCCTGAAAGCCGTAAAACCGCAGCAGCCAGTCCGCCTGATACAGCCGATGCTCCCGCAGCAGCGGCGGCTTCGTGTCCAACGAGGGCAGCAAGCTGTTCTCCACCACCGGCACATACGCCGAATAGAACACCCGCTTCAATCGGAACTTCCGGTACAGGGATTCCGTCAGATGCAGGATGTGCCGGTCGCTGTCTTCGGTAGCGCCCACGATGAGCTGTGTGCTCTGCCCCGCCGGGGCAAACACCGGTGCGTGTTGATACTTCACCAGCTCCGCCTTGCTCTGGGCCGCGCCGTCCCGGATCAGCCCCATAGGCCGCAAAATGGCCTCCTCTGGACTTGTCTGGCGCCAGCGTCTGCAAGCCCCTGCTGACTGGGCAGCTCAATATTCACACTGAGCCTGTCGGCCAGAAGGCCCAGCTCCTCCACCAGCTCCGGGGCAGCACCGGGAATGGCCTTGGCGTGGATGTAGCCGTTGAAGCGATACTCTTCCCGAAGAATGCGGATGGCCCGGATCATCTGCTCCATGGTGTAGTCCGGATCCCGCAGTACCCCGCTGGACAAGAACAGACCTTCTATGTAGTTCCGCCGAAAGAATCCTATGGTCAGTTCTGCCAGTTCATGGGGCGTGAAGGCGGCCCGCCGGGTATCATTGCTGCGCCGGTTGACGCAGTACTTGCAGTCGTACACGCAGGCATTGCTCAACAGCACCTTCAGCAGCGTGATGCACCGTCCGTCGGCGGAAAAGCTGTGGCAGCACCCGGCAATAGAGGAGGTGGTGTTCCCGATCATACCCGGCCGGAACCCGCGGCGCACGCCGCTGGAGGTACAGGCTGCGTCGTATTTGGCCGCGTCCGACAAGATCGCCAGCTTGTCCAGCAGCTCCATGTTCTCTTACGCCGTGCGGCGGCGACGGCGGGGCGCGGGCTTATCGATGCAGTCGATGAGCCGCATAACGTTGGCGGCGATGGAGCCGGCGCCCAGCAGGGTGATGATAAGACCGAGTGTTGTCATGATAGCGTCCTCCTTTGTCGAACTCTTGTTCTGGTCATAGTATAAATCGAACATTCGTTCTTGTCAAGAGGAATCGAACAAAATTTCTATAATTTTTTTTTGCAGTTGACCGGGCGGGGAAATTGTATTAAAATGTAGGCAAGAGAAACGGAAAGGCAAGACACCCATGACAGATTTGGAAAGACGATTTATCCAGGCGCGGCACGATGCCATCGCCGTGGAATACAGCAACCTGAACCCCTGCCAGCGGGAGGGCGTGCTGGCCACGGAAGGCCCGCTGCTGCTGCTGGCCGGCGCCGGCTCCGGCAAGACCACCGTGCTGATCCACCGGGTGGCCAACCTGCTGCGCTATGGCCGCGGCAGCGACACGGACGAGATCCCCGTCCCCATCTCCGAGGACGAGGTGCAGTTTCTGGAGCAGTACGCCGCTGCGCCGGATGCGGCTCAGCGCCCGCTGATGGAATATCTGTGCGCGGTGGAGCCGGCGCGCCCTGGGAGGTGCTGGCCATCACCTTTCACCAACAAGGCCGCCAACGAGCTGAAGGATCGCCTGGGGCGGATGCTGGGGAGGAGGCTGCCGCCGATGTGTGGGCGTGCACGTTCCATTCTGCATGCGTGCGTATCCTGCGGCGTGATATCGACAAGATCGGTTTCGACCGCAGCTTCACCATCTACGACAGCGACGACAGCAAGCGCGTCCTCAAGGACATCCTCAAGGAGCTGGAGCTGGAGGAGAAGTCCTTCCCGCCCCGGGAGGTGCAGACCATCATCTCCCGCGCCAAAAATGACATGCAGACGCCGGAGGATTTCGCGGAGCAGTGGGAAAGCCATCAACGACTGGCGTAAAATCCGAATGGGTAAAGTGTATTCACTTTACAACAAAAACTCCGCGAAGCCAACGCGCTGGACTTCGATGACCTGCTGTGGCACACCGTCCGCCTGCTGCAGAACGAGCCGGATGTGCGAGCGTACTACCGCCGCAAATTCCGCTACATCCTCATCGACGAGTATCAGGACACCAACGCCCTGCAATACCGGCTGGCCGCGCTGCTCACCGGCCCGGCGAAGAACATCTGTGTGGTCGGCGACGACGACCAGAGCATCTACCGCTTCCGGGGCGCGGACATCACCAACATCCTCAGCTTTGAAAAACAGTTCAACGGGGCGCGGGTCATTCGCCTGGAACAGAACTACCGCTCCACGCAACACATTCTGGACGCGGCAAACGCCGTCATCCAGAACAACGATGGCCGCAAGGGCAAGACCCTCTGGACGGACAACGGCAGCGGTGACTTGGTAACTGTAAAAACCACCTTCAACGAGAGCGACGAGGCCAACTTTGTCCTGGGGCAGATCATGATGTACTACCGCCGGGGCGGCAGCTGGGGTGACTGTGCGGTGCTGTACCGTACCAACGCCCAGTCCAACGCGCTGGAGTACGCCTGCAAGCGCAGCGGCATCCCTTACAAGATATACGGTGGTCTGAAGTTTTTTGACCGGGCCGAGGTCAAGGATATGCTTGCCTACCTGTGCGTCATCAACAACCCCACCGATGATCTGCGCCTGCGCCGCATCATCAACGTCCCCGCCCGCAAGATCGGTCAGACCACCGTGGACAAGGCCCAGATTATTGCCACCAGCCGGCCTGACGCTCTACGATGTACTCTGCCGTGCGGAGGAATTCCCCGAGCTGAAAAATGCAGCTGGCAAGCTGAAAGCCTTTACAGATATGATCGAGGAAATGCGCCGCCGCCTGCCGGAGAGTGAGCTGCCGGAGTTCTACGATTACGTCTGCGAGCGAAGCGGCTACCCCGGCTCTGCGGGAGAAGGACGATGTGGAGAGCCGCGGCCGGCTGGAGAACGTGCAGGAGCTGAAATCCAGCATCCTGGCGTATCTGGAAAACGCCGAGGGCACGGAGCCGAGCCTCTCCGGCTTTTTGGATGAGATCGCCTTCTACACCGACCTGGACAGCCGGGTGGACGGCGACAACTGCGTCACCATGATGACCATTCACTCCGCCAAGGGCCTGGAATTCCCCGGTGGTATATGTGGTGGGCATGGAGGAGGGGATTTTCCCGGGAAATCGCGCCATGGGCGATGGCGACGAGATGGAGGAGGAGCGCCGGCTGTGCTATGTGGCCATGACCCGCGCCAAGAGAAAAGCTGACGCTGACCAACGCCCGCCAGCGCACCCTGTACGGCAGAACCACGCCCTGCATGCCCTCCCGGTTCCTAAACGAGATCCCGGAGGAGAACATGGAGTGGCTGTCAAGCCCCAGCCCCGCAGCGAAAGCTGGGAGGAGCGGGACAGCGATTACGGCGACCGCGGTTATGGCAGCAGCTATGGCGGCTACGGACAGCGTTCCGCCGCGCCTGTTGTCACCCGCCGCGAACCGGCAGAGCCGAAGGCGGGCGCTCTCCGCAGCGCCGCAGGCGCGTCCAAGGCCGCACACGCCAAGGCCGCCGCGCCCCGCATGCAGATACAGGCGGGGGAGACGGTGGAGCACGATGCCTTTGGGCGGGGTCTGGTGCTGTCCGTCCGTGCCATGGGCGGCGACGCGCTGGTGGAGGTGGCCTTCGACTCCGTGGGCACCAAGAAGCTCATGCTGAAGATGGCTGCGCAGCACCTGAAAATAGTGTAATGGAAATATACTTTACATACGCTGGAGGAGAACATCTATGGGATTTGGCTTCGGTTTTGACACGACATTTGGCTTTGCGCAGGTTTTCATTTTCGCCGTATTTGCCATCGTCATTGTGAGCTTTATCGCTGCGGCGGTAAAGGGCATTGGCACCTGGCACAAGAACAACAACTCTCCGCGCCTGACCGTGAACGCTTCGGTGGTATCTAAGCGGCAGAACACCACTGTCCACCATCACCGCGGCAGCAACACCGGCGGGATGCACAACAGGAGCTCCACCACCTATTATGCGACCTTCCAGTTCGACAGCGGCGACCGCCTGGAGCTGTGCATCTCCGGAGGGGAATACGGCCTGCTGGCCGAGGGCGATTTGGGTGAGTTGACATTTCAGGGCACCCGCTATCTGGGCTTCGACCGCCGCGGCACCGCCGAGCCCGCATCCGAGCCGCCGATCCGTTCCACGGAGAAGAAAAGCTGGGATCCGGAGCTGTAAAAGGGTGGGGTATATATGACATATTGGAAATGCTTGCTCTGTGCGGTGTGTATCCTGCTGCCGCTCTGCTTTGCCGCAGGCTGCGCGGCATTCCCGAAGGCAGACGACCCACCGGAGCCGCCGCAGGAAACCGTGGATACGCCTGCGGAGCCGGATATCCCCGTTGTTCCTGCAGCCGGAACCGGCCGGAACCGGAACCGGCGGAGGACGCACTGGTGGATGTGTACCTACCTTCCCGGCGTCTATGCCGACCTCCGCTACGCCACGGAGGACAATTTCACCGGACAGGTGATCTACGATTTTACCCAGCCCCAGCTGCGCTATGGCACATTGAAAAAGCTGGCACAGGCGCAGGAAATGCTGGCTGAGCGGGACTTGGCGCTGAAGATCTGGGATGCCTACCGCCCCGTCAGCGCACAGTTCCGCCTGTGGGAGGTGTGCCCCGATCCGCAGTATGTGGCCGATCCCACAAAGGGCTATTCCGGACATAGCCGGGGCAACACGGTGGACGTCACGCTGGTGTCCGCCGATGGTTCGACGCGATCAGATAGCGCGAGTTCACCGCCTTGCCGGAACGCAGGCACCGGGTACAAACATATACATGGCGAGGCGTACCGTTGATCACAGCCTTCACGCGCTTGACATTGGGCTTCCAGGGGCGGTTGGAACGCCGATGAGAGCTCTGAGAGACCTTGATGCCGAAGGTCACGCCCTTGTCGCAAAATTCGCACTTTGCCATCCGTTGCACCTCCTTTGCCATCCGTTGCTTGCTGTCGTAACATAACCTCTTGCATCGCAAGCAGTTGATATAATAACAGATATGCGCCGGAAAATGCAAGTTTATTTGACAAAAAAACGAATTTTTTTTACATGGGGAAAGTGTTGCGAAAACAGCGCGCCACAAGATATAATAAAAAGAGTATATTTGCCCTTTCCGGGCAGAAGGAGCACCCATGGAAAAAGTGAAACGCACACCGGCCAGCCTGAAAAAGATGGTGGAGACATTCGGCATGGAAGTACTCCACCGCGGCAGCGACTATGACAGCGCGGTGATCACCATTTCCGACGTGAATCGGCCCGCTCTGCAGCTGGTAGGGTTTTATGACTATTTTGACGACAAGCGCCTTCAAATACTGGGGCGGGGCGAGATACGCTATCTGGAGCGCATGACCGAGGCAGAGCGCCTGCGGGTGTTCAATCAGCTGATGAGCTATCCGTTCCCGGCGATGATCGTGGCGCGGAAATATGGAGGCGCCGGGTGAGCTGGTGCAGATGGCGGACAAGCACGACCGCACGCTGCTGCGGGCGGTGGACTCCACGGTGGATATCACCAGCCAGGCTTATTGACTATCTGAACCGGGTAACGGCCCCGCAGATCACGCGGCACGGTGTCTTGATGAATATCTACGGACAGGGCGTACTGATCCTGGGCGAGAGCGGCATCGGCAAGAGCGAAACGGCCATTGAGCTGCTGAAGCGAGGTCACCGTCTGGTGGCGGATGACGCCGTAGAGATTCGGCGGATCTCCGACGCCCTGTACGGCACAGCGCCGGAGATCATCCGCCACTATATCGAGATACGCGGCGTGGGCGTCATCGACGTCCAGCAGCTCTTCGGCATGGGCGCGGTGCAGTTCGACACCGAGATCGACCTGGTGATCCAGCTGGAACAGTGGGAAGACGGGAAGTTCTATGACCGGCTGGGCCTGGGCGAGGAGAAATACACCATGTTGGATGTGAGCTTGCCCATCGTGACCATCCCGGTGCGGCCGGGGCGGAACCTGGCGGGCATCGTAGAGATCGCCACCATGAAGAACCGCCAGATGAAGTACGGCTACAACGCGGCCCGTGACTTCGTGACGCAGTTCGACAGTAAGGTGGACGCCATGCTCCACGGAAACGGAGCGGGTCAGCCATGAAATACGTAGGAGTGGACATTGGCGGGACCAACCTCAAGGCGGGGCTGGTGGACGAAAGCGGAACGCTGCTGGCAACACAGAAGATGAAGGTCGCGTCCATCGTAGACCGTGAGGGGCTGGCGTGGACGGTGGCGTCACTGGTGCAGGAGCTGGCCGGAGCTGAACACCGGCGTGCCGCTGGGTGAGGTCGCCTCGGTGGGCGTTGGCGTGCCGGGAACGGTGGATATTCGCGCCGGCTCCATCGCGTACACCTGTAACCTGCCGCTGCGGGACGTGCCGCTGCGAAAGCTGTTTCACAAATATCTGAATATCCCGCTGTACATCGAAAATGACGCTAACTGCGCGGCGCTGGCGGAGTTCCATGTGGGCGCAGGCCGCGGCAGCAAACGGTTTGTGACCATCACGCTGGGTACCGGCGTGGGCGCGGGTATCATCCACAACGGGAAAATATACCACGGCGCCAACGGTATGGCCGGTGAGGTGGGTCACATGGTCATCGAGCAAAACGGCCTGCCCTGTCCCTGCGGCCGCCATGGCTGCTGGGAGCAGTACGCCAGCGCCACCGCTCTGAAGCGCATGACGGCAGAGGCACTGGCGGCGCACTCCGGACAGTGGACTTGCCCGCGTGGTGGCGGAAAACGACGGTCATGTGTCCGGTCAGTCGGCCTTCATCGCGGCCCGCGAGGGCGACCCGGTGGGACAGGTGGTGTGCGACCGATACGTGGACTACCTGGCCTGCGGCGTGGTGAACGTGGTGAATATCTTTCAGCCGGACACGCTGGCCATCGGCGGCGGCGTCAGCAACGAGGCGGACGAGCAGCTCCTGCTACCTGTGCAGCAGCGTGTGGCCAGAGAGAGCATTCCCTGCGGCAAGGACCGGCGGACGCGCATCGTCAAGGCGCAGCTGGGCAACCGGGCGGGTCTGATCGGCGCGGCCCTGCTGGGGAAGAATAAGCGCATCTGAATGGGCATATACTGCGTGAAAACCCTGTGTTTTCAAGGCTTGGAGGGACTATGAGCTGGTATGAGGAGCTGGATGTCTGGACGGCGGATTATCTGCCGGACATGGCGTATGAGAAGGATGTACCGCTGCGGCGGTACACCTCCTTCCGCATCGGCGGGCCGGCGCGGCGCATGGCCTTTCCCCGCAGCGGGGAGGCGGCGGTACTGCTGGTGAGCCATGCACTGGAGCTGGGCGCGCGGCCCTTTGTGCTGGGAAACGGCACCAACGTGCTCTTCCCGGATGAGGGCGTGGATCGGCTGGTGGTCAATACCCGGGAAATGAACCGGGTGTGCCGCGGAGAAAATGAGAACGAGATCATAGCAGAATGCGGCGCTTCCATGGCAAATATGGCTGTTTTTGCACAAAGAGAGGGACTTTCCGGCCTTGAGTTCGCCCACGGGATACCGGGCAGCGTGGGCGGCGGCGTGACCATGAACGCGGGCGCTTACGGCGGCGAGCTGGCGCAGGTGATCGAGAGCGTGACGGTGCTGTTTCCCGACGAGGGCGTCCGGACGCTCAATGCCGGGGAGATGGCGTTTTCCTATCGGCACAGTCTTCTGACGGAGCGGCCGGAGGCCGTTGTGCTGCGGGCGGCGTTCCGTTTGCAGCCGGGAAAGCCGGAGGAAATACGGAAAAAAATGGATGAACTGATGGCAAGGAGAAAGGCTTCACAGCCATTGGAATATCCCAGCGCGGGCAGCACGTTCAAGCGCCCAGAGGGGTATTACGCGGCGGCGCTCATCGACCAGTGCGGCCTGAAGGGACTGACCGTGGGCGGCGCACAGGTGTCGGAGAAGCACGCCGGGTTTGTCATCAACCGGGGCAGCGCTGCCTGCGCCGATGTGACGGCGCTGATGGCGGAGATCCAGCGGCGCGTGAAGGCGCAGACCGGCGTGCAGCTGGAGCCGGAGGTGCGCGTTATAAAGTGATGGATATGTAAGTTTAATTCAAGTTGAAAAAAGCGGATCGTTTTATAACTTTGATGGGATGACACAGAGAAGCCGGGAAACAAAAGGCAGAATAGACGCTGTGGAGAACAGATAAATGGAAATTCTTATTATTTCAGGATTGTCCGGGGCGGGGAAGAGCCGCGCCGCCATCTGCCTGGAGGACGGCGGGTACTACATTGTGGACAACCTGCCGGCGGAGATGATGGTCAAATTCGCCGAGTTCTGCGCGGCCGCCGGCGGCCGGTATGACCGCTTGGCTTTCGTGTACGACGTGCGGGCCGGAGAGCCGTTCCAGCGGCTGACGGAGGCCGTGGACGAAATACGCGCCAAGGGGCTGCGGTGTCGACTGCTGTTTCTGGAGGCGGACACCACGGCCATCATCAACCGGTATAAAGAGACACGGCGCAGCCATCCTCTGTGCGGGGACGGCTGCTCCATCGAGGACGCGGTGGCGCGGGAGCGCGCCATGCTGGAGCCGGTGCGCAGCCGCGCCGATCTGGTACTGGATACCAGCACCTTTTCCACCGCCAAGCTGCGCAGCACGCTGCTGACCATGCTGGGCGGCGGTGGGACGGAGCGCTGCATGTGACGGTGCTGTCCTTCGGCTTCAAGAACGGGCTGCCGCCGGAGGCCGATCTGGTGTGGGACGTGCGGTTTTTGCCCAACCCCTACTATGTGCCGGAGCTGAAGGGCAAGACGGGGCTGGACGAGCCGGTGCGGGACTATGTGATGAACGCGGGCGTGACGGAGGAATTCTGGGCAAAGCTGACGCCTGTGGTGGATTTTTGCTGCCCCAGTACAGACAGGAGGGGCGGACAGAGCTGGTACTGGCTGTAGGCTGCACCGGCGGTCGGCACCGATCTGTGGCTGTGGCGCACCGACTGGCGGCGCATGTCGAGGCGCTGGGGTACACGGTGACGGAGAGCCACAGGGATATGGGACGATAAGAAACAACGGCGGGACGTCGAGGACGCCACCCCTACGAAGCACATCCGACAGGCGGACTTGTAGGGCGGGACGTGTGTCCCGCCGCACGACGCGTTGACCCCGGCGGGCACGCGGGCCCCGATGGCGACAGCGCATTATGCGGATGGGCGGACAGAGTCGTCCGCCCCTACGGAGTGGGATGTCGAGGACGCCGTCCCCTACAGAGTGGGACGTCGAGGACGCCGTCCCCTACAGAGCGGGACGGCGAGGACGTTGTCCCATACACAACAGAGGGACGAGGTGCCGCGCTGGGTGCGGAGAGCAGGAGGTAAACGGTGATGATCTCATTTGCGGGAAAAGTGAAAGCGAGCTGTGCCGCATGGGGATCAGGGCCGGCTGTGCTGCGCCCGGGCGGAGGGGGTACGGCGTGCTGCTGTACTGCAACACGTTTATGCCGGGCGAGGTGCGCATCATCACGGAGAAGCGGCGACTTCGCCGCGCGGCTGCCAAGCTGTTCCAAAGGCCTTCGGCGTGAAGTTTGACCGGGTGCCGGAGGAGAAAAACGGCAAGGGGAAGCTGATATTCGGCATTACCGAGCCGGATAAGCTGGAGAAGATCATCAACATACTGGGCTATGACGCGAGGCAGCTGACGGCGCTGCACGTGAACTTCGGAATACTGGAGGAGGACTGCTGCCGGACGGCGTTCCTGGCGGGGCGCATTTTTGGCGGGTGGAAGCGTCACCGACCCGGAGAAGCGGTATCATCTGGAGCTGGCTACCAGCCATGTGCCGGCCAGCCGGGAGGTGCAGGCGCTGATGGAGGAGATGGGGGTTCCTGCCACGTTCCATACGGCGCGGCGCGGATGCACTTCTGTACTTCAAACAATCAGAGCATATTGAGGACTTTTTGACCAAAATCGGCGCGCCAGTTTCTGCCATGGATATTATGACCGCCAAAGTGGACAAGGAGATCCGAAACGGCGCAAACCGGGCCATGAACTGCGATATGGCCAACGTAAACAAGACATTGGACGCGGCGCAGGAGCAGGTAGGCGCCATCGAGAAGCTGCGCCGCAACGCCCGGTGGGATAAGCTTCCGGAAAAACTACGGCAAACCGCCGCGCTGCGGCTGGAATACCCGGAGTTGTCGTTGGTACAGCTGGCGGAGAAGTGTGACCCGCCGGTAACGAAAGTCGTGCATGAACCATCGAATGAGAAAGCTGATGGAGGAGGCAAAGGAGCTATGACAACGAGAGAGCGGTGCGAGAGCGCCATCCGATATAGGAAAAACGGCGCCAACTGCGCCCAGTCGCTGCTGGCGGCGTTTGCGGACGTGATGGGCATTACGGAGGAACAGGCCCTGGCGATAGGCGCTGGGCTGGGCGGCGGTGTGCGCAGCGGAAACATCTGCGGCGCGGTGAACGCGCCGGTGATGATCCTGGGCTGCGCCTGTCCGGAGATGGCGGGAAGCAAGGCCAAGGCCGCGGAGATCACCAAGGAATACCAGCGGCGGTTTATGGAGAGATTTAAGCATCTCAACTGCCGGGATCTGCTGGCGGAGAAGGAATTGCAGCCCACTGACACGGCCATGGCACTGGCGGCGGGGACCACTGCGGGCTGCTTATTCTCAGCGCGGCGGAGATACTGTGCGAGATGATAGGGGAGAAGTAAGCGGGACGGCGGGGATGGCGTGTCCTGTGGGTGGTATATCGCATAAGACCGTAGGGCGGGAGCCATGTGTCCCGCCGCCCCTCTGTCATTCCGCGCCAGTGCGCGCCGCGAAGCAAGTGCCCTTGGGGTACACACTGGCGTGGGAATCCGTCCTTCCGAAAGGGAAACGGATTGCCGCGTCGCTTCGCTCCTCGCAATGACAGCGCGGCGCTGCCGCGCTGACGGGACGTCGAGGACGCCGTCCCCTACGAAACAGGGCAAGGGTGCGCGCAAATACGGGCGGACAGGGTCGTCCGCCCCTACGACGGGGATGGGAGACAGAAAAAGTAAGGAGAACGGGTATGGGATTTGTGCATCTGCATGTGCATACGGAATACAGCCTGCTGGACGGCGCGTGCAGGATACGCGACCTGCCGAAGCTGGTCAAGGAGATGGGGCAGAACGCCTGCGCTATTACCGATCACGGCGTCATGTACGGCGCGATCGACTTTTACCGCGCCTGTCAGAAGGAGGGTATCCACCCCGTTATCGGCTGCGAGGTGTACGTGGCGCGGCGTACAAGATTTGACAAACAGCACGAGTTCGACAGCCGAGTCCGCCATCTGGTGCTGCTGTGTAAAAACGAGACGGGCTACCGCAACCTCTTGTACATGGTCAGGCAGGCATATGTGGAGGGCTTTTTATATCAAGCCCCGCATTGATCAGGAGCTCCTGCGCGAGCACTCCAAGGGCCTGATCGCCCTATCGGCGTGTCTGGCAGGGGAGATCCCCCGCCGCCTGCGGAACGGGGAGTATGACAACGCCAAGGCCTACGCGCTGGAAATGGCGGAGCTGTTCGGCCCGGATCGGTTTTATTTAGAATTGCAGGATCACGGCATCCGTGATCAGAAGATCGTGAACCGAGTCTATCCTGAAGATCCATCAAGGAGACCGGTATCCCCATGGTCTGCACCAATGACGCCCACTATCTCCGGAAGGAGGACGCCGAGGCCCATGACATCCTGCTGTGCATCCAGACCGGCAAAACGGTGGACGATGAAAACCGGATGCGCTACGAGCCTCAGAACTTCTATACCTCCACGCAGCGAGGAGGATGGCGGACGCTGTTCGAGGGCTGCGAGGGCGCACTGGAAAACACCCAGAAGATCACGGAGATGTGCAACCTTGAATTTACCTTCGGCAAGTACCACCTGCCGGAATTCAAGCTGCCGGAGGGGTATGACAGCTTTTCCTATCTGAAAAAGCTGTGCGACGAGGGCTACAAGGCCCGGTACGGCGATGATGACAAATACCGGGGCCAGTTGAAATACGAGCAGGACATGATCGAGAAAATGGGCTTTACCGACTATTTCCTCATCGTATCCGACTTCGTGCGCTACGCCAAAAGCGTGGGCATCCCGGTGGGACCGGGCCGTGGCAGCGCGGCGGGGTCCATGGTCAGCTACTGCCTCAGCATCACCGATATCGACCCCATGAAGTACAGTTTGTACTTTGAGCGGTTCCTGAACCCGGAGCGGGTGAGTATGCCGGATATCGACATGGACTTCGGCGATACCCGCCGGGGCGAGGTGGTGGACTACGTCCGCCGCAAATACGGCGACGACCATGTGGCGCAGATCGTCACCTTCGGCACCATGGCCGCCCGGGGCGTGATCCGGGATGTGGGCCGGGTGCTGAATATGCCCTACGCCGATGTGGACGTCATCGCCAAGCTGGTGCCAAACACCCTGCACATCACCCTGAATGACGCGCTGCGGCTCAGCAAGCAGCTCAGCGACCTCTATGAGGCCGACGAGCAGGTAAAAAAGCTCATCGACACCGCCAGGGCGCTGGAGGGAATGCCGCGCCACGCCTCCACCCACGCCGCCGGCGTGGTCATCACCCGGAAGCCGGTGTACGAATATGTACCCCTGGCGAAAAATGACGAATCCGTGGTCTGCCAGTATATCATGACCACACTGGAAGAGCTGGGCCTGCTGAAAATGGACTTCTCTGGGCCTGCGGAACCTGACGGTGCTGGACGATGCCGTGAAAATGGTGCAGACCCGGCAGCCGGACTTCACCTTGGATGACATCCCGGAGGGGGACCCGGAGACTTACAAAATGCTCTCTGACGGCAAAACCAACGGTGTGTTCCAGATGGAATCCACCGGCATGACCGGCGTCTGCGTAGGGCTGAAGCCCCAGAGCATCGAGGACATCACCGCCATCATCGCCCTGTACCGTCCCGGCCCCATGGATTCTATCCCCAAGTTCATCGCCTGTAAGCATGACCCCAGCAAGGTCAGCTATATCATCCCGGAGCTGGAGCCGATCCTGTCCATCACCTACGGCTGTATCGTCTATCAGGAGCAGGTCATCCAGATCTTCCAGCAGCTTGCCGGGTACACGCTGGGACAGGCGGATATGCTCCGCCGGGCCATGAGCAAGAAGAAGGCCAAGGACGTGGCCAAGGAGCGGGAGGCGTTTCTCCACGGCGACCCCATCCCGGAATATCAAGGGCTGCGTAGCCAACGGCATCGACCCTGCCGCCGCCGAAAAGATCTACGACGAGATTTTTGCCTTTGCCAATTATGCCTTCAACAAGGCTCATGCCGTGTCCTACGCGGTGGTGGCCTACCAGACGGCTTATTTCAAGTGCCACTACACCCGGGAGTATATGGCGGCGCTGCTGACCAGCGTGCTGGATAACTCCGACAAGGTCTCCGGGTATATCGGTGAGTGCCGCGAGTGCGGCATTGCCTTGCTGCCGCCGGACATCAACCGCTCCGCTGACCGATTCACCGTGGAGGAGGAGGGAATCCGGTTCGGCCTGGTGGCCATCAAGAACATCGGCCGGGGTTCATCCAGTCGGTGGTGCCGGGAGCGGGAGCAGGGCGGGCCGTTTACGTCTTTGCAGGATTTCTGCGACCGGATGTACGACTGCGGCGAAATGAACAAGCGGGCGGTGGAAAATCTGGTGCGCTGCGGCGCCTTCGACGGCATGGGGGCACGGCGCTCCCAGACTGGTGGCGGTGTACGAGAAGGTGCTGGACGCCATCGGCATGGTGCGGCGGCGGAACGTGGAGGGCCAGATCGATTTCTTCGGCGGACAGATGGTGGCGGTGGCCGGCATCGTGTCCACTGCGGACGCGGCCGACGAAGAACGGCACGCTGATGGCCTATGTGATGCTGGAGGACGAAACGGCCTCCATGGAGCTGCTGTGCTTCAACAGGGTGCTGGAAAGATGCGGGAGCTATCTGGCTGGTGAACACGCCGGTGCTGGTGAAGGGAGGTGAGCCTGCGGGACGAAAAGCCGCCCCAGATCATGCCGGACGCCATATATCCCATGGAGAGCGATGCCACTGCCGGTGTTCGGCGTTGAACGGATCAGCGACGCGGAGACGGTGTATCTGCGGGCCGTTGACGACCCGGCCTTTGCACACATCCAGCTAGTGGCCACCATGTTTGAGGGCGACGTGCCCCTGCGCATCCGTATCGCGGATACGGGGAAGCTGTGGGCGGCCATGTATAGACCATCCGGCGTTTTTGCAGGAGTGCCGGGAGTGGCTGGGGGACAATAACATGTTCTGAAGGAGCAGACAAAGCTAGGAACAGAAGAAGTGACATGAGGGCGCAGCGGAAGCTTCGAAGGGAGCGGATTTTCACGCCAGTGACATCGGTCACTGGCTGGAACAAAACGGCGGGGCAGGTGTTGAACTGCTTGTAGGGGACGGCATCCGGCGTTTTGCAGGCAGCGCCGCGCTGTTATTCCGGGAGCGAAGGACTGGGTTTCCCCTTTTCGGAAGGACGGATTCCCACGCCAGCGTGCGCGGGCGGACAGAGTGGTGCTGAAGAACAAGAACCATGCGAAGCGGGACGTTGGGGACGGCGTCCGCACGAAAAGGTGTATGGGGAAACCGCCGTTTGCTGCGGTAGGAACCAATTGGGCGGAGGGGCATAGGATGGAATGAAAGAGGCCGTCTTTCACTACTTATTGGGAGGTCATGTCTATGCCTGAAAATGTAATGCCGGGACCGGTCTGCGACCTCGGGAACGTCCGGGAGGCCGTATGCATCCATACGCGTAAGATCTATGACTCATGCAGGGATAAGGACTGCGTGGAGGACCTGCGCTTTTACCCCACGGCGGCGGCGCAGGAGGTGCTCAGCGCGTCGCAGATGATCAAGGGCGGCACGGCGGAGCTGCTATATGTATACACAGATGTGGAGCCGGTGACCTTCAACCGGGGGTTCTACTCGGTGGATATGCGCTTCTACTACCGGGTGACGCTGCAGGTGTGCACCGGCACGCCGCGATACACTGAGGTGGAAGGTCTGTGCGTGTTCGACAAGCGGTGCATTCTGTTCGGTAGCGAAGGGAACGCCAAGATATTCTCCTCGGACACGGTGTTCGACGAGTTGGATGTACCGGGACGTGTGCGGACAAATCTGCCGGTTGCCGTGGTGGAGGCAGTGGACCCCATCGTGCTGGACGCCCGCGTGGCGGAGATCCCGCTGCCCTCTGACGGGGGAGCGGGCTGCCTGGCGGAGATCCGTCCTTCGTAGCCCAGAGCTCGGCGGAGCCAACTGGTGTTCGACGATGGGGCGCGACGCGGCGGCATCTACGTGACGCTGGGGCAGTTTACGCTGGTGCGGCTGGAGCGGGACACCCAACTGCTGATCCCGGTGTACGACTACTGCGTGCCCCAGTGCCAGTGCGAGTGCGGCAGTCAGGAGGACTCCCTGCGGGCTGTTCCGCAGCGTGGCGTTCCCCATGAACGAGTTCTTCCCCGCCCAACGCGGTGGAGACGCCCTGTGACTATAACGCCACCAAGAGCCAGAACTACTGTGCCGCCTGCCATTGAACGTTGGACAGAAGTCGTCCGCGATGCGGGACAGGAGCCATGCGAAACGGGACATCGAGGACGCCGTCCCTACGGGTGAAGGACATTGGCAACATCTTTTTTCGAGGGGTTTTGCTTTCAAACGGACGGAAATCGCGTATAATACCAAAAAAAGGAGGTGGACGATGTGGGTATCGCGTTTATTCAGGACAAGCTGGAGATCAAGTTCCTGATCCTGTACATTGTGTCGCGGCTGACGGAGCCGGTGGACGGAGCGGACATGCAGGACCTGACCATGTGCGACGACGGCATCGACTATTTCGACTACGCTGAGTGCCTGAACGATCTGGTGCGGACGGAGCACCTGCGTCTGACGGAGGAGGGGCGGTACGTCATTACGGACAAGGGGCGGAAGAACAGCGGGATCTGCGAGAGCAGCCTGCCGTATTCGGTGCGGCAGCTGTCGGACAGGCACATTGCCGCCTATAACAAGGCGGCGCTGCGCCGGGCGCAGGTACAGAGCCATGTGACGGAGGGGAGAACGGGACGTTCACCGTGACGCTGGCGCTGCGGGACGACGTGGACAGTCTGATGCATCTGGAGCTGATGATGGCGGACAAGGAGAGCGGCCAGGCGCTGGCGGAGCGGTTCCAGAGGAGCCGGAGAAGGTGTACGGGCAGATCATCGGGCTGCTGTGCAGGAAGTAAATGCAGACAATATAAGACAGCGAATCGATAGAACCATTCTGCCATTTGGAAACGGATTGCCGCGCCAGTGTGTAAAATTTGGGCACCCTTCGCGGCGTGCACTGGCTCGCAATGACAGACTTTTTTGACAACTGAAGCACCCTGCGGGGGTGCTTTTTTGCGCTCATATTCCGGGACGAGCCGTCATAGAGTGAGGTAAAAGCAAAGGAGGCGGCGGTATGGAGATCGGCGAGGCTGTGGGGCGGTATGAGCAGGCGGCGGAGCTGCTGCCGGCCGGTGGCAGCAGGCGGCGCGGCGCGTGCCGGACTACCGTAAGGCGCTGGCAGAGGAATTCCGGCTGCGGACGGACGGCCTATGACCATTCTGACGTGTGAAGGAGAAATGCTTGTCAGCGATGAGCTGCCCCGGCAGAGCGTGACGCAGGCCGATCTGGAGCAGCTGTGCGACGTGGTGACGGGGTATTCCCGGTATGCGGCGGCGGAGACGATGGCAAAGGGGTATCTCATCGGGCGGGGCGGCTTTCGGATCGGGCTGTGCGGCACGGTGGCGGTGCGGCAGGACGGCGGGCTGGCGCTGCGGGACATATCGTCGGCCACGGTGCGTATCAGCCGGCAGGTGCGGGGACTGTGGCAGGAGGTGCTCGCGGCGCTGAGGAGAGTGGCTTCGACAGCACGCTGATCGCGGCGCCGCCGGGGGCGGGCAAGACCACGCTGCTGCGGGAGATGATCGCGGCGCTGTCCAACGGCAGCGAGGAGCGGCCAGCGCTGCGGGTGGGCGTCGTGGACGAGCGGGGGAGATCGGCGGGGATGTACCGGGGCGTGCCCCAGCTGGATGTGGGATGCCACACGGACGTGCTGGACAGCTGCCCCAAGGCGGTGGGCATCCCCATGCTGCTGCGCAGCGCCAACCCGCAGGTCATCGCCGTAGATGAGATCACGGAGGAGGCGGACATCCGGGCGATGACGGCGGCGGCCAACTGCGCCGTAAGGCTGCTAGCCACCATCCATGCCGAGGGTGCTGAGGAGCTGCGGCGAAAGCCGCTGTTCCGGATGCTGGAGCAGGCACAGGTGTTCCGGCGGCTGGTGAGCATCACCGTGGAGGACGGGGCAGCGGCGGTACAGAACGGAGGAGCTGTGATGGCGAGAACGGGCGGCGCGGTGCTGGTGCTGGCGGCGGCGGTGCTGTGGCTATGGCGATACGGGTGCAGCGGCGGCAGTAGCGGACGTTGGTGTGGGCGCTGGTCGGCGGCTATCGGCGAGATGGAGAGCGCCATCCGGTGGCAGCAGACGCCCATGATGGCGCTGCTGGAGGGGCTGGCGGCGCGGAGAAACGGTGGGACAATACTTCCACGAGACGGCGGACATGGTGCAAGGCGGTATGCCTTTACAGTGCGCATGGGAAAAGGCTTTTTCGCGATACCGGACGGCGAGGCGGCGGGGAGATACTGGCGCGGCTGCGGCTGGGCGGAGACAGAGAGCGGCTGGTGGGCGCGCTGGGGCAGACACGGCAGGAGCTGGAGGAACTGTACCGGCGGCGATGCCGGGAGGACGGACAGAGGAGCCGGGTGACGACGGCTGCGGCGCTGTGCGGCGCGGGACTGGTCATCATTTTACTGATATGAGGGACGAACATGGATGTTGACCTGATCTTCAAAATTGCGGCCATCGGCATCCTGGTGGCGGTGCTGAACCTGCTGCTGGTACGCAGCGGGCGGGAGGAGCAGGCCATGATGACCACGCTGGCGGGGCTGATCGTGGTGCTGATGATGCTGGTGCAGCAGATCAGCGACCTGTTCGACCTGGTGAAGACGCTGTTTTCCCTGTGACGTATGGATCTGGTGCTGCGTTTGACGGTGCTGTGTCTCGTGGGGGCGCTGCTGGCGGTATTGCTGCGGCGTACCGGCCCGGACATGGCGCTGCTGCTGGCTTTGGCGGTGTGCGGTGCGGCGGTGATGCTGCTGGCGCAGCCGTTGGGGAGCTGAAGGGACTTCTGGGAGGAGGCCGGCGTCGTGGGGACAGCTGCCGGTGCAGCTGTTTGTGCCGCTGGTGAAAACGGTGGGGATCGCGCTGCTGTGTCGGACAGGCTCAGATCTGTGCCGGGACGCGGGGGAGAGCGCCGTCGGCGTCCGTGCTGGAGACGGCGGGGGCGGTGGCGGCGATATGGGTGTCGCTGCCGCTGTTTCATTCGGCCTGGGAGCTGCTGGAGGTCGCTGGTATGAGAAATATGGCTGGCTGCTGGCAGCGGTGCTGCTGGCGTGGAGATCGGATACGGGGGGAGATCGAGACTACCGGCGGAGGTGAAGGATGCCGCCGCCGCCGGAGGCGGCGGATATCCTGGACGGAAATGGACGGTGCGGCTCGCAGGAGGGAACGCTGTGGACGGGTATGGGCGGCTGTGGCACAGTGCCTGTGCCTATGTCCGTACAGCGCTGGAGAGCCAGGCCTCCGGCGCGGCCCTGCTGTTGGGCATCGTGCTGCTGTGCAGTCTGGCGGAGAGCTGCCTTGCGGCGGCGGACGCGCCTGGGGTGCCCCGGTTCGTGACGGTGGCCGGATCGCTGGCCATCACCCTTGTGGCGGCGGGCGACTTCCGGCAGATGATGGGGCTGGGCGTGGAGACGATGGAGCAGCTGGATGTGTTCGCCAAGGCGCTGCTGCCCACGCTGGCGGCGGCGGTGGCCGCCGGAGGGGGCTATGTGACCGCCGGGGCGCAGCAGGTGGCTACGGTGTTTTTCACGAACCTGCTCATCAGCGTGATCCGAACGGTGCTGCTGCCGCTGTTGTACGGGTGCATCGCGGCGGCTGCTGCGGACGCCATGGCGCCGGGGCACAGCCTGAAGAAGATCGGCACCGGTATACGCAAGGGCGTGTCGTGGGCGCTGACAGCGCTGCTGCTGGCGTTTACGGGGTTTCTGACCGTGTCGGGGCGGCGTCCGGCGCGGCGGACGCGCTGACGGTGCAGCTGACGAGGTCGGCCATCGCCACGGCGGTGCCGGTGGTGGGGATCCATCTGTCCGACGCCACCGGGCGGTGCTGGCCGGGGGCGGGAATGCTGAAAAGCGCCATCGGCGTATTCGGCATGCTGGCAGTGCTGGCCATCTGCCTGACGCCCTTTATCACCATGGCCGTGCAGTACCTGCTGTATAAGCTGGCGGCCTTTTTGGCCGGAACGATGACAGAGGGGCCCCTGGAGGACCTGATCGACGCGCTGGGCTCGGCCTTCGGCCTGATGCTGGGCATGACAGGGAGCTGCGCGCTGGCCCTGGTGATCTCCTTAATCGCTTCTGTATCGGTGGTGAGCGGATGATAAGTGAAACGCTGCGGACGTGGCTGCTGGGTATTATCGCGGCGGGATGGTGTCGGGGTGCTGTACGCCCTGCTGCCCGGGCTGGATGAAGCCCATCGCCCACGCCGCAGGCGGCGGGACGGCGCTGCTGCTGGTGATCGTGCAGCCGGTGCTGGAACTGGACTTTATGGAATTTGCCGGGAAATATGAGGACTATGAGAGGAGATAGAGGAATTGACAGAGGCGTACAGGCAGGCGGATCAGGAAAAGCTGGCGGAACTCATAGCGGACAAGACCGCCGCATATATTGCCAGCAAGGGGGACGCCTGGGGCTGGACTGCACGGCGCAGGTGGAGATGGAGCCCAGAGAGGGCGTGCCCCTATCCCAGCGCCGTGACGCTGGACATTCCCAAGGACGAGGCGCTGGCCGCGTGGCTCAGCGAGGAACTGGCCATCGACGGCGCGCACCAGTATTGGCGTGAGGCAGACGAATGAAGGAAAAGCTGAAAGATATACTGAATAAATACCGCTTCGCGGTGCTGGTGGCTCTGGCCGGCGTGGTGCTGATGCTGCTGCCCGCCGGAAAGGACAGCATGCCGGATGCGGAGACGGCGGAGGGGGAGACATTCTCTCTGGAGGAGACGGAGCGCCGTATGGCGGAGGTGCTGTCCGCCATGGATGGCGTGGGTCGGGTGCAGGTGATGCTGACGCTGCGACAGCGGTGAAACGTTGTCGCTGGCGGAGGATAGCAGCGCGTCACAGGGCAGCGGCGGTGATGTGCGGCGGGAGAGCCAGGTCCTGACCGTGAACCGCGGCAGCGGCAAGCAGGAGGTCGTGGTCACCGGCGGCTGTACCCCACCTATCAGGGGCGGTGGTGGTCTGTCAGGGGGCAGGCGACAGCGCGTGTGCGCCTGACGGTGCTGGACGCGGTGTCGGTGCTGACAGGACTGAGCAGCGATAAGATATCGGTAGTCAATGGAAACCAGATAACAATAAATGGGAGGACAAACCAGTATGAAGCAGGTATGGAAGCGGCGGGCCGTGGTGGCGGCGGTGCTGGTGCTGGTGGGGACATCGGTGTATTTGAACTGGCGCTATGCGGGGGATGTGGCGGATACCTCCAAGGTGCTGGGGCAGTCCACACTGGTCAATGGTGAGACGGTGGGTGCAGACGTGGATACTGCGGATACCGCCGGAGACGACTACTTCTCCACTGCCCGGCTCAGCCGCAAGCAGGCCCGCGATACCGCCATCAGTATGCTGGAGGAGGCCAAGGGGGAGGAGAACGCCTCAGAGGAGGTAGCCAACGAGGCATCCGAGACGCGTCAGGTGCTGGCGGGCTACACCGTGGCGGAGTCACAGATCGAGAACCTGGTGGTGGCAAAAGGCTATACCGACTGTGTGGCGTTTATGGGCGCGGACTCCGTCAGCGTGGTGGTATCGGCGCCCGACGGTCTGGAAGCGGAGGACGTAGCGAAGATCAAGGATATCGTCATCGCGGAGACATCCTACACTCCCGGCCAGATCAAGATCATGGAAGCGGGCGGCTGCAAAATAGGTGTTGTATTTCCCCGTAAAAAATGGTATAATTTCAATGGCTGCAAAATATGAACCAATGACAACTGTGAGGAGACAAACAGACCATGGCTGAAAATAAGGAATATATGATCCACCAGGAGGAGGATGACGGCAGCATCCAGATCTCAGAGGATGTGCTGGCCTCCATCGCCAGCACCACCGCGCGATGGAGGTGGACGGCGTCAGCGCTCTGATGAGCGCCAACGTATCCGACCTGATGGGCGGTAAAAAAATGACCGCAAGGGCGTGGAAGGTGGAGCTGGACGGCGAGCAGATCGTTGTGGGCATTTTTGTTGCGGTGCGCTACGGCTGCGCCATCAGCGATGTGGCCAAAAAGGTCCAGAAGAATGTGCATACCGCGCTGGAGGGTATGACCGGCTTCAAGGTGGCGGCGGTGAACGTCCACGTGGGCGGCATCAGCTTCAACTAACAAAGAAGAGAAAAGGACGAACGCTTATGACACGCAGCACCGCCCGCGAGATCGCCATACACCTGGCGTACCAGTTGAGCTTCACCGAACTGCCGGTGGAGGAGTTTCTGGACCAGCAGCTCAGCGATAAGCGCTTCGCCGAGCTGGCCGCAGAGGATGACTTCTACGCCGAATGCCCAACGCAAAGCAGGAGGAGTATGTCCGGCGGCTGGTGTCCGGTGTGGCGGAGCACGCGGCGAGCTGGACGCCGACATTGAAAAGTACGCACAGGGCTGGCGCTTTGAGCGTATCTCGCTGGTGGCCTCTGCCATCATGCGGTGGCCATGTACGAGATGCTGTACATGCAGGACATTCCCCACGGCGCCGCCATCAGCGAGGCGGTGGAGATCGCCAAAAAGTACGAAACGCCCGAGACCGCGAAGTTCATCAACGGCATTCTGGGCAGCTTTGCCCGGGGCGAGGTCAAGGAATAAGGACGAAAATAAGAAAAAGGCAGAGCCGGCGGCGCTCTGCCTATTTTCAGCATGGCAAAAGCAGGAGGGGACGCCATGGAAGGACAGATGATTTTCACGTGTCGGAGATGAACCAGTTCATCAAGGAGCTGCTCGACCGTGTGCCGCCCTTGCAGGAGATCTTCGTGCGCGGCGAGATCTCCAACTATAAGATCTACCCCTCGGGCCACCACTACTTTACGCTGAAGGACGCCAGTGCAGTCTGAAGTGTGTTATGTTCAGGGGCAGCACCATGAAGCTGCGGTTTCGCCCGGAGAACGGTATGCAGGTCATCGCATCGGGGCGTATCAGCGTCTATCCCAGGGACGGCGCGTATCAGCTGTACTGCACCGGGCCTGTCGCCGGAGGGCGCGGGCGACCTGCACGTCGCCTTCGAGCAGCTCAAGGCGCAGCTGGAGCGCGAGGGACTTTTCGACGCCGCGCACAAGAAGCCGCTGCCGGTATATTCCCGAAAAGCGCATCGCCATTGTGACCTCCTCAGCGGGGGCGGCGGTCCACGATATGATCCGTATTCTGCGGCGGCGGTATCCCTTGGCAAAGGTGATCTTGCTGCCGGTGCGGGTACAGGGGGCGGAGGCCCCGCTGGAGATTGCGGGGGCCATCCGGTACGCCGGCAAATGGAAAATCGGCGATGTCATCATCACCGGCCGGGGCGGCGGCTCTATGGAGGACCTGTGGGCCTTCAACGACGAGCGCGTGGCCCGCGCCATCTACGAATGCGAGATCCCCGTCATCTCTGCTGTCGGTCACGAGCCGGACGTCACCATTTCCGACTATGTCGCGGACGCCCGGGCCTCCACGCCCTCGAACGCCGCGGAGATCGCGGTGCCGGATCAGGTGGAGCTGCTGCGGGTGCTGGACAGTGCGCGGAGCGGATGACCAAAACGGAGGAAAGCCGCCTTTCCGCGCTGCGGGGAGCGGCTGGACCGCGCTGGGCCGCAAACGGGTTCTGACGGACCGATGGCCTTCGTCAGGACAAGCGGATGCTGCTTTTGACTACACACAGCAGCGCGCCGGATGCGGGCGGCAAATGCCGAGATGGCGACGGCGGCGGCGCTTTTACGCGCTGGCGGCGTCACTGGATGCTATGAGCCCCTTGAAGGTTCTGGGCCGGGGCTATGCCGTGGCGCGGACGGCGAACGGTACGGTGCTGAAAAGCAGCGCGGACAGACCCGGCGGCGAGCGGATGCGGCTGCGGCTGGGGCAGCGGGGGCCTGACCTGGCCGAACGGTCATATCGAAAGGAGGAAGGAAATGGCGGCAAAAAAGACGTTTGAAGAGAATATGGCCCGGCTGGAGGAGATCGTGACCAGCTGGAAAAGGGCGACGCCACGCTGGGGATTCAGCATGGCGCTGTTTGAGGAGGGACCAAGCTGGTGAACCGTGCCGCAAGGAGCTGGACACCGCCGAGCAGCAGGTGGTCAAGCTGTCCAAGGGCCCCGATGACGCGCCGGTGGAGAGCGATTTTTTGGCGGAGGAATGAGCATGGAACTACGTACGAAAGACAGTATGAGCAATACCGGCTGGCGGTGGAGGAGACATCTGAACGGCCTGTTTACCGGCAGCGGACGCCCTATGGGCGGCTGTATGAATCCATGCGGTACAGCCTTCTCTCCGGCGGTAAGCGGCTGCGCCCGGTGATGACGCTGGAGTTTGCCCGGCTGGGCGGCATCGACTGGCACCTGGCGCTGCCCTATGCCTGCGCGCGCTGGAGCTGGTACACACCTACTCCCTGATCCACGACGACCTGCCCTGCATGGATGACGACGATCTCCGCCGGGGCAAGCCCACCAACCACAAGGTCTATGGCGAGACCTTGGCCATTCTGGCCGGCGACGCCCTCCAGCCCGAGGCCTTCCGTCTCATTTCCCAGGCGGCCGGTCTTTCCGCCGAGAGCCGCATCGCGGCGGTGGAGGTGCTGGCCAAGGCCCGGGAGCGGACGGCATGGTAGGCGGGCAGGTGCTGGACACGCTGTGCCATGTGGCGGACGAGGCGGGGCTGACGCAGCTGAACAGGCTGAAGACCTGCGCCATGATCTCTGCCGCAGCGGAGCTGGGCTGTGTGGCAGCCGGTATGGACGGGGAGAAGCGTCCGGCAGGCCGGGAGTTCGGCGACGGACTGGGGATGGCGTTCCAGATCCGGGACGCCGACGCGGAGGAGGGAAAGACCACCTTTGTGAACCTGAAGGGGCTGGACGCATGCCAGCGGGAGGTGGAGCGCCAGACGGCGCGCGCCAAGGCCGCCATTGCCGGTTGGCCGGGGTGCGAATTCCTGATGGAGCTGGCTGACCGGATGGTGAAGCGTGTAAAGTGATATTACATTACAGATAAGATGTAACACCGCCCTGCGCCGAAGGCGCAGGGCGGTCAGTCTGTCAAAAAAGCCTGTCATTGCGAGCCAGTCCGCGCCGCGAAGCAAGTGCCCCTTGGGGTACGGACTGGCGTGGCGATCCGTTTCCAAAACGCATAATTCCTGCACTTTTCCACAGATTCCCAGCTAAAAGGTTACGGATTCCCACACCAGTGACATCGGTCACTGGTTCGGAATGACAGGGGAGTGGGTTTATCGACACGCTGGCCTCCCTCTGAGAGGGAGGTGTCAGCGCGAAGCGCTGGCGGAGGAGAGATGCCACGCGTTTTCTCTCCCCAGTCGGCTGCGCCGACAGCCCCCCAGAGGGGGCCTAACAGGGCGGTGCCGCGCTGTTCGTCAGCGCAGCAGCGGATAGACGGTGGGCGGACAGAGCCGTCTTACGAAAGAGAACACCGGGAGGTGGTCATCCCTGCCCGGTGCTGCCGTAGTCGCAGAGGGGGCGCAGGGAACAGTCACCGCAGTTGGGCTTGCGCGCCATGCAGAGGGCGCGGCCGTGGAGCACCATCCGGTGGCAGAAGTTATTGGCCTCCTCCGGGGGAATGACCTTTCGCAGCTGCTGCTCCACCTTCAGGGGATCCTTGCTGCCGTCCGTCAGTCCCAGCCGTCCGGTGATGCGGATGCAGTGGGTATCGCAGACATAGCCGTCCTTTCCGTAGATATCGCCCAGGATCAGATTGGCGGTCTTGCGCCCCACACCGGGCAGTGAGAGCAGGTCGTCCATGTTGTCCGGCACCTTGCCGCCGAAGTGCTCCACCAGCATCTGCGCCGCGCCCACGATATCGCGGGCTTTGGCGCGCCAGAAGCCGCAGGAATGGATATAGGTGCCCACCTCGTCCACATCGGCGGCGGCGAAGGCCTCCAGCGTGGGGTAGCGGGCGAACAGGGCGGGCGTGACCAGATTCACGCGGGCATCGGTACACTGGGCGGCCAGACGGACGGAGAACAGAAGCTCGTAATCCTTCTGATAGTCCAGCGAGCACAGCGCGTCCGGGTACAGCGCCTTCAGCGCCGCGATGATGGCGCCGACCTGCTCTTTCGACTTCATGTGACATCACCTCACCCCAATTGTAACAGAGGTTGCAGAAAAAGGCAATCGGTGGTATAATGTTCCGAACAGCTTACAGAGGAAGGGAGGCGGTGCCGCTATGCGTCCGCTGGCAGACGAGATACGGCCCCAGACGCTTGACGATGTGGCCGGACAGAAGCACCTGCTGGGCGAGGGGCGCGCTGCTGCGCCGCCTGATCGAGAACGGCACCGATGCCAACCTCATTTTCTACGGTCCCTCCGGCACCGGAAAGACAACTGTGGCCAACATTATCGCCAGGCAGGCGAAAAAGGCGCTGTATACCCTTAACGCCACCACCGCATCCCTCCAGGATGTGAAGAATGTCATGGCGGATGTGGACACCATGATGGCTCCAAACGGTATCCTGCTGTACCTGGATGAGATACAGTATTTCAACAAGAAGCAGCAGCAGAGCCTGCTGGAATTCCTGGAAAACGGGAAGATCACACTGATCGCGTCCACCACGGAAAATCCGTATTTTTACATCTACAACGCGCTGCTGTCCCGCAGCACGGTGTTCGAGTTCAAGCCGCTGACGGTGGAGGACACCATACCGGCGGTGGTGCGGGCGCTGAACATCGAGAAGGAGCGCAGCCAGCTGCCGCTTTGACTGGGCGGAGGACGTGCCCCGGACGGTGGCTGCCGGGTGCGGCGGAGACGTGCGCAAGGCGGTGAACGCGGTGGAGCTGCTGTACCGCTCGGCAAGGCCGAAGGACGGCGGATTGTACGTCACACGGGAGGACGCGGTGCAGCTGAGCCAGTGCAGCGCCATGCGGTACGACAGGGAGGGGGATGACCACTACGACCTGCTCTCCGCCCTGCACAAATCCATACGAGGCTCCGACCCGGACGCGGCGGTGTACTACCTGGGCCGTCTGCTGGTGGCGGGGACTTGATCTCCCCCTGCCGTCGTCTGCTGTGCATCGCGGCGGAGGATATCGGCCTTGCGTACCCACAGGCCATCACCGTCACAAAAAGCTGCGTGGACGCGGCACTGCAGCTGGGCCTGCCGGAGGCGCGGCTGCCCCTGGGAGAGGCGGCGGTGCTGCTGGCCACCGCGCCCAAGTCCAACAGCGCCCACAACGCCATTATCGCGGCCATGGAGGACATCAGAGGGGTGCGGTGGGGACATTCCGCGGCACCTGAAGAATGTACACGCCGACAGTACCGGCGCGGACAAGGCACCGGCGTACAAGTATCCCCACAACTATCCCCAGCACTATGTGCAGCAGCGCTATCTGCCGGAGACGCTGGGTGACAGGACGTACTATGAGTACGGAGAGAACAAGACGGAGCAGGCGGCCAAGCGGTACTGGGACGAGATCAAGAGGAAAATGACATGGATTTGCAGGTAAATGATATCGCGGAGCTGAAAAAGGAGCATCCCTGCGGCAGCAAGCGCTGGCAGGTGCTGCGGGTGGGCATGGACATCAAGCTGCGGTGTATGGGCTGCGGGCATGAGGTCATGCAGCCCACGGCGGAAGGTGGAAAAAATGATACGGCGGATCGTGCCGAAGGAGGAAATGGAATGAGACCGAAATGGACGAGATATCTGGCCATGGGCATTGCGCTGCTGCTGGCTATTGTGATGGCACTGTCGCTGGTGCTGCCGTATATTGGCCTATGAAGCACTGCATTATTGCCAAGTACACGCCGCAGGCGTATGAGCGGCGGGCGGAGCTGCTGCCCCGCATCCGGGAGATTTTCGCGGTGGCCGGGGAGATACCCGGCGTGCGCGGCGCGGAGGTGTATCCCAACTGCGTGGCGCGGGAGAACCGGTATGACGTGATGATCGTGCTGGAGATGGACAGAGACGCGTTGCCGCTGTATGACGATTCGGAGATGCACCACAGGTGGAAGGACGAATTCGGCGGACTGCTGGAAAAGAAGGCCATATTTGACTACGAGTGAGAAAACACATCCCTGCGGGGATGTGTTTGAGACTGTCGAAAAAAGCCTGTCATTGCGAGCCAGTGCGCGCCGCGAAGCAAGTGCCCTTGGGGTACACACTGGCGTGGCAATCCGTTTCTAAAACGCATAAATTATGCGTTTTTCGCAGATTTCTGCCTAAAAAGATACGGATTCCCACGTCGCTTCGCTCCTCGGAATGACAGGGGTGAGGTTTATCGACACGCTGAAAACACATCCCTCCGGGGATGTGTTTTTTTTATAAAGACGGAGGCGCACCGGTTGCGACGGGTTCTGACAGGGGAGGGCGTATAATAGGACGTGCGGGGTGAGGCGGATGACAGTGGTGTATTGGGACAGGGTGGTGGTGCTGAACGGCATTGTGGACTATCTGCTTCTGCTGAGCGCCGCGTGGCTCAGCGGCCTGCCGCTGCGGCGGGGGCGACTGGTACTGTGGGCGGCGCTGGGCGGACTGTACGCCGGGGCGGTGTTCCTGCCGGGGCTGGAGGTGCTGGGAGTGCCGGTCATCCGGGCGGCTGCGGGCATCGTCATGGCGCTGGGCGGCATGAAATGGCGGTGGAGGCCTGGCGGGGGTGTTCCTGCTGCTGGCGGCAGGCTGGCCGGGGTCATTCTGGCGCTGGGACTGGCGGCGGGGTCGCCGTCGGGCTTGGTGCAGCGGCTGTATCTGGCGGACATAAGCTGGCAAGGTATTCTGCTTGTCAGTGCTGGATTTTACTTGGTGCTGCGGTTCTTTATGGGACAGGCGGCACGACATGGAGGGGGGAGCTGTTGCAGGTGACGATATCGGTGGGCGGGCGGACACAGACGGTGACGGCGCTGCACGACACGGGGAATACGCTGCGGGATCCGGTCAGCGGGTGCCCGGCGCTGGTGCTGGAACGGCAGGCGGCGGACGGCCTGTGGTCGCCGGAGGTGGCGCAGGTGTTGGCGGAAAGTGCCGCGCCAGAGGAGAAAATGGCGCGGCTGCACCGGATCGGGTGTCCGGTGCGGTTCACACTGCTGCCTTTTCCGGGCGGTGGGGACGGCGGCGGGGCTGCTGCTGGCGCGCGCAGCGACTACATAGAGGTGAACGGCAGGCGGTACCCGCGGACACCGGTGGCACTGTCGGAGCAGCCGGTCAGCGATGGCGGCGGATACCACGCCCTGTGGGGCGCGGCAGAGGAAAGGGGGAGAGGGGCATGAAGCTGTGGATGTGGCTGAAGCGGCTGTGGCGCAGTCTGCAAAGGCGGGATAAGGTCATGTACATCGGCGGCAGCGACACGCTGCCGCCACCTGCCCGGGAGCAGGAGGCCGTGCTGCTGGAAAGGCTCAACGACGGAGACTTTCAGGTGCGGCAGACGCTGATCGAGCGGAACCTGCGGCTGGTGGTGTATATCGCGCGGCGGTTCGAGAACACGGGAATACACATTGAGGATCTGATCTCCATCGGAACCATCGGGCTTATCAAGGCTATCGAGACGTTCCGGACGGACAAGAACATCAAGCTGGCTACCTACGCCTCGCGGTGTATTGAGAATGAAATTCTCATGTACTTGCGGAAGAACGGCGCACAACGGACAGAGGTCAGTTTCGATGAGCCGCTGAATACCGACTGGGACGGAAAAGAACTGCTTCTCAGCGATGTGCTGGGCACGGAGGGGGACGTGGTCATGCGCCCCATCGAGGAGGACGTGGACAGGCAGCTTTGCAGACGGCGGTGTCGCACCTCAGTCCCGGGAGCGGGACATCATCACCATGCGGTTCGGGCTGGGCGGCGCGAAGGAGCTGACGCAGAAGGAGGTGGCCGACCGGCTGGGCATCTCGCAGAGCTATATTTCCCGGTTGGAGAAGCGGATCATCCTGCGGCTGCGGCGCGACTTGCAGAAAATGAGTTGAAAAGGCTGTGAAGGATATTCCTTCACAGCCTTTGCGCTGTATCTTGGTTTATTGCAGGGAGACAGGTGCGGGGCGGTTGACCACCATCATGTTGTAGTAGCGCAGCAGGTGATAGTCGTCCTTATCCAGTTTGACGGTGTTCAGCAGGCGGTCGCCCTCCTCCAGGGGTTCCTTGGAGATCAGCGCCTTCAATGCAATGGGTGCAAAGAAGGGGAGGAGCCGATACCGGATACCAGTCCCACGGCGGGCATACGGTTCTGCATGGGGATTGAGCATACAGATGTACATTTTCTCCGCCTCGTTGATCTGGTTGGTGAGCACCATGTGGGTGATGGTGTCGTAGGCCTTCATTTCGCCGGTAAACAGGTGCTGGCAGTGATCCGGTCGGAGAAGGAAGCAACACCCATGTACAGCGTGACGTCGATGCCGTCATGCATTGAGGAGTGGAGAAAACCGAAGAAGTGAGCGTACCATCTGGCGAATACGGCCATCATAGTAGTACATGTAGGCCAGGGACTGGTTGAAGTAGTTGTTCTTGGGCAGGGCGGGCTCCGTGCGGAAGATGGGCGGCTGGTAGTCGATGAAGCACTTCATGTCGATGTCCAGCGCCTGCGCGATCTCGTAGAGCGTTTCGATGTCGATGGTGATGGCGCCGTTTTCGTACTTGGATAGCGTCGCCTTGCTCTTTTATTGATCATGGCGGAGAATTGCTCGATGGTATAGCCGCGGCTCTTGCGGTATTTTTTGATGCGCTGTCCCACAAAATAAGAAAAAGAGCTCAAAAGCGACACCTCCTTGCATAATGGAGTAATGATACCAAACGTTTGGTAGTATGTCAATGATTTTTTTCTGTCTGAGAAACGGTTTTTCTTATGGTTTCCTTCAAGTAAACCATTCGGTGAAAAGCGCCGCTTGTGAAAAATAAAACCCCCGGTATCCGAGGATACCGGGGGTTTGATGATAAGAATGTATGAGAATGCTTACTTAGCGGCTTCCATACCGGCCAGCAGAGCCTTCTTGTTGCCCTCCAGGAAGCGGGGCCTTCTTCTCACCCAGCTCGATGCGGATAGCTTCCATCATGCTATCCACGGAGGTGACGGGAGCCTTGGCCAGGGTCGCGCCCAGGATGGCCACGTTGGCACCCTTGGGGTTGCCGATGGACTCCGCAATGCCGTTGGCATCGCAGTAGACCACGGTGATATCATCGCGGACGGCCTTACGGTCGATGATGGAGCTGTTGATGACCAGGACACCGCCGGGCTTCACGTGTGCTTCAAACTTGTCCAGAGAGGGACGGTTCATCGCCACGATCACGTCGGCCTTGTCCACCAGAGGGGAGGCAACGGGGTCATCGGAGACGATGACGGAGCAATTGGCGGTACCGCCGCGCATCTCGGGGCCATAAGAGGGCAGCCAGGAAACGTGCTTACCGTCCAGCATGCAAGCCATGGCGACGAACTTACCGATCAGCAGCATACCCTGACCGCCGAAACCGGCGAAAATAAAGGTTTTTTCCATGTTACTCCCGCCTCCTTGTCTTTGTAAACGCCCAGAGGATAGTAGGGGATCATGTTCTTCTCCAGCCAGTTCAGAGCCTCCACGGGGACAGACCCCAGTTGGTGGGGCAGGTGGACAGCACCTCGATCATGGTGAAGCCCTTACCCTCCATCTGCAGACGGAAGGCCTTGGCAATGGCCTTCTTGGCCTTGGCGATGTTGGCGGTATTGTTGACCGCCACGCGCTCAATGTAGTAAGAACTGGGAACAGCGGCCAGCATCTCGCACATCTTGATAGGCAGACCGCTCCACTCCTCGCTGCGGCCGGCATGGGACAAGTGGTCGCCTTTGGCCGATCAGGGGTGGTGGGGGCCATCTGGCCGCCGGTCATGCCGTAGATGGCATTGTTGACGAAGATGGTGGTGATCTTCTCGCCGCGGTGGGCGGCGTGAACGATCTCAGCGGTACCGATGGAGGCCAGGTCGCCGTCGCCCTGATAGGTGAACACCAGGGTGTCCTTGCCGACGGAGCGCTTGATACCGGTGGCCACAGCGGGGCGCGCGGCCGTGGGCGGCCTCGTACATATCGCAGTTGAAGTAGTCATAGGCAAACACGGAGCAGCCCACGGGGCGACGCCGATCACCTTGCCGTTCAGGTTCATCTCGTCGATGACCTCGGCCACCAGACGGTGGATGATACCGTGGTTGCAGCCGGGGCAATAATGGAACTGCTTGTCAGTGAGCAGCTTGGTCTTTTCGAACAGTACAGCCATCTTATTTACCCTCCTTCATGCTCAGGATCTTGGCAACGATCTCGTCGGTAGAGGGCATCTGGCTGCCGCAATGACCGAAGAAGTCCACGGGCTTGGCGCCGTTGATCGCCAGCTTCACGTCCTCCAGCATCTGGCCTTCGTTCAGCTCCACGTCCAGAACAGCCTTGACGCTGGGCTGGGTGCAGGCCTCGCGCACGGCATCGTAGGGGAACGGCCACACGGTGATGGGACGAACCAGACCCACGTTGATGCCCTGCTCCTTCAGCTGAGCGATAGCGCTCTTGGCCACGCGAGCCACGGTGCCGAAGGCGGTGATGATATAGTCGGCATTCTCGCAGTTGTAGCTCTCCCACATCTGCTCGTTGGCAACGACTTCCTTTGTACATGGCCTGCAGCTCGTCATTGTGGACAGCCAGGCTCTCGGTATCGATGTAGATAGAATTGATAATGCCGCGCTTAGCGGGATCATCGCCGGGCTTCCAGCCGGTGCAGGCCCAGGGCTTCTTCTCCGGGGTCTACCTTGTAGTCCACCATCTCGGCAGCTCCACGGGCTCCATCATCTGAGCGATGATGCCGTCCGCCAGGAACAGCACGGGGATACGGTACTTTCGGCCTTATCGTAGGCGATCATCATCAGGTCGATGGCCTCCTGCACGGAAGCGGGAGCGAAGGTCAGCAGGTGATAGTCACCGTTGCCGCCGCCCTTGACACCCTGGAAATAGTCGCCCTGGGATGCCTGGATATTACCCAGACCGGGGCCGCCGCGCATCACGTTGATGATGACAGCGGGAACCATGGCGCCGGCGCAGTAGGAGATACCTTCCTGCTTCAGGGACACGCCGGGGCTGGAGGAGGAGGTGATGACGCGGGCGCCGGTACCGGCAGCGCCATACACCATGTTGATAGCCGCCACTTCGCTCTCGGCCTGCAGGAAGCAGCCGCCGATCTCAGGCATACGAGCGGACATGTATTCGGGGATCTCCGTCTGCGGAGTGATGGGGTAACCGAAGAAAAAAGCGTGCGCCGGCACGAATAGCGGCTTCCGCAATTGCTTCGCTGCCCTTCATAAGAGTCAAAAGCCATATTCTTTCTGCCTCCTTAGTCTTTTTTTCGATTCGGATCACCACATCAGGACAGGTGCGGGCACAGGACGTGCAGCCGATGCACGCTTCCATGTTCGTAACCACTGCCGGATGGTAGCCCTTTGCGTTGATGTGCGTCTTGGACAGCTCGATGATGTGCTTGGGACAGGCTTCACACACAGGCCGCAGCCCTTGCAAA
>VOFG01002906.1_pt1 | contig 52536 bp, 78 predicted proteins | sample 5384171 | NCBI WGS metagenome assembly VOFG01 (sample SAMN12384726, study PRJNA508395) | human gut metagenome | isolation source: healthy gut F | host: Homo sapiens
TTCCTGATATTATGATATGAGGGTCAAAAAATATTTTCCTCCTCATTTATGATTAATCGAATTAAAAAGGCTCACCCCATATGGAGTGAACCTTAACTCTATTCTTCTGTCGTTCGTGATAATGGTGTAAGCAGTAACAGTATTGCACACAATACAACTGCCATACATAGATATAGCATAATATCTCCGAATATATTCATCCAGTCTAAAAACAAAATTATTACTAATTGAATTCCACACGTAACCCTAGACATTACCTTCAGATTATCTTTTTCATCCTTAGTCAGTTGCAAGTTCGGATGATACATACCACCTATGTATATTATGATCAATGCCGCAAAAATTGTCATTACCACAATATGTTCCCTATAATTATGTGCATTCTCCATAATGTGTGATATAAACACATAAATACACAATGTACCGATATAGCACTGCCAGTATTTTTTTCAGATGAAATCCTCCCATTCTCTTTCTAAGCATGAAAAAGAAAATCAGGAAGCATAATGTCTGTATAACATTTCCAATTACAACAGATATTATCATTATACTCGTAAGTGTAATGATAGCCTCTATATCCGATTCAATCACATATACAAATTTTCTCATATTCCTCTTGGGAAATATGTTGTGTTTCTAATAATAATCGTGTAAGCTTTTTTGCACTCCTGCTGATCATTATTTTCTCCTATATACGTCCATTATTTATAGAACAACATTATTTATCTCAATTCGATAACTTCATCATTATCATGAATTTTTCCCGTCACCCTTACTACTATAGGTTCACCTGAATAATCATTATTTAATATAGGACAATAACCCTTTTTTCGCATTTCCCAATTTTATGTACGTCTGTCTTAAACAAGTTCTCTCCTCACCATTTATCACCCGCTTTTCAGTCACATAATATGTTTTATAGTTGCTAAATTGATATGGCATCGCATAATATCTTCCAATAGTATTTTCATCAATCTGAAAATTTTTCAGTTCCGGTTCTATAGTTTTTACCCTGACTAAATTATTATAATGAATATCTCTTGAAAATATGGTCAAAAAAAGAATACTTGAAAAAATAATATTCCCACCACTTTTATACACTTATCCAAACATTTATTTTCCATCATCTTTCCTGCCATATAAACACCACCCAATATTGGAGGCAGCATAAATATAACAGCCATAGGCAAAAATACATTTGCGCTAAATTCTGATGTTCTTGATAACAGAACTGTAAGATTCTGTTTTGACTGATCTTCCAAAAAAAGTAAAGGCTGTTCCAACATATTGTAACTATCTATAAATATGTATACAGCTACAGCCACTATCGCATATTTAATATTCGGCAGTACTATCCTACATATTATTTGAATTGGAGATGATGTTTCTATTCTTGCAGCCTCAATTTGATCCCAATCAAAATTTTTCATGTACTCATATATTACAACTATTCCAAATGTTGAAAATACTATAGGAAGTATTATTGCCGCGCGTGTATTTAAAAGATTCATATCCCTAAGTCCTATATAATTAGGTAAAATTGTCACTTGTAATGGCATCATTGCCAAAATTGTACACACAAAAATAATATTCTTGGATAATCTTCCCTTCAAAATATGTAAACCAAACGCACATGGAACTACCAGTACTACATGTAATATTGTAATTACAATACTATATAAACATGAATTCCAAAATGAATTGTAAAAAATAAAGCAATTCAAAAGTAATTCCTGCCATGGTTCAACAGTAACTCCACCATTTATAAATGAAAATACGAATGTAAACACTATAGGAATAATAAATACGATTCCACCAATACATACAATTCCATTTCTTACACCTACCCTCAATATTCATACCTCCTGATAAGCCGCATAATAACAGCCACACAAAACATACATATTGCTGTAGTAAATATCGCAGATGTTGCAAGACTTTGATAATTAAGTTTGGAATAATTATTATTCATATAATATTGCAGAGTATATGCATACTCCGGTGGATAACTTGAGCCATAATACAAATAACTCTCCTTAAATATTTTATATGAATTAATTATACCTATCAAAAATGTAAATAAGATCATAGGTGCAGCCATTGGAATCGAAATTTTAAATATAATACTCAACTTTTCTGCACCATCCAGTCTTGCCGCCTCATATATTTCATCCGGTATTGTAAGAAATACAGCCATAATCAGAAGTAATCCCAATCCCAGATTTTTCCATATAAATAAAATATCTATCACCACACAACTTTCAAGATTCTGAAACAGTTTCTTCCAAATAACCGCTATAGCAGCTGTGGGTATTGCAAGAGGTAATATATAAAACAGCTGTATCCATCCATACTTTTTAACCTGATTTGAAAAGATCAATGCCAATATAATATCTAATATTACAAGTGGTATAACCCCATGCAGTATCAACAAAAAGCTGTTCTTTATTGCAAGCTGAAAATATTTATTATTTAAAGTCGAAATGTAATTATTAAGTCCTACAAATTTTCTGACGAACTGACTTTTTATAAATGAATAATATACCACTCTGCACAATGGTAATACTGAAAATATAATTACTCCGACTAAACTTGGCAATGTGCATAACAGACATTTATTTTTCCAGGTTAAACCTTTTTTCATATCCGCACCCTACTCATTCAAATACATATTAACCTTACTATTTACATCCGTAACCATTTTCTCATACCCCTGTTTTCCACGAATATAATCCAAATAACTATTCCAGAATATATCCAAAGGTATTTCAAATACTATTTCACCATTTTCATAGATTTCTTTAAAATTACTATCATTATTTTTCAATAAAAAGATTTTTATTATTTTGCATCATATATGCACAGTAATCTGAAATATACTCAAGAGCCTCATCCAGATTATCTGAATTAGGATTAACACACATAAACAAGCATGTTCCAAAGTTCTTTTTGCACTTCATTTCCCTGCTTGTCAGTAATATATGGCATCCCTACAATTTTATTATTTTTAACATTATCATTACTGTACCCATTCAATTCATTATAATCCAACATTTCAAACAGAAAACCATCAACGGTTGTATCTGTAATAAAAGTATGCAGACTTTCTTTATCATCTGGTGAATTTTTTTTCATTAATTCGCATATTTCTTTAAATTCAGCTGTATTGAAATCAGCTTCATTATTCTCTATATGCGTTGCCAGATACTGTTCAACCATATACTGTTGCAACCGATAAGCATTTACACTATATTTTTCACGTAAATTTTCATTTTTGTATGCAACATCAGCTGCACTTATAATTCCTTCATAACTATCATAAAAATTGTCTTCTATTCCAGCCTCTTTACAATTTTCATCATTATACATAATTAGAGGAATGCTTACAGATACCGGTATCATCCATATTTCTCCACCATCTGTTGTTGCAGCTGTATGTACATATGGGAAACAGCTATCGAGATATTCCTTACATTTGGAACATCTTGTAGATCATAATATGCACCCTGCTGTTTTATTCCATACGCATATTCACTTGCACCTGTCAAAAACGCAATATCATACTTCTTATCACAAGCCAGAACTGACAGCTTAAATTCATCATCCTCAGGAGTTTTAATATTCATATTGTATCCGCAGCTGTACGGAGTTTCATCAACAATATTTTCGTATACCGTTATATTCGCACTCTCCTTTATATTAGTACAGTCAACTCTGATTATATCTTTCGTAGTACCATCTAATATATAACATTTTGAATCTGAATATACTAAATCATTTCCCCTTTTACTATTATATCATCTATAAAATCCTTCTTTTTTTTCATTTTCAATGTTTCCCATAACTAATCTTGATTCATTATAATTAGCTGCAAAAATATATCCATCCTTAGTGTCAATTGACAAACTGAACTGATATCCAAGTGCATTATTATATTTTTATTTTCCCAGGTATCACTTGAACTATTATATATAATAAAATAGTATCCACCATCATCATGTGCATAATACAGTATCTGCGAATCACTATATCGGCATTGTCCTATAACACAATCTATCCCCACATTTTCCACATTATAGGTATTTCTGTCTATCTTAACTGCATACTCCCCCATATTTATATATCCATCATCTGTCATTTCATTATCCAATGTCTCCTGATCAAGATTCCAACAAATCGCATATATTTCATCCTCAAGAACCGTCATATAAAAGGATCAGAGAAATTACCAACTATTTCATGCTCAACTATTGTCTTGTCATCTGTATTTATTTCAAGAATTATCGATGTATCCCTAACCCCATATACATACAAAGTTCCATCAAGTATGTTTACAAGAGTGTATTCTCCTTCACCTATGTTTATCTCATCTACTTTATTCGCATTTTCATCATATTTTTCCACAGTATTTTTATCATCCCTCAGTATCCATATATCTGTTTTATCTACTGTAAAAGGATTTTACTGCATTGATATCATAATTATATCTATCTGTTTTTTTGTCTGTTACTGATACAATTTCAGTGTTATTCTTTTTTGTGACTCATCTTCATTCATAGTTGAATTGCAGCCACACAATAATATAGCAATACTCATTATAATACATATATTTTTCTTCATAGAAACCCTCTCATTTTCTCAGTGCCATAAAAATGGCACTGAGAGTATTTCTTATTTACACAAATAATTTTCCTTAGGACAATACTTATGTAATCTATAGCATATTTTAGCCGATCCATTTCTGAGTTTAACTCCACAACCAGCGCATACTATTGCATGAGTCCTGATGTATGCTGTTCTGGCACAATATACATTAGTATGAAGATAATGCCTATCCGATACAGTATTTTGAAGAGTCATACATTTCTGTACTTCTCCTTTTGCACCACACCCTGCTGCGTGCGTGGCTGCCTGTACATTGCAACTAGCTCCAAATATCAGACAAGCTGTAAGGCAAATTGTTCCAATACTCTTTAATATTTGTTTCTTCATAAAAATCCCTCCTACTTTTCCACTCTTGGTCTCTTTAGCTGATGTAATATGCCTCTGCAATGAACATCATCAGCAAACGCTCTCCTTACTGCTAGTATAAATACATACCCATTTTTTACAATAGGTTTTGCAGAACCGGTAAAAATCTTGCAGAATTGGTAATTTTGAGCAAAAAAAAAGAGCCTATCATAAGACTCTTTGTGCTAATTTGGTATTATAACCGACACTGAAAATTCATTCTCATCATACTCAATATCCATATACCCATTATTATTTTCAACTATCTGTCTGACATTTTTCAGACCGAATCCATGCTCATCAGCATTTTTATTCTTTGTTGTGACAATTTCCTCTCCCTGCTTTTTTATAGCACCATCATAAGTGTTTTTAATTGCTATAATAAAATTGTCACTGTCATTAGTGCATTTTACCTTTATGATCTTCTGTCCATCACACTTCTCACATGCCTCAATCGCATTATTTAGAAGATTAGAAAGCAGCGTTACCACTTCCTCAGAATCTAATTTAATAGCAGAAAGATCATTTATCCTGCTTATGAACAATATCCCTGCATCCATTGCCTCCTGATATTTTACATTTAATATAGAATTTATAATGGTATTATTCGTATCAATATAGTCCATATCATGCAAAAACTTTGTGGGTTATATTCTGTAAATATTCATTGAGCTTATCATATTCATGGGCATTGCACAGTGATTGTATACATGCTATCTGATTTTTATATTCGTGCGACTGCTGCCTTTGTTTTTGCATACGCTCATTTATGGAGCCGTACACATCCATCTGTCTTTTTATATCCGCATCAAGCAGTGCATGCTCTCTCTCCTGATATCCCCGCTTTCCTATGCTGTGCATAAAATAAAACATAAAAATATTTATGAATATAAGACCTATTGTAAGAAATGACAACAGCTTCTGTACTATCGGTTCATCTATATAATCTGTACATTTTACTATGGCAAGCACAACCATTATTGAAAATATCGGTATTACGGAAAATATCACCCACTCCTTCTCCTCTATATACTTGGAATAAGTCAGCTTGAAGGTCTTATACATTACAAAAATGACAGTCAGAAATATCAGCTTGGAAAATGCTGTCAGAATAAAGTTCTGAAGATTTCCACCATCTATCCCAAGCAATAATTCCCTTTTTGCCATTATCGCTATAACATCAGCCAATATGAGTAATCCCTGTGATATAGCAGATATAACAAAAGATTTTATAACCTTCCAATTCCAATACAGTTTTGCGGCTATCGCAGATGTAACTATGATCAGTATCTGTTTTAAGACCATGTAATCACCGAAAAAATAATCCGTCACATATGATATCAGACTTAATATGACAATATATCTCAATCCTTTTGCTGACAATATCGCGTCTGTTTCATCTTCTTTTGCAAAAATATCACAGAACATGAAAAAACAAATTGTCTCAATTGTAATTATAGCAAATTCAAAGCTGTACCTATCATCATAGCATTCCCTCATATTTAGCCAGCCTGCTGCTGACCTCTTTAAACTTTGCCCTTGCCACAGGAAGTTCATATCCGTTATCAAGTGTCATTGATGTCTTGTTCAATCGCCTTACATGCTTTATATTTACAAGAAAGCTCTGGTGTATCCTTACAAAATCTTCTGACAAAGTGCCAATTATTCCATTTATCGTGCCATACAGGGTGTATTTATCACCATTTTCCATAAAAATGTCAGTGTATGCAATGAGCTCTCCGTATACAATAGTTTGTCCAGATTTATGCTTCTGCTTCCTTCACGGAATTTGAACATAACCTCCTTAGGTTTATAATTTATCTTCTCAAAAACAGCATCCAGACTCTCTATGATAAGTTCCCTGTATTTTGGGTCGGTCTTGAGCAGATATCTTATTGCATCAACCTGATACCCTTCTATGGCATATTTTATAAATGCCGTAAGCCATTCATCCTCAACCTCTATCCATGACGCTGTCTGCCGGCTTCGTCTTCCAGATAAACTACGCATTTTGCTTTTGCGCCGTCCGCTCGTTTTCCTCACAGTAAAAAAATCAGCCTCAATATATCTTGTGTTACCGTATGAACTGCTTTTCATCATATTGCACTTTGTATCGTTTTCATATGATTTTGCATGACATAAATATATAGAAACTTCCCACATGTACAGGTGGATGTGTCCTCCAAAATATCATGTCTGGGCTTCTGTTTATAAACTATATTTTGATTAATCGCCGTACTCATGCTCACACAAAATTCCTCATATATGTGTGTTCTGACTACACCTCGAAATCCGCTAATTTCCTGCGTTTTCGCATGTCAAATTGAAACTTTCATGTACAGGTGGATGGGTCACTAAGGTATATCATCGAATTGCATGCAAGCTGTTTATCAATGATATTTATGATTAATCATGCTGCTTTAATCGCTGCAAGCAGCTCATCATATGTCTCATATGCAGGAAGCTCAGGGTAGTCCTTCTTGATGGCATCTGTGCTTCTGAAAAGGAAACCTGCCTTGCTGGCCTGTATCATGCCTAAATCGTTGTGGCTGTCACCGCTTGCGATGGTATCGTATCCGATAGACTGCAGTGCCTTTACAGTTGTAAGCTTTGACTGCTCACATCTCATTTTAAAGCCTGTAATCTCGCCATCTTCAGCAACCTCAAGCTCGTTACAAAAGATTGTTGGCCAGCCGAGCTTCTTCATGAGTGGGCCTGCAAACTGTGAAAATGTATCACTGATGATGATTACCTGTGTGATTGAACGAAGCTCATCTAAGAACTCCTTTGCGCCCGGCATTGGATCTATTTTTGCAATTGTCTCCTGGATTTCTTTTTAATCCGAGTCCGTGCTCCTTTAAAATATTTATTCTATAGTTCATGAGCTTATCATAATCAGGCTCATCTCTTGTTGTCTTCTCAAGCTCAGGAATGCCTGTCTCCTTTGCAAATGCAATCCAGATTTCAGGTACCAATACTCCCTCAAGGTCTAAGCATACAATATTCATTTTGATTCCTCCGTGTGTTTTATTCTGTGGATTTCGATGAAGCTCAATATACTTGTCATGTAACAATTCGAGCCAGCCTTGAATAATTACATTTAATTTATAGTTCACCGATTTAATCCAGTAAAGTATATCATACAAGACGACTGTCTACAATAGAATTATACGTGATTTTTCAAAGGATTTTTCAGTAAATCATTATTACCGTCCATTACGCTCGCTGGCTTTTGCACACGCACCGGCTTCCGCAGAGAAGACGCCCTCATCATCTATGATATTTCCGCTCTCAACATGCTTTTTCAGGATATTGTTAAACGCATAATCCCAGATTTTCTCTGAGCCAAGTGCTGTGCGCTTATTTCTGCCGAGTATCTGCGACAGCTTTACACTGTGCTCACGCCATGAAAGCCCGCCCGATGCATCGTTTAGGAGCATCGGCTGGATATTGTCCATGGTGTGGGCAAATTTGGCTTCCGGCGTCTGCTGCGCCTCAAATTCCTCCCACAGCTCTAAAAGCGGCTCGCCCTGTTCCTTTGGCAAGAGTCCGTATATACGCTCCGCCGCCTTCTGCTCTCGCTCATGCTGTGTGGCCTTGCCTGCCTCATCATAGGCATATGTATCTCCTGCGTCAATCTCTACTATGTCGTGTATCAAAAGCATTCCTACTGTCTTTAGCACGTCTATCTTCTCGTTGGCATACTCGCTCAAGAGCATGGTCATGATAGCCATATGCCAGGCATGCTCCGCATCATTTTCCTTGCGGCTTGCATCAGCTAAATAAGTCTGGCGGAATATCTCCTTTTCCTTGTCGATTTCTCTGATGAAATCAAGCTGTTTTTCTAATCTTTTGTCTTTCTCATTTTCCTGCATTATTGTATCTCCACGTTAATTCTCATCTATATTTGCAAATCTGCATCTTTTTACTATTATGATTAAAGGGTCAAAATACCTTTTGACCCTCATATCACTATTATGAATTAACCAATAATTTTGTCAAGCGGTCAATACAAATTACATCGCATCCTTCATTGCTTTAACATACTCACCGACATACTTTGGTGAAGCCTCACCATACTCATCGATTATTTTGATGATAGCAGATCCCACAATGGCACCATCCGAGATATCTGCCATCTTCTTTGCCTGCTTGGGTGTTGAAATACCAAAGCCGATAGCACATGGCACATCTGTGTTTTCTCTGATTACCTTGACTATTGAAGCCAGATCTGTCTTAATCTCGCTTCTTGTACCGGTGACTCCGAGGCTTGAAATCACATAAATGAAGCCGGTTGCCTCCTTTGCTATCATCGCAATACGATCCTTTGATGTAGGTGCGATAAATGAAATGAGGTCCACATCATATTTCTCGCAGAGTGGTAAAAACTCTTCCTTTTCCTCATATGGGATATCCGGCAGAATGAGTCCGTCAATGCCTATTTCCTTACATGTACTGATAAACTTTTCTGCACCGTATGAGTAAACCACATTTGCATATGTCATGAAAACCATAGGGATTGTGACATCTTTTCTCAAATCTCTCACAAGGTCAAAAACCTTGTCTGTTGTAACTCCGGCTTCAAGTGCCTTTATGTTGGCGCTCTGGATTACAGGTCCCTCTGCTGTAGGATCAGAGAATGGAATACCAAGCTCTATAAGGTCTGCTCCGTTTGCAACTGCTTCTCTTACGATTTTTGCAGTTGTCTCTAAATTTGGATCACCACAGGTGATAAATGGTATAAATGCCTTGCCGTTTTCAAACGCACTTCTTATCTTACTCATAAATATTCTCTCCTCTGTATCTTGCTATTGCCGCGCAGTCCTTGTCGCCTCTGCCTGAAACAGTAACAACGATTATCTTGTCCTTGTCCATTGTAGGCGCCAGCTTCATGGCATACGCCACTGCATGTGAGGACTCGATTGCAGGGATGATTCCCTCTGTCTTTGCGAGGTATTCAAAAGCATTTACCGCTTCATCATCTGTTACCGGTACATATTTTGCTCTGCCGATATCGTGCAGATATGCGTGCTCCGGTCCGACTCCCGGATAGTCAAGTCCTGCAGAAATTGAATAAACCGGAGCAATCTGTCCGTATTTGTCCTGACAGAAATATGACTTCATGCCGTGGAAAATACCAAGCCGGCCTGTATTTACTGTAGCTGCAGTCTCAAAGGTATCTATTCCTCTTCCTGCTGCCTCGCAGCCGATGAGCTCTACGCCCTCATCCTCGATGAAATTGTAAAAGCTTCCGATGGCATTGGAGCCGCCGCCCACACATGCGATAACCGCATCAGGCAGTCTGTGCTCCTTTTCAAGCATCTGCTCCTTGATTTCCTTTGAGATGACCGCCTGGAAATCTCTTACGATGGTCGGGAACGGATGTGGTCCCATAACCGAGCCCAGGCAGTAATGTGTGTCTGAAATTCTCTTGGTCCACTCTCTCATTGCCTCCGATACGGCATCCTTTAATGTGGCTGTACCTGATGTAACAGGGATAACCTCTGCTCCGAGCAGACGCATGCGGTATACATTGAGCGCCTGACGCTTTGTATCCTCCTCGCCCATGAATACAACACATTCCATACCCATAAGGGCTGCGGCCGTTGCTGTTGCCACACCGTGCTGACCGGCTCCGGTCTCAGCTATCAGTCGGGTTTTGCCCATTTTCTTTGCAAGAAGTGCCTGACTTAATACGTTGTTGATCTTATGAGCACCTGTATGGTTTAAATCCTCTCTTTTAAGGTATATTTTTGCTCCACCGAGATCCTTTGTCATCTTTTCTGCGTAGTACAGTCTCGATGGTCTTCCTGCATAATCGTTGAGAAGCTCTGTGAGCTCTCTGTTAAATTCAGGATCGTTTTTGTAATAATTGTATGCTTCTTCTAATTCTTTAACGGCATTCATGAGGGTTTCAGGAATGTACTGTCCTCCGTGAATACCAAATCTTCCGTTTGGATTTGTCATGATGTTTTCCCTTCTGATGTATATTTGTAAATATTTTGTTTTCTGTACTGAATAGTTACAGATATTCTTAAAACCATGAAGATACTTATATATCTCTATTAGCTTAATCGCAATTCATCAAGCTTAGCCTTTTTGTCGTCCGCTCTCATCAGCGTCTCTCCGATAAGCACTGCGTCAGCTCCGATTTCACGTATTGCCCTGATATCATCTGTGCTCTTTACACCGCTTTCCGATACAAATATGATGTCATCGGGAATCAGGTCGCGCAGCTTTCTGCTGTTAGCTGTATCAACTGTAAAATCCTTCAGATTGCGGTTGTTTACACCTATTATTCTGGCACCGGCTCTTACCGCCATCCCTGCCTCTTTTTTTCATTGTGTATCTCCACAAGGGCGCTTATGCCTAGGCTGTCACAGACCTTTATGTATTCACCAAGCTGCACCTCTGACAGTATGGAACAGATTAAAAAGCACCGCAGCGGCACCGAGTGTCTTTGCCTGATATATCTGATATTCATCAACCGTAAAATCTTTTCGGATGCACGGAATCGAAACCGTTTTTGCAATCTCCTTAAGATACTCATCCGAGCCTAAAAACCACTTTGGCTCTGTCAGTACCGAGATGCAATCCGCACCTGCCTCCTCGTATTCCCTTGCAATTTCAAGATATCTGAAATCCGGCTCTATAAGCCCCTTGGACGGCGAAGCCTTCTTGCACTCGCATATGAAACTCAAGTCATCCTTTTTTGAGTGCTTTTTCAAATGCAAAATCACAAAGCTTTTCGTTTTTCGTCTGAATCGCGATATTTTTCATTTCCTCAAGGCTTATTTTTTCTTGTCCTCTGCCACGCGGAGCCTTGAATATTCTGCAAGCTGGTCTAAAATATTCATCGCTTTTCCCTTCCTGTTTTGTGTGCTTAGCTGTTGCTTACCTCGATGAGCTTATCGAGTGTTTCAAGTGCTTTTCCTGAATCAATGATTTCTGCTGCTAGCTCGATACCCTCTTTCATGCTGTCAGCCTTTCCACCAATATAAAGTGATGCGCCTGCGTTCATGAGTACAGCATTTCTCTTGTGTCCCTTCTGTCCACCTAAGATATCACGTACAATTTTCGCATTTTCCTCAGGTGTACCGCCTTTTAAATCCTCCTTTGTACAGCGCTCAAAGCCGAAATCCTCCGGTGAGATTGTGGTTCTGAACCATCCGTCCTTTATCTCGCATATCTTGGTCGGTGCGCTCATGGAAATCTCATCGAGCTTATCCATGCCGTAGACTACCATTCCGCGCTTTACTCCGAGGCTTACAAGCACCTGTGCAAGCGGCTCTACAAGATACTCATCATACACTCCCAGAAGCTGCATGGCCGGTGAACCCGGATTTGTGAGCGGTCCTAAAATATTGAATACTGTTCTAAAACCAAGCTCTTTTCTGATAGGTCCGACATATTTCATTGATGTGTGATATTTCTGTGCAAAGAAGAAGCACATGCCGACTTTATTTAAAAGCTCCACACATTTATCAGGGCTCTGGTCTATGTTGACACCGAGCGCCTCAAGACAGTCTGCTGTACCGCATAATGAAGAGGCTGCCCTGTTTCCGTGCTTTGCCAACTTCATGACGCATGCTGCCGCAACAAGTGCAGAGGTTGTTGAAATGTTGAAGCTCTGTGCATTGTCTCCGCCTGTTCCTACGATTTCGAACACATCCATACCTGTTTTCACCTGTACCGCATGCTCTCTCATGGCTGCTGCACAGCCTGCGATTTCGTCTGTTGTCTCAGCCTTTGCGCTCTTTGTGGAAAGAGCTGCAAGAAAAAAGCTGCATTCTGGGTTGGTGTTGTCTCACCGCCCATGATCTCATTCATCACTGCATATGCCTCGTCATATGTGAGGTCTTCTTTGTTTACGATTTTTACTATGGCTTCTTTGATCATGATTATGTCCTCCTGCATTCCGATAATATTTCGTTTATAATTTTGTTTATGATTTTGTTCTGCTATTTGTTTTCAATTCAACAACTAATATATAAATTCATTAAACGCTGCAATTTTCAATTAAGCTTTGATAAAATTACTAAGCATCTGCTTTCCGTCCGGTGTCATGATTGACTCCGGGTGAAACTGCACTCCGTATATCGGATATTCCTTGTGCTCAACAGCCATGATCTCACCATCATCTGTAGTGGCTGTAATCTTTAGGCAATCAGGCATTGTGTTCGCATCTGCAGCAAGCGAATGGTAACGTGCTACCTTTGCTTTTTTCGGGCAACCCTTGAATAAAAGGCTTTCTGTGTCAAACGATACATCCGATTGCTTTCCATGCATGAGCTCCTTTGCATATGTAACTGTCGCACCGTATGCTGCGCATATCGCCTGATGTCCAAGGCACACGCCAAGGATTGGGATTTCCTTTCCAAGCTCTTTTGCCACAGCTATTATCACGCCCGCATCCTCAGGCTTTCCCGGTCCCGGTGATAATATGATGCGGTCAGGCTTTAAAGCCCTAATCTCTTCAACTGTCATCTCATCATTTCTGATTACTCTGATATCAGGCTCTATCTCGCCGATTAGCTGATACAGATTGTAAGAAAAGCTGTCGTAGTTATCAATCAGTAAAATCATTCTTCCACCTCCTGTGAGACTTCCAGTGCCTTAAGAGAAGCCTTTGCCTTGTTTATGCACTCCTGAAATTCCTTCTCAGGATCTGAATCCGCAACTATTCCCGCTCCGCTTCTCACGAAAACCTTGCCGTTTTTTTTCTTGTAGGCAATACGGATTGCAATACATGTGTCCATGTTTCCGGTAAAATCTATATATCCAATCGCGCCACCGTAAATGCCTCGCTTGTTGTCCTCAAGCTCTCCGATGAGCTGGCACGCTCTGATTTTTGGCGCTCCTGAAAGTGTTCCTGCCGGAAGCACGGTCTCTATTGCATCGAGTGCGTCATACTCTTCTCTTATCTCTCCACGCACTGTCGAGCCTATATGCATCACATGTGAATATCTCTCTATGGAATGAAGCTTTTCTACTTTTACAGTTCCGAATTTACTTACCTTTCCGAGGTCATTTCTTCCAAGGTCCACGAGCATATTGTGTTCTGCGAGCTCTTTTTTCGTCCTTAAGCAGCCCTTCCTCAAGCTTTTTGTCCTCCTCTGCTGTGGCACCTCTCGGCCTCGTGCCTGCCAGCGGAATGTGTGAAGCACTCCATTTTCAAGCTTCACAAGTGTCTCCGGAGATGCTCCCGCAACCTCCACATCGGTTCCCGAAAAATAAAACATGTACGGAGAAGGATTTATCGTTCGAAGCACGCGGTAGGTATCAAAAAGGCTTCCCTCAAACGGTGCGCTCAATCTGTTTGATAAAACTATCTGGAAAATATCTCCCTCTTTGATATGGAGCTTTGCCTTCTCGACCATCTCACAATACTGCTCCTTATCAAAAAGCGGTGTGACCTCCCCAGCAGCTTGCCACCCATATTCTGTTTTTTTTCTCTCCGTGCATCAGAAGCTCCCTAAGCTGCTTTAGCTCAACAATCGCTTTGTTGTAGCCTGTTTCCTGAGCATCAAGTGACATATTTGCGATTAGTATTATCTTCTGGCACAGATTGTCAAATGCTATTACCTTATCAAAAAGCATCAGATCAACATCCTTGAAATCCTCTGTGTCTCTTGCTTTTCCTCTGATACTTTTCTCCTTGTAGCCCAGATAATCATACGAAAAATAACCTACAAGGCCACCTGTAAACGAAGGCAGATAATCAAATTTCGGACTCTTGTACTCTGAAAGAATCTGTCTGATGTACTCTGAAGGATTTTCCGTCTCCACCGAAAGCTTTCCAAGCTTCATATGACCATCTATGCAGTTAATCTCAAGCTTTGGATCATATCCCAAAAATGTATATCTTCCCCAGGCTTCATTGGCTTGTGCTGATTCAAGCAGATAACAATGTGTTGAAACATTCTGCAGAATCCTCATAGCCTCTATAGGTGTGATAAAATCTGATAATATCTCACAGCTTACAGGAGAATGTCATACTTCCCGGTTTTTGCTATTTCTTTAACTTCGGTCAGTGTAGGTGAAATTTTCATATGCTTACCTCCAAATTTTGTGTTTGTGTGAACAAAACGTACAACATACAGCTTTGATTTTCTGCTGTGAACAAAACATACAACATACAGCTCGAATTCGCCTTTTCAAGGCTTCTCCGCAGCTTGCGCTGCTACAATTCTCGCTTTATGTTGTACAACCCAATGTTCACTTGAAATCTCGCATGCAAGCATGCAGATTTCCAAGTTCCATTGTGTTTTTTGTTCACTAAAAAACGTCCTTGACAGAATATTACTTCTGTCAAGGACGAATAATCTTAACTATCCGCGGTGCCACCTTGAATTCACGATAAAGCTCATGCGCTTGGCAGGATACCAACATATCCCGGACAAATGACGTATGCCCTCACGTCGCAGAATACTCTGGATGAATGATAAATCCATTTGACTGCGCCCTCAGCGGTCCATTTGACAACTTGTTTCACACCTGATTCTCAGCACCACAGGCTCTCTGTAAAGGGCATCATTGCCGTTATCTCCGCTTCAACGGTTTACAATTTATTTAATTGTGCAAACTTTTTATACTGTTTGAATTTCTTTAACGATTTAATGCTTTATCTCGCTAAATTTGTTTAAAGTTTATCACTCCTTTTTGTGTTTGTCAACATATTTTTGCCCCGTTTTTTCAAAATCTAAAAACACCTCATAATATAATTTGGAACCGATTGTTCCACTACAAATACCCTTTTTACAGGGCACATCAACAAATAAAAGGAGCAGCCCTACTGACTACTCCCCTAATCTGCTCTGCTTTTTATACCCTCGTAAAAGTTCTTCTAATCTCTTATAATCCGGCATTTAAGGTAATACTATCATATCTCCTGGTCTTTTTCGTTATCCGACATCTTTTCAAAAATACCATATAATATACTTTCTGTTAAGATTTTTTATCTAGCACAATCATTAAACTATTATTTTAAAATATTGTATTTAAGGTCGTTTCGACTAAGATTTTAAAAAACTATATTGTCTATTGCGATATATAGTACACCTTGCAATATAATCATCTCCTACCTTTCCGGTTTCCCAATCACCTAAGATTAAAATCAACTCTTTATGATTTGATGGTTTCACTTTATTATAGAATTCCCAAAATAATTTTCTATCCTCAAAATCAATTCTAATATATTTTCCATGTTTATATGGGAATGATGGATAGTTCATAATATATGAAAATTCATTTTGAACCTTGTGATAATAAGTACATTGAACAATCTTTTTTTCCCCATATACCATTTTTATTTTCTTCAAAATTTCGCTCATCTGCCAAAATTTTATTTGTTTTAATTCCATTATATTCCACACACTTTCTACACATCAAATACATTTGTTTAACTGTAGATATGCTTTTCTTTCCCCCACCCACCTGAATCTCTTTGCTTCCTGTTCCAGAAATGCTTTTACTGCTAATCCCACTCATTATTTTATCTGCTAAATCTTCAAAGTTAAATTTCTTTTCTTCATATTTTGTGGGATTAAAAATACCATCTGCACTACAAAAGATGCTCACGTGTTCTAGGCTACTTGGCAATTTACGAAAATAAGCACTTTCTGGATTTGCTGCATCTACTAACGTCATGCATGTTTTGCATCCTTCCGTTTTACAATAAAATGTTTGATTAATATGACTGATTGCTGCATCTTTTGCTTTTTAATATGTTTTTTTTCTTTATCTAAATACGCTTCATATGCCATCTCTCTACCTCCAAAGCTTTTTTCTCTAACATTCACTAAGTAATCCTAATTCATCTAATTTACCTACTACCTCCAATAAGCTGTTTTTCCCAATCCTTATGCCAAGACAGTTCTAATCTTCCATCAATATTTTTATTAGTTCATCTACTGTATGAATTCCATTCCGATTAAGTATATTCCATGTTCTTATAGTCAACTACAAAACAGATACATCCGCCTGAAGAATATCTCCATTGGTTGTCTTTTTCTGCTTCTTCTCTCTTTAATGATGCAAGCTGCCTTTGCATCTCAGACAGCATCTCATTATACGTCTCATATCCCCAGATAATATAAGAATATCTAAGTGGATGTCTTAGCTTTCTCAACCCTTTTCGCAACAAGCTGCTGAACACGCTCACTCGTTATACAAAAGCATTCTACAATCTCTTTATATGTCATTTTATCTTCATAACGACATAACAAAATTAAGCTATCCCTTTGTTTCATCTGCGATATAGCATACAATAATCCTTTTACCTGGTCATCGGTTAATCGTGAATACTCTATTTTCTTTTCACTTACTTTATTAATTCCAGCTTCTTCCAAAATATTTTCTGAAATGTACTGTCTTTTATCTTTCTCATGCACTGCTCTCCATATAAATCTTTCAATTCATAAATACAAACCATCTTCAAAATATTTATGAAGACATCTCAAATATCAAAAGCTTAAAAATCTATTGTTCATTCAATAAGCGGTTCCGGTAATCTATGTCTAAAACGATTCTATGGAAATTCTGCATTGCCTTCTCTTTCATTAGCTTTTTTCCATTTTGGACTAATTCCTTTTTAATTAAAATACCTTGCGTAAGAGAATCCCTACGCTACTGCCTCTGAATCTTCAAACACATCAAGGATCGCATCTGCAAACTGCACAATTACTGACTTTTCACACATATTCTTCAATTCTACCACGCCGGCATCATCATAACGCTCTGAATCAAATAATAAAGAAAAATCATGTTTATTTATTCCTTCCTCCGCTTCGTAACTGATACTTCCGAAAATATTACCTTTGCAGGACAGAAGATCTATTATTTCAGAAAACTCCAGCTCATATTCGATACCATTAAATAACGTCGTTGCTTCAAACATTTGCGATATATATGCCCACTTATTTCCGTAGGCATCCTGCTCCATAAAACTAATAGGACCATAATACATATTTTCCCATACATGTTTCCCTTCAAGGGTATGTTTACGCAATATATCTAAAAGCAATTCCATAGTTTCCTAATCTATTTCCTCGTACATATTCATGCTATTCTCCCCTACCGACTACTTTATCTATTACATAAGATCTTTTGAACCATATTATAACATCACTATTACAAATAAAAAGTCATATAAGATACTTTATATATATGGAAAGACTTCTATGGCAATCTTTTGGATTTTATAAAGGGTTTGTGATTTATAAAAAATCACAAACCCCTTATTCAGAACTTTCACGATTTTCCTCTCAAAAGTTCCTTTTCAGTGTAATTCACACTAAATTATACACTTGCTCTGTCTGTTCCGTTCGCTGTAGAAGCGTTTGAACCATGATTCCAAGGCCAGCAATTACAACCGCAATGACTACAGTTATCACTATCGCCTAATGCACTTGAAAATGCAATACCATTACGGCACATACAAGCTGTAGGATTGATATCATTGTCTGCATTTAAAGACACATTTCTTCCTACTGGATTTGTAAGCTTCATACTGATTTCCTCCTCTCTTGTAAAATTTATATAAAGATAATCACTTATCTTTATATCTAATCCATCTTCATATCATTTAAAGGTTCCAACAACTTTGGATTATTTTCCAATACTTCATGGTACTGAATTAACTGATTCTCAATTCCGAATCTTTCACTTATACAGCGTATTTTCTTTGTATCCATATCCAGACCATTTTCATCATAACAGGAAGCGTAACATATGCCACATAAGTGTGCTGCCCAACAATTTTGACAAAACTGACGTGACTTATTTATGTATTCGTCAATATATTTTTCCTGTATTTTAGGAATATCAATTCCGTCATGTACATTGCCGATATTCGGAGCTTCACCAATCCTTTCACAGACATGATATTCCCCATCAACTGTTACGTATAATCGCCTTCCCCCGGAATACAACATCCATTGAAGTAATACTTAGTCATTGGTGTATCAGACAATCCTCTTTTATGTATTTTTAATAAGCCCTTTAACATACTGCCCCATGTAAAAATTCTATTTGGCGCATCTGTTTCCTGAAATTGTTCTATTGACCAGCACTGTAATGGATTATACTGCTCCATAAACATAATGTTATCTGTAATTTGTTCTCTCCTCGCTAATTCCGCTGTGTCATGCCGTATACCACGATCTGCATAACTGAACATGATTGTATTTCTTTCATTCAGATAAGGACACTCTTCAATAAATCCCTGCATTTTATCAAAGCGCTCTCTTGTATATGGAGGAGTCATTACCATATTCACGATAATATTTTCATCTCGGTTTCCATATGCCTTTCGGAGATTTTTTTCAAGCCTTCCATTGTGTACTCAAAGCTGCCTTTTCCATCTAATCCTTTTCGATGTTCATCGTGTAATTCCTGATTTCCGTCAATGCTACAGACTACTGTAAAATTCGGTACTGATGCAAGATATTCAGCAATCTCCTGTGTCATTAGTGTCAGATTTGTTGTTAACGAATACATAATTGTATTACTGCAATTTAAGGTTTTTACATATTCAACACATTGCTTGATTAAAGAAAAATTCAGCAACGGTTCTCCACCATAAAAAGTGATATAGAACTCATTCTTCATTTTATCCTTTGAATAGTCTATTACCTTTTGGCAATCTCAAATGGCATATCATTATGCTGTGAAAAATCCCTAAATTTAGGATTATCTTCCTGATATATACAGTAATCACAACGCAAATTACACTTTTGTGTTACTTCAAAGGTAATTTGCCCTAATTTAGTATCAAGACTTTTCTTTAAATCGGTCACCTGTTCTCCAGAAAATGTTTCTAACATTGGAGCTTTCAATATATTTTCGTTATTTACTACATCCATAATTTTGTCTAATGCAGATATTAACGATTTCTCATCTAAGTCTAACTCTCTCAATTTTTCAAACTGATTTGTTTTCTGAAGTTTCTGAAATACCTCATATACTTCCTTTTCACATTCAAACACTTTTCCAGTTCCAGTATCGTAGTAATAGAATCGGTTTCTCGTCTTAAATACTTTTCCTCTTCTTCTGTAGTTTTCATCTTCTATTAACGTTGAAAAAAATTTTTCATAAAACTTATAGTCCTTCATCTGCTACCTCCTCCTTGGTGTTGTCCATTCTCCACATTTGATAATATTGTCCCTGTTGCGAAAGCAATTCTTTTTCTGTACCTTCCTCCAAAATCCGGCCATTCTCTAAAAATAAAATTCTGTCCATTCCTGACAAATCATGTAAGTTATGAGTGATCAAAATAATGATTTTATCTGGGTATGTTCTTTCAATTTCTTTTTAATATGCTATTCATTGAAAGATGATCCAAACTACTAAATGGCTCATCCAAAATTAGTACATCAGATTCTCTGAATAAAGTTCTGGCCAAACCTATTTTTTGCTGTTCACCTCCCGATAGATATATTCCACTTTTATCAAACTCTTTAGATAAAATGGTTTTATTTTGTGCCGGAAAACTTTTGATTTTTTCATATATCTTCACCATTTTCAGCAATTCCGTCACTGTTTCCTCTGAATCCTCATATTGCATAGAAACATTTTGGTTTACTGTCATTGAAAACAATCGAAAGTCTTGATACAAAACGGATATTCTTTTTCTATAATCCTCTTTTGATAAATCACGCAACTCGTTGTTATTAATGCAAATTTCACCCTTATAATCTCTATAGAATCCTAACAAAAGTTTTATAATAGAAGATTTTCCAGAACCATTTTTGGGTATTCAAAGTTTTTAGGGTCTTTACTTTTTAGGGTCTTTCGTTCGGGTTCTTCAGTAGGGTCTTTCAGTAGGGTCTGGTTTTAGGGTTTATCGTTAGGGTTTGAACCTATATTTATAATAAAAACAGGGTATGTTAGCTCGTATTACACAAGCTAATCTACCCTGTTTTTTTTTTGTCCTGCCTCATTTATGATTGTTTTGCGGAAATAAAATTTCAAAGGAGGACAAATGAATAATATCACAGATTTACTAGACCTTGAAGACTCTGATATAAAGATTTCAGACATTATTATTGAAGGTCAAACCAAAACTCTTATTATCGAAACTCCACCTGTTGCCAGCTATTGTCCAATCTGTGGGTTTCGCATGCACTCTCGTGGTGTAAAGAAAAGGACTATTAACCATCCCATTCTTCAGGATGGTTATTCCTTGATTCTGCTACTCAAACAGCGCCGCTGGCGTTGTTCCAATCCAGACTGTCTGTATGAAGTTAATGAATCCTTCCGCTTTGTCAACAAGGGACGTAGAACTACAAATGCAACTGACATGCTCATTGTAGAGGCATATCGAAATCTTTTAGAAACATCCGCATCTATCGCTAAAAGATTCCATATGTCTGACACATATGTGCACGAGATCTTTGACCGTTATGTCAAGCTGGACAGGCTTCCTCTTACAGATGCCATTTCCATTGATGAAGTTCACCTAGATATGGATGATGACTGTAAATACGCATTGGTCATCCAGGATTTCCATACCAGTAATCCCATTGACTTGCTTCGCAGCCGAAGAACTTCCGTAACGGAACCATACTTTGTCTCAATCCCTGCAACAGAACGGAATCAGGTAAAATACCTTATTTCCGACATGTACAATCCTTACATTGCCTATGTAGAAAAGTACTTCCCCAATGCAGTCCCTGTTGTTGATTCCTTTCATGTAATTCAATGGATTACACGCTCTATTGACAACTACATACGGCAGCTTCTAAAAAATACAGGCAACGCGACCGTGAATATCAGGACAAGCTTTCCTATGAACAGCAACGACCTGTTTCACTTCCGCCATCAGACGAAGTATACCTTCTGCAAAAATACAGATGGTTAATTCTGTCCAATCAGTCCAACATCCGGTACCACAGTGACCCTCGCATGGATTCCCATTTTCATGTATTAATGAACACCTATGATTACGAAGATGCTCTCTTTCGAATTGATCCAAACTTGAAAGATTTTCGAGACTTAAAAGAGATGTACGTACAGTTTAATTCACGAAACGGCGGAAATCCACTCCTTGCACGGAATGAATTAAAAGAATTGATTCAGACATACAAAAGCTCCCGGTTTGAAATATTTCGTGACTTTGCATCTTTATTGAAAAAATTTGAAGACCCTATTGTTAATTCATTTATTATGGTCGAAAAAATCGGGAACGGCAAAATTTATGATGCACGTTTATCTAATGGTCCCATCGAATCCATTAACCGCAAAGTAAAAGATTTAAAGCAACTGGGCAGAGGCTTCCGCAACTTTGAGCACTTTCGCAACAGATTTCTTTTTGCAACTAGACAAACACCGGTGCTTAATGGAATCACTGATTATAACCCTGTAACTTATTATGAAGAAAATGATTTTTAGGAGGAAACCACATGGAAAACTACTGTGCATTTAGCAAAAACCACACTTGCCTTAAATGGCTTGACTACATAATAACACGTCAAGAACTAGAGGAAGCAGACTCTCTCTGTCACGGAAACTGGATAGAGATTCAACACAAGAACCAATACATTCAGACCCTACAGGAGATTCTGGACAGCAATCACATCTCATACCCCGATGAAATATAGTTTAATTTAATAAAAGGTCTGGCTACCCAGCCAGACCCTCATAAAAGACCCTCACGAAAGACCCTAAAACCAGACCCTATCGAAGAACCCTAAAAAACTATGCTTTTTTTAATGTCAGACCCTATCGACAAACCCTAAAATAGATTGGCAAACCCTAAAGAACTTTGATTATCCCCATTTTTCCCTACCAATGCGATTTTTCTTTCATTATCTCCTAAAGTAAAACTTATATTATTAAGGACTTCCTTATTTGTTCCATACGAAAAAGACACATTGTCAAATCGTATCTGTGAAATCCGCTTCACAACTATTTTACCCATATCTGTCTCCATATTCATAAATTCAAAATATTTATCTAAGTCTAATGCGTTGGAATATAACTCTGGTACACTCGCAATCACTGCTTTAACTTGTTGTATCATCTGCTGAATACCCGTATACAAAACAATAAACTCTCCCAATGGCATTTTCCCTGATATTGTATTATATCCAAGATAAATGAGAATCAATATTTCTGTTATTGAATCCACTAACATAATTCCTATATTTGTATTCTTATTCTCTTTCCCCACTTTTTTGCTGTGTTATTCATACCGAGCCATGCATAAGAATACTTTTTTTCAAAAACCTTGCTATCACTAAATGTCAAAATTTCTTTAATGTACTCATTCAGATAAAAAATTCGATGTATATAATTGATTTCTCTATTGTATGGAACCGCTTCTATTTTATATTTATATTGTAGTTTCTTCATTTGCATGGAACATAAACATGAAGCAAATACTCCTATAAGTGCGCATGTAATGATAAGAAGATCATATTGTAAGATAATGCTGCTTATTCCAACAACACTTAACAAACTGGTAAGTACACCAGTTGTTAATGTAACGGAATTTATGATCCCGGTTTTGCCATTTTCAACAACAAAATAATATAAATCATAAAATTTTTTATTTTCATATTCTTCTAAATTAAAACTTTTCGCTTTCTTATAGATATCCCCTGAATTTTTTCTATTATACGGTTCTGCAAAAGTGGCTCGTATAAATAACTAGCACTTCCATTAATAACCGCAATAGTTACAGCTAATAAAAGCATAAATCCTATTATTACCAAAAAATATTTCATTTCTTGCTTCATTAAAGTATCGGTTATGTATCTCAAAATGCTTAAATTTACCACGTTCAATACACTTGTGAGAACCGAAATTGCTATCATCAATAAAATATATTTTGCGTCTATCTGCCAGATATATTTTATACAATACAGTGTGTTTCCTAATACTTTATTCTTTTTCAAATAGTCATCTCCTCCTGCGTACTGTAGCAAGAAGGAATCTTCTTGCTACAGTACAGAAGCTTCTGTACGTTCATTTTTACAATTATTTATTTACCTGGTGTTTTCGGAAGATAAAATAACTAACTGCCGAAAACAGGATAGCTGTTATCGCATTAACCCAAATTGCCATTGACGGCCAACTCAAAACTATATTTCCCACACTATATGCTGTATAAGATTGGAATGAAAAATCTGCTATTTTAGATGGTAACAAGGAAAGTGCATGACTCCAAATATATCCGCCGGCATCCGGTGCTAAGAAAGTCGGCACAATTATTAATAAAAAAGCGATAATAATAACCCCATATGTATTTTTTTAACACTGTAGACATGAGAATCGTAATACCCATTATTCCCAATGTAAATACATATGCCAACACTAATGCATAAACAACTGCCTCTCCCATTGTCAATTGATATCCTACTGACATTGCTGGATATTTTAGTTGTATTGGTAAATCCGCCCCCTCTATTCCCAGTAATCCAATATATACCGCAGAATAGATCAAACTGATTCCCCAATAAACACAGGTTGTATATAACCATGCTACAATAACTTTTGCAGAAATCAGCTTACTCTTTCCATATTTCATACATAATATGAGAGAGTCACACTTTGACTGATATTCTCCCGCAAATATAGGTGCAATCCCAATACAAATAATCATCATTATCAAAACAGGCCAAGTCAATGCATCTAAAATCATACTCCACCCCTTATGGTAACCAAATTGATAACTTGGTATATTTTCTACTTTATTCTCCCAATAATCGGCTTCTGCAGAAGTGAGCTGACCTTGTTTTTTTCTTTCGTTTTGATATAATACTTATCTCTCTCTAAACGGGCTTTTGCAAAATCTTTACCCACATTTTCTTCAAGAACATCCTTCATACCACTTCCGCTTCCTGGCTCTCTATATACATTTGTTATTAAACTCAACAAATCACGATTAGGAAGATAAAAAGTTTTATATATATCCTCTGACAAATAGTGGTATGCTTCATTATTCGAATTTGTTTTTGAATCAGTTGTGTATCCCAGATACTGATTTACTAACTCATCTACCTTTTCTTGTGTTAGTTCAATCTTCTGTTGCGTATCCTTCATTACCTCAACAGCGCTCATTCCATAAAATGTTTGTCCATTTTTATCCGTTGCTGTTATTTGTATAATGCTCGAATAGACACAAAAGATCAGGAATACACTACATCCAATGATAGACAATTGGGTTAATCTGCTTCCCCATATCTTTTTCCATTCGTATTTAATCATTCCAACCATTATCTTCACTCACTTTCTTTATATATTTCATCAGAAAAATATTTCAAATATAAATCTTCCAATGTTGGTTCAACTTTTATAGCGCCTTCTATCGGAGACATATTAGAAATAACTCTCGCTTCTACATAAGTACTTAAGCCATGCGAATTTGCAATACAATGTGTATTTTCAAATTTTATCCATTCACTATTTGGGACATGGCAGGACCACACTTCCTCTTTCACTTCACTAAGCAGTTCCTCTGCTGAACCCTGTAAAATGAATTTTCCCTTTTTCATAATTAAAACCTGATCTGAAATATATTCAATATCTGATACAATATGTGTGGATATAATGATAATTTTGTCTTTTGACATTTCTGCAATAATATTTCGAAAATATGCCCGTTCTTTTGGATCTAATCCTGCCGTTGGCTCATCTAATATTAGTATTTTGGGATCATTTAATAATGCCTGTGCAATTCCTAATCTCCTTTTCATGCCACCTGAAAATGTTCTGATTTTTCTATTAGCTTCCTTTTCAAGATTCACCAGTTTAAGCAATTCTCTTGTTTTTCTTTTTTGCAAATCGAGGTGATAATCCCTTTATTGATGCGATATATAACATGAAATCCTTTGCCGTAAAACCTTGAGTATAACCAAACTCTTGTGGCAGATAGCCTAACAAGTCCCTGAATCGTTCTCCCATTTGTATATTATTTTCTCCATCCACTTTCACCTCACCAGAAGTAGGTTCAACAATTCCACAAATCATCTGTAATAAAGTTGTTTTTCCTGCTCCATTAGCACCTAAAAAAACCATATACTCCCTCTGTAAGTTCTGTATCAATCTGTTCTACTGCAATTTTATTTCTAAATTGTTTAGATAAATGTTCCATAGTTAATTTCATTCAAATTTCCTCCTGCTTTCTTCAAAAGTTTTCGTAATTCTAATCCAGCACCACTAATTGTTAGACATCCTATTGCTACCCATAAACCCCAATAATAGGTTGTAAAAATTTCAATACCAGAAATTTTAAGTGTTACGATTATACAACTCAAACATATGCCCCAGGTGCTTGAATATAAAAGCATATTTTCTTCCCGACATCTGTTTAATATAAACATACATCCAAAGCACATTATTTCGTATGGCACCGTACCATAAACAATAACCTGCCATATTACTGTTTCTTTAAAAATCGACATAACAACAGCAGCACATAGGAAAAAGAATAAATCTAAAATTCCAAATACCATTAACCGTATCATAAGAACCTTACTAAATGAATTCTTCGCAGTCATCTGTATTTCAAGCATTCCAGGCTGAAAAATATTGCATATTTCATTTGCATTTATAAGACATAACACAGGTCCTGATATAGCAATCAAAGTCCATATCCAACTATTAAAATTCATATTCTTTACATTAAGCAAATACAATACCAAAATAGAAAAACAACTCTTCAATAACCATGTTCTTTTTTTTATAAAATTTAATTGGTTGAAAAAAGAATTCTGTATTTGTCATTCGTTCTCTTTCTGGATACAATTCTATTCTTTTTGCCTTTGATATTGTTTCTTCTAATTTCTGTACATCATATGCAGGCACATTTATCTTCTCTAACTCTCTTTTTAACTGTCTATCTATCATACTTCATAACTCCCAATCTAGCCTTTAACACTTTTTTCGGCATTTTTCAATTTATATCTAACAGTAGACGCTGGCATATTAACAATTTGAACGATATCTTTTATCCTAAGTTCCTGATAATATCGCAAAATAATGAGTTCCTTATCCAAAGTTTCCAAAGATTCAAGCGCATTTAAAATATCGAGTCTTACCGGTGCTTCTGCTAATCCTCCATCATAGCAGACTTCTGCCACATCCTCTAAATCTGTTTCTTTAGGTTTCCGAAAGTAATCTTTTATTGAATTTTTAGCTATTACATACAGGTAATTTTTAGTTTTCCATACTCGCGATAATGTTCCAATTGTTTTACAAATTTCAGAAACACATCTTGAGTAATATCTTGTGCAACTTCTTTATTCCCCACATGAAAAAAAACAGTATCTATATATGTACATATAATTTTCTCTAATTAATGCGTCTATCTTTTTCCTCGTCATAGCTAAGATTTCGCAATTGCTTTTTCTCAAACACAAAATATTCTCCTAAAATTCTTTCATTTTGACTTCTTTCTAACATTTCTCTTTATAATGTATAACGCTTAACTCACTAAAAAAAAACAGCTTTTTAAATTTTTATTGTTTTCCTGCATCATTTTATATAATCACTATTTTTAAAAAGATATTTGCGACAAAAAACAGATGTCAAATTTCTATATTAGTATCCACTTAACCTCATCCTATTTTTTATCTACAAATTCTTTTGTATATATAAGAATTTTATAACGTTCTTCCTTCTTTGTTCACAATAATATCTCTATGAAGCTGCCCCCAAAAAAATCTGAAAAAATTTAGCAATTTTGTTCTGAAACGAAACTGAACACAGGAACATCTTCCGAAAACTTCAGATTCCTTGCCAACTCCAAATTCTTTGTTACTATTTTTACCCCATCCACAGCCGTATCATTATAAGAATTTTTAATGGTAAGAATCCTGAATATATCCAAATTTCTTTTCACTATAAGAATATGTTGTATCTGCATATACAATTTGCTGGGGAAAGAGCATGCATTTGACTACACGCCCTTTTTCCATCATCCACAACTTACTTTTTGTACGTCTCTTTCATATTTCTCTTTCAGAATTCTAATATCTTCCTCTGTATATATTCGCCCATTATCTGCACATAATATTATAAAAAATATGCAGATACTCAATCAGTATCTGCATATTTTCTATGCGAAAATCGAAATAACTAGACTCACCACCAGTGAGGTAATTCCAATAATCGTTTCCATAACACTCCATGATTTCAGGGTTGTTTTCTCATCAATACCAAGAAATGAGCTGACCAGCCAGAAGCCCGCATCATTCACATGACTTAGGGCAGTAGCTCCTCCACAGATTGCACAGCACATTGTAGCTCTGTAAAGCATGCTTGTATCCATAACAGCAGGCATTGTGGCCATGATGCCGGATGCCATGGTCATGGCTACGATAGAGCTTCCAACCGATGCTCTGACCAAAATATCTATCAGAAAAGCTATCACTATCAATGGAAGTCCACTCTTTTCCAGCGCCGGTCCGATTATATTTCCAAGATCTGAATCCTGCAAAATCCATCTGATTGCTCCTCTGCCTGCGATTACTAAAAGAATCATTCCTACAGGTTTAATTCAAGTATAGACCGCACTGCATCAGGTACAGGCAGATATGGGGATATAGTACTTAAAAAAATCAAAACGAGCATTCAATCAACCTCTAGATACTCTGCGCCCTTTTTCTAAATACCTCATTTGCCTCTTCTGCGGCTATCTCTGCAATACGCCTGACCTCATCCTTATACGGCATACAGAACTTAACCGCATCCGTCAAAAGTCGGTCTGACTCCAATGTGCTGTCCAATGCATGATCGAAATCATATAACGGTGCCATACTCACATACTCTCCTGTATCCGTATTTCTAAGCCAGCCAAAATTACCGGCATGCCTGTCGCCATTTCCGATTATCGCATCTATGATAAGCATCTGTGCTCCGGCTTTTCCAAACAGATCAATAATCGTCTGCTCGTCAAATTCATCGGGATCAAGTCTTCCGGACTGATCAGCCTGCTCAAGCATCAGCATTGGCGAAGTGATATTATAAAATATATTCCATCTGGCGTTCCTTTGTCTTAAGCCCCATCTTCTCATAAAATTTCTCTGCAGATGTGTTTCCACTCCATACATTGAGGGTGACCTCGTAGCAGCCGAGACGCTTTGCCTCACTCTTTACATGTTCAAAAAGCTGCTCTCCGATATGCTGTCCTCTGGTCTTTGCATCTACACACAGATCATCTATGAAAAGTGATGTAAACGGCACCATGTTGTTGGAAAACGGCTGCTGTCTTATCTGACAGAATGCGTATCCCATGCATATATCATCATCTCCTGCCGCAACATATATCGGCTTTGTATCGTCCTTTATCATATCTGCAAGCTCTTCATTTGTATATTTTGTCGTTCCCGGGATAAAAATATCCGGTCTGATATCGGCATGGATCTGAAGCACCTGCTCTAACAATTCTATAAGTCTTGGTATGTCTTTTTCCTGTGCTCTTCTTATATTCATTTTGAGAATCACGCTTTCTATTGTGTTTAATGTATAGTAAATTGCTTTGATGATAAATATGTTTATAATTATTATATTTTTACATTGTAATGCCAATAATCTAAAAAAAAGAGTTTTTATATTTCAAAACAAATCCAGCATATTATCGAGATAAATGTGCTCTCTGACATGTATCTGATACTGTGGCTTCGTCATATAATAAAGCAGAAATTCAAGTATCATAGCACTTCCAAGCCCTCTGCCCTCTATTTTAAAATTGCTAAAGCCCATTGGCAGATAAGTGTTCTTTATATCATCTACTCCTATAAATCCCGGATTTTCCATTGCCTTCGAAAATAGATATCCCTGCCCCGAATCAGGTGCCACGCAATAATGCTCCGGGCAATCCTCTCCCAGCTTTTTGCGACTAACCGTCTCGTAGCATTTCTTCCTGTCCGTGCAGCCAAACCAGCAGCACTCATTGCACAAAAATTCCACTTTATCCTTTTGATGCTGTGATAATGCTTTCAGTTTATCAAACGATTTGTTCAGCCTGAAATCCGGTACTACATAGCGGAATTCCTCTCTGTTTAGCTCATTTTTAAATTCACTGAAATCCGTCAGAACCTTTGTGGTTGAAGACACAAAATAAAAGTCAGGGTAGTTTTCTTTTATGTAATCAAGCAGAATATCTGAGTAGATGATTATGCCGTTTCCAAAGCCCCTGCTTCGCTCATTATCTCTGCCTATATCAAATATCCTGCACAGTTCGTTACATTTTTTGTCAAGAAGATGCTCCTTAGTAAGCAATGAATTGCTAAAGGTAAGTCTCGCGGATATCCCATATTCCTGCATCAGCTTAAGAACTTCTTTCGGATCGTGCTCACCAAAACCGACGCGGCCTCCGCCCCATATGCAGTCTGCCGGTGCTCCGTATATTGAGCCTATTTCGCACCAGTCATAGAAATATTCCCGGTGCTTGCGGTACAGTGGGAGAAATTCTTTGTATAATTCATAAAATTCAAACAATCCCGGTAGATGATAATACGCTTTCATTTTGACTCCTTATTTTAATCTGCTGAACCTGTGCTCATTTTAATAATTTTCAATCACATATTCCTCAAAAAGCGGCAGCGTAAAATACACATATCCCCGTATCTCTCCCGATACAATTCCCTTTCTTATAAGGCGCTTACGGTACGGATTGAATTCGTTTGTCTCCATCCCAATTGCATCCCTGATTTCTTTTATTTTTCCGCTTTGTACATCTGCAATCCCCTTTGCAACCATGCGATCCTTCTGAGAAAGCTCCGACCAGATTTTGTCATATACAAATTCGCTCAGATACTGTTCATACTCGCCCAAAATGCCATTGTAGTCGCCACCATTGTTCCACGTCAGATATCCTAAAACCTGAAATGCAAAAGGATATCCTTTGGTCAGACCCGCCATCTGTGCTGCTTTCTCCGGTGATATGTTAAAAATAGTCTTATACTTATTGATTATTGCCGCATTATTTAATGGTTTAAGCTGGATTTTAGGTGCTCTGTACAAAAATGTAAGGCTCTTCTCATTCTGAAGCTCCTCAATATTTTCATACAATCCTGTTCCTAATAGAAATACAGGCAGCTCCTGTCTTACAAATATCTGAAAGGCTCCGGCAAAAACCTTCATGTACTCACTATTTGTCATCTCATCTATCGTAATAAGCAGTCTCTTACCACTCTTTAAGCCTTTCCAAAATCTTTATAATAGCTGTCTCTGCATCTGTAATCGGCTGTGTTCCCTCTATAGATACTCCAAAACCGAAAAATGATAGATCGAGCTTTGCCGATTTTATAAGTCCCGCACATATATTATCACTATTCAATTTTGAAAGCATTGCAGACAACAGGTCCGTTGCCGGATTGAGTTCTATAACCACCCAGTCATCATTTTCTCTTAGCTTATGCGAAATTTCTGTCATCATTACTGTTTTTCCCGAACCTCGCACACCGGTAATTATGAACATCTGCTGATTTATTGTATCCGCTGTAAAATTCTCTATTATCTCATTAATCTGTACCGGACGGTCCACCGACTCTAGTGGACTTCTTCCGAATGTAAGCGTGAATGGATTTTGCATATCAGCCTCCCATTTTTACTGTTGTTTACTGTTTTGAATTTGTTTTACTGTCTTTTACTGTTGTTTACTGTTTTGATTTCATTTTACTGTTGTTTACTGTTTATGTCAAGATTACAGTTAATGCTAATTCGTATCATATAAACCATTTATGCTATTATAAAATAAACCCCGGAGCGTATTGTATGCTTTGATAGCATATCAATATCATGCTCCGGGGTTTCTATTTATGCCTGATTTAGTTTAAGAAATTCTGTATGATAACTTCCTCTGCCTCTTCCTCTGTAAGTCCGAGTGTACGGAGCTTGAGAAGCTGCTCGTCGTTTATCCTGCCGATTGCTGCCTCATGGATGATAGCTGCATCGATATTTTTTGCCCTGATTTCAGGGATTGAACCGACCTCTGCATGATCCATGATGATAGAATCACACTGGATATGAGCCTGGCATTTGCTGTTGCCGATGGCATTCGGATGGAAGGTCTGGACTGAGTTTCCTTTTCCTACTGATCTGGAAACAATCTGTGCAGAGCTGTCCTCTCCATTCAGCTGCACCTCGATATTTGACTCCGCCTTCTGCTCTCCATCTGTCATGAGACGCTCTGTGACATAGAGCTTTGCGTCCTTTCCAAGCTCCACATTGGTCTCACGGACTGTAGAATCAACACCCTTTATCTGTGCTGTATCGAGTGTGAAAACAGAATTCTCACCCACAAATATATTTGTTACAGGTTTGAGCACTCTCGCACCTGTTCCGTTTCCCTCGCCGTAGTGCTTTTCCTCATATCGGACATTCGCATTTTTACCTACATGGAAGGTATGGATGCCGTCGTGTCTGCTCTCGTTGCAGCCGCTGTTGTGGATTCCGCAGCCTGCCACAATCCTTACATCTGCACCATCCTCCACATAGAAATCGTTGTATACAAGGTCTGTCATGCCTGATTTGCTGAGCACTACCGGGATATAGACAGCCTCTCCGTCCGTTTTTCCATCAATATAAATATCAATGCCCGGCTTGTCCGTCTTTTTCTTTATCTTGATGTGCTCGCTGTCTCCGTGGCAGATTGATGTGCCGTTTTCACGCAGATTAAAGGCACCGGTCTGACTGAATTTATTATCATTTATGACGTCCAATACGCCCTCTGTTACGTTGTCAAGCTTTACCATATTATGCTCTTCCCTCCAGTCTCTCTACGCATTTGTGACATTTCTGTACACCATTGAGATAAGGCAGCACCTCGTCCTTTGTACCGATTTTCTTGATTTCTCCGCCATCAATTATCATGATGCGGTCTGCCATATTGATAATTTTCTCCTGATGTGAAATCACTATGAGGCTCTGCTTTTTCTCAGTATGGATTTCCTCGAATTTCTGTATGAGCATTGAAAAGCTCCACAGATCGATTCCAGCCTCCGGCTCGTCAAATATGCAAAGCGAATGTTCCTTGGCAAGCACTGATGCAATCTCAATTCGCTTCATCTCTCCACCTGAGAGTGTGCCGTCAATCTGGCGGTAAATGTAATCCTTTGCACAAAGTCCTACCGCGGTGAGAAGGTCGCAGCACTCCTTGTCTGAAAGCTCATCCTTTGCGGCAAGCTTAAGCAGCTTCATGACTGTCATTCCCTTAAATCTCGGTGGCTGTTGGAATGCAAAGCCTATTCCCGCATTTGCCCTGTGATTGATGTCAAGCTCTGTGATATCCTGTCCGTCAAGTATAATCTTTCCGCTGTCCGGTGTCTGAATACCTATCAGGGTCTTTGCCAGAGTGGATTTTCCACCTCCGTTTGGTCCGGTGATGACAAGCATTTCTCCGTCCTCTACCTGAAATGATATATTGTTCAGAAGGCATTTCTTTCCGCCCTCATCATCTACGTTTAAAGTTAAAGTTTTCTGCTTTAAGCACGATTTTCACCTCATTTTTATTTATGATACAGCATAAAATCATTCTCCTGCTGTTCTTATTACTTTTTCCGTTTACCGTTCACATTCACACATTAGTATGCCCGGCAATGATTACAGTATAACATAATAGTAAACGTTTACAAGGGATAAACTCTCTGGTACTCGCTAAAATACATATTGTGGCTTTTTATAAAAAGTTTGCTTCTACTAATTTCCCTTATCATTGAATACTCATTGCACAAGGTTCCGTCATTTTGTCTGATAGAATTAAATTTGATGCCGGTTATCCTGAAGCCCATCTTCTCATAAAGTGCTCTCGCCCTGCTATTGCCCTCAATAAAATCCAATTCCATCTGCAATATATTCGGATTGCTTTCTGCTATTTTTATCATTTCCCGGAACATTCTCGTTCCGATCCCTTATTCCAGAATTCGCTCAGCAAACCGATTGCCACATTTGCCCTGTGTCCGGTTTTCGCGCGTTTATTCCACCAGACCATGCAATTTCCGGCAATTTTTCCATCTGCTTCACAAACCAGCAGCGTATGTGTATCCGACAAATTGCAGCTATTTATGAAATCAATCTCCTGCTCGATGGTCCGTGTCTCACATTCTTCCGGTGTCCTCAGTAAGAAATCCGTTTCACCGGTTGACTTTTTTCATGTACTCTATAAGAGCTTTGGCATCCTTTTCATTTGCACTTCGCAAAATGGCAGTTCTGCCGTCTTTTAATTTAAATTCGATATCTTTTATTATCATATTTTCTATAGTACCAACTTCCTATTGATTTTTGTATTCTATCTGTGATAAACTATCGACAATTAATGGTAGTTGCAGCTTAGACAGAGCGAGACGAAAGTTTCCCTCTGTCTATTTTTTTTGCGCTTTTACGTGCATGAAGCCTTGTATACACTTCAAGCCTTTTTCAATTATCGCAGCTATCAAGAGCCTATTGTAACTACTCGTTACAGCTATATTTATTTTACATAACAGGAGGATTTAAGAAAAATGCCAAAGAACAGATTACAGGAAACAGTTTTTACCATCATGATGGTGCTTGTCATGGTTTATGCCATGATATGCTACAATATTGCCCTTGAAACAGGTGGTATGAAGAACTTTGTTTTTAAGGCCGCATTAGGCGAATTTCCTATCATGATTGTTGCCGGTTTTATTCTCGATACATTCATTGCAGGACCACTTGCAAAAAAAATGTGCTTTTAAAATAGTCACACCGGGAAAGGACAGACCTATTGCTATAATCCTTGCAATTTCCGTCTTCTCAATCTGGTTTATGTGTCCTATGATGAGCTTTATCGCTACCATCCTTTTCAATGGTGGTTTTAATTCACAGATATTTGCGACATTCTGTGAGCTCGTCGTAAGAAACTTTCCAATGGCCTTCTTCTGGCAGCTCTTTGTTGCCGGACCACTTGTTAGATTCATCTTTGGAAAAATCTTCCGAGAGAACTAATTTAAATGTAAAAATGTAAAACCGGGCATAATAGCCTGCCCGGTTTTCACTGTTCATCGTAACTGTTAAGAATCACACCATGCATATTCACCCAAAAGCTCACTGCAGGTGTATTCTCGCTTCTTAAGAATTTCCTTCTTTGAATACTCCTTCTTAGAATACTCCGTCTATAAAGCCTTTCATATCATCCTTAGACACAAGACCAATCTGCTGACCGGCAACCTGACCGCCCTTGATTGCAATAACTGCCGGAATATTCATTATACGATACTCTCTTGCCAGATCAGGATTCTCGTCCACATCAATATTGTAAAACTCCACATCTGTGATTTCATCAGAAAGCTGCTCCATTACAGGCGCAAGCATCTTGCATGGACCGCACCACTCTGCCGAAAAAATCAACAATGATAGCCTTATTATTTTTAACCTGTTCAAATTCACTGCTATTAATCTTCTTTACCATAGTTGTTCTCCTTTCCATCTGTCGAACGAATTATTTTCGTTGCACCTATACAGCAATAAAAATAACTGCTATACTAGTACACCAAATAAGAAATAACAATGCATCAGAAACTTATTATTCGATGTACTAGCACTACTATAATACATAAATCAGATTATGTCACATAAAAATATTATAAACCGCAAAATTTATCATTTATCACAATTAATTCTTTTTGTGCTCTGCCATGTAGGCCTCTATATCCTCTGTGGTTCTGATGATATCCTCCGACAGACACACTGCACCGTCCTCGGTGATAAGCACATCATCCTCAATCCTGATACCGATTTCCCATTCATCTATATACAGTCCCGGCTCGTCACTGATGATTGCACCCGGACGAAGCCTGCTGTATGAGTCAACTGTCACGTCATGCACATCAATTCCCAGATGGTGTGACACGCCATGCATGTAATACTTCGAAATCTCTACAGAATTCTTTATCAGTCCAAGCTTCATAAGCCCGTCTGCAAGCACATCCTTACATACTTCATTTAATTCCTTTGTAGTCATTCCCGGCTTTGCAACCTCGACAATCTTTCGGTTTGCGGCAAGCACGATATCATATACCTGTTTCTGGCGCTCGGTAAACCTGCCATTTACCGGATATGTTCTCGTAATATCTGAATTGTAGCCATCTATTCTGGCTCCAAGGTCAAGAAGCACCAGTGTTCCATCCTCCATCGTCTCACGATTTGTGTCATAGTGAAGCATCGTTCCATTCATTCCGCTTCCGGCAATTGTAGGAAAAGCTGTCCACTCAGCCCCACCGCGTCTTATGATATATTCAAAATCTGCCTGTGCCTGATATTCCTTCATGCCCGGCTTTAAATTAGCCATCACATTGCAGAGTCCGTCCTTTGTGAGAGCGATTGCCTTTTTGGTCAGCTCAATCTCATCCTCATCCTTCTGCATACGCTCCTCTGCCACAAATGGGAAAAGATTCTTCACAGCAACTCCCGGATAATCTGTCTTAAATTCATTGGCTTTTACCACATTGTAATCCGGCAAATCCACTTTCTGATGACGATACGTGTCAAAATATGCTGTGTATACATCCTCACGCGTCATTATCCTGTCCAGTGTGCTCTCAAGCTCATAAATATATTCTACTTCGTCAATTCCTGATATTTCCTCGGCTTCCTCCATAGTCACTTTCCTGCCGTACCAGCGCTCCATCAGAGGGTCTGCCTCCTCTATGAAGAGCATCGTCTTAGCAGGCTCTACATTTATCCAGGACAAGGACCATGTTGTCACGTCTAAGTCCGGTCAGATAGAAGAAATTACGGTTAGCCTGTGCTGTGAATAAATCATACTCATCTGCACTCACATGGTGCTCGATGCCTGAGTACAATATTGCTATAGAATTGTCCTCCATCTTGTCTAAAATTCTTTGTCTTCTGCTTTCAAAATCCATTTTGCTGCCTCTTATTCTCATTATTTGTAATGCCTGTTCAAAATATGTCACTGACATTCATACGACCTTACGTTATCACACTATGAGTATTATTACAAGCCTTTTGCTCCCGCTACTTCCACACCTCTGTAATAAAAACACCCCAGAACCGAAGTTCTGAGGTGTAATATACTCTTGATATTCTCTTTTTCGAAAAATTATCTCTTTGAGAACGTTTTGGTATCTTGAAAAGCCCATAAATAGGGGATTTGTGTATGAGAACTACTCATTAAAATTTATTCTCCATAATATCCATTATTCGACAACTGTTGCCATTTTAAATACATTTCTTTATAGTTCTTTTTATAAATTTTCTAATTTCTCTTATTTCTCGCTCATTTAATTGACCTTGTTTCTCAATGGTTGTATCTCCATCACTTTTTACAAAGAATTTTGCTGAACCTGCCTCTGTTAATTTTCTGTCACTCGCATGGACATGCATAGCCTCAATAACGCAGCTTGCAGTATAATATAAATAATAACCACACACCTTAAATTCATAATACTTCGGCATCGGCTTCCTCCATAAATTCTTTATTTTTATTGTAATAATCTAACACAATCTGAATTTCAATATCATCCATATTCGTTTCTACTATTTCATCTTTATAAATAACCGCTGCATTATTCAAGCAATTAAGATTAAGCACTCTGATATAATCACCATCTTTTGTATAGGCATATCCATTGATAATCATATTTGCATGATCAGCTATATCTTTTACACTAAGCTGCATTAATCTTAACCTCCTTAATTGGTTTCAAAAATGCTTCAGTATCATAATATAACATGTTTAGTATTGGAATTAAATCTATATATTCTTCAACTTCGGGCATTTCTTTGTACTTTGCCATAACAACTAGATATCCATTATCCCATTCAACTACTTTTGTATATCTCTCCAATTTATCAGAAGTGATAAAACGAACCCTTTGATTATTAAATTCAAAAATTGTGTACTTTCCATCATTAGTTAGAACCGCATAATCTTTCATTTAATTCACTCCCTTCAAATAATTTTTCTTATCATTATATTATAATAATACCACAGTTCAAATAAAAAAACACCCCAGAACCAAAGTTCTGAGGTGTAATATACTCTTGATATTTTCTTTAATCAATTATTTTTTCTATATCGTCCTCTTCCTATAAACTCTATAATTCCATTATCTCTTAACATTTGTAATTGCTGTCTTATTTTATCTTTTATATGATGATTGTCCGGATGTTTTCCTGCAAGCATCTTCTCAAAACTATACATCTGCTCTAACGTAAAATCCCTGTCTTCAATTATATTAACACAATTCAACACGTCCAACATCCAGCCCCTTGTTTCCAACTTACTACCACGTAAAAATTCTGTTCTATGCACCTTTTCCATTATCTTTTTAACAGATATTTCCTTTTCATTTTGTACAATGTAAATTCTTCCTTCATTTGGAATCCTGTTCAATAAAATATTACAGCCCGTCCATCCTGCTCTTCTAGCAGTTTCTGCCAATGGCTTTCTCTTTTCTATTATATCCGGTGAAAAGAAATATTTTGGTACCATAACAAAATTTTCAATCTGTAGGCTAATTTTATTATAGTGCATAAAGAAAAAATTGGGATTATTGATTGAGGTTATCCTCTCTATCATTGTATTATATGCACCATCATTTATCTTATTACTGATAGATGCGCCTTTACTTTTCAACTCATACTCTTCCTTACAAGATGGACAAAAGAAATCAGCAACTGGTCTGTTATTCTCAAAATGTGAAACATATTTATTTCCACAATATGGACAAAACATATTATTATTTACCCAGTCTTCAGTTATAACTCTTATTTTTTGTGCATTACTCGAATAATTATCAGCTTTTCTTCCATCCATCTGTAAATTCAAAATTATCACTCCAATACCGTTTGATATAATACACTATTAAAGCGTGTTCTTATCTTTTCAATGTTTTCTTTTTAAAATTTCTATAAGAATACAACTTCTCTTTTTTATTCAATGCAGCTACACCTACGGCTCCACTACCTGCAAACGAATCTAATATTATTTCTCCCTCATATGTAACATATTCCAATATCTCTTCACAAAGTTGTTCCGGTAATTCACTCTGATGTATTTTATTTTTCCTGGCTACCGGCTGCACATCAAACATAGCAGGCAGCATACCATTACATCCACTCATATAACATTTTTTCCCGGTTAAATCAGATTTCTTCTTATCATATCTCATATTTCTAGCTTTTCCTTTTGAAAAAATCATTATATCCTGTGTATTCTTTGCTTTTCTCCCTGTATTACTCACAAAGGTTCCTTTTTTCCATGATACCTTAGAATAATAAACAAATCCGGCCTCTTTTGCATATTGCTTAATTTGATAAAGATACTCATAATTATTCTCATTCTCTGCAGGTAATACCTCGACCAAAAAACAACCTGCTTTTAAAACTCTTGCTTTTTCCTTAAAATCATCAAGTGTATATCTAAAACAATCATATTCTGCAAAAGCCCGTGTTCCACCTTTATTTGATTTTTTATCCAGCCACGGATGATCTGTCAAAATACAATCAATGCTATTATCTCCTAGCATAGATAAATCTCTGCCGTCTCCTTCAATTAATATACACTGTTCATCCTTATTGTCAATTGTACAATATACGCCTTTTGATATTCTCTCAAACCTAATACCTATTTTCTCATAAATACGAGCTCTAACTGTTTCCTTCGGTTTATCAGCATTTTGCTGGTATGCCTCTTTTTTAATGAGAAGCTTTCATTATCCTTAAAACAATTAAATATCTTTTTCTGCTAATGTCATTTCGCACTACCTCCTTAGATTTTGGATCTTGATCCTATCATAGGAGGCGCTCAAATAAAAGTACTATTTTTATATTTTATCTTTTAAATAGAATAATATGGTGATCTAATGTTTTCGCAACAATATTATTCCATCAATCCTAATATCCCCTGTTCACTCCAATATTCATTTGGATATATTGATAGTTCCTCTTTATGCTTACGAATAATTCTTTCTGGTGATTTAGTATTATCGTAAACATGCACAATATCACATATATCAAGTAACTCTTTTATGTTATTAATTGATTTATAATATCTTTCAACAACTTTACCGCTATCAACATTATGTCCACCTGCTGCCACACGGGATTCTATTCTAGCAATATTAATTTGTGGATCAACTGTTAACACAAATACACATTTTATGAAATAACCCTCTTCTTTTGCTTTTCTCAAAATATTTAACTTATATTCAGATGACAAAACAGTTTCAAATGTAAAATCTTCTTTCTTGGCAATTGATTCATATCTCATCCGATCAACCAAAACAGCAGCTTCCATATTATTCATTCCCGTAGTCGCAACAACATCATCGGCATTAGTATATTTACCAACTTTATCAAAAAAAGCTGTTATTGTACTTTTCCCCGAACCATTTGGTCCCGCTAATACAAGAATCATCGGTTTTTTATTCTGCATATTTTCTTTCCCCATTTGCATACTCTACATAAGCCTGTTTCTTTTTTTCATCATAACCCGCTATTGGTTTTTTACAAATTTTTGCTTTATTTATTGCTGCCTTAACAGCTTCAACTGCTCTTTCGTCCATTTCATTATCCGATTCTGTCAATGTACTCTTCTCTTCTTCTCTGGATACAACTTTTATAATTCTACCACTTTTTTGGTGCTTACAGTCGTCATATAATCACTCCCTCTGTTTTGATTAATATTAAAATATATTATCTCTTATACTTGTTTTCTTTTTATTATAATATTTATTTTATCATAGTTCACACAAAAAACACCCCAGAACCGAAGTTCTGAGGTGTAATATACTCTTGATATTCTCTTTTCCGAAAAATTATCTCTTTGTTAACGTTTTGAGAACATGAAAAGCCCATAAATAGGGGATTTGTGTTTGGCAGTGTTGCATATGTGTTGTATGCGTAGCACTACCCACACATTCCCAGAACTACTCATCACTTTAACTAAAAATTAATCATTTACTATTTATTAGTCATTAACCAGATATATACTCTATAACTGCTGCCATAACATTATTATATATTTGTCTAGAACGAACCTTACCTATATAGCTGATTTTTTTCAATTCACTTTCATCTCTTTCAAAAATATCTTTTATCAATATATATCCAGCGTCATTCAATCTTTTCAGCAATTTTGTAGATATTTCCAATTCGCTTACTTTTTTTATTTAAAATATTATTCAAAAACATCTTTTGATCAATTTCTTCTCTGTCGAAATTAAGTTAGGTGCATCCTCATAAACAGGAGAATTTTCTCCATAATTAGGGAATTTTTTTGTGATATATTATCAATTATTTCTTTACAAGATACCGCTAAATTTGTTTTAGCCATTGATAATAAAACTATCCCAAAATTCAATTGATATCTGTCATAATAATCATATCTAAACTTAGTTGCCTCTACATCCAATGTAACAACACCTGAATATTCAAGTATCTTAATTGCTTGCTTTATCGCTTCAGGTGCTTTCCTTGAAATAGCAAAATACACCGTGGTCTTTTCATTTGAATTACTTCCATCTCTTGTATTAATCCTAGTTATATCATTTGTAACAGTATTTTCTATAAATTTTCTAGACCACTCAATCATTTTTTATGACCTTTATATCTTTCTTCTAATTTTGTATGTTCTGTCCAAATTGTTACTCTATAAAAGTCTTTTATAACATCATTTACAACTGCTGTCTTTATAGCATTACCCTTATCAAGTATTGCATTTAAACTTTTTAATAAAAATCTTGGATTACCATTAGAACAATATATAATTGTATTCAGCAAATCACCATTTTGAATCATCTTATCATATTCATCCGGATAATTTTTCTTTACGATTTCTCTCATTTTTAAAATATAATCAGAAGCAAGTATTCCTCTTTCTATCTTTTTTTGTAGTTGCATCGTGAAACTGCTGAAATGTACCATATGAAACCAAACCTGGATAAACTGCAGCTTTACATATTACTATTGGAGATCTTAATGCTCTAAATAATTCAAAAAATCTCTTTGTTGTTTAGGTGCAAAAAATTTGACATGCCTCATCAAACATAATTATAATCTTCTTTATATTAAATTCTTCACATAATTCTTTAATAAACTCTCTAAAATAGTCTATATTATTTACAATATTTTCATCGTCTATAACATATTCACTATCTATTTCAAAACTTTCACTTGAAATATCATTTATGTAATCCTCTAGCTTTTTTTTACAATTGGATTTACATCCTTATTAACAATAGGTTTAAATATACTTCCATTTACTATTATCCCCTGCTCTTTTAGTTTAGTTCTAAGTGCAATTAATATTTTACTTACCATAAGCCTTAACATATTCACATTTTCATAAATCGGACATGTTGCAAAGCTCGTATAAATTGGCAATATCCTTTTTTCTTCAAAATCATCTGTAAGTTCTGACTCTGCTTTTCTCATAAGCATTGTTTTCCCAGTTCCTCTACTACCAATAAGTAACAATGGTTGAAATGATTTCAACGCTTCTATATTCTCACGATCCATTGCTGTTTCAACATATAACTCTTTTACTTCATCTATGGATAAGTCCTCTGTTCTTATTCGTGCTTCACTCATTTCCATTCTCCTCCGTATCTTTTTATAATAGGATTCCATATATCAATCTTATCATTTAATTTAATATAAAATTCATATTCTTTTTCCAAATCTAATAAACAACAATAAGATCATTATATCAACAACATTATTAACCTGAACAAAATATTCTTTTACCGCTGTTTCATCATATTTTATCTGCATTTCATTTATACTTTGCATATACATATACTTACCATGAACATATTCTGAACATTCATGATAGCATTCCCTTATTTTATCCCTAAATTCTCCTATTTTAAGTTGTCCTGATATAAAAGAGACTTAGATATTTTTCACTAATTATTCCTTCCTCAGAAAACAATTTTGCCCATGCCATATCCACTTTATTATTTTTCCATAAGATATATTCATAATTATGATCATGATAATATACATAGCTTAATGATAATTCTATTGCACTTCGTAAACACATCATCGAGTTTCTATAAAAAGCTTGTGACATAAAAATCAAACTGTTAATAATGTCATTTTCAACTTCTTTAAGTACTTCATTACAACTACTATTAATAAAAAAACCAGCCTGTTGAATCAACTCTATTTTTAGTAAAAGTTTACCAATTTCATTATTATGTTCATTAACTGTATCAATAACATTCTCATCTGTCGTTTGATTGATATTCTTAAATATCTCTTTTATCTCATCCATTTATCATATCTCCTGTCCATTATACATACCAGTTTCTCTCACAATACTATTCTCATACCACTCTTTAGGTGACCCATCTGTTTTATAAGCTGCATCTAACATTTTGTATATCTGTGGATACTTAACATCAAATCTTAGTAATGTTTTAAGCTCTGTAGTCTGTATAGGGAGAATTTTCATTCCTGTAATATACTTTGTTCCTGCATTGTTATAATACTCCATAAACCTTCTAGCTCGGAAATCTGATATTACATTATTATTTAAAAATGTTGTGATAAATACACAATATGCTTCATCTTCTGGATGTGCCAGACAATAATCTCCCAAATGTCTTGATACTGGCTCCATTTCCATTCTACGCTGATTTTGACCATCTGCAAGAGTTGCTTCTATTAACAATGTATGCTTAGGATATTCATATGTCATTTCATACTTCCAGACTATATCAGCTTCTCCGCCTCCAGCATGAGTCTTCGGTAATAAATCCGCTTCTAATGATAAATTCATATATTCAAGAACATCACCTTTTCGTTCGCTGATTATATACCATGCTATACCAAGCACATATTCAAATATTGTAGGAATATCCGCATTGTCTGTAACTATGCTTCTTATTTCATCGTCATTTCTGCTTTCAAAATCATCAAGCAGTCTAATAATAGTTTTTTATCAAACTTGTCATCTATAAGCTTATTAAATCTTGTGTAACGCTCATCTTTTATAACCTTCTGAGCCATCTCTTTATTGGCTACGCTAGTACCTAGAGCACATCCTAATTTTTGATATAAAATATTTATATCTATATCAAAGAATAAACCTATATCTTTAAGCATTGAATTTTTGGGTAATAACTCTGTCTGTTCAAAAGCTATATTTAACAGATTTTCCCCTAGAATCTCAATATAGCATTGTGGAAGTACATCCAGTTTTACTTTATTATCCTCAAACAAAACGATATCTGTTATTTTGAAATATCTTCTATTCAAATCAAAGTAATCTGATAATGTTGCTCTAGCCTTAAAAGTATGCACCACCTTAAAAAATTCTTCATTAAACTGTTCTTCTGTTGTTACCTGTAATATAGGAACCGTATTAAGTACAGATAGCCCCTCTCTCGAAATTACACTTCGTGCACTACTGTTAAAAAAATATTTTCTCCAAGCTCCTCCAACCTTACTATTGGTTAATTTCTTTGTAGCTTCATAAAATTCTAATGCAAGATTATCTTTTGAAAATACAATCTTTTTTAATAAGGAATATAAGGTATAATATGGTTTGTCATATTTTGCACTTTTTCTATTGATTCCAACGTTACATATCAATTCTTCTGAGATAGGTTCTGTTTTCAACAAATTCAACGCCTGTTTATAATTATCTTTTTTCCATCAAAACGGATAAAATAATATCATCAAAATCTTTCTCGCCAGTCTCGCGATAGTTCTTTATACTCTTAACTATATTTTTTGTAGTATGCTCATCCACACATAATGGTAATAGATATGTAAACTCATCATTTGTGAGATAACCTAATTCATTTACAGCATACAGAAATACGACAAATGGTCTTACGATTTTTCCCTCTACAACATTTGATGTTTTTAACATCTGTTTGAAATATAAAAAGCTGTCCTTCGGAATTTCCAAAAATTATCTGCTGAAAAATCTGCTGAATCAGCGATTCTTAACAATTCTAATCCCACTTCTGTTATGTTACGCTCATCATCTAGAAGTCCCATATCTCTTAATCCTGATGTTTTTCTCTTGCATCTTTATCTGGAAGAGCAGCATCTCCTTTTACAAAGTTATTTCCTTTCAAAAAATTGTAATATTCTGCTTGAAACTTTTTATTATTTCCCCACTTCTTGTTTTTATTTTCTTCCAGCTCTCTGAATTGCCTCAGTAAATGCAATTGTTTTTCTATACTCAGATTAAAGTTGTCAGTACGATAGCTTGTTGTACCAATAGCCCAGCAATAACTTTTAAATCCAATCTTTTTTGCCATAAAATATCTCCTCTAATCAATAGTTTACTACTAACACTTCCTTAGTTATTCCATCCTTTTTTGTATGATAATTTGAATTGGTATAATCATAATTCAATGGAATAGCTTTAAATTTCTTATTTTGATTAATCCATTCCGAGAGTATTACATTTTTCTTACCCTTACTTTCCAATACATTAGATAAGGCAAATCTAATTCCTTTTTTTATCAAGCTCTTCAAGATAATTCAGCAAATCTTTTTCATCATTTTCTGTCCATCCGGCTTGTTCATTATAAGTTGCACATGTTATCAAATAAGGAGGATCAGCATAGAAAAAACTTTTATCTGTATAGCCTTCCATACTTACATTCCTAAAGTCATCTGTGGTAAACCTATAATCTCCACTCTTAACTCTATCAATAAATGCCTCCAGCTTTCCCTGCATCTTAGAGTTAAAATCCCTTTTGCCAACAGGTAAATTAAATTCTCCTTTCCTGTTGAATCGTAATTGATTATTAAATGAATATACAATTAATAAATATAACATTAAATAATACTCATTATCTTTACTAGCTTTTTTATTAAAATCATCTCTAAGTTTATTGTAACCGGCTTTATTATATTCACCTAATCCCTTTGAGCTTTCACAATTATAAAAATCATATCCATTCTTACTTACTAATGATAATCCGTATTTATCTATACTTTTATATATCCAATCAAATATCTCTTCTTTTGTTAATCGTCTAAATGTATCTAATAACCCCATAAGATATTCATTACTATCATTAAACAAAACTTTGTTACAATCTACATTTATTCCAACATTACAACCACCACAAAACAAATCTACAACCTGATCTGCATCTTTCGGAAACAGTGGAAGAATTTGTGAAAGCAATTTATACTTTCCACCTGTATAATTCAATGCGGATGGAATAACTTCTTTTCTTTCGTTATTACATATGCACAAAAATAATCTTTCCTGATTTGCCTGTATATCTGACTTTCCAGTAGAAAATGCTTTGTAATCTTCTGAGAAAACTTTTACTTTTCCCTTTTTACTTAAAATTCTCATAATATCATCATCACTTATTTTGGCATTAGATCTATCATTCCCTTTATTTGCCATATTATTATATGAAAGTAAAATATACTTTGCATGAATTGAATCAATAAGATTTTCAAATGCTACTGTCGCCTTTTGGGTACAATAATCGCTTTTCAAAGCTGTTCTATCCATTTTTCTAGCAACGCCGAATACTTCTGGCTTTTCCCATCTGGCTACATTTTCTAATAAATGATACGCATCACAATACTGTCTTGAATTATATGGTGGATCAATATAGATTAAATCAGCTTCTATTTCTGGTGCCAATTCATTTGTATCCATATTATAACAAACATTATTCTCATTAACGTCAGGTTCTGGTTGTGGGACATACATTTCCAAATGTTTTTCAAATTCCACTCCCTGCCTGTAGGCATCATAATGTCCACATGTATTAGCAATCTTATCCATTGCATATAACAATGATGTTATTAGTAAAGCTCTCTCCCTTGCGTTAATAAATCCTGAATTAAATTTATCCTCTATATCCTGCCTAATAAATCCTATTTTTCTGCAATCATCCAAAGAAAAATAAGTATCAGAAAAATTATCACTCATATAATTATCTTCAACAACTTTCAAATTGTTATATTGTGTAATAATTTTTATAATTTTCTCTTCTGAATAATGTTCACTACTAAACCAGGCAACATGACATATGTAATTACTATACATAATATCGTTGGTAATAATCTTCTTATCAATAAAAGCAGAAGCAACAGCACCTGTTCCTGCAAAAATATCTGCTACTGTATTTATATTTTTGCATTCATTTTCAACCACTCTTGTAATAAATGGAAGTAACTTATATTTATTTCCCAAATATCTACGATTGTTTATCTTAGTTGTTTTATATTCTTTTGGCGTCTCTTTAGAATCAACAGAACTACCTACTTTGTTTTTCTTTATATATTCACTAAGCTTTTGGTATGCTTCTTCATTCCATATAACTCTGCCATTATCATTTATCTCAACTTCAACTACGCCATTATCTTTTTAAGATAATATAAATATGATCTAGAAATGTCTAATTTTTTTGCTAATTGTGTTGCTGAATAACTCATAATTTCATCTCCATTTTATGCAACATATTTTATCCCTTATTGGACACTTTTTATGTTAATTATATCATTATATCTTAATTTATCAATATATATATTAATTTATATCTTAAAAATGGATGCTACACTTACATTTATCTTACTGCAAATTAGCATCCATTTTATTGAACTATCTTTTTATAATTGCAACTATTCTTATTTACAACTATCTCCCCTCATACACCTCCCACAATCTCTTCTGTTCCGCTCCTATCCGCAATATCTCCTGCAAATCTCTTGCCATTGCCTCAACATTAGCGTCCATCTGCTCAACAGTACCAGTACGATTACCTTCTGTAATCTCCCATTGAACGCTCTCTTTAGAGTAATATTCCTTAGTCTCCACATTCATATATCCATACACCACATATGAATAACCATTACTTTTTCTCTAGAAACACCGGTGCCACTTCCCCTTTAGAAGTTTTCCATCTCATCAGCCTTGGAAACCAGTAAAAAGCCTTCTTTTATCAGTTCTTTGAATGCCTCCAGTAGCTTTCCCAGCTCATTCAATATTCCACGGAATGAGTTTCCTGCCTCTATTGTCCTATCTGATTCGACCTGATTAGTATATTCTTCTATTGTAGGTGCAAATAATCTGAATGACGATACAAAATTCTTGATTCTATCAAGCAATTTCGCAGCATCTTCTGATTTTTCAATAGTACTTGCCAGCTCTTCATTTACCGATTGAAGTTCTGACCTCTTTTCGTCAAGTTCCATTGATATTTGTTTTGATTCTCTACTATCCATTTCTGATAGCGACTTACTAATCCGCCGCATACTTTCCAGACATGAAATATCAGACTCCAGTTTTTCTTTTTTATCCGCATATTCTTTTTTCAACAGCTTTATTTGCCTTAACTGCCCTATCTGATTCTTCCACCTGCTCTTGTAACTGTGTCAAATGCTTTGTCTCCTGAGCCACCTTATACTCCGCAACGGATAAATCGTGATTTCGACCTTTCGACTTTTCTTTTATCTGTTCTCCAAACCAGTCATCAACTTCTTTATTCGCCACCTCTCTAAGCTCATCCTGCAGCACTCGTGATAACACATCTTTAGTGAATACCTTCCGTTTTGACACCTGCTTGCTAAGACCTTTCTTAGATCCATCTGCCACAGGCACTCCAACAATGTGCATATGCGGACTGTCCTCATCAAGATGAACCACAGCATTTGCTACTACAAACTGTGGTAGTCTCTTTCTAAGCTCATCCAGTATTATCTGATATGACAATTTCATATATGACTTCATATCATCAAATTGCCTCCAGAACTCCCTGTCACCTATCTGAATGATTATTTCAACTGCCATATCCTGTTCCTTACCAGCCACATGTTCAAAATAATCTTCGATTTTCCGGTCTGGTCGTGTCTGCTTTTTTATTATATTCTTCTAATGCCTCATCGAATTCTTTTTATGATATACTGTTTTCACATCATCAATCAGATTTGATGTACCATATATGATGCAAATGTTGTCTTTGCTGTAATCTGATGACTTATATTTTCTCAGATTATGCTTTGCAACAACAGCCAATTTAGATTTCGATGTAATGGCACTTTTCTTATTGCTCACATGAGCTGTATATGAAATATTTCCCATTCGCATCTCCTTATCTGTACTACCTTTTTATCTGTTAAATCTATCGGAGCAGGGCAGTTATCATCTTGGCTTTGCCATAGATGATAACCCCCTAGCAGTTTTGGCAAGCCGGTCACAATTTCATTGTGACGGTCGCGGCATTCGTCAAATGAGAATGCAAGCATTCTCACTTTCCTCATTGCTCGCGCCAAAACTGCAGTGGGCTCTCCGAGGGTTTTATATATTATCCTTACTATTACCAAGAGTTTAATAATCTGTACTTTTTATGATTGCAAACTCTAAACTCTTCCTAGAATTTAGAATCTGCTTTTCCAAACATCCAGATTATTAAACTCTTTATTCCGGCATTACCCATGTCCAGTAAATTGTTCCATCTTCTGCTTTTTCTTTATCTGATGTTATGCCCAGCTTTTTCTTTTGCCGATAGAAGCGTGTTTCTCTTAATGCTCCTTTTTGCAGTTTCCATCATTATTTCATTAGATGGAATCACCTTATTTGTGCCAATGTATTCTTTGATAAAATTCTCTGCAATGTCGAGCTTCTTTTTCCCCTCTTCCTTCATTACCGGATAACAACTCATCTATAGTGATATCATATGGTCCTATGCAGACCATTCCATTATCCTCTGTCATTTCAAATCCTATTGCATCCCCTGTTGGAGCTAATGAAGATTTATCATGTGCCATTATCCTGATATTCGGTTTATCACGAAGCCTTGCCACCAGCAGAACACTTCTGGCAGTTGCCTGTATATCAATAGAACCAAGTCCTCTGTATGTTGATTTGCTGCCAGATGCCTTATTCATATGACCAATAAGAATAATTGCACAATTATGCTTTTCTGCTATTATTCCAAGATGCTTTAGCACCGGTCTTATTTCATTTGCTCTGTGCATATCAACTGTGGCTCTGATATATGCCTGAATCGAATCAAGAATGATTAACCTCGCCTTAGTCTCAATTATTGCCTGCTCCAGCCTGTCATCTGTCATTGATAATTCCTTATCTGTCTCATCAATAACCCGAATCATGGAACAATCTGCTCCTGCTTTTTACCAATCTGGGCTTAATCGTATCTTCAATTCCATCTTCTGCTGTCTGATATATGATATGAATAGGCTCATATTCCTTATCATCATCACAGGGAGCGGCAAGCCCCTACTAAGAGCTGCCGCTAACTTAAGAACCAGAGTTGTCTTTCCTTCTCCCGGATCTCCTTCAATTATTGTTATCTTTCCGTATGGTATATATGGATACCATAGCCATTCCACCTCTTTTGAAACCACATCCTCCATATGGATAAGTTTCAGTTCAACATTCTGTTTTTCAACCATATTCATCCTCCTTGCTATACTGCTTCTTTGTTAAAATATCCTGTTTCTTCCCAAACTTTTTATCAGGACAATAATAGCTGAACTCATTTGAGCTCCCTACCTTTATTGCCGTTCCGAATTTGAGTAATCCTTGTTGTATTCCCAGCCTTACATACTGTGCGTCCTTCCCTATTGCACTTGCAATCTCTTTTATTGGTACATTTCTCCCTGTAAAAGCTGGTAAATCACCCTGATAGATAACTTCTGGCAGCATCTCTACCACCTCCTCTTTTATATAGAGCATTTCTTGCTCTGTTATGTTTTGCATTATACAGATCTTTCTATGTTCTGTCAATAGTTTAAAATTTAATGTTGACTATTTAATATTGGTGTGTTACATTTACACTCACAGGAGGTTGAAGCAATGAATACAGGTAAAAAGATCAAATTAATACGAACCTTTCGTGGTTTAACCCAGAAAGAACTAGGCGAAGCTTGTGGAATACATGAAGTTGCAATCCGTAAGTATGAGCTTGGAAAGAATCTTCCTAAGCCTGAACAGCTTAGAAAGATTGCAGATGCACTTGGTGTCAATGTCAATTCATTGATGGAATTTGATATCGAAGCAGATGGCGATGTACTACCATTACTATTTGCTATTGATGAAGCATTTGACATTTCTATCAAGGATTTAGACGGAGAGCCCGGCATATTCTTTTCCAATAAGAATCTTGTCCAGTTTCTTAAAGACTGGCAGGCTATGAAAGAATTACTTGATAATGGCAGCCAGACACAGGATAATTACGAAATATGGAAAACTATCCGCCCAAGTGTGACAAAGGTAACCCACGAATAACAATCATTTTATCCGTTTGCTATCAGCTTTCTAGTAAATAGCGAAAGGATGGTGCTTATGAAGTTACCCAACGGATACGGAAGCGTTGTAAAACTTTCCGGAAAAAGAAGAAAGCCTTATCAGGTCAGAAAGACAACAGGCTGGCACTACGATAAGGAAAAGGACAGACAGGTTCAGGATATGATTACAGTTGGATACGCTGCTACAAGAGCTGAAGGCTTACAGATGCTTGCAGAGTACAACAATAATCCATTCGATACCAAAGCTGCCAAGATGACCTTCTCTGATGTATATGAAGAATGGTCAAAGCGTAAGTTTCCTACTATATCTGAATCTAATGTAAAAGGATACACAGCATCCTATAAATCCTGTGAGCCCCTTTATAACAAAATTTTCAAGGATATTAAATTAGTTGATTTACAGACTGTTATTGATACCTGCGGTAAGAATTTTCCTACTCTCAAAAAATCAAAGTCCTGTTTAACCAGCTATTTGATTATGCTTTGAAAAATGATATTTGCAACAAAGATTATTCAAGCTTCGTTGATATTGTTCAATACAAGGATCGTAACCCTAACAAATACGATAGAAACAAGTTTGAGAAAAATGAAATTTATATTATCTGGAAACAAAAGGAAGACAAATATTATCAGATAGTATTAATGCTCCTATATAGCGGAGTCCGTATCTCTGAAATGCTTGATTTGAAGAAAGAGAATGTTCATCTGGATGAACAATATTTTGATGTTATCTGTAGTAAAACAGAGAATGGTATCAGAAAAGTTCCAATAGCAGACAAAGTTCTGCCATATTACAAGGCTTGGTATGAATCCTGCCCTGAATGTGAATATTTACTTCATACAGAAGATGGAAAACATTTTGAATACCGAAACTACTACGATAGCTATTTCAAGCCATTGATGGAACAGCTAGGTATTAATCGTACTCCGCACTGCTGTAGACACACATGTATCTCAATGTTAGCAGAAGCTGGTATTAACCAGACGATTATTAAGAAGATTGTGGGGCACTCCGGAGCTATGACGCTCACCGAGAAAGTATATACCCACTTTGATATTAAGGAGTTAGTAGATGCGATTAATAGAATTTAAATTAAGAAAGGACATTCCCCAGTATTTCTACTGAAAAATGTCCTATACATATCAATATATTTGTTGCATTCCTGTTGCATGTGTGTTGCATACGATGTAATTTCCAACACATTTGACAACTTTCCACAACTTCTGTAACCCTTGTAAATCGGGCTTTTCTTGATATCTTCGTTCTTGTAATTCTTTTGCAAAAAAAAGAATTTATTATCTCTTTGAGAACTGAGGAGCTCT
>VOFG01000008.1_pt1 | contig 52402 bp, 61 predicted proteins | sample 5384171 | NCBI WGS metagenome assembly VOFG01 (sample SAMN12384726, study PRJNA508395) | human gut metagenome | isolation source: healthy gut F | host: Homo sapiens
TCTCCGCTCCTTGCCCAGTCCAACAAGCTGATTAAGGAACTGGAAAGCAAGCGTGGTGCCTTGCAGAAACAGATAGCAGAGTCGGAAACGCTGTTGATAACCACCAAGAAGGATGTGGGAAGCCAGTTGAACGGTCTTGCTGCACTGACCGGACAGATAGAAGAGCGCAAACGCTATATTCTGACTATCAATAATGATGTGGAATCCATAGAGCGCGAGTTGTCTTCATTAGAACGTCAGTTGACCCGCCTGCAACGTGACCTAAGGGACAAGAAGAAGAAATACGAATCGTCCGTTCAATATTTGTATAAGAACCGCTCCATTGAAGAGAAGCTGATGTTCATTTTCTCTGCCAAGAGCCTGGCACAGACCTATCGACGCATGCGCTATGTACGTGAATATGCTACTTATCAGCGCCTGCAAGGCGAGGAAGTGTTGAAAAAGCAGGAGCAGGTGAACCGTAAGAAGACTGAGCTTCAGCAAGTGAAGGTTGCCAAGGAAGGATTGTTGAAAGAACGTTTTAGATTTCTTTTGGTAAGTCTGTTTAATAGTAATTAATTAATAAAACACCATGAAAAAGTTATGTGTATGGGCAGTTGCCGCCCTTTTAATGGCAGCTTGTACACCGAAAGCCGAGAAAGCTACGGATTCCGGTCTATTACAGAGTAATTTCCGTACGGAAGTGGACGGAAAGAAAACCGATCTCTACATTCTGCGCAACAAGAACAATATGGAAGTTTGCATCACGAACTTTGGCGGACGCATTGTTTCTGTCATGGTTCCCGATAAGGACGGACAGATGCGTGATGTAGTTCTTGGTTTCGATTCCATTCAGGATTATATCAGCAAACCTTCCGACTTCGGTGCAAGCATCGGACGTTATGCTAACCGTATCAATCAGGGTAAGTTTACGTTGGACGGCGTAGAATATCAGCTTCCCCGTAATAACTACGGCCATTGCCTGCACGGAGGTCCGCAAGGGTTCCAGTATCGGGTGTATGACGCCGTACAATTGAATCCGCAGGAATTGCAACTGACTTATGTGGCAAAAGATGGTGAAGAAGGTTTTCCGGGAAACATTACTTGTAAAGTGCTAATGAAACTGACTGACGACAATGCAATCGATATTCAGTATGAAGCGGAGACGGATAAACCGACTATTGTCAATATGACCAACCACTCTTATTTTAATCTGGATGGCGATGCGGGCAGCAACGCAGAGCATCTGCTGACTATTGATGCAGATTATTATACTCCGGTGGACAGTACCTTTATGACTACCGGTGAAATAGTTCCGGTAGAAGATACTCCAATGGATTTCCGTACACCAATGCCGGTGGGAGAACGTATCAACGATTTCGACTTTGTGCAACTGAAGAACGGTAATGGTTATGATCATAACTGGGTATTGAATGCCAAAGGCGATATTAACCGTAGGGCTGCTTCATTGAAATCTCAGAAAACAGGTATTGTATTGGATGTATATACCAATGAACCGGGAGTTCAGGTATATGCCGGAAACTTCCTTGATGGTTCGCTGACCGGAAAGAAAGGTATTACCTATAATCAACGTGCTTCCGTATGTCTTGAAACACAGAAATATCCGGATACGCCGAACAAGCCTGAATGGCCTTCGGCTGTTCTGCGTCCGGGCGAGAAATACATGAGCCAGTGTATTTTTAAATTCTCGGTGGACAAGTAATACAGATTAGTTCCGAGCGTTTCGTTATAGGGGTATTTGTAATAACAGAAATAATCCCGTTAAATGTGAGCAGTCAATATCTGATGTTTTAGATATTGACTGCTTAATAATAATATAAAAGAGTATGGAAGATCTGATAAATGCACGTTGCGGCTGGGCCGGAACAGATGAATTATACATAAAATACCATGACGAAGAATGGGGCCAACCCGTTACTGATGACAGAACTCTATTTGAGTTCTTGGTACTCGAAAGTGCTCAGGCAGGACTATCCTGGATTACTATCCTTCGAAAGCGTGAAGGATACCGGGAAGCCTTTCATCATTTTGATGTGGAGAAAGTAGCACAAATGACACAGGAAGATATCGAACGGTTAATGCAATATGATGGAATCGTCAAAAATCGGTTGAAGATCAATAGTACAATCAATAATGCAAAACTATTTATAGCTATTCAGAAAGAGTACGGTAGTTTCTACAAATACACCTTATCATTCTTCCCCAAACAACGGGCTATCGTCAATAATTTTAAAACTTTAAGTCAGGTTCCGGCTACATCTCCCGAATCGGACGCTATGAGCAAAGACATGAGAAAGCGAGGCTTCAAGTTTTTGGATCAACTATTTGTTATGCTTTTTTGCAGGCTGCCGGTTTTGTGAATGATCATTTGGAAGATTGTTTCTGTAAAGCTGTTCGATAAAAGAAAGCGAGGGATAACCTAATGTGTAACATGCTTTAAAAGCGATGAAGGTGCAATTATCTCGTTTGATAATACATCTTTTTATCTTGTGAAGAAGAATATTGATGATGATTGACTATGTGAATATTCTTTTCGCTATATTTGTAATTCAAGAGCACAAGATAAAGTAAGTAATGAAATTTTCGACTTATTCTTTTAAACAGTTACTGTCAGGAGGTTTGCTTTGTTGTTTGATTCTGTTGGCAGCTTATATATTTCAGGCATTTTTTCCTGGAATGTATGTTGATGCATTCTCATCTTCTATGCATCTATTGATGTGGTTGACTCTCTTTGTGGGGGGCATTACTGTGGACATTTCATGAGAAGGGAGAACCCTTTGGCATTTCTGAGGTGATAGATTGGCAGTTCATTGCAGCTTTTATTTTGATTACAGCAGATGAAATTTATATGATTATGCCGAGAGAAATCCATATGGAAATAGCACCGGTATTATCTGAGTATACTATTCCTGTGTTAGCCGTTATTGGTATAATGGTAGCCGCTACAATAAAAGTCTCTATTACACTGTATCATAAATTGGCGGACGAACGTCGGCAGGCTATTCTTCAAGCTCAAAAAATACAGCAATTGCTAGATTCTCCTCCACCAGAACAGAAAGGAATTTCTTTCTTGCGTAAGCTCGTAGAGAATCAATCTATTGCTCAATTCTCGGCCAAAGACTATCTTTTGCTGGTGGAAGGATGCCAAATTGTTGATCCTGAGTTTTTTAATTGGCTTAAGAAGCAGGATTTCCAACTTCCACCGCGAGATATTGTATTATGTGTGTTGATTCGGATGTATAAGAAAAAAGAGGAAATATTATCCATATTTTGTATTACTGATGGGACTTATCGTACGATGAGGTCTCGTGCTCGAAAGCGTTTAGGGCTTGACGACAAGGATTTGGACATTTTTTTTTTCTTCAAAAGGAATTAAAATAATAACTTTTTTGTAAAGTACCTGCCAATCGTATAAATGTGTCAATAATAGTCAAACTCCCACCCATGATGATGTAATAGAACCACATTCTTTTATTAGAGTATGGTTCTTGTGGAAATATCCTTATTGCTCCTATTACAAGCATTATCATAATATAATTATTTGTTGTTTTTATACATTCTTGTATATACGTACGTGCATTATTCAAGACATTTTTTATACATTTTCGTATACTCTGTCAGATGTTCTTTTACTTCTTTCATACTTAGCTAATGCTTGTGTATAACAATAATTTGTAGAAGACTCTTGTCTACATTTAGAAGCGACGTTCATCCTCGCTTAGAGTGTGCAAAAGTAAGTTTTCCTTGGTTCAAAGAAGATAAACTCTTCCATATAATCATCAAAAATAGTTTACTCTTCTGCGCTCAAGTTGAAGTGGCTTGATTTAATGCAAATATTTGTTAATGTTATAATATAAGCTCATCATTTATCATTAATTACAACTATTGAAAAAAGTTTTATACAACACAGATTATAATTTTTTCTTTGAGTTAATCATATCCGTTCGAGTTAGTTTGTTGTGGGAAAATAACATTTTTATTTTAAAGATAATATTTATAAAAAATAGTTTATCTAGTTAGGTCTTGATTTAATGCATATTTGTAATGTTAATAGGGTTATCTAATCTTTTCTGTGATTATAAGTGATTGAAAATTAATGGTATATTATTGAAAGGGATGTAACATTTTTTATAAGTTTATTTTCAGTTTATCTTTGACAAAACTTTGATACACCTCTGAATATGAGAAAAAGACTTGAAGAATCGTTTCTATTTTTTTATTTACTATAATTATTTGCTTGTTTTTATTTAATTGCAATGAGCATATATACAAGATATATAGTAATCAGTCGTTTGAAGACATTTTGCTCTATTGCATATAAAAATGAAAAAGGCATTTTGTATAGTCTTAGTAGATTCTACTCAGAGTTGTCTCGAAGGTATTGTCTAAACTTGAAGAATAAAGGTTTTGTAGATACAAGCAAAGCTATTTATAATATTGCAGATGTTAACATTTCTTCAAATGCTTGGTATATGAAATGGCTTTGTCCTCTATCACTACCTTTGACATGTGTGTTTTCAGATACTGGGACACTCATTGATTTAATTCCTGGAGCAACTAAAGAAACTTTTTTATATACAACCGAGGCGATTTCTGATATGAAAATAACTAATTATCATTATCCTAACCGCTTTAAAATTCCTAAATATAATGTTATCCATTTGTTGAATCAAGTTTTGAAGTGTAAAATGGATTTGAATCAAGGTATATATATTCCAACTGCATTAAATAACTCAATTGATTCATCGGTATATCCATATTCTGTTTATTTGGGTATGGTTGGGGAACTAATGGATAATGATACTATTGAAACTAAAACATTAGCGAATTTGATGATGAAATTGGAGAATCCTTATTATTTAGAATTGTTTAAAAATGAGTTTATTACTGCTAAAAAAAGGTTTTGAATCCAAATTTTAAAATAGATGATGAACCTAATATTAGAGTAAATAGTGAGGTAGTCTCTCTTTCAGATTGTACGGTTAGTGAAGATAATGTTTTTGTGATCTCTATTTATAATGATGGGAAATATCCTTTAAAGGTGTCTAGGATTTTTACAAGTTGCTCTTGCTTGAATCTATTAGACCACACTGATGAATTTGTTGTTTCTCCTAATGATTCGGCAATGGTTAGTTTTAATTTTAAGTCGGAAGAGTCTGGAGAAGTAATTAGAGATGTTTTTATAACTTCTAATGCGATAAATAAGCCTATTCTGTATGTGAAAATATTAGCCAGTATATATTGATTATTAATTTAAAAAGAACCAAAGATGATGAAGAACTTAATTTTTATTGTATTTAGTATTGCTTTGCTTACGCAAAGTTGTTCGCAAAGTGATGATTTTATAGATAAACAGTCTGTTTTTGAAGAAGAAATTGTAGAGGAGGAAATTGATTTTCCTAAACAGGTTGAGGCTTATGGGAAAGCTGTGGCTAAAGAAATTGAAATTACGGTAGCGAAACTGAATGATTTAAATATGGATTATTCGGAAGTCGTTGATTTTAAGGATTTTCGTAAGAAATTTTATGAAGATTGGTATAATGCAAGTCCTACAATGGCAAGAAGTCGTGCTACCGGAAAGATTCAGTCAATTGAGATGATGAGTGCGACTGAATTTATGGAAAGGTATAATTCGTTGACGGATATTCAGCTGGAGTTTATTCACAAAATTATTGGTGAGTGTGAGAAAAGTAGATCTTCTCAAGACTTATTGGCTAGGTTGGTCGCTCTAAATAAAAGAAATTCATGCACAAGTCCCAGAAATAGAACAAGAAAGATTGTTGAATGTTATTGCTGTGTTATACTATGGAGGACAAAAAATAGTTTATCTTGAGCACCAAGGTTTAATGTTAAGGACTCCATATAATAATATAAAATTATCGAAGGTTAAAACAAGAGGACCTGAGGATGGAGGAAATATAGGAGAATGGTGTCGCAAAATTACAGCGACAGTTTGGACGATTGCTATTGGTGAACCGACGCCTTTCGGCGAAATTGTGGCCTCTGTTGCTACTGTTTTTACTGCGGCAGGATTCATTTATGAGGTTATTTTGTGTAAAGAAAATGAGGGAAACAGCGATATGGATTTTTGCATGGAAAAGTACGTGGGCTGTACGGGTACTAGTTATGGTGACCCTAATACTGGAGGGTGGGGATATACAATGTGTCAACGATGTTTTGACTATTGTGTAGCACAAGGTGTTTGGAGTTGCCCTCGTCCAATATAACAAGAAATAGTAGGTTATGATAGGATTTGAAATATATATTAACGATGAGAAGCCTATAATAATGGCTTCAGATCATGTTGTATCTGTAATACTCGGGTATGGTTATCCTTTGGGTTCTACTATTAGTTTGATCGGTCGTGATTGTTCTAACGATCTTACTTGGCTTAAAGGTAAGCCGGAGATTGGTGATAAGATAATAATAAAAGTTATTGAAACAGATGAGGTGTCACCATGTAAAAAGACGAAATGTGACAGGGAATGGATGATACAACAGTATGAACAACTCAAAATTAAACTTCAAGAGAAAGGACTTATATAGGATGAAAGGAATTATTGTAAAAATATAAAGATATAGTATGCAAAGCTGGTATTCCTCATTGTGGGACACTTTTCACCGCTGACATTACTTGGCATAGTGGCGCATATTGGAGTGTTGGAGGTTTGAAAATGCCTGAAGAAGTACACTTTATATGGAATGGCAGCATATTAGAGGTGGGAGATGTAATAGAAGTGGAAGTAGCCGAATTTGATGAGGCTTCAGCACCTGTTTCAGAAGAAAAACACAGTTCTCTGATAGAAAAGATGTCGGAGAGAGTAGAAGATTATTCAAAAGATTTAGAACTTTATTATCAGTTGAAAAAAATATTGGAGGATGAGAATCTGATAGAAGTGGTTGATGATTGATTTGTACGTTTTCTTCAAAAGGAATTAAAATAATAACTTTTTGTAAAGTACCTGCCAATCGTATAAATGTGTCAATAATAGTCAAACTCCACCCATGATGATGTAATAGAACCACACTCTTTTATTAGAGTATGGTTCTTGTGGGAAATATACTGATTGCTCCTATTACAAGTGTTATACGTGCGAGAAGTTCAAAGAAGATAATTAGGAAATCTTGAAATGTGTAGTTTAAGTTGTCAATAAAGCAATCTAAATAACACATTGCAATGCTGGTAAGCCACATTACATTATTCAAGACTATATATAATTATTTTTTTATACATTCTTCGTATACTCTGTCAGATGTTCTTTTACTTCTTTCATACTTAGCTAATGCTTGTGTATAACAATAATTTGTAGAAGACTCTTGTCTACATTTTATGATAGCATTATCATAATCTGCTTTTTGCTTGTGCATACGCTATCTGTTTATTTGTTTCGCAACTATTAGCATTACCTTCTGTTCGTGTCTTTATAAGTGTTTTTCCTGTAAATTCACGACTTTCAGCATACTGCATGAATAGTAACATACGTTCATCCTCGCTTAGTTTGGAGAACCCAGTGTGCAAAAGTAAGTTTTCCTTGGCTTCATTCATCTGTTGGAGTTCTTTTTCTAAATTTGCTTTTCCGATAAACTCTTCCATATAATCATCATCGTTTAAATTTTCCATGAGTTTGTTATACTCTTCTGCGCTCAAGGTTGAAGTGTAAGCTTGAAACTTATCTGATAGAAGTTCACTGTTCCTTTCAAATTCCCCAAATTCATCAGAAGTTGCTATGGTATCAATAAGGAGTTTTTGTATCATACATTTGCTCATCATTATAATCATTCGAATTACAACTATTGAAAAAAGTTGTTGCAAGTACAACACAGATAATGGCTGTTACATGGAGGCTAATTTTTTCTTTGAGTTAATCATATCCGTTCGAGTTAGTTTGTTGTGGGTACAAAGTAACGAAAAATAGTTTTGTTTTAAAGATAATATTTGCATAAAAAATAGTTTATCTAGTTAGGGCTTGATTTAATGCATATTTGTAATGTTACAATATAGGGTTATCTAATCTTTTCTGTGATTATAAGTGCTTGAAAATTAATGGTATATTATTGAAAGGGATGTAACACTTACTTGTATAAGATTTATTTTCAGTTTATCTTTGACAAAACTTTGATACACCTCTGAATATGAGAAAAAGACTTGAAGAATCGTTTCTATTTTTTTTATTTACTATAATTATTTGCTTGCTTTTATTTAATTGCAATGAGCATATATACAAGATATATAGTAATCAGTCGTTTGAAGACATTTGCTCTATTGCATATAAAAATGAAAAGGCATTTTGTATAGTCTTAGTAGATTCTACTTAAGAGTTGTCTCGAAGGTATTGTCTAAACTTGAAGAATAAAGGTTTTGTAGATACAAGCAAAGCTATTTATAATATTGCAGATGTTAACATTTCTTCAAATGCTTGGTATATGAAATGGCTTTGTCCTCTATCACTACCTTTGACATGTGTGTTTTCAGATACTGGGACACTCATTGATTTAATTCCTGGAGCAACTAAAGAAACTTTTTTTATATACAACCGAGGCGATTTCTGATATGAAAATAACTAATTATCATTATCCTAACCGCTTTAAAATTCCTAAATATAATGTTATCCATTTGTTGAATCAAGTTTTGAAGTGTAAAATGGATTTGAATCGTGGTATGTGCGAGTCAGCAAAGTAGTAATACAAGTTATTGTAATAGAAAATATAATGAATGTATGGAGGGGAAAGAACATAGTGGACTAAATTCTGGTGGTTGGGGTATTCCGAATGTAGGCGCTGTCATGAATACTGTTTAGTCCAAGGAGGAATATGGGATTGTCCTCGTCCTCACTAAAAAAAAAATTATGATAGGATTTGAAATAAGAATTAATAACCGGGAGCCTGTGATTATTACATCCTATGATGTAGCGTTTGTAATGGTGAACTGTAACTATTCATTTGACGATAACATTTATATAGGAGGGACAGACACTTTGAGCAGGCTTGTTTGGGTCGATGAGAACTTAAAAATAGGCGATAAGGTTGTAATAAAAGTAGTTGAAATATCAAAAGTGTCTCCTCCTATGAAAGTAATCTATGATAAAGATAAAATGAAAATAAAATATGAACAACTAAAAGTTGAACTTAAAGTAAAAGGGCTTATATAATTTGTATGAAAGGACTTATTGTGAAATCTAAAGATAAAACATGCAAGGCGGGCATTCCTCAGTGTGGAGTAGGGATCGTTGCTAATATTACTTGGCATAGTGGTCTGACTTGGACTCTTAGTGGTTTAAAAATGCCTGAAGAAATACATTTGGTATGGAACGGAGGTATGTTGGACATAGGAGATGTGGTAGAAGTGGAAATTGCAGAGTTTGATGAAGCCTCAACTCCTGTTGCGGAAGATAAACACTGTTGCTTAATGGAAGAACAATCAGATAGTGTAGATGAATCGAAAGATTTAGAACATAAATTAAATCTTTATTATCGGTTGAAAAAAATATTGGAGGATGAGAATTTGATAGAAGTGGTTGATGATTGATTTTGATCGTTTTTGGTCAAAAGGTGATAGAAGCGTTTGTAAAATACAAAGATGATCTTTTAGAATAATTTGTTTTTGTAGCTGAGTTACATATCGTTTGATTCAGCTACATTACATACTATAAAACCTTTGAAATATGAAATTGTATTTTATTCTTTTGTCATTCCTTTTTGTAGGTGTTTGTCATGCTCAAAAGGTAACTCGTATTAATAGTAATGAGATTGCCGTAGAAGGCGACACGATTATATATTTTGATGCAGAGTAAAGACCTATAACAGAACAGGTGCATTCCGACTCTTTAGAAACGGGTAAATACATCATTTCTATCAAGGGAACGGATGAAATAACGGAAATTCACTTAACTTATAAGCATCCTAAACTTGAGACTTTAATTGGTAAGACGCTTCCTCAGATCAAATTAACTGATATGAGTAGAAAATCTGTTAAAATGGATGAATCCGATATTACAGTTATATGTTTTTGGAATAGGCATTGTCGTCCTTGTATACGGGAACTTACAGCTTTAAATATACTAGCCGAGGATTATCCGAATATTCGGTTTATAGCGCTAACGCCTGATTCTAATGGAGAAGTGAAGAGATTAATGGGTAGATTACAACTGAAGTGGGAAAACATAACTGTTGTTCCCGATTACAGAGACGAATTTGATGATACATTACATATTTATGTGTATCCATCAAATGTTATTATTGATAAAAACAGAGTTATTCAAGGGGCAACTGTTGGCGGGGATATACGGCAATTGTTGCGGTCATTGGAAAGATTGAGTGGAACTTTAAAAAATGATTGTTGGGAATAGGTAAAATGATAAGAACATCTCATTATTTGTTTGCTGCATTGTGCTTAGGTAGTCTTTTTGCCTGTTCACGACAATTTACGGACTCGTACATTGTTCCTAAATGGTGCTTTACTGTGTTCATGCTATTTATAGTATTAGCATATGAAGCTGTAAACATATTATTTTACAGGCAGAATGAACAGAAAGATACGAGGATATTTGTATATGGTTTTATCATTGTTATTTCTTGCTTTTTGCAGGCAATGTTCGGGGGTAGTTCAGATTCTCGGTTTCTTTCAGATATCTACTACTTTGTGGGTTACGGGGAGTTTTGACAATCCTGCAGGCTTTGCGGCATGTCTCTGTGCTGGTTTTCCTTTTGTAGGATTCTTATTGTCAGATAGTAATAAATATATCCGGTATGTAGGAGGATTGATAGGATTTGTAATTGTAATAGCTGTGATTTTATCGCAATCAAGAGCTGGCATTATGAGCTTTCATTTGTTTCATTCTTCTGAATATGAAGTTCTTTCATAAGAGGTGGGTAAAGTATCTTTCTCTATTATGTTTCGCTTTATTGTTGTCAGGATGTTACTGGATGAAAAAAAGATTCCGCTGATGGTAGGTTACTTATTTGGCGATGCAGTGTAAGTATGGTAAAAGATGCACCGTGGTTGGGACATGGGATAGGTAGTTTTGAGGCTCGCTATATGGATTATCAAGCTGATTATTTCCGACAATATGGACTGAATCGTTATTTCATGTTAGCTGATAATGTGAAACATCCTTTTAATGAATATTTGGGAGTTCTCTTGAATTTTGGATTTGTCGGTTTGTTGATGATACTTGCGCTGATAACTTTGTTAATATACTGTTATAAAAAAAACATCCTTGTGCGGAGAAACGAATAGCTTTTTTATTCCCTTATATCAATAGGGGTATTTTCATTTTCTCCTATACGTTTACTTATCCTTTTACATGGATTGTTACGTTTTTGTGCATCATAATTCTTACAAAGGAATATATAGCAAAGGTTTTTACCTGTCCAATAATAAAGAATACTGTATGTATCTTTATTCTTCTTTGTTCATTTTGGGGATCTATAATTTAGTGAAACGTGTAATGGCAGAAAAGGAATGGGGAGATACATCCAGGCTTGCACTTTGTGGGGCATCCGGCAAAACTCTTCCGGCTTATGCAGAGTTAGAAGAAGTTTGAAAATAATCCTTATTTTCTTTATAACTATGCAGCCATACTTTTGGAAAATAAACAATATGAGGAGAGTTTGACAGTAGCACTGCAATGTCGTAAGTATTGGGCGGACTATGACTTGGAACTTATGATTGGTGAGAACTATCAGGAATTGGATAAGTATGAGTTGGCGGAGAGGTATTATGATAATGCGTCTATGATGTGTCCTTCCGGTTCCTGCCTCTTTATAAGTTATTTCATTTATATAAAAATATGGGTAATCGGAAATGTATGCTGAGAGTTGCCGAGTCAGTTATAGATAAGCCCATGAAAATTAAAACTTCTGCTATCAGGATGATGAAGAGGGAAATGAAGAGTGAACAAGCGCAATTATTGATTGAAGAGAATAATAATTGATATCCCCCTATATAAATAAAATTGAATATGAGAAAGAATAGCCTTATTATTGTTTTTTTCTGTTTCTGCTATTAGGCTGTACAAGTGAGATGGACAAGCGTGTTGAAACTGTCCTTTCAATTTCCGGGTCAAATAGGACGGAACTGGAAGCTGTTTTGGATCATTATAAGCATGAACCTCAGAAATTGAAAGCTGCAAAGTTCTTGATTGCGAATATGCGGTATCATCATTCGTTTTATTCTCTCAGGAATCCCCGACAACATCCATTATTGGACTCATTGACAAGAGCTGCGGACTCTCTTTTCTATCATTCAGTGTATGTGGCTACTGATAGTTTTCATAATGGAAATATACAAAAATTGATAGATAGTGTTCGCACTGGATTCAGAAAACAGAATGATGTCAGAGTATCAGAGCAATCTGTCAAAACGTTTTGGAAAGAAGATTATGATTTTAATTGGATCACAGCCAAGCAATTAATTAATCATATAGATCATGTTTTTGAGTGGAGGAAACAAATAGACGGCATACGGCGGTTATCCGTTGAAGACTTTTACGAGTATATCCTTCCTTATCGAAGTATACCCGATTATTCCCTAATTGACTTCTCGGATGTCCATTCTGCATTTATGGGTAAATATCTGACAGATATTAATAAGGATTCTGTACAAGAAGCGATTCGGCGATACAACTTTGTAATATATCAGTTACGCAAGTTTTTTTCCGTTGTATCCTTATGGGAGAAGAAGTCGGTTATCAGGAACTTTTCTTTAATGGTTTTCATGACTGCATCCCGATTGCAAGTTATGGTGTGTCTATATTGAGGGCTTGTGGCATACCTACTGCTGTTGAATTTAATGCATGTTATAGACAGTTTCAGGAAGGCATTATCATGGAGTGGTATTAGATAAAAATGGGAATTGGCTAGCGTTTAATCCGGAATCATCAATACCGACTAGTGACAATAGTTCTTTTGAAACGAAAGACATACTGAATATTTATCGTTTTATGTTTTCAGAACAAAAGACACGCCTTTCTTTTTGGAAAAGAATGGTGAGTATATTCCTGAACTCTTTGATTCTCCATTTCTGAAGGATGTAACTTCACATTTATTGAAGACCGTTCCTTTGACTCTTTCTTATCAGGAAACTGGAAATAACAATCTTGCATATCTTGCCGCTTTTAATAGCGGGTGTCATCGTATCATTCCGTAACTTGGGGAAAATAAACCGTATGGAGCACAATGTCACTTTTCATCCGTAATTCCTGACAGGTTTTATTTCCCTGTTTATTATTCACCATTTGGCAAATCATTTTCTTTTGGAGAACCTTTCTATTTAAACAAGGAAGGGAAAATAGAGAAGCCTCATACAGGAAGAAAAATTAATGATGTGATATTACTTCGTAAATTTCCCATGAAGCAAGGGTTGGTGAATAAAGCGATAAAATTGATTGGGACAGTCGTTTTGGCGAGCAATAAACCGGGGTTTAACCCTTGTGATACTGTTGGGGTAATAACTGATACGCTGCACCCTTATTTTCAGGACATCAAGCTTGGCATGAACAAAGGTCCCTATCAATATTATCAGATAAAGACTACAAATGAATATCCCCATGCTGCTTTGTCGGAGCTGGAATTTATAACCGATATTCGATATGGATATAAAAATACCATTCCTGCCTCTTCTTTACCTATATTTTCGCCTGCGGATACTTTGGTTGGAAACAAGTTTGAAGTTCGACTAATGGATGAACCTTTGGAACAAATTAAGTGGAAGGCTGAATATGATGGTAATCCACAAACATCTCCAGAGCCTTACCCAACTATACATTTTATGTTGAGGGAACCTCAGTTTGTTACAAAAAGTAAGAATGATGCCACTGAATGCTGACAATGGCATTGTTGTAGGTAATCAATATGAATTGTTATATTGGGACAATGGTGAATGGAAAAAAAATCCTGAGTCAACAGGCTAAGTGTAATTATATTACGGTCGGCGTTCCGTTCGGTTCGCTTTTATGGCTCAGGAATCTAACGAAAGGCGAAAGAGGAACTTCCATTCTATGTAGATGATAACGGACAGCAGAGGTTTATCTATATGTTGTAATAGCAGGAGAATTTAATGGAAACTATATAACATTTCCTTGCGTAATAATTAAATATTGCATATCTTTATAAGAAATATTCTTTTTAGGATCGTTTGGCGGATATTGTTGGTTATTAAAATTGCATACTAATGAAATATGAAGCGTATTTAATTATTCTGGTGGTATGATTCTAAAGAAACTCATGATACGACTGGACTAAGAATAGAAAATATGATAATATGTTTAGAACATTTGTTTAATAAAGAAAATTTGATGCTTATGAAAAACTTATTTCCTTCCCGAGTAATTGTGTGTGTAATTACACTGCTTACTCTAACTTTTCCGGTCTTTGCACAAACCACGAATGCGACAGATGAATATGAAGAAACATTAAAGAAGATGATGAAACTTTCCGGTGCTTCGGCTGCTACGGACGATCTTTATCCGAAAATGCTTTCTGTGATGAAACTTAATGCACCGGGAAAAGATGATGCCTACTGGAACGATTTTGCTAAAGACTGGAAAGAAAAAATAGAAAATAGGGTGATTGAACTGTGTATGCCTGCTTATAAGAAACATTTGACATTGGAAGATTTGAAAGCAATTGCCGCGTTTTATGAATCTCCTGTCGGCAGGAAATATAAAGAAAGTTCATTGGCTGTGATGCGTGAAGTAATGCCATTGTTGGTACAGGAACTCCAAACAGAGATGTTTAGAGAGGTGAGACCGGGAATGGATAAACAAATGGTTGAGCACGAACAAGCAATGAAAGAATATGAGCAAAAAAAAAGAAACGTGATAGAGAGTTGTGTGCACAAGCTTATTTGCTTCCGAAAGACAGTATCGCTGTAGTTCCTGGAAAAGTTTATGAGAACGGAATGTCTACAACTCCTTCATTATATTCGATTGAAAGAAGAAAAAAAAGGATACAAAAGTGACATTCGTGCAACCTGTTTATTGGGATTCACAATGGCTGTATTATAGTCCGGGATTCAAGATTATAGATAAAGAAAGTGGCGATGAATATAATGTGAGAGGATATGATGGCGGAGCATCTATGGATAGGCTGTTAACCGTTGAAGGATTTAATCATAAATACATTTATATCAGTCTTTTATTCCCAAAATTGAAGAAAAATGTGAAGGAAATTGATATCCTTGAATTGCCACATGCAAAGGATAAGGAACTATTGCCTTCTAATGATGATGGAAAGGCTAAATCATATTTTAATATAAGAGTGAAGGATTATCAAGTTTCTTCCGGGAAGAAGAATAAAAAAGTCTATTTCTAGTTCAAGATAACTAGTATTGAAATCGCAATGACTGATAATGGACTAAATATATCCTGCTTTTACGGTAAACACAATCGGCATAATAATTGTCCGCTGTTCTTTTATTGGGCCGGATACTTTTGGAAAAGCTCTTTTTATTTTGTATAGGAGAATAGTGATGAGTAAAGAACGGAACTAAAGAAGAATGGAAAAGAAAATAGTGCAATATTGCAACAGTGGAATAGAAACTCCTTACAGTAGTTAAGCTGTAAGAACCTTGGTATAAACTAAAGGCTGCGAATCTTTGTAGGGTTTGCAGCCTTTTTTGTTGTTAAAAATCACAGGAATAACCTTTGTCTTGGATTTGAGAGTTTATAATAAACTTAGATACCGTTATTAATAAACCCCTTAAAAGTTTATTAATAACATGGAACACGTTTGTGCAAGAAACGTTCGCTTTTTTTCTTCTTTATATGCGAGATTGAATACGCCCGATAGGATATTTTTATAGAAAGTAATTTGTATATACATTGATGTAACTAAATCAGAAGCCCATCCAATAACTCCAGATAAATTCCGACAGCTTCTTCGATCTCTTTCAGTATGATATATTCCTCTGCTGTATGCGAACGTGAAGAGCGTCCCGGACCGATCTTTACCGAAGGAAGGACATTAATGCCTGATCAGACAGAGTTGGAGAACCGAAAGGAACACGGCCAAGCTTTACTGCTTTCTGAACAAACGGATGTTTTTCATCAATTTGTGAAGAGTTGAGGCGGTATGAACGCGCTTTGGCGTCACAGGAAATATGTTTCTTGATTTCCGCAAACAGTTCTTCGTTTGAGTAAAGTTCGTTGCTCCGGATGTCGACGACGAAAGAACATTTGTCGGGAATGACATTGTGTTGAGTACCTGCATTAATCACCGTGACGCTCATCTTCACCGGGCCTAGTAGCGGAGATTCCTTTTCAAAACGATAGTCACGGAACCAGGCGATGTCATCCAATACTTTGTAGATAGCATTGTCTCCTCATTGCGTGCCGCGTGTCCGGCTTTACCTGTTGCAGTGACGTCTAACACCATTAAGCCTTTTTCGGCAATGGCAGGCTGCATCTCCGTCGGTTCGCCCACTATGGCGAATGAGACAGGAGGAAGTCCCGGCAATACACTTTCAATTCCGTCCTTACCTGAAACTTCTTCTTCGCACGAGGCAAGATAAATGAGGTTGTATTTCTGCGAAGTGCGACATAGTTGCAGGAACACCTGTAATAACGAAACAACGCTGGCTCCGGCATCGTTGCTGCCCAGCCCGTACAATTTGCCATTTTCTTCGCGGGGAGTGAACGGATCCTTTCTCCAACCGTTGACAGGTTTTACAGTGTCAATGTGAGAGTTAAGCAGGATAGTGGGCTTTTTCAAATCGAACATCGGGCTGAGGCACCATACATTATTTCCCTTGCGTCCGGTCTGCATACCTGCCATTTCAATATAGTTTTGCAGAAAATCCGCAGCTTGGGTTTCTTCCCGGCTGATGGAAGGGATGCTAATCAGTGATTTAAGCAGGCTTACAGCCTCTGTTGTCATATAGGAAATATCATATTTCATAGTCAAATCTTTTATCTATATCTTAATCTTTGCACAAAGATAGTCGTTTTGAACAATAGTTTCAAATAAAACTAATATATTTGTGATGTACATTGATTATCAGATGATTATGAAAAATCATTATTTTACTTGATTATAATGGTGGGATAATATTAGTGCCCTAATAAAACAGGAGGGTTTTAGTAGATGTCCTATTAGTGGATACTAATGATGATAAGTAGCAAGTAGTCACAGACCGCAATTCATATCTGTGTATATACAATATTCTCTGTTGTTCCGAAAAACGATTGGGTACGCAAGCTTTGTTTTATCCATTTGGAAAATTTGTGTAAAGCTTTACATAAGATATTTATTTCATTTAGACAAAATTGCCCAAAAGTTTTAATATGAGTATTGAAAAACTGTGTTTTGTTTGAGAAATAGAAAATATTTTTTTATGGCTCCATTTCGATGTAAGTTACCATAGGGTACTCTTTGTTATTAAGGTCTACACGAAGTTTGCGCACATAATCCGGTTGGTTCTCTTTGCCGGTAGCACCCAATGCTTCGATGAAGGGAGTAATTTCGAGTTTTCGGTGTACCTTACAATGATAGATTTCCGTAGTGTCCGAGGGGTATATCTCCAAGTCAAACTTTTCTTTGGCCACCAGTACTACTTCCAGTTGCTCTCTTCGGCGCCAGGCATTGATAATAGGGTGAAATCCGGAAATATGTCGTTCGATTAAGTATTGTTTTCCTTTTTCTGTGAGGCATACGATGCTCCTAACTGAAGTACTGTCTCTACGAACGATGTTATATGTTATCAGCCCGGCATCTTGATAGCACTTCATGCACGAGTCGCATCCGTGGCATTCGTATGTTTTGCCCATATAGTTGCCATTTACAATCCATACATTGCTGATAGGGGTTTCCGTACCTCCCGGAACTGGATAGGTAACATGCGGATATTTGCCGCCAAGAGGCAGGGTAACTTCGCCCGTCTGTAGGGCGAGAGCATATAGCTCTTTGGTGGGTTCAAGATGATTGCGGATTATGCGTTCCACTTCGGCATGGTTGTTCCTACAAGATGTACAAAGGTATATCAGAACTGTGAGAACCACTCCGGCAGTGGTAATATTTCGTAGAGTAATATTAGATAGTATGTTAAACATATAGTTAGGTATAAACAGGTAAGCAATAATAAAAAAGAAAGAACACAAATTACGCAAATTACATTAATGGATGTACTGTTGACAGTCTCAGAATAATTTTTGTGTAATTTGCATTCTTTCTGTCAATTCACACTATTTGATGAATGTGATTTCGTAGATGTCCGGTCCTGTACCACCGCTAGTGGTCAACATTCCATCAAACTTGAGAGCACGTATGTCAGCGGGTTCCTTGAACTTCAGATATATGGTGCCATTAGCATTTCTGGTGAGTTTGCCATATGAAATGAATCCGTTACCTTCGTCTGCATACACGTTCAAACTTCCAAGACTGTAGTAACCGGTGTCAAAGTTGATTCTGACACCCAGTATTCTTGTGAGCTCCGGGAAAGTCATCGTCAGGAAAGTATTCTTATTAGGGTACCACGTATTGCCAGAGTTTTTTCCATCATACAGAAATTCCAAACCATCGCTTTTATTTGATTCAAAAACAACGTTGTTATTGAAATACTCTCCAGTAATCTCATCATTAGAAGGATCAATATTGTCTTTCTCCAATTTGAGATTTATCTCTATTAACACGTTGTAGCTCTGTTTCGATATTTTCACTCCACTGACTGCATCTACAAATTCCAAGCGAAGTGGAAGAACGTATCCCGGTAGTTTGTTCAATATATCTGGATTAGTGATATTAAGAGTAATTGTCCCCTCTCTACTTCCGGCAGTTATGATGGCATCATTCAATTCGAATGCCTCGTCCGGAAACTCTGTCAAAGTATGTCCTTCCAACAAGTCGAGGTTCTTTTTGAGACGCACTTGACATTTTGGTTCAAAGCCTTTTTCAATTTTACATTAAAGGTGAACTCGGTTCCTTCGGTTATCGTAGTCTGTTTTCCATCGCTCTTGGCATTCAGTTTCATCACGGTCTTACCTTCCAGATATAAAATGTTGGAAGGATCAAACAGAAACTTTTCCGGAATATCTACAAATACATAGTTTGCATCGAGCTGATAAGACAAGTCCTGGCTTACCACTTCTCCCTGATTGTCATCGCTACAAGCCGAAAAGGCAGCTACGGCAAACAGTATATACAGCAATTGAATTATTTTTTTCATTTGTTTCGATTTTAATTTGTTACACGAACAGGAGAGCTATTCTACAATTATCAGGTCTTCGGCCGGGAATTGTACATTCTCTACATATGATATTTTGGGAGGATCTTCATCCCATATACCCAATGTGCGAAAGTCTGAGATTTCCCAATTGCCAGTCAGTTCTTTCATTTCATTGTTCTCTACAGTGTTGAAAGGCATGTACATAATCAGGTTGGGATCTGTTGGATCTTGAGGCAAATATTCCTTATCTATGATTTCTCCGTCGGTCAATGCCCTGTTCCACATGCGTGCTTCGCGAATATAAACATTAGTATATTGAGTGTTGCCTATAAATAGACAGCACTTCTTCATGTCCGAAAAATAGATAGGCGAGGTTTCGAACGTCTTCTGTAATTCTCCGTTCACATAAACCGAGATACTGGAAGCATTCCTGTGAACAAGGCTGATGTTCAGCCATTTCCCCGTTAGATAAGGGCTTGTTGGTCCAAGTATCATCTCCATCGCGTCCGTTCTTGATCTGGATACCTTTGTCGTTGGTGATACGGGTATAAAAATCGCCCGTACCGGATTGGATCGACATGACGGTTTGATTACTATTAGTCATTCTCGGGTAAAAAGCATACTCACCTGCATGGTCCAATTATCCATAGGCTTTCTCAGCTCTGCATTGGGTACCAGTGCGATACTTCCTGCACGTGAGAATTGTCCGACGGAAGTAACCAGCTCGCGGCTCAGACGGATGATAGTAAAGTCCGGCGAGCTCAGTATCTTATATTTGGAAGAGCTAGTGATGGATACCGGAATAGCAAAACGCTTACTGTAGGGATACTTGGTTTCATCTATTTGGGGATCTTTATCTCCACGCTGGCGTTGTACTGTCCGGGTTCAATAGTCACCACAGCTTTTCCGTGTGTTTCTTTCTTGTCCTTGGTGATGAATACAAAGTCTTCTATTGCCATAGGTTCCAGCGTCAGACCGGCTTGGGTGTTATACTCCTCCAACAGTTGTTTGTCCACTTCTACCGTTATTTCCACTGGCTGGTCGGTAATGTTGGCTAATCGGGGAGTGATTACAGAACTGCCACCTTTATCGTTGCTTACCACCATCGAGATTACTCCGCTACTGTTGGTGTTACCCATGTAGACCGCATTGTCAGCACCTTCTCCTTCACCACTGACCATGTCGCAAGCGGTGAAAAAGCCTAAGGACAGGAATAATAATGCTATATGTTTCTTCATATTATTTTTGGTTTATAAAGTGATTATATTACTTGATAGGAGGATTCATGATGGAAATTGCATTTCGTACATAACGATATTCGTTTTTGTCAAATGAATCTGCATTAATGTGATAAGCACCGATACCACCAGCTTCCCGGTTGAGGTTGTTAACAACAAAGTTTGCATAATTTTCAAAACTTATCCGGTTGGCTTGTCCGCTTTCGAATGTCTCTGTATAGATAATCTGGTCTTTCACATCATTCCCCAAACGGTTGGTTATTCTGGATGTCCATCCACTATAACTACCATTATAGGATTGTGCCACAAAGTAGGAGAAGAGAGGTGCCATTTCCGGGGATAGATAGTGGATTGAACCATTGATGTTCAGAATTTTCTTCTTACCGTCTTTGGCTTCTAATTTGTCCAAACCATCGCGTAATGTTTGAAAGAAAAGATTTTCATATTCTTTATTGTCATACGAGCTGCAAGAGATGATAGGCCTGTAGTCTGTCCAGTCGTCTGTCCAGTCGCCACAGTGATTGCCTGGTTTGAAAGGAGAGGCATAGGAAGGTTCATAGTCAATATCGAAGCCGTCGTATCCATACTTGGCGATGGAGTCCAAAATGGCTTGTGCGTATTGCTTGATACCTGTTGTCGGGTCATCAGACCATCCGCCTTCAGGAATATTACTAAGTCCGTTACCCACGTTTTCTACGATCCAACCCACAATGACCTTGGTACCTTTACTCTGCACCTCTCTCATCTGTTTCAGACGTTTTTCATTAATGTTGAAACAATTTCCCCAAATAGAAACGATATCCATACTGTCGGGAATCAACGTCAGATTGGAGTATTCGCCCGGAGTTTCAGCACTCCATGCGTTGAACCAGCCGAACATCACCGGATGCTTGGTTTCTTTGTACTCCCTTAAATCTGCAAGGTAGAGTTCATAGAGGCGTTTGTTCTCCTCGGCTATGCGTACAGAGTCCTCATAATTCTGTTGTTTCTGGGCATCTTCCTCAGCCCATTTATCTTTATCACGATTCTCATACAGATCTTTCACGGCTTCTTTTTCCAAGTCGATAGTTTCAATGTCAGTACATGAAAACATGAAACTTGCCATGAGTGATAAAACGAAGCATTTTTTTATGTTATTCATCATTTCTGTATCGTTTAAGAGTTACTTTTTTCTTTTTTGTCCCACCATACATTTACGGAAGCCTTATCTATGCCTCCCAAATATTGTTGGATGGCTTTTTGAAGGTTTTCGCCGTTGTGTTCGTATTCATTGCGCGGATATGGAATACGGCGTACGCCATCCTTGTGACCGTCACTTTTCTTCACGTCAGAGTTAGTGAAGTTGTTCACCGGAGGAATCTGGCGCGGGTATCCTGTACGTCTCCATTCGCTCCATGCTTCTTGACCGTCGGGGAAGAGGGCCAGATACTTTTGTGTAATAATACGTTCCAATTTTTTCTCTACATCATCCGCCTCATTCCACTTCACGGTAATGATACTGGGCGCTGCATAGTTGTAGGCCGCATTCACCGGATCTGTAAAGGCCAGCGGAGGAGTGGTACTGTTCAGGTAAGAGCCAATACTTGCGCCACATTCGGCAAAAGATTTCCGAATGCCCGATTCATAGTATTGTTGAGGAGTTCCGCCCCCCATATCGAAACCTGCTAAGGCACCTTCTGCCCGCAGAAAGTCTACTTCTGAAGCCCTCATCCAATACACAGGATCGTCTTCCGAAATGTTGGGCAATGACGCTCCGTCATACACTTTTTGAGTAACCGGTAAGCCGGCACGTATAGCGTTCTTTCCTTGATCCTGAAAATATTTGGAGATACGCGGGTCTGCATATCCTTTCATATAACATTGAATAGTGGCTCCCATGCGACTATCGTTGTACTGACCCGGGTCTGCAATCTGGTACATCGGATGTTTTGTCTGCAAATTAGCTCCTCTATTCATTTTTGCCATATCGTCTATGCTTTCCATTACGCCAATTGGGTTCTTGATAGCCTTTTCAGCGTATGTGCGTGCCAATACCTCATCAGCATAGCGTACACGGATAGCAAGTCGCAATATCAGTGAGTTGGCCAAACGTATCCACTTGGTCACGTCGCCCTCATACACTACGTCCGAAGCCATGGGGACGGTATTGTTGGCTTTCATATAAAAAGTCGTACAGGACGGTGACAGCTTCGTCCAGTTCTTCAAAGAACGAGCGATACACCGATTCCTGAGAATCATATTCCACAGTGAACGAACCGTTTCCCACCTGTTTGTAAGGGATGGGGCCAAACTTGTCAGTAGAACGATGCAGTCCCATAATCTTAGATATCTGTGCAATAGCGTACATCTCTTTATTGGGGTTTTCGCCACTCATGTTGATATTCTTCAGTTGGATCCAGGGAGCAAAGATGTTGGTGATAGCATACTCATACATCAAGTTCACCCAGCCTTCCGAAAAGAAGAACGTAGTGGTGTTGGACGCCTCGTTCCATTTGTTGTCACGTGGCGAGAAATACCCTATCCACGAGTCACCGCACAGGTTGATGGAAATCTGATAAGCGTTGGTCAAGTCTGTGTTATCAGTTTTGAGCGGTACGGGAATAATATGTTTTTCTAAATTCGGCATATAGGCACCGTTAAGCACACCGTCTTTCTGCTCCATGTCTTTGTCAGGAAGATACGGGTTTTATTTATCTCTTCAAAATCCGCGCATGAGGTGCTTGTCATGATCCCTGCACATGCCAATAGTACCCCCACTATCTTTTTTATCTGTATTTTCATAAATTGAATATATTAATTGTTACAAGCTAAACTTAATACTAAATCCTAAGTTCCTTAAGCTGGGAGCCATGAAAAAATCGCTGCGGTTATACGTACCTGTAGAACCGTTCATGTCGGGGTCGAACGGAGCCTTACGGTAGAACATGAAGAGATTACGTCCCACGAAGGAGATAGTGGCATTGTTGAAAACATCACCCAACCATTTCTTCGGCAGCGAATAGGTCAACGAAAGTTCTTGCAGACGGACGTTGGTGGCATCGTAGGTGTAGTAACTCATCAGCCCTTGTCCACCCACAGTATTGTAATAGCGTTCGGCATCATATCGGTGTCCGTCCAACATCACACCGCCGTTGTCGCGAGCCTCGGCTGATACTTTGGACACACCGAATGCATCCATGAATGCCTGTGTCTGCGATGTGACGATACCTCCAAAACGTCCGGTAATCATCAACCCCAGTGAGATATTCTTGTAGTTGATGTCATGACGCCATCCCATGGTGAAGTCAGGATCGGCCGATCCCAAACGGATACGTTGGCTGCGGTCAACCTGATAACCGTTTCCTTCTTCAACGAGCTTGCCGTCTCTGCCACGCTGTAAAATGCCTGTAGTAAAGACATCGGACATGGAATAGCCTTCACGCAGGTATACATCACCAGCTTCCTTCAAAGTCAATTCAGTTATATTTACCAGTGAGTTGTCGATAGGATTGCGATAATCGTGTACCATTTCTACGATCTTGTTTTGGTTGGCTGTATAAGTCAAATGGGTAGAGTAGTTCACCTTGCCAAACGTATCGTTGTAGCCCAATGTCATTTCCACACCCCGGTTACGCACGTTACCAGCCTGAACATAGAAACCTGAATAACCGGTTGCAGGAGACATGACCGAAAGAAAAGTCTGGTTATACGTATTGGATTGGTAGAAAGTTCCGTCAAAAGAAATTCGTCCGTTCAAAAAACGGGCATTGAGACCTACTTCATAGGATTTGGTTCGTTCCGGCTTGAAATCGGGATACGGATACGTGGAAATCGGATTAATAACGCCGCCCGACATTGGGTCGGTCACCGTACCGGGAGTGATACCCGTCTGTGTAATAGGCGATCCTACCTCTGTATAGGATGTACGTAACTTTAAATAAGAAATAAATTCAGGCAGTTTCACCATTTCGCTAATGATACCTGACAGACCGATGGATGGGTAGAAGATGCAGGGAGTATCTCCATTGCTGACCAATTGAGAGGCCCAGTCGCAGCGTCCTGTAGCAGACAAATAGAGCATGTTTTTCCAACCTAGCTCCGCACTGGCAAAGAAGGCAACGTTGCGTGTACGTAGGTATCCTTGGTCTCTTTTACCTGAAGCGGGTTCCACATTGGCCAGCGAGAAGAGATTGGGCACCGTCATCAGTTTGCCGCCTACATCAATACTACGTGTATAATGATCTTCAAAGCTACCGCCCACGTTGGCCGTCAGTGAAAAGTCTGTACCGAACCGTTTGTTAATATTAGCCATCACGTCAGCATAGGTTTGAGTGTAGAACTCCTCTTTATTCGTGTAACTACCCTTGGAAGAACCTGTATAAAGCTCGAGTGTAGAAGCATGAAGTTTACGTTCTTCGGTAGAGTGAGTCTTATCTAGGCGCACACGTCCAGCAATATTCAACCAGTCGAATATGTCATATTGTACTCTGGCATGAAGCATGTAACGGCTTTTCTTGGTGGGAAACATTTCGCGGTTGATAATCCAATAAGGATTTTCAAAGGAAAGTCCCTGATCGCCATATTCCCAGTTCTGGGTGGGGAAACGACGTTCTTCGTTATAACGCTCGAATATTTTCACATTTTCGAAGTCCTCGCCACGGGGAAACAGATAGAGCGGAAATAACGGGTTGAAGTAACGTCCGCCTGAAATCATGTTCTGCTCAGCCTGAATGACATAACTAGCCCCCAAATCTACGTGTAACTTGTCATCCAACATTAGCGCAGTATTTCTGAAAGAGAAGTTGTAACGGTAATATTCATTGTTCTTAATGACACCCTTGGAGTTGGTAGAAGCCAAAGAGATGAACGTTTGGTTAGTTTTCGTGCCCGAAGAAATGTTCAGCGAGTTAATGGTATTCATACCAGTTTTGAAAAAAGTCCATGGGATCAAATGAAGAAGGTGTAGCTAGTTTCTCTCCCCAACTACGATAGGAATTATCTCGGTTGCCATAGCTATTTTGGAACTCCGGTGATATCATCGGTTTAGAGAATTCTGTATTGGATGAAAAGTTAATTTTCATCTTTCCCTCACTACCTTTCTTGGTGTTGATCAGAATCACACCGTTGGCTGCAAGCTGCACCATAAAGAGCTGCTGCTGAAGGACCTGTCAGCACAGAGATACTTTCAATGTCATCGGGGTTAAAGTCGGAGATACTTTCACTACCGGCCACTGCACCATATTCTGTTTGGATGACACCCCGTGAAGGGTTTCCGATGGGCATACCATCAACTACATATAAAGCATTGTTGTTTCCGACGATAGATTTGGAACCACGCATGATGACACGTGTAGCACCGCCCACACCAGAGGAACTCTTCTGGATGTTGACACCAGCGACCTTACCGTTTAAACTGTTCATGAAATTAGCGTCCTTAGCCACGGTTAGTTCGGAATTGCTTACAGTCTGTACGTTATAGGAAAGTGCTTTTTCAGCACGCTTGATACCTAAAGCCGTAACAACCACTTCGTCTAGTGCCTGAGATTCATCTTCCAATACAATGTTAATAGTATTTTCTTTTACAACTATCTCCTTTGACTGATAACCGATGTAGGAAAATACCAATACAGGTGTGGCACCTTGTGTAGTGATATGATAGTTACCTTCCATATTGGTTACAGTTCCGTTGCCGGTCCCTTTTTCGACCACAGTAACTCCAATTAGCGGAGCACCTTTTCCATCCACTACATTACCCGCCACATTTCTGCTTTTAGATTTTTTAGCAGTCTGCTCCGGAATAATCATTATATAAGTATCTTTTACGGTATATGTGAACCCTGTTCCGGCAAGAATAGTTTTCAGTGCCTGATCCAAAGACTGGTTGTTTATATCTAAAGATATTCTTGTTTTAGGTAGTTGGGAACTGTTGTAAGATACAGACATCTTGGTCTGTTCCCTAATATCCGCTAAAGCTGTTTGCAATGAGATATTCTTCTTTTTTATTGTTATTTTACTATTGTTTTGGGCATAAAGCATTGACCCGATTAATAGTAGAAAAGTTATTAATATACCTTTTCCAGTGTTTTCCAGATAAAAATTCATATCTTTACGACGTTTTTAGTTTTAAATCATGTATTTTTTTCTCATTTCTTAAATAAGCAACTTGTTGCTTATTTGTTTTAAGGCTAAAATTATTTCATATCCGGAGAGGGTGGAGCCTCTTCCGGATATTTTTCTACATAAGCATATTAGATTTTAAGTTTAACAAAAAAATATTTATTGTTTTTCTCTACCAGATAATATAGCAGATACTGTCTTCCAATCGATAATCGAATTGACCAATGACAACCTTCATCACTTCCAATGTTTCTTCTAAAGTGGCATCTTTTCTAAAAACAAAATTATAACGATCTTGATTGGATTTCTTTGTTGAGATATGGAATGTGATTCCATAATGACGTTCCAACGTCCGCACAATTTCGGTGAGAGTAACCTTATCGAACACAAGTTCTCCCCGCATCCATGCCGTCACATCTTTCATGTTTGCAGTCAGCATTTGGCAGTCATCCGTACATTTGTTATACACAACCTGATAACCGGGAGTTAAAACATAACTAATCGTATCATTACAATCTACTCGTACTTTTCCTTCGATCAAAGAAGCAGTTATTACATCTTCTTCCGGATAAGCTTTCACATTAAACTCTGTTCCCAAAGCAGTTATCGCCATGTTTGATGATCGCACGATGAAAGGTTTCTTCGGATTTCTTGCTACCTTAAACTCAGCCTCTCCTATCAAATAAATCGTTCGGGTTTTGCCCTCGAGATTTTCAGGATAAAACACGTGTGAACCGGAGTTCAGATGTACGGTAGTCCCATCCGGCAGGCTGATTGTCTCTCTGGTTCCATTATTCACATAATGTTCCACCATTGCAATGTTGTCTCTGTCAAAATGATTGTAGCTTATCCACAAAGTAGCTGTCACAGATAGAACGACAATAATAGCAGCTGCCGCAACAGATTTCCACAAATTCCAGCGATTTACATCTGTAACCATTGGAGTGTATTCAATTCCGATTTTATCCAATACCTGCCGAAACGAATACTCCATATCGTGCTCAGCCTTTCCTTTTGTCTTGAACCATAGATTACGAAGTGCTGTCTCTTTCTCTTCGGCAGAATCAGAACTAATCATCCAACGATGAAACCTGTCGATCGTTCGCTTTGAATAATCAAAGTCAATAAAAGAACGTAGCTGTTTTTCTAATTTATTTTTCATCTAAACCAACTCAAGTGTTACATATAAGAGACAACTTGCCGGGCATACATACTTAGTCTAGATAGAAAAAAAATAAAAATAAAACGATTTTTTTTAGATCTTGAAGGGCTTTATAGATATGTTGTTCAACTGTACGAACCGAAATATTCAATTTCGCTGCAATTTCCGGTGAGGTCATTCCCTCTTCCCTGCTCATTAAAAAATACGCCTGCGCTGTTCCGGCATACGTTCAAGAGCCATCTGAACAAAAAGTTCAAGTTCATGAGCGCAAAATTCATCATCCGGCGTAGGCAATCCCCGTTCCGCCATTTGCATTTTTTCTGCTGCAACGTCCAAGTAGTCATATTCAACAGCCTTGTGTTTCAAGAAATTATAGATATGGTTTCGTACAACTGTATATAAATAACTGTCCAATTTTTCACGTTCTAACCATAAATCCGGTTTCTCCCATAACTTAACAAAAATATCCTGAGCAATATCTTCTGCATCTTCTTCTGATTTTAATAATTGCCATGCGAAAGTTTTTACTTTGGGAAAATTCAGATCAAAAAACTTTTTAAAACGAAGAACTTTATCTTCCATTCGTGTGATAATCATCATGTGTATCCATTTAGATTAACAAGTAAAATATAAAACTCTCCAACAAAATTAATTATTAAATAATTTATCGACAACCTTTTCATAAGAAAACATTCAAAAAAGAAAGCTTTCAATACTTTTTTAAAACTAAACGGCTAATAATCAGTGTATAAGTACTGATTTATTGATTTTATTTGAAATAATTGCGTAAAACGACTTTTTTTGTGTAAAAGTAATTAAGCAATAATATAATGTTTGAATTGCAACGCAAAAAGTAGTGTGTTTCAGATATTGAGTATTATCTGTCCTGGTGCATCGCCAGGCAGAGAAGTATGGAGACAAAAATAGCCCTGAAATACAGGGACTATGAAACTGCACAATGGATACCCATCTCTTGGAAAGAGTTCTCACAGACTGTACGCCGGACTGCCAATGCAATGGTGGCTTTGGGAATAGAGCCACAAGAGAATATCGGTATCTTCTCGCAGAATAAACCCGAATGTCTCTTTACTGATTTCGGTGCATTCGCCAACCGGGCGGTGACTATACCTTTGTATGCTACCAGCTCACCGGCCCAGGCACAGTATATCATCAACGATGCACAGATACGTTATCTGTTTGTAGGCGAGCAGTTCCAGTACGATGCCGCTTTCAGCGTGTTCGGATTTTGCCAGTCTCTGCAGCAGCTCATCATCTTCGACCGTGCTGTGGTGAAAGATCCGCGCGACATGACTTCCATCTATTTTGATGAATTTATGGCAATGGATGAAGAGTTGCAGCACAATGCCATTGTAGAAGAACGTACAGCAGCTGCCTCAGATGATGACCTCGCCAATATCCTTTATACTTCCGGTACTACCGGTGAGCCGAAAGGTGTCATGCTCCATCATTTCAATTATAGAGAGGCTTTCCGCATTCATGATATCCGATTGCCTTTCATGACAGACCGGGATGTTTCCATGAACTTCCTTCCGCTGACCCATGTATTCGAAAAGGCATGGACCTACCTTTGTATACATCGGGGAGTGCAGGTCTGCATCAATCTCCGTCCACAAGATATCCAAACTACTATTAAAGAGATACGCCCTACACTGATGTGCAGTGTACCCCGTTTTTGGGAGAAAGTCTATGCCGGTGTGCAGGAGAAGATTTCCCAGGAAACCGGTCTGCGTAAGGCGATGATGTTGGATGCCATCAAGGTGGGCAGGACGCATAACATTGATTATTTGCGCCAAGGAAAGACTCCTCCGATGATGCTTCATCTGAAATACAAGTTCTACGAAAAGACCATTTATGCTCTGCTGAAGAAGACGATAGGTATTGAGAACGGTAATTTCTTTCCTACGGCAGGTGCTGCTGTGCCCGATGAAATCTGCGAGTTTGTGCATTCTGTAGGTATAAACATGGTGGTGGGCTATGGTCTGACGGAATCTACGGCCTTCCGAACCATTCAGCATGGAACGTGACCAACACCTGAACCATTCAGCATGGAAAAAATATAACTAATAAAATTGTAAATCAGATGATTACTATTGAACAACTTAAAGACGTGAAAGAGCGCACGGATGCGCTGAGGAGGTATCTTTGACATCGACGGGAAGAAAATTCAAGTCGAAGAAGAGCAATTAAGGACACAAGCTCCGGGATTCTGGGACGACCAGAAACGGGCGGAAGCTCAAATGAAGTTGGTAAAGGATCTGCAGAAGTGGATTAGCGGTTATAATGAAGTGAAGACACTGGCAGACGAGCTGGAACTGGCATTTGATTTCTATAAAGAGGAACTGGTAACAGAGGAAGATGTGGATACTGCTTATGCGAAAGCGCGTGAAGCGGTAGAAGCGCTCGAACTCAAGAATATGCTTCGTGATGAGGCCGACCAAATGGATTGTGTGTTGAAGATCAATTCCGGTGCCGGTGGTACGGAGAGTCAGGATTGGGCTTCTATGTTGATGCGTATGTATTTGCGTTATGCCGAGACAAATGGCTATAAGGCTACGATTGCCAACCTTCAGGAAGGTGATGAGGCCGGAATCAAAACCTGTACGATCAATATTGAAGGGGATTTTGCCTACGGTTATCTGAAAGGAGAAAATGGGGTGCACCGTCTGGTACGTGTCTCTCCTTACAATGCGCAGGGTAAACGTATGACTTCTTTTGCTTCGGTTTTTGTCACTCCGCTGGTAGATGACACTATCGAGGTGAATATTGAGACGGCACGTATCTCTTGGGATACCTTCCGAAGCGGTGGCGCCGGCGGTCAGAATGTGAACAAGGTGGAGTCTGGCGTTCGTCTGCGCTATCAATTCAAAGACCCGTATACGGGCGAGGAAGAAGAAATCCTGATTGAAAATACGGAAACGCGCGACCAGCCCAAGAACCGCGAGAATGCAATGCGCCAGCTACGCTCCATCTTGTACGACAAGGAGCTCCAGCACCGCATGGCGGCACAGGCGAAGGTGGAAGCCGGTAAGATGAAGATTGAATGGGGGTCGCAAATCCGAAGCTATGTATTTGATGACCGCCGTGTAAAAGATCATCGTACCAACTATCAGACTTCGGACGTAAACGGAGTGATGGATGGCAAGATAGACGATTTTGTTAAGGCTTACCTGATGGAGTTTTCTTCGCAGGAATCATAAAAAACAAAATTAGCAAGTGTTATTTTTGGAAAGTTAAAAGATTTGTTCTTACTTTGTTAGTGTTGAACTTTAAAACTAACTATTATGGGTAAGGCTAAGAAAAAACAGCGATTAGTAAGAAGGAAGAACAACAAGCCCAAAAGGTAGTCAAAATAGTGTTCGTCTCATTAATTATTTTGGCATTGGTAATGTTGGTTGCATTCTCCTTTTTCGGTTGATTGATTCACTACAGATTACATAGATTGCACAAGGGGCACGAAAAGAAGGTCTGCCCGGACGGTGAAAATCATGTGATCTGTGGTGAATTCTTGTTTTGTAACGCTTTTGTAACCCCTGTAATATTAATGTAACTTTTCTGTAATTCTTCCGTAGCCGGTTTGTCATTCCGGTGTATCTTCACAGTTGTACTTTTGCCGCGAATATAGTAGCAAACAACTGAAATGAGTAGAATTACAACAACCGTCGTTACACTTTTGCTAACGACAGCAGCCTTTGGACAGGCCAAGGATGATGCCGGAGACGGCAAGAAACTGGATAAGCAGACAATGGAGATAAAGGATTATCTGCCGGAAATCCACGGAACGATCCGGGGCAAATATGAATATCAGACAGAAACAGGCGAAAGCCGTTTTGAGGTACGCAATGCCCGTTTCAGTGTTTCGGGAAATGTACATCCGCTGGTTGCTTATAAGGCAGAAATCGACCTTTCCGATGAAGGCTCTATCAAAATGCTTGATGCGTACGCACGTGTCTTTCCGGTGAAAGACCTGAATTTTACAATTGGGCAGATGCGTGTTCCTTTCACGATAGATGCACACCGTTCACCGCACCAACAGTATTTCGCTAACCGATCATTTATTGCCAAGCAGGTGGGTAATGTGCGTGATGTCGGACTTACTTCTGCCTATAGGCATAAAGGAGATTTCCCGTTTATTCTGGAAGGTGGACTGTTCAACGGTTCCGGTTTGACAAACCAGAAAGAATGGCACAAAACACTGAATTATTCTATAAAGGCGCAGTTACTGCCCGGCAAGAACTGGAATGTGACACTTAGCACTCAAATGATAAAACCGGAAGATGTACGAATCAATATGTATGATGCCGGTATCTATTATCAGAACAATCGTTTCCATATTGAGGCGGAATACCTGTATAAAATGTATGGGCATAATGCGTTTAAAGATGTTCATGCAGTTAACAGCTTTGTCAATTATGACTTGCCGCTGAAGAAGGTTTTTAATAAAATATCTTTCCTGGCCCGTTATGATATGATGACGGACCATAGCAATGGTACGATTGACGAGACAACAAAAACGTTGATTATAAATGACTATGCCCGTCACCGTGTGACAGGCGGGATTACGCTTAGTCTCTCCAAGGCTTTTATTGCCGATCTCCGTCTGAACTTCGAGAAGTACTTCTACAAGAAATCGGGTATCCCTAAAGAGTCGGAACGGGATAAAATCGTCATTGAGTTTATGACGAGATTTTAAGGAATTTCATTACTTTTGTGCCATGGCACAAGAAATAGAACGAAAGTTTTTAGTCTCCGGTGAGTTTAAATCTCTGGCAACCTCGCATAGCCGGATTGTACAAGGGTATATCAGCAGTGCTCGTGGGAGGACTGTACGGGTCCGTATTCGTGACGATAAGGGGTATCTTACCATTAAAGGAGCTTCCAATGCTTCCGGAACCAGCCGTTATGAATGGGAGAAGGAGCTTCCTTTGGCGGAGGCGGAAGAACTGATGAAACTTTGTGAACCTGGTATCATTGATAAGACCCGTTACTTGGTACGAAGCGGTAAGCATGTATTCGAAGTTGACGAGTTTTATGGTGAGAATGAGGGGCTTGTGGTGGCGGAAGTCGAACTGGAATCGGAAGAGGAATCTTTTGTGAAACCGGACTTCATCGGTAAGGAAGTGACCGGAGATGTGCGTTACTACAACTCCCAACTAATGAAAAAACCGTATAAAACGTGGTGAACGTTAACAAATAAACCGTATATTTGTTCCTATTCTAAAAGAGCAATGTATGGATATGGAACAGTTGTACAACTATCTGCCGCGGGAATTGGTCACTTTCGTTCTGGTGACCTTGTTTTCTTTACTAATCGGGCTTTCGCAGCGCCGAATCAGTTTGAAGCGTGAGGGTGAAACTACCCTTTTCGGGACCGACCGTACATTTACTTTTATCGGAATCTTGGGGTATCTGCTCTATATACTCGACCCTACCGATATGCGTCTGTTTATGGGAGGCGGTGCAGTGTTGGGATTGTTGTTGGGACTGAACTATTACGTCAAGCAGTCTCAATTCCATGTATTCGGAGTGACGACCATTATTATTGCGTTGATTACCTATTGTCTGGCTCCCATTGTGTCTACCCAGCCTTCCTGGTTTTATGTGATGGTGATTGTGACGGTACTTTTACTTACAGAGCTTAAGCACACCTTTACGGAGTTTGCCCAGCGGATGAAAAACGATGAGATGATTACGCTGGCAAAGTTCTTGGCTATCAGTGGTATCATATTGCCTATGTTACCGCACAAGAACCTGATTCCGGATATTAATCTCACTCCTTATTCTATTTGGCTGGCGACGGTGGTTGTCTCCGGTATCTCATATTTGTCTTATCTGCTGAAAAGATATGTATTCCATGAGTCAGGCACTTTGGTGTCCGGTATTATAGGTGGGTTGTATAGTAGTACAGCCACTATTTCGGTACTTGCCCGTAAAAGTCGGAAAGCGTCGGAGCAGGAAGCTACCGACTATGTTGCCGCCATGCTGTTTGCTGTCAGTATGATGTTCCTGCGTTTTATGATACTGATACTGATTTTTAGCAGGGAGATTTTCCTGTCTATTTATCCGTACTTGCTGATTATGTCGGTGATAGCTGCGGCTGTAGGGTGGTTTATTCATTCCCGGCAGAAACGTCCTAAAGATTCGGATGCCGAACCGGAAGACGATGATAGCAGTAACCCGCTGGAATTTAAGGTTGCCCTAATCTTTGCCGTATTATTTGTAATCTTTACAGTGCTGACTCATTATACGTTAGTCTACGCAGGTACAGGTGGATTGAATCTGCTTTCTTTTGTATCCGGCTTTAGTGATATTACTCCTTTTATCTTGAACTTGTTGCAAAATACCGGTAGCGTTGCCGCACTGATTATTACTGCTTGCAGTATGCAGGCTATCATCAGTAATATAATGGTGAATATGTTCTATGCTTTGTTCTTCGCCGGGAAGGGAAGCAAGCTCCGTCCTTGGATTTTAGGGGATTCGGGGTAGTGATTGCCTGTAATTTTGTGTTGTTGCTGTTCTTCTATCTTTAAGAAAGATACTTACGGTAGTACGGAATAATAAAATGAAAAAAGGAGAAAACAATGATCGTTTTCTCCTTTTGGGTTTAATGTGTATCTTATACTTAGAAATTAATGTCATTAAAACTGTTCACCAGTAACTGGTAAGTGATGAAACCGCCTGAACTGGAAGAGTATTTTGTATAAATGGCTGTTATATCTCCCGTTGCACCGGCTTCGGGCAATGGTTGTAGGGCGAAGTTTGAATATCCGCTTACACGTACAATGTAGTTACCCTTATCTTCGGTGGTTGTACCGCCATAAGAGAACCATGCCGAACCATAATAACGTTGGTTATTATAGCTATATGCATACGTGGGTGTTAATCCTTCGGATATATAAGACTTGCTAGTGTATGTAGCCTCGGTTTTACCATTCTCATAAATAGCCTCCAGATAGGAAGGATAGAAGTTGTTACCGGATGTACCTTCTTTATAGGTTAATCCTTCGAAACGAACCAGGCGTCCCAGCGCATCGTCGTTGAGTGCTGTTTCATAGTTGCTTGGAGTAATAACTAAAACATCATTCTCCGTCAGTTCTCCCATAGCACCCGGGCAGATATGTTCGTTTATCAACAGTTGGTTTTCCAGATTGCGGTTTGCATAGTTTTTCTCAATATCCGCTTCCGTAGGCGGCATACCGAGACTAATCATATACCGGTAGTTGCCGAGAGCCATTCCTTTGGTCTTCACATAAATAGTCTGTCCCATGTGATAATACACATAGTTGCTGACCATTAGCTTTAGTTCGATGCCGGATTGGGAAGTCTCGTCATAGATATAAAGAGATTTATAAACGTTCCCGGCCTGGTCGCTTGATATTACTTTACCACGGATTACATAATCCTCTGTGATTTCTACATATTTGCCAAGTCCGGCAGTTGATCCCGGAGCATATTTGGCATAATATATATCTTTCAACTGTTTGATTGTAATGATTTGGTCTTTGTTGAAATCTGCCTCTGTCCAGACTTTAGCCGGTGCAGGATCATCAAAGTCATTGTAGCAACCGGTAAAACTGAGTACAGCAGCTACAACCATACATATTTTTAATAATTTGCTCATAGTTCTCATTTTTATTCGTTACAGATTAGAAGCGGAAATAAAGATTCAGATAGTAAGTCGAACCAAACATATAGAAATATTTGGAGTCAAATGGCTGATAAGTCTGGTAACTTGTATCTTTGTTCTTCAACAAACGAACCTGTTCGTAACCACCGGTCTTGATGTCCTGGTCGTTGAGAAGATTCTTCATTTCCAGGTTGAATCCAAGAGTGTACTGGCGCTTTATAAATCAGTTCTTACCAATGCTGGCATTTACTACATAGGCAGAGTTGAATTTCTCTTGGCTACGGAGTTCTGCAACATCTTCTTTTGTCATACCCGGAGTCAATACCGCATCTGTACGATACAGCGGACTCATGGATATGTACATATTGCTGTAATAATTCAAATCCAGTGAAGCATAGATATTCTTGGGACCACGATAAGACAAACCGATATTCATTGCTTTCTGCGGAGTACTTTCTACGCGGAAGTTTTTCCAGTATACCTTACCTTCGTTTTTGATCTCACCACTATTATCCTGTATCTGAACGTAGTTGGGATTCGAATCGTATGTATATTGTCCCCAGCTAAGTGCACCGTTCAGGTAGAATCCGGCGTCGAGCGGAATAGAAGCAGCAACCTCCACACCAAAATGACGTTTGTCAATGCCGCTCATCGCAAAGTTGGAGAAAGTGGCTTCTACGTCGTCATAGTAAGAAAGAACCTTGTTCTGATTCATAAACTTGGTATAATAGCCGGATACACGTGCCCTAAGTTCTCCTAAACGGAAATTATAGGAACCGTCTACACCGAATACTTTTTCTGCGGAAAGTCCCGGAGTAACGGCGTTACGTGTACGCGGTGATACAAATGCGGACTGAAATTCCGGCGAATCTTGCATATACATGATATTAGCCTCGATAGAGTGCGCTGCCGAGAATTTATAGCTGAAGTTGGCTTTTAATTTATAAGTCAGATAATTAAGTTTCTTAGAGTTGCCTTGAGAGTCATCCAGGAACAAACCTTTCTTCCATAACCCGTGACGCCATAAAGAAGCATGACCGATCTCGCCGCCCAGGTTGACACCCAGTTTGCCGAAACTCATTTCATACTGAGCCCATGCGCGTGCGTTGAGTACATTTCCGTAGTAATCATATCCGTATTTATCTCCTTTTTTGGCAGCGCGTGCATGACCGTATTTTTCATAATATTCCATGTCGTTCTGATAAGGAATCGGATTTAATCCGCCCATGTCACGTTCGGCAAATTTGTCGATGTCTACCCAGTAATCGCCACCGAGCAGGTCCTTCACTTCGCTATAATACTCCGTACGGTTACGGCGTAAATTTACTCCTCCGTTTATTCTGGAATTATTGCGGAACGTATGAGAGAACTGTGTATAGAAGTTCCAGTCCAACTGGTCGGTATGGCGTTCTTCTATCATATTGATAGAACGGTGTCCCGGACCATACGTTGCATTTTCTTCCTGATTACGGTTGATGTCATACAGTTGTCCCCAATTAATGTGCCGGATATTATCCGTATTGGCACGCCATGCTTCATCTAACCAGGCACCGTAAGTAGTCCCGTTAGAGTAGCTGGGCAAATATCTGTAATAGTCGGGGCGTGGGTCGGGACCGGCATACCAGGTAAGTGCCGAATAACCGTTCTCTCCGAAGCGTACGGAAGTAGCCACGTTCAGTTGTGAACGGTCGTTGATGTCATAAGTGTAATTCAATACGGCGATAGGCTCGTGATAATTACGTACACGTGCATTACGGCGTTTACCGCTTTGCCAACCCCAGTTCGGGTTGTAATAGTTGTTTCCGACTAGATCATACACTTCCTGAGTGGCAGCTTGTTGAGTACCTCTTTCTGTCGGAGCACCTAATACGCTCAAAGCCAAACGGTGTTGGTCGTTGAATTGTTTTTCTACGGCAGCGAAATATCCGAATGCATTGTAATATACACCACGAGCGTAAGAGTTACCTCCCTGTCGGGTTGAAACGGAGAAGGCGTATGACCAACCATTATCTTGCAGTCCTGAGGCATACGTCACCATACCACGGAAACGGTATGTTGAGTTGCCATTTACAAGACTGGCACGGAATCCTTTACGCATTTGTGAAGGACGCGTATTGATGTTGGTTGTACCGCCGAGGCTACCAATACCCATTTCTCCCATATTCAATCCTGAAGTAACTTCCTGATTACGGGTAGCGTCGTTTAACCCGCTCCATAATGACCAAGGAGAATATCCGGTCAGTGCATCATTGAACAGGATACCGTTCAAGTATACATCAGTATAGCGTGAGTCGTATCCGCGCAGGTTGAAACGCATCTCGCCGAACTTGTAGGAAGCGATGTTGTTGAATACATCTTGGGATGCCGACAGTGACGAAGGCAATGATTGGGCATCGTCCAAAGTCTCCGTATCAAATTCTGCAAAAATAGCATCGTCCACAGTAGGAGATTGATTGTCGGGTACTAACACTACATTGTTAATGTCCCTTATCAGTTTGTCTACCCGGACCGCAATGGACAATGGCTCATATTCTGCCGCTTCAAAAGCCAGTGAATATTCACCTTTATTCAAATTCTCAAATATGAAGTTACCTTTTTCGTCAGTTGTCGTTGTGACGTTGCCCGGTGTTAAAGTGACTTTCACACCGTCAATAGCCGTACGCGTGGCACGTGATACGACTTTACCCTTGATTCCGCCGTTCTGTGCAGCGACAGTCAGCGAAATCAAAGATAATACCATGATTAGAAAACTCTTTATTTTCATAAGTATTTCAGTTTTATTTGCTTATATAGATATATACAGGGAAATGGTCGCTGAATCCACCTTGGAAATTATTTCCGACATAGGTACGTAGTGGATACCCCTTGTATTGTCCCTCTTTTTTGTATCATATAATGTTGTTTGAAGATATTGCCGTAGAATTTTGATCCGGGAGCTTTTTGTATTTTCAGTTTTCCGGTAGATCCTTTGGCAAGATTTTCAGATATAACAATATTATCAAATATGTTCCACGCATCACCGTAAGCTAATGTACCGTAACCGGCTTTCAGCATATCGGCATACGGGGCGTATAAATCACCGGCAGACAAATCTTTCATTTTTAATTTGGCTCCTAACCCTTCGGTTATACTTTTGTCTGTCGGATCATCATTGAAGTCACCCATCATCACTATTTTAGTTGCCGGGTTGGCCTGCAGTACAGAGTCTGCGATGCTGCGCATCTGGCGTCCGACCGCAATACGTTTGAACTCTGAAACATCTTTTCCTCCCAGACGAGAGGGCCAGTGAGCTACCATAAAGAAGAACGGTTCGTCTTCTATGGTTCCCCCACATAGTCAGGATATCGCGAGTCTTGAAGTCCGGCAATGAAGGAATGACGGTCTTTACAGGATATTGTCCTTCCAATTTGAATACATCCGGACGGTAGAGGAAAGCTACGTCTACTCCACGGGCTTCGGGTGAATCGAAATGTGAGATCCGATAATTACCCGGTGCCAGCTTGGGGGTAGCTACAATGTCTTCCAGTACGTTCCGGTTTTCTACTTCCGATACTCCGATAACGATTGGATACTCTTTGTCGATAGCTGCCATACCGAACAATACTCGTTCGATATTGCCAAGCTTTTTATTATACTTGGCTGTATTCCATTTTTGGGTCCTTCGGGGGTAAACTCGTCATCTTTAACTTCGGGATCATTGATCGTATCGAAGAAGTTTTCGAGATTATAGAATACCACTTTGTATGGTTTCTGACCAAAACAAACGGAAATCAGCAGTACAAAGAATATGGTGCAAAATAATTGTTTCTTCATAAGCTTGTATCTCATTTTATTCCCCATTGGGCGAGATCCATCTGTTGCTTCACAGAACTATCTACTTTGGGGAAGAATGTAAAACCTGTTTTTTTTCTTCAATATCAGCTACTGTTGTGCAAATACTTTTCGGTATAGAATTTCCATAGCCTTTTGTTCTACCCAGAAACCAATAGATATTAATTCGTTGGGTGAGCAATCCTGCACCTTTTTATTCGTAGAACCGCTTTTTGTGCGTAGCAGTACTTTGAAATAGTTTGTAGGAACGGGTACGGAACTACCTACACCGTCTGTGGTTGTAGTTGCTCCGGGACCGAAATAAGCTCCGGTCACTACATACAATGTATCACTACAACTGTAACTGCGGACTTTTCCTTCAAGAGTCGCCCACATCTGTTGGTTCAGGGAACCAAGCTGTGGTGTCATATTCGACATATAGAATGTCTGCGCATTCATTTCATCTGTACACACACGGTCGGCAGATGCTATCTGATGACCACGGTCATAACTACCTTTATAAGAATGCTCTACACAATTTGCCTGGAAACTTTGAGGAACAATAGGGTCGAAAGCCCAACGATTGGTACGTTCTACATTCTTTCTTAAGTAGGCGTCATGTATCGGATATGCTACCCATAAAGCGGCTTTCTTAGTTTTATCGAAACAAATCGAATAGTTACGAATTGTTTGATTGTTTAAGAGTCCATAGTGAGTAACATATTGATAGTTAGTGTTTTCTACTTTAGTAGGTAGCTCAGCCCATGAGTTAAACGCCGGCAGATTCTCTTGGGATTCTGCTAGCTGTACCAGATCAAAAGTCTTTTGAGTATTCTCTGCAAAACGCAACGTTAGTTGTGCTCTTCGTTGAGTTTTTCCAGAATTGGTCTTATAATATACGTATAGTACATTAAGTCCATCTGCTATCTGTCCACTTTTGGTCGTTATATTATAATCTTTACTACTGAAAGAACACCATTCTGTTCCTTCGGTCACTTCTGCGTGCCATTCCGTACCGGTTTTACCGGATAGAATGATTGCTGATGATCCGGAAACTGATTTCACGGTCGAAGATATTTTCCAATATGCTTCTCCGTCTTCGGTCGGGGATACCGGGTCGTCGTTATTGCTACACGCAAATGCACACAGTATCAGCACCGTAAAGAATACGGACTTTATTGCTGCTGCGTAGTATTTGGGGGGTGATGTCATTTGAATTTTGATTAACTCATTTTGGCAAACTAAAATAATCTTTCCAAGAATATTTTTCGTATAAGAAAATTATTCGTAAATAAGTGTCCTAACTTAACTAACTGAGCATTTTTTGCATTCCCAATATAAATTCTATATTTAGTATCTATTATTGTTCCTGATAAATTGTATGTAAATACATGGTTTTCATCTTTATGCAATGGCCTCCCCACCTTTTACTATATTATTCTTTGATTATCTGTAATTCCGACTTTAGTAGCTTTCGCAGCTCAGTATGACTTTGAGTGTGACTTTAGTCATTTTTTATTTGGAATAGAAGGAAGTTCAATATATGCTTCTTTTTTCCCAAAAAGATATAAACTTTGCCACTATTTCTATTTATAATATCCTCCGGATGGAAGGTGAACTGTATATTCATATTCTCCAAATTTGAATAAGCTGCTTTGTTTTCTTTTCTTTGGAAGGTTGGAAAATCAGCGGGGTAATTCTCTGCTTTTGTTAAATCCAAATTGATAATAGTCTCATTTCCGGAAGGCTTACCGGCAACGGTGATTGGTACTTCTACTTCATTTCCACCAACTAATGAAATCGTCAAAGTTTGAGAATTTGTAGTAGCATTAGGATTAGGGTTGGCTTTAACAGTGATTTTGTTCCTTCAACTGTTGCTGATACTATGTCACCTGTTAATCCACTGAGTTTAAAAAGTTGGAGACTCTGAATTTGCTACAGTAACATCAATTTCTTTAGTACCACCTTCAGCGGGGAAACTTAATGATGTAGGAGTTACTGACGTTATTGTCGGTCCTGTTGCTTCGAACTCTTTAACATCTTCCAAATTACGAGGTAGAAGTTGTGCACTAGTTTTATAGGCAGCAGCTATACCTGTAAGTGAACCGTTTTCTTTAGCTATATATGCTACATTATTAAAGCTACTTGCACCTTTATTTATATATACAGTTAAATCACTTCCGTTAGCCTTGAAAGTATGAGTCGAAGCCTTATCGACCTCTGTTTTCCAAATGCCTGCCGTTTCAATAGTTACATTTTCTATTTTTACAGGCATACAAGCAAAGTCTGTTTATCTACGGTAATAGTAACAGGCTGAACATTATTGCCGGAAGATATCTTTTCAACTTCTGCCATCGAAGCCACTGATTTGTGGAGCACTGTTATATACTTGCATTTTCGCACTCTCTTTGCGCAGTGTAACTTTTATCTCATCACCGAGAGAATAAGTCTCAGGCTTGATAGTCGTATTGTAAAGAGTAAGTGCATTGCCGGCGGTAGTAGCACCTTTGGTCATTACGTATAATGTACCATATGAGCAGTTTTGTGCTTCCGGGTCGCTTCAGATAAAGTTTGAATTATATAGTCATTATCAATAGGAGTTACTTCTGTCGTTGCTTTTATCTTCGTAACCAGATCGGCAATGCTTATAGCTTCCGGGGCACTGGCAGTGAAGGTTTCTCAGAACCGTAAATATCTCCGGTTGAAGTTGTTGCGTATGCACGAACTGCATATTGGCTTCCACTTGTGAGTCCTGTTACTGCTACTGTCCAAGGAGAAACTTTTTCTTGAGCTTTTGTTTTAGCTACATTTGCCCAATCAATATTTGTAACATCTCCGGTGTATTCTGTATATTGTACACCGACTTCTGTTGCAGAAGCAACGTTCCATGTTAACGACTGAACCGCCAAGAGTTGCAGATGTGCCATTTCTTGAGTTGCTTCGGCAGTAGAAACAGCAGGATCAGTATTTCCTAAATCAATTTCTTGTCCGCCATTGCCGGTGGAGAGTTTTACATCATCTATTGCAAAACCTGACTCAATATCCGCAGCAAACTTAATATAAAGAGTATTCACTGCTTGTTTCAGTGTAAAGTTAGAAGTTACATAAACCCAGAATTCGTCTGCCTGCTTGTAATCATATTGGATAGCGCTTGACCAAGTTATGCCATCCTTACTTAGGTAGAAATGGAAACTTTCGGGCTTAAATGTATTGTCATAATTTCCTCCGTTTATACTCTTGGAATAGCTTGCTCCAAATCCTAGCTTGAGGTTTGTCTGGTCAGGCTTCAATGTAATCTCTTTAATTATGAAGATTGGGCTCTTAGTTCCAAAGAACACTTTGGCATTACCGGAAGCACCTTCATATCCTGCACTTAGTTTTCCGGATTCGCGTAAAGATACATTGCCTGAGCTTTCATAACTTACATTGGTTGAACCTTCCCCTGATTTGACCCAACCATTGAAGTCAGCGACCAGAGGCCATTGTTTATCTATTTGTTCTGCAGTTCCGAATGTTTCTTTATAAATAGCAACTTCCGGAACAATGTTTCCGCTTCTAATCGTAACTTCCTCTTTCATCAGCACTCCTACCTTGTTAGAAATCTGAATCAGGACTTTCGCTTCGTCTGTAATACCTTCGGGGATACTCACCTGAACTTTGTCAGAACCGTCAACTTCCATTTTGGAAAGTGTCACCCAGGTTTTATCGTCCAGTACAGTTGCTGTCCAGTGGCGGTTTGCTGAAATTTCAAAATAAGATTGACTTCCCTCTACCGGGGGTTCCGTCGGTATCAAATACTAACGTTTTTGGAGAAACCTCCAAACGTGGAGCTTCAGTGTCGTCGTTATCGTCAACGCAACCTGCAAATAATGCTGTAGCCATTACAAACATCGTCGTAACGAACAGTTTGAGAAAAGTTAGATTTTTCATTAGCGTTTTTAAATAAATAGTTAATATTTCTTGTGAATTGTTTGTTATCATACGTTTCGATTTAAGTAATTAGCAAACAAAGATATTTTATTTTACGAAACTAACAAAGCTTTGTGCCACTATTTTTGTGTTACAATAAGGTTAAATTTGAGTTACAGCTTTACAAGTTGATACTGTTAAGGAGTGTAACAGTATGTAGGGGTTAATAAAAAATAAAAAATAAATAGGAAGGTTTGTAATAATACTAAAAAGAATAACTGCTTGTTACAACTCCGTAGGAATATAAATGTGTGCTTATGTAAAATAATAGCAATGGTTCGGGTATTGTTATGAGATAATAGTCGGGTGTCCTTCCTGTCTTATGGTTGTAAATGCCGATAAAATTTGAGAAAATGTATAGTACTGTTTGATGTTTGTCTTTTAATGCCTATATTTGTCTACATTTCAATTTTGTAAGGATAGGCATTATGGATACTACTTTCAGAATATACCCGATAGGGATACAGAATTTTGAAGACTTACGCAATAATAACAACGTTTATGTAGATAAGACGGAGTTGATTTATCGTTTGGCTAATACCAATAAGGTTTATTTTTTGAGTCGTCCCCGTCGTTTTGGAAAAAGTTTGCTGGTGTCCACTCTTGATGCTTATTTTCGGGGGAAGAAGGACTTGTTTCAAGGTTTGGCAATGGAGCGTTTGGAGAAAGAGTGGAATGTCTATCCGGTGTTGCACATAGATTTCAGCATGACGAAATATACCACTATGGCTGATCTGAACGAACGTTTGAATCTTCAACTTTGTGAGTGGGAGCGAATTTATGGGAGCGCTCCGGAAGAGGAGGGCTATGCAGCCCGTTTTTCCGGGATAATAAAAGAGCATATCAGCAAACCGGTTTGCAGGTAGTAGTGCTTATTGACGAATATGATGCACCTTTATTAGACAGTAACCATTTGCCGGAACTGCAAAATGAATTACGTGAAGAAATGCGGAAATTCTTTAGTCCTTTAAAGGCACAAGGAGAATATCTTCGTTTCCTTTTTCTTGACGGGAATCAGTAAATTCAGTCAAATGAGTATTTTCAGTGAACTGAATAATTTGCAGAATATCAGCATGCGGGATGATTATAGCGCAATTTGTGGTATTACCGAACAGGAATTACGTACGCAACTGAAAGCAGATATTGAGATGATGGCACAGGCTAATGGCGAAACCTATGAGGAGGCCTGTTTGCACTTGAAACAGCAGTATGACGGGTATCATTTTAGTGAACATAGTGAAGATATTTATAATCCATTTAGCTTGTTTAATGCATTTGCTCAAAAAAGGTATGCTAATTTCTGGTTTTCTACCGGAACACCTACTTTCTTGATAAACATATTGCAGCAGAGTAATTTCGATATCCGCGAATTGGATGGAACTACGGCTACTGCCGAACAGTTTGATGCTCCTACAAGTGTTATCACTGATCCTCTCCCTGTGCTTTATCAAAGTGGCTATCTTACTATCAAGGGCTACGATTCGGAATTCCAACTTTATACTTTGGCTTATCCCAACAAAGAAGTGCGGAAAGGATTTATCGAGTCTCTTATGCCCGCCTACGTACATTTGCCGGCACGTGAAAATACGTTTTATGTGGTTTCTTTTATCAAAGACTTGCGTGCCGGAAAACTGGTTGAATGTCTGGAGAGAATAAGGGCTTTCTTCGCTTCGATTCCCAATGATCTGGAGAATAAGCAGGAAAAACATTATCAGACTATCTTCTATCTTTTATTCCGCTTGATGGGCCAATACGTGGTTGTGGAAGTAAAAAAGTGCTATCGGACGGGCTGACGTAGTTGTAAAATTACATGATGCTATTTATGTCTTTGAGTTCAAGGTAGATGGTACACCGGAAGAAGCGTTGGAACAAATAAACAGTAAAGGATATGCTATACCTTATCAGCCGGATCATCGAAGTGTTGTAAAGATAGGAGTTAACTTCGACAGTACGACAAGAACTATCGGAGACTGGGTTATTGCTGAAGAATAGTGACTGTTGGGCACTGTTCGCAATTCCTATTGATTTTTCCAATTCCTCTTTCAACCTATCACCACCCTTCTGAAACCCTTTACAGATCGTACTTACAGAACGGTGATAGGTTGTCGTTAACCTATCACCGTATCCTTCACCTGTCACCGTACCGATAATTGTATATTTATGCTCTTTTCGGCTTGATTCGGACAACTTTATAGACATTGCCGCGCTTGGCGTGTATGGAAGGCACTTGATTCCTCTGCAATATTCTTCCAAACTGGATAATGTTGCAATTGGAAACGCGGATTCTACTATCATGTTGCACCTGTTCCAGTATCTCGATGGCGAGAAGTAACTCGTATTCTTCCTCATCTTCTCGGGCAGCCCGGAAATATTGGTGGAATAATTGCTCTGCAATGGGGATCACTTGAAACTCCTGATTGCTTTCGGTCATAACCTTTTCATCTTCGGCATCGAACCAATAACGTTCTCCTTTGTAAATATCGTGTATGGCTTGCGCGTAAAGTTGTTCATAGTCGATAGGAGAACAATCGATCGGACCGGTTACGGCGATGACGATATAACGTCGGCTGCCGGAAGTGTCGGTCAGTAAATCCTTGTGATTGCTCGTGCCGATGAATGAGGCATAGCGGCGCAACTCCTGTGTCGCTACACCGTGAGGACGGCGGGTGTTGACTACCGGTTTTTGAATGATATGTTTCAGGAAAGCCTGTTGACTCTCCCTGTTTTGGTCGAACTCGTCCATGTTGATGAGTGCGAAACGGTTGAGAGATAGTTCGGCATCCCTTTTGTTGCTGAAGTCAATGCGGTCGGTGTAGTAGGGTTGCAATTCGGTCGGTAGCAGATTCCGGCAGAAAGTGGATTTCCGGTAAGCTTGCGGACCGACTAACAACGGTACCGTGCAATTTGCGTAGTTGCGGTCAGTGTGGCGCCAATGAGCCACCATATTCAGGAACCAGCGATAAAACAGATCAGGCCAGTGGATGTTGTTGCAAGGAACACGGGAAGCAAGCTCGCGGATGCGGTCGCGACCGTCCCAACGGATATCCACGCCGAAAAGGAAATCTTCGATCGGATTGAAAATCGGAATCCGGTCGGAGTCCAGATAACGGACCACATCCCTGTCCCAAAGACTGAGTCCTTCCAGCCTTGCGTTCATGGCGATACTGTTGCGCGTGCGGTTGGTGACCGGACGGAAGCAAAAACAGAACGTGTTTCGTTCGCGATATTCGGTGACGGTTGTCATCGTGTTGTAACGAAAACTCGTATCTGCGTTGCATAAATTCTTCCGTTCGCAGCTCCAGTTCCTGTTCTGCTGATAAGGGGGACTTTTTTCCGAAACCTTTGGCGTTCAGGTATACATTTTGTACGGTTTGGCGGATCAGGAATTCCTTCTTTTGGGTGTAGAAGTGTGCAATGGCCCAACGGGCGGTTTCCTCTTCCGGTATGCCTGACTGAAAGCAGTTTTCTGCAAGTTGGACCAAGAGAGGCTTGAGGTCATCGTCCGAATGGAGATGTACGTTGGGATGAAGTTCGCTTAATGAACGGTAAGCCTTATTCAGGGCGACCTCGAAGAGGGCGGATAAGGTGTCGAAACTGTCGTATCCCGGAATCAGCCGTTTGAATGGGGAGTTTTCCGCTTGCACGGTTTCTTTGTAGGTGGTGTCCGACGGCATTTCTAATGGTTGGCGCATATAAATGACGGTAGAGTCGGGATTGTAATAAAGTTCCGGATCGTAGGTTTGCCGGCAGAATTGATCCAATGTCGGTTTTTTAAGTTCGATGGCATAGGAGAGTGCCGGTTGACACAGGCCGACGGCTTTTCTGTAAGCGTGAGCTTGGAATATTTCCGCTTCTTCCCGGCTTTTGGGTAGTGATTTGTCCGGGCGTGTGAAACGCAGCCATATTTTTACGGAGTGTCCGCTGGAACCCATGAAGGCTGCGAGGGTTTGGGTAAGTTCTGCCGCTTCCTGTTTCACGCGGTTTACTTCCGTCCTGTTTGCCAGGTGGTTTACTTCTATTTGCACGATGCCGTTGTATGCGGTCATTTGTGTCCCGTTGGTTGTTTTGCGGAAGTTGGCGGCAGGGATGACTTTCGTCAGTTTTTGCGCTTCTTCTAGTTTGCAGTCCGGTGATGCGTAACGTATGCTTGTCCGTAGATTGCTGATCGGTTGGGCTTTCGTTTCATGCTTCATCGCTTCTATTTGTAGGGTAATATCTAGCGTTCGCATGGTTAATGTCCCGCCGTTGTCCCGCATCAAAGTAAGTTTCATGTCAAGTGTGTTTATTATTTATTCCTTTTTTATTAAAGGCTGATAAAGGTAGGCTTTATAATCCGGTCGGGCAAACTCTTTCGTATTTATTTATCACTAAAACTTGGTTAAGTTTTATATGCCTTTTGCTGCCTGTTCCATACGGGGAAACGATCGGTTTCATCGGTGAGAAACTCTAGTTTCTGCACCTTGAAACTCTGGTTTCAATAGCTTGAAACTTTAGTTCCGGCAGCTTGAAACTAAAAGTTTCTTCGCCTTGAAACAAATTGTAACAAGGCATGAAACGGAAGTTACCTCTGAGTGGTACTCTTGTTTACAAGAGGCATTTATCAAATTGTACAAAAGCATATCACTTTTGGCGGTGATAGGTGATAGGTAAGGTGATAGGTTACTGACAACCTATCACCGTTCTGTAAGTACGATCTGTAAAGGGTTTCAGAAGGGTGGTGATAGGTTGAAAGAGAATTTGCATTTTTCCCTTTGTAGAGAGTAGTTGGAATATACGGAATTTCTTGTATTTATTTCCATATTTCTACTTGCCGAAATTATAGGTGCTCAGGATAAGGAACTGCTGTTGCAGAGGGAAAAAATCGCTCGAATGAATGAGATACAGATAGCCATGAGAAGACAAGGCGAACGGATGCAGGACTGTGCGAAGGTGCTTACGAAATACGAAAAGCCTTTTTCATATCAGTTGGGTAGATAGATTATGGAACAATTTGAAGCAGTTGTTGTCAGGCGTGAAGCATTGGACGAGGCTGAAATAAATAGAGCGTATAATATTTTTTATCTATTCTTTTTACTTTCTTAACTCCGAATGTTTCGTAACTGTTGGGAAACCACCTACTTTTATCCCCCAAATTTGCAACATTCCGAAATGTTGCACGTCTAATAAAATAAGAACTAAATCATTCTAGTTATGAAACACAGACTGTTGCTACTATTACTATTCGTGTTCACTGCATCTGTGGCGGGGTGGGCGCAAAAATCCGTGGCTCCTTCTTATACAATCAAAGGTGTGCTTCTGGATTCTTTGACGCAGGAAGGGGAACCGTATGCTACAATCAGAATTACAAAGAAAAATGCTCCGGAGAAAGCGCTGAAAATGGCGGTGACCGGTGCGAACGGTAAATTTCAGGAGAAGCTGAATGTGCCGGCAGGAGATTATGTAATCAGTATTTCTTCGATAGGTAAAGCGCCTGTGGTGAAGGAATTTACGTTGAAATCGTCAACTAAGGTGGTTGATTTGGGGAACAATGCTCGGCGGAAGCCAACAATGAGCTGAAAGGGGTGGAAGTCGTGGCACAAAAGCCCCTGGTAAAGGTAGATGTCGATAAGATAGAGTATAATATTGAGGATGACCCCGATTCCAAGTCCAACAGTATATTGGAAATGTTGCGTAAAGTTCCTTTGGTGACGGTGGACGGCGAGGACAATATTCAGGTGAACGGGAGCAGCAGCTTCAAGGTGTACGTCAACGGAAAGCCCAACAACATGATGAGCAATAACCCGAAGGAAGTGTTGAAAAGTATGCCTGCCAATTCGATTAAATATATTGAGGTTATCACTTCACCGGGAGCTAAATATGATGCGGAAGGAGTGGGCGGTATCCTGAATATCGTGACAGTGGGTAGCGGACTCGAAGGCTATACGGCTACTTTCCGTGGAAGCGCGAACAATAACGGGGCAGGTACCGGTGCTTATGCAATGGTGAAACAGGGGAAACTAACTCTTTCCGCCAATTATAACTTTAATTATAATAACAGCCCGCGCGGCTATTCGGACAGTTATCGTGAGAACTTTGAGTCGGATACGGAGAAATATCTTGAGTCCGGCAGCAGTTCCAAGTCAAAGGGGAATTTCCAGTACGGGAATCTTGAGGCGAGTTACGAGATTGATACGTTACGGTTGCTGACGGTGGCTTTCGGGATGTATGGCAGCAGTAATAAGAGTAACAGCGACGGTAGTACCGTGATGTACGGAGCAAATTACGAGGATGTTGCTTATAGCTACCGGACGGACAATCATGGAAAAAGTTCGTGGTTCTCCATAAATGGAAACGTTGATTATCAGCGTACTTCCAAGAAGAACAAACAACGGATGATTACGCTTTCTTATAAGGTGAACACACAACCTCAGACGAGTGATTCTTATAGCACTTATCTCGATATTCTTCCGGATGAAAGAAAAGATGAACTGATAGAAAATCTGAAGTTGTACAATTACCATTCGGACGGTAAGACGAATACTATGGAACAGACCTTTCAGGTGGATTATACGACACCGATCGGCAAATTGCATACGATTGAAACCGGCGTGAAGTATATCTTCCGGCGGAACTCCAGTGATAATAAGTTTTACGAGGCAGCAGGAGGCAGCAATGATTATGCATACAACGAGGACCGCAGCAGCGATTACCGTCATTTGAACCATATCCTGTCCGCCTATGCCGGATATACGTTGAGATATAAGGACTTTACTTTCAAACCGGGACTCCGCTACGAACAGACCATACAACGGGTGAAATATATTGTCGGTCCGGGAGAGAATTTCCATACCAATTTCAGTGACTTGGTGCCTTCCGTCTCTTTGGGGATGAAGATCGGCAAAACGCAGAACATACGTGCCGGTTATAATATGCGTATCTGGCGTCCGGGTATCTGGAACCTGAACCCTTATTTTGACGATCAGAACCCGATGTTTATCAGTCAGGGTAATCCGGATTTGAAGAGTGAGAAAAGTCATGCGTTCGATGTGGCTTACAGCAGTTTCAGTGCTAAGTTTAACGTGAATGTCTCGTTGCGTCACTCCTTTTTAATAATAATGGAATCGAGAGAATCAGCCGTTTGATTACTGCCGAGGACGGGGAAGACTTTGGCGGAGGTCATATAGCACCGCAAGGGGCTTTATACAGCACCTATGATAATATAGGCAAGAACCGGAATACCGGCCTTTCCCTTTATCTGAACTGGAATGCTTCTCCGAAAACACGTATTTATGTGAACGGACGCGGAAGTTATACAGATATGAAAAGTGAGGCGCAGGGATTGCACAACTATGGATGGAACGGTTCTTTCTATCGGGGGTATCCAGCACACGCTTCCTTTGAAGTTGCGGTTGAGCCTGAATGGCGGTGGAAGTACGCCGTATATCAGTCTGCAAGGAAAGGGGTCCGGTTATCAATATTACGGTCTTAGCCTGAACCGCTCGTTCCTGAAAGAGGACCGTTTGTCTGTGAACTTATATTGTAATAACATCTTTGAAAAATACAGGAGCTACAACAACCATACGGAAGGAGCAAACTTCCTGTCAAAGAGCAGCAGCAAGTGGCCGAGTCGTAGCTTTGGAGTCAGTGTCAGCTACCGGATCGGAGAACTGAAAGCTAGTGTGAAGAAAGCTGCCCGAAGCATCAACAATGATGATGTGAAAGGCGGCGGAGGCGGAGGAAACGCCGGTGGCGGAGGTGGTCAGTAAGACCACTTCCACCGACCGTGATTCCTTATTGTTGTCTCACATCCTGTTTGTTGGTATTAAAACCGAGTTTCGTCAATCCGGCTTGTACGTCGGGGGTGGCTCATGAAGAGTTTCCATAACAGCCCTGTCCGGTAATTCTCGATCATGACTGCAATCGGTCCCTGGTCGATGGCAAGGTAACGCTGCGGATACCAGTTGTCTGTTTCGCTGAAAGCGTCGTAGAACCGAAAGGGCCGAAGACTTTATCCCCCATACCGTACAGATGGCGCATCACTTGCAGCGAATATTCCGGGGCGTATATAGACGATAGATGACAGGGCGGCGGTGGGGGAGATGACCCCTTTGTCGTCCTGCTCGTTCGGCGAGTGGGCGGCGTATCCGTCGACGGAGTAACTGGCGGTCAGCCCCCAGCAGTCCGGCCCGAAACCTTTATAGTGTTTGGGGTTGCGGATACAGTAGGCGCGGTTGACTAGTGTCAGATTGCGCATTTCGTGGAAGTAGCTGGGGCAGTATTCATCTTTCAGTCCCACCGGGTCAAGTCCGAGGAAAGAGTATTGAGCCCAGAAAAGCGGTCCGGCTTCGGTGCCCTGATAGCGGAGGTGCAACTCGATTCCTTCCACTTTATGCGGGAGAAACGATGGCTCCGTTCTGTGCCCAACCGTCATGATAGACAGCCGCAGGTACTCCGTGTGTAGGAGAAGCGGCGGCAAGAATATACATAATCATACATTCGTTGTAACCGTGTACAGGGAAATTCATTTCCCAGCCATACGTCGGACTCCAATGCCAGTAAAGAACGTTTTGTCCGCCTTTGCGATACCAGTCCCAGTCTACCTCTCGCCAGAGGCGGTCGATACGTTGGGCTATGGCCTTTTCTTTGTCATTACCGTTTGCGTAGTATTGGTGCACGGCTAGAAGCCCTGCATCAGGAAGGCGGTTTCTACGAGGTCGCCGCCGTTGTCTTTCTGACCGAACGGCTTCACTTTTCCGGTATCACCATACCACCAGTGCGGGTAAGCTCCGTGAAAACGGTCGGCGTTTTCGAGGAAGGAGACAATGCGTTCCATGCGCGCCAAGCCTTCCTCGCGGGTGACGTAGCCCCGGTCGATTCCGGCCAGCACCGCCATGATGCCGAAGCCGCTGCCGCCGGAGGTGACCACGTTGGCATCATTCTGCGGATATACGCCGTCTACGTGATAACGTTCGGGGGCAAGACCGCTGTTGGGTTCTGCACCTTCCCAGAAATAAAGGAAAGTCCTTCGCTGAACGGTATCCATTAAGGCGTCATCCGATAGTGAGTCGGTGGCGGCGGTGAGGTTGCTGCTGCTTTTTCCCTTACAACTTTGGAAGGTCAGGGTAAGGGGTGGATAGAAACAGTAGCATGAGAGGGAGTAGGCTTCCTGTTGTGATTCTTCTATGATGTTTATTTTTCATAACTGATACTATTAAGTTTGGTTTGTAAAGGTAAGTTTGGTTTGTAAAAGGGGCAAGAGGCGGTTGTATTTTTCATTCCCCTCCTTCGGGGAAGGAGGGGTGGCTGAAAGCCGGGGTGGTAGGTGGATGCACAATGCTGATAAT
>VOFG01004101.1_pt1 | contig 52227 bp, 60 predicted proteins | sample 5384171 | NCBI WGS metagenome assembly VOFG01 (sample SAMN12384726, study PRJNA508395) | human gut metagenome | isolation source: healthy gut F | host: Homo sapiens
AAGGACGTTCCGGTAATGTAGCTGCTTATTAAAAACTACTCGTCTCGAATGATATTTTTAAAGACAGATGATGAAATAGAGTTACTTCGTCAGAGTAATCTCCTTGTCGGGAGAACTCTGGCTGAAGTAGCTAAAATGATACAGCCGGGAGTTACTACCAAGCAATTGGATAAGGTTGCAGAAGAATTTATTCGCGATCATGGGGCTATACCTACTTTTAAAGGTTTCCCTAATCCATACGGTTCTCCCTTTCCTGGTACACTATGTACATCGGTTAATGACCAGGTCGTTCATGGGATTCCTAATGATATTCCTTTGAAAGACGGTGATATTGTTTCTGTGGATTGTGGTACTTTCATGAATGGTTTTTGTGGTGATTCAGCTTATACGTTCTGTGTAGGTGAAGTTGATCCTGAAATCGTGAAATTGTTGAAGGTAACTAAAGAATCTCTTATAAGGGAATTGAAAATGCAGTTCATGGAAAGCGGCTTGGTGATATAGGTTACTCGATTCAAGAATACTGTGAAGCATTCTTATGGCGTAGTTCGTGAGTTTGTAGGTCATGGTATTGGAAAGGAAATGCATGAAGATCCTCCAGTTCCTAATTATGGTCGGCGTGGCACAGGAACTTTGTTAAAAAAGGAATGTGTATTGCGATTGAGCCGATGATAACGATGGGCAATCGACAAATTGTGATGGAGGAGGACAGATGGACCATCCGTACAAGAGACCGTAAATGTGCTGCACATTTTGAACATACGGTAGCTGTGGGAGTAGGAAAGGCTGATATATTATCGTCATTTGAATTTATAGAACAAGTTTTAGGAGATAAAGCAATTTAATATGGCAAAGCAATCCGCAATAGAACAAGATGGAGTTATCGTTGAAGCATTGTCTAATGCAATGTTTCGCGTAGAACTAGAAAACGGACATGAGATTACAGCTCATATTTCTGGTAAAATGAGAATGCATTACATTAAAATATTACCCGGAGATAAGGTAAGGGTCGAGATGTCTCCTATGACTTATCTAAAGGAAGAATCGTTTTTAGATACAAATAAAAGAAAATATAAGATATGAAAGTAAGAGCATCATTAAAGAAACGTACGCCGGAATGCAAAATCGTTAGACGTAATGGCCGTTTGTATGTTATTAACAAGAAAAATCCTAAGTATAAACAACGTCAAGGATAATTTATTATTTTTGCAAAAAAAATAATTTAGTATATGGCTATAAGAATAGTTGGTGTAGATTTGCCTCAGAATAAAAGAGGTGAGATTGCGTTAACATACGTATATGGTATCGGACGCAGTAGTTCAGCAAAAATTTTGGATAAGGCAGGCGTAGATCGTGACCTGAAAGTAAAGGATTGGACTGATGATCAGGCTGCTAAGATCCGTGAAATCATTGGTGCTGAATACAAGGTTGAAGGTGATCTTCGTTCTGAAATCCAGTTGAACATTAAGCGATTAATGGATATTGGTTGCTACCGTGGTGTTCGTCACCGCTTGGGGCTGCCCGTTAGAGGTCAGAGCACAAAAACAATGCTCGTACACGTAAGGGAAGAAAGAAAACAGTTGCAAATAAGAAAAAAGCTACTAAATAATTGTTAATATGGCAAAAAAAACAGTCGCAGCTAAAAAAAGAAATGTCAAGGTTGATGCTAATGGACAGTTGCATGTTCATTCTTCATTCAATAACATTATCGTTTCTTTGGCAAACAGCGAAGGCCAGATTATTGCATGGTCTTCTGCAGGTAAGATGGGATTTAGAGGTTCTAAGAAGAACACTCCTTATGCAGGCTCAGATGGCTGCCCAGGATTGTGCAAAAGTGGCATACGATCTTGGCCTGAGAAAGGTAAAGGCTTATGTAAAGGGTCCTGGAAACGGACGTGAGTCTGCAATCAGAACTGTACATGGAGCTGGAATTGAAGTTACTGAAATTATTGACGTAACTCCATTGCCTCACAACGGTTGTCGTCCTCCTAAAAGAAGAAGAGTATAATAAAGATAACCTATTTAGATGTAACTTGATTTTGTTAAATAATGGATTGCAATTCCTTTCTGTAATCGCGGCTGCAACAAATTGAGTTCATGAATAACAATTAAATTAAGAAAGAAAATGGCTAGATATACTGGACCAAAAACTAGAATTGCACGTAAATTCGGTGAAGCAATCTTTGGAGCAGATAAAGTTTTGTCTAAGAAAGACTATCCTCCTGGACAACATGGTAACAACCGTCGCAGAAAAACTTCTGAATACGGTGTCATGTTGGCTGAAAAGCAGAAAGCTAAATATACTTACGGTGTGTTGGAGAAACAATTCCGTAACATGTTTGAGAAAGCAGCGGGTATGAACGGTATTACAGGTGAAATCTTGCTGCAGAGCCTTGAATGTCGCTTGGACAACGTAGTGTTCCGTTTGGGTATTGCACCGACTCGTGCTGCTGCTCGTCAGCTTGTAGGTCCAAGCACATTACAGTAGATGGTAAGGTTGTTAACATTCCTTCTTTCTCTGTAAAACCGGGTCAGTTGGTAGGTGTTCGTGAAAAATCTAAGTCTTTGGAAGTTATTGCTAACTCTTTGGCTGGATTTAACCACAGCAAATATCCTTGGTTGGAATGGGATGAAAACTCTAAGACTGGTAAATTGTTGCATGTTCCAGAAAGAGCTGACATTCCTGAAAACATTAAAGAACACTTGATCGTTGAATTGTACTCTAAATAATAATTAATTTCATGGCGATATTAGCATTTCAAAAACCTGATAAAGTATTAATGTTGGAAGCGGATTCCAAATTCGGGAAATTCGAATTCCGTCCGCTTGAACCCGGTTTCGGTATTACCGTAGGTAATGCTTTACGCCGTATTCTTCTTTCTTCGTTGGAAGGTTATGCAATCAACACAATCCGTATTCAGGGTGTGGAACATGAATTTGCTACAATTCCGAGTGTGAAAGAAGATGTCACTAACATTATCTTGAATCTGAAGCAAGTTCGATTCAAGCGAGTAGTTGAGGAATTCGAAAATGAGAAGGTAAGCATTACCGTTGAGAATTCTACTGAATTTAAGGCAGGTGATATTGGTAAGTATTTGACCGGATTTGAAGTGTTAAATCCTGAATTGGTTATTTGCCATTTAGATTCAAAAGCAACTATGCAGATAGACATTACAATCAACAAAGGTCGTGGATATGTTCCGGCTGACGAAAACCGTGAATTCTGCACCGATGTGAATGTAATTCCTATCGATTCTATTTACACTCCGATTCGTAATGTGAAATATGCGGTAGAAAACTATCGTGTAGAACAGAAGACTGACTATGAAAAGTTGGTACTGGAAATTACGACGGACGGTTCCATTCACCCGAAGGAAGCACTGAAAGAAGTCTGCAAAAATTTTGATTCATCACTTCATGCTGTTCTCTGATGAAAAGATTACTCTTGAAACATCAGATGCAGAAGGAAATGAAGAATTTGATGAAGAAGTATTGCACATGCGTCAGTTGCTGAAGACCAAATTGGTTGATATGGACTTGTCAGTTCGTGCCTTGAACTGTTTGAAGGCTGCCGATGTAGAAACATTGGGTGACTTGGTTCAGTTCAATAAGACCGACCTGCTGAAGTTCCGTAACTTCGGTAAGAAATCGCTCACTGAGCTTGATGATTTGCTCGAGAGTCTGAATCTTTCGTTTGGAACAGATATTTCTAAGTATAAATTAGACAAAGAATAAACAATGAGACATAATGAAAAAATTCAACCATTTAGGTCGTACTGCTTCTCACAGAAATGCAATGCTGTCAAACATGGCATGTTCTTTGATCAAGCACAAAAGAATCACTACGACTGTTGCGAAGGCTAAAGCTTTGAAGAAGTTCGTTGAGCCGCTGATTACTAGATCTAAAGATGACACTACTAACTCACGTCGTGTTGTATTTAGCAATCTTCAGGACAAATATGTTGTAACTGAACTGTTCAAAGAAATCTCTGTAAAAGTTGCTGATCGTCCGGGTGGTTACACTCGTATTATCAAGACTGGTCACCGTTTGGGTGATAACGCTGAAATGTGTTTCATCGAATTGGTTGACTACAACGAGAACATGGCTAAGACAGCTGCCAAGAAAGCTACTCGTACTCGTCGTTCTAAGAAATCAGCTGCAACTGCAGAAGTACCGGCTGCTGAAGCTGCTGCAACTGAAGCTACTACAGAGGAAGCCCCTAAAGCTGAATAATTCTGTAACATGCTATATACTTAAAAGGCTATGCGTTTGCATAGCCTTTTTTATGCTCTATTGGGGCTGAAAAACATCAAGGTCTTGGAAGACATTGTCAATAAAAAAGGCTCGTGAAATCAGATTTAAACCTGCTTCACGAGCCTTTTATGTGATTACCTTGATAATCTTTTGTGAGATTATGCTTCTTGCATTTTGGCTTTGAATGCTAAGGCATACATGCGCATTTGTTTTACCATGGCAAGCAGACCATTACTGCGGGTTGGTGAGAGGTGTTCTTTCAGTCCAATCTTCTCAATGAAGTAAAGGTCAGATTCCAGAATTTCGTCTGGTGTGTGTCCAGATACCACTTGGATAAGTAAAGATATGATACCTTTTACGATTAATGCATCGCTTTCTGCCTGAAATACCACCTTGCCGTCTACCAGATCAGCTTGTAACCAAACGCGGCTCTGACAGCCGTCAATCAGGTTCTGTTCGGTTTTATATTTCGGGTCAAGCGGCTGCTGGTCATTGCCTAAATCAATCAGCAGCTGATATTTGTCCATCCAATCGTCGAAGTCGCTGAATTCTTCGATTACCTCGTCCTGGAGTTCATTGATAGTTTTCATTGCGGTAGTGTTTAATTATTTTTCGTTATAAATTACTCCCATCACCGTTTGCCCTACGGCTTGAAGAGTGGATTTGTCAATATTCTCTAAGCTGTCGTCCAGTGTGTGCCAGGTCGGGTTAAAGCCAGTGTTGCTTTGCGTATCGTAGTGAATAATATCTACGCACGGAATCTGGCGGTACTGGTTGACATACACATGGTCGTCGGTAACCTGCCCTCCGTCTTCCTTGATGAAGTAATTGCTGTAACCCAGATGGTCGGCCATTTTCCAGATTTTTTTCATGGCATTGTTCGCCGTCTGCTTGGAGAACGCTTCGTAGTAGAATGTGGCATTCTTTCCGCCTACCATATCAAGCAAGATACCAAACCGAGCCTTGTAATCAGGTACGTGAGGAATGCGGCCCCAGTACTGCGAGCCCAGACACCAGGTATCTGGTTTATAAGTACCTTCGTAGAAATCCGGTGTGCCGTAATCTTCTGAATCGAAGAATATCAAGTCGATGCCGACTTGTGGTGCCTGCTGTTGAATCTGACGGGCAATTTCGAGCAATACACCTACACCACTGGCCCCATCGTTGGCTCCATCTATCGGTTTCTGGTGATTAGATTTTTCATCTTGGTCAGCGTATGGACGGCTATCCCAATGCGCACACAGCATTACTCGCTTTTTGTTTTCCGGCTGGTAAGCCCCGATGATGTTACGCGATTTCAGGATGGTACCATTGTAGGCCACCAAATCCGCATGCTGGTTGTACACCTTCGCACCGAATTTCTCCAGTTGTGCGGCCAGGTAATCGCCGCATCTCCGGTGAGCTTCCGTATTAGGAACACGAGGTCCGAATTGCACCTGTGCGGCAATGTAAGCGTATGCACTATCTGCATTGAATGCCGGTGCCTGCACTATAGCCGCTTCAGATTCTTCTATTTGCTGGCTGTTCTTCTGACTGTTTCCGCAAGAGATAAAAGCCCCTCCTGTCATTAAAGCAGTTACTGCCAGCAGATTCTTTATTGAAATCATAATTCACTTGTTTTGATTGTGGTGCAAAGGTAAACTTATTTTTGTACACGCCTTGCAACGGCAATCGGGTTTTAAACTTTATTTGTAGGAGCCATTCTCCTGTACTTGCTGCATGACACGCAAGAAGTTACCTCCCCAGATGCGCCAGATGTCTTCCTCGTTGTACCGTTCATGAAGTAACTGACGAGTCAGATTGATCATTTCCGAAGAATCGTTGCATCCGATAATACCTCCGTCACCGTCAAAGTCACTGCCGATTCCCACATGTTCGATACCCATCACGTTCACCATGTGATTCAGGTGTTCGATGGCATCCAAGATGTGAGCCGGACGCTCTTTACGGAGGAAGCCGCTATACAAGCATACCTGTACCACGCCTCCCTTGCGGGCTATGGCACGAAGCTGCTCATCGGTCAGGTTACGGGGATGGTCGCAGAGCGCACGGCTGGAAGAATGCGAACAAACCACCGGTTGGCTGCTGATGTCCAGTGTCTCGTAGAATGTCCGTTCCCCACTGTGCGACAAATCTACCATCATTCCCAGGCGGTTCATCTCCTGAATAACCTGCTCTCCAAACGGAGTAACTCCCAAGTTTTCTTCATTGTAGCGTGCAGAACCGCAGATGTCGTTGTTTCCATTGTGGCAGAGCGTCATATACACTACACCCCGTTTCCGGAAATGTGCTACTCGGCTTAAATCCTTTCCGATGGCATATCCGTTTTCAATGCCCAACATAATGGCCTTCTTTCCTTCCCGTTTCAGACGGTATAAGTCGTTGGGGGAATAAGCGATGTCCACAGCCGTACAGTTCATAGCTACCATCTCCTCAATCTCATTCAGCAGACGGTCTGCCTTGGCCGTTGCAGCTAGCAGTGCTTCATCCGTACGTTCCTTCTGTTCCAGGTACGCCACCATGATGGTCGCATCCTGCCGTCCCTCCGTCATTTTATGTAGGTCCACTTTAATCTTCGGGTCCCGTGCGTGGAAGCGGATATGCTGGTCGAAGAACATCGGAGTATCGCAGTGCGTGTCGAGAATCAACAGACGCTCATGCAGCTTCTTGGCCTTCTGGAATGAACCAGCTTCACGGATGAGCCATCCGAACAACGGCATCATACACTTGTCTTGATTCAGAATGAAACATTCCGGATGCCATTGCACCCCTATAATAGATTTGTACTCTGTGCTTTCAATCGCCTCTATTACTCCATCGGATGCCGTGGCCGATACACGGAAACCCGGAGCAGCATCTTTCACGGCCTGATGATGGAAAGAATTCACAGCTACCTCCTTGACGTTTAAGATACGAGCCAACAGACTGCCTTCTGCTAACTCTACCTTGTGTGATGGGAAACTCCGTTCCAAATCCTGGCTGTGTTTAATCGATGGGGTATCCTTCTGTGCATAGATGTCCTGATAGAGTGTGCCTCCCAATGCCGCATTGATGACCTGCATCCCTCGGCAGATACCTAACATCGGAATCTGTCGGTTGGCAGCCAGACGCGTCAGAAGCAGTTCCTGGCGGTCGCGGTACGGATTGATGCTGTGAAGTTCCCGGATAGGATCTTCGTGCAGGAATAACGGATTCAAGTCGCCTCCTCCGGTGAGCAACAGCCCGTCAAGCTGCTCAAGCGTATTAATCAGCAAGTTCGTATCCTCGTAGGGAGGAATGATCACCGGTACCCCTCCAGCCTGAATGATAGACTGATAATACCCTGGAGCCAATGTCAGATTACCGTCGCTGAAGTTCCCGGTAAGTCCGATAAGCGGTGCTTCCTTATGATTGGGGAAGCGGCTGTGAATGCCCTCGTCGAGGGCCTGCATATCGAAAGAAAAATTTGTTTTCATGTGTTCCTTCTTTATTTACCAAGTAAGGCAAATATAGAGAGAACTTGCGAATTATGTGCACAAGAAAAGAAGGAATAAAGTAAATAATTGACAATTGAGATAGAGTTCATAAAAAAAGAGAATACAATATCCTCTAAAAAGGAGCTCGTATTCCCCGTTCGTGTGTATAAGGTAACGTGTTATCAGTCGAAGTTCTGTATGGTCTCTTTGCGGATTTCCTTACCGTGCTGGCTGTACACAATCGTAAATAAAGTCTGGTTGTCAATCTTAGCTGCGTTTATGCAAGGCAGGCTAAGTTTTACACTTTCATAGGGTGAAAGCACTTTCACTTGTCCTTCTGCCAGTTTTACTCCATTGACCAGTACGGTCAGGTCTGTTTCTTCTGAGGTGGACAAACCGAAATTCTTCACTTCAGTTCCAATTGCTTGTCATACGCCATAGGATATGCCGCCGACAGGCATGCCGGATGATAATTAACGTAAGGCAGTCTGGCATATCCGTACAGCAAGTCTCCTTTTTTCGTCTTTCCGAGCAGTTTGGGAGCAAATTCATCTTTTCTGATGGTATTGTTTCTGCCATCGAATACGATAATCAGGTCCTTGCCCGAAGCGATACGTTTGACAGCCTTGCATCCCTTTCCGTAATTTACGTCTGAGGAGCTTCCGAATCTCAGCGATTTCATGTCGAAATCCTTGAAGTCAACCCCTTCCTCTGCTTTTACCAGCACCTTGATTTCCTTGGTCTGGGCGGTAATCGTATCCTCGTTAAGGACAGACAAACGCAATCCTTTATTCAGAGGGATGCATATATTCTTTGAACTGTGCCGGTCGTTGGGATGGTCTTCCCATTTGATGGTATCGATAACGGCAAAGTTGGCCTGAATGGGGCGTCCGTATTCATCCTGAAACACTTTCATGCGCTCATACTTAAACCAGTTTTCCTTGTAACCATCCTTGTGAGCGGCTATTCCCGGAGTGTAAGCTTCGCCTTCCTCCGTAATCCAGTGGATACCGTCGATGGAGCGCTGGTAGTAGGCAATTCTTCCCAGCCAGTCGTTGACGATAAGGTGATATTGCAAGCTGTCTTTCCAGATAACCGGATCTTCAAATTCCCCGTTCACGTCCGGATACACACTTCTGTTACTGACCTGTTGATAGGGAGAGATACCGTTTTCACTGATCCACACACCTCCTCCGCGGCATACCATCAGATAAGAACCGTCACTTCTTCTGGCAAAGGTCAGGTTAGACAGCCCCTCAATGATTTTTCTGTTTCTCTTGTCGAAGGTGAAATGACTGTACGTCCACGGCCCATTCAGGCTGTCTGCAATGTAATATCCGTCGATTACGTACACCACGGGGCGTCCGTCTTTTAGTATAAATGCTTCCGGATTATGTCCTTTTCCCAATCGTGTCACAGATAGTATAAGGCCCGTTTAAATGCTCACTTGTCGTATGGAATACGGTCGATTTGGGCCATGTCATGTGGCCCTTGGGCGAGTTTTCCGGCCATCCGCAGACAAAGAGATGGTATTTATTGTCCTTGCCTTTAAGAATGTTTCCTCCCCAAAAAGAAAGTTCCGGATTTTCAATTCCGTTGTCAACGTATCGGAGACGTACCGAGTCGGTTCCCCACACATTTTCGCCGGACTTCCCGTCGGGCATAGGCAGAAACCGGTCTTTAAACCGCCCTCCATCAATAAGGTGCTTCCATTCGGCGGGCAATGTACGTTCTGTGATTTGAGCGTTTACACCCAGGCTGAGCAATAAGGTTAAAAAGCAGAATATATTTTTCATGGTAGGTATTATGTATAATTCTTTACAAAAGTAGGTATATCTCCTTGCACGATTGTAGCATATAATACGTACTTCGTAGGATTTTATCGACAAATTGACGTTGGGAGGATTTTTCCTCCTCCGGCTCTATAGCATTAATTAGCATCCTAAATAGATATTTATTCAAATTATTTTCTCATATTTGTTTAAAATCTAATGATATGGAACTGATTCGAACCCTTTCTCAGATGGTCAACTGCCTGCGTTCGCGCGGTATACGACGGAAAGTGGCGGTGGTCTGCCCGAACGATCCGCACACGGAATATGTCATTATCCGTAGCTTGAGAGAGGAGATTGCTGAATATCTGCTGGTCACAGATTCTGCTCACTTGAAAGAAGCGCTCGACTTGCGGGCGGCTTCTCCCGACTTTGTACGCATTTACGAAGCTGGGACACCGGATGAAGCGGCTGCGCTGGCTGTGCAACTGGTACGCACGGGCGAGGCGGAAGTCCTGATGAAGGGACTTATCAATACCGACAACCTGCTGCGTGCGGTCCTGAAAAAAGGAGAGGGACTGTTGCCCGAAGGAGGGGTGCTGAGTCATGTGGCCGTGGCGCAGGTACCTTTGTATCATAAACTGCTGTTTTTCTCGGATGCGGCAGTAATTCCTCGTCCTACTTTGGAACAATACCGTTCAATGATCGCCAACGACCTGGCTTTGTGTCGTACGTTGGGATGCGAAGAACCTCGGGTGGCACTGATACACTGCACGGAGAAAATCAACGAGAAATTTCCCCATACTCTGAGCTACGTGGAACTGAAAAAAGAAGCGCAGGAAGGCCGTTTCGGAAAAGTTTTTATCGACGGGCCGATGGATGCCAAGACCGCCTGCGACAAACACAGCGGGGAGATAAAAGGACTTTCCTCGCCAGTGGTAGGCAATGCAGATATTCTGATTTTCCCTAATATAGAATCGGGCAATACGTTTTACAAAACCCTGTCTCTGTTTGGCGATGCGAATATGGCAGGTATGCTGACGGGTACCATCGCACCGGTAGTAGTGCCTTCGCGGAGTGACTCCGGAAACTCCAAATACTACAGTCTGGTACTGGCATGTCTGGCAGGGACACGAAAAGAATAAAACTAGACCTTATGAAGATACTTGTCATCAACCCGGGCTCCACTTCTACGAAGCTGGCAGTCTACGAGAATGAGAATCCTATCTGGCGTGAAAGCATTGCGCATCCTTCCAAGGAGTTGGCCGGCTTTCACCATATTAATGAACAATATGAGTACCGTCGCAAGTGTGTGCATGATACGCTGGAAAAGGCTGGCATTCCGCTTGTCTTTGATGCCGTGATTGCCCGTGGAGGCTTGTTGAAACCTACTCCTGGTGGAGTGTATCAGATTAACGAACGAATCAAGCATGACCTGTGGCATGCCGATATGGAGCACGCATCGAACCTGGCCGCATGGATTGCCGACGAGATTGCGCTTTGTGCCGGCTGCCCTTCTTATCTGGCCGATCCGGTAGTGACCGATGAGTTGCGCGATTTGGCCCGTATCTCCGGCATTCCGGAACTGCCGCGCATCTCCATTTTTCATGCACTGAACAGTCGGGCTGTTTCCCGTAGTTATGCAGCCCGTATCGGACGAAAGTATGAAGAACTAAATCTGATTGTAGCCCATTTGGGAGGAGGCATCTCGGTCAGTGCCCATCATTATGGAAAGGTAGTCGATGTCAATAATGCTTTGAATGGAGAGGGGCCTTTCAGTCCGGAGCGGGCAGGAACGTTGCCGGCCCGGCAGTTGGTAGATATGTGTTTCAGCGGGAAATATACCTATGCCGAAATCCGTAAGATGATAAACGGTCGGGGAGGTCTGGTGGCTCATTTGGGTACTACTGATGTGCAGAGTATTATCCGTTGGGCACATGCTGGAGCCGAAAAAGCACAAGCTAGTGCTGGATGCCATGCTTTATACGGTAGCCAAGCAGGTCGGTGCCATGCACATCGCACTTCACGGACAGACTGATGCCGTGATTCTGACTGGAGGTATCGCTTTCAATGACTATTGCACCCAGGGGTTGCGTGAATGGCTGGAAGGACTGGCTCCGATTGTGGTAATTCCCGGTGAGGATGAAATGGGAGCATTGGCCATGAATGCCTTGGGAGTGCTGCGAGGAGAATTGACTTTGCAGGAGTATGCGCCGGAAACTTCATCTGATTGATTTGTCGGCAGAGTTAATTGAAGTTCTGGCAAGTATTTTTTGAAATCCCTTTGCATATTCTCTGTTCCACAGTGCGGGATTTGTATTTCACAGTGTGAAATATGTATCCCACACTGTGGTTTTTGTATCCCACAGTGTGAAACAGAGAATTCTTTCCTGCGTTTCGAAGAAAAGACGCTGAGAAAGAGTGATTTATGTGGATAGTATGGATTCTTGTTTGAAAAATGGGTATGGAGTGGGATATAGAGACTTTCCGGAAGTCTGCGGTAATGGCACAAAAAAACGGCTTTAAAGGGTATTTATAACTCCTTTAAAGCCGTATATAATGTGGTACCTTTTCTACTTAATTACTGTTCATATTCCTTCTTCCGCTTCGGATTCATAGGGAACCAGCCTTTCAGCACGCGTTCGCGCTGTTCGAAGACCTCCTTGATGGTCCAGAAAGAAGAGAATGAGAAAACTCCCAACAGGGTCGACAGCAGAATCTGACTTACCAGCACGGAACCGATAAGGCCGGCGATGCCCAATAGTAGAAAAATCCACCAGCAGCGCGTTCCCCAATAATATTCCGCTTTGACTACAACCGGATGAAACAGGCCGATAATCAGGAATGTGCAGATTCCGATAAGGATTCCTTCCCAATGAAGGCTGTCAATCCATTCCATTATTCGTCAGCGTCTTTACGGATGGGAATTTCTTTCTTGATGCTCTGTTCCAGTGAAATCAAGGTTTCCGTAGCGGTTACACCCGGAATTTCCTGAATCTTGGAGTTCAGCAAATCCATCAGATGCTCGTTATCGGTAGAATACAGTTTGGTCAGCATGGTGTACGGACCAGTGGTGAAATGACATTCCACGATTTCCGGAATCTTCTTCAGTTCTGCCACTACGCTCTTGTACATAGAGCCTTTTTCCAGCTTGATTCCTACGTATGTGCAAGTGCTATATCCCAGGCTCTTGGGATTTACATGGTAGCCTGAACCGATAATTACGCCAAGGTCAATCAGGCGCTGAACGCGTTGGTGAATGGCAGCACGTGACACGCCACATTCTGCTGCAACGTCTTTGAACGGGATTCTGGCATTCTGTGAAATGATTTCCAGAATCTGTTTGTCAAGTTTATCAATTTTCTCCATACTACTAAATGTTCTTGTTTTTATCATATTGTAAGCAAATGTAGAAAAACTTTTTTATCTATATGCTATTTTGCCGAAAAAAACGTGATTATTTTTGGTGAAAGAATAAATTGTGGGTAAATTGTGTAAGTCGTTCGGCCCTATTTGACTATCTTTGATTCCTTGAAGATAGGATGCAGTTGGAAGGTAGAATCGAAAAACATGTTTTTCGTTCGTACTTCTCTCACCTTTCACTATCTTTGTAAGACTTATTATTTATTAAACTCAAGAACTATGCATCCATTGGAATTGTTTAAGTTTTGTCCCGTATGTGGTTCTCCTCATTTTGAAATACATAATGAGAAGTCCAAGAAATGTGCGGACTGCGGGTTTGTGTATTATTTTAACTCAAGTGCGGCTACAGTGGCTTTTATCCTGAACGGGAAAGGAGAACTGCTGGTTTGCCGGCGGGGAAAGGAACCTGCCAAGGGCACGCTGGATTTGTCGGGCGGATTTATCGATATGTTCGAGACTGGCGAAGAAGGGGTGGCACGCGAGGTAAAAGAGGAAACGGGTCTGGTGGTGACGGAAGCGAAATATCTGTTTTCCTTGCCCAACACGTATCTGTACTCCGGTTTCCTGGTACATACACTCGACCAGTTCTTCTTGTGTCAGGTGGAAGATGACCATCTGATAAAAGCCATGGACGATGTGGCCGATGCATGGTGGATGCCGCTGGACAAAGTGAATCCGGATGATTTCGGGCTGGACTCTGTACGTAAGGGAGTCGCACGCTTTTTGGAAACCTGTCGGAACAAAAAATAAAAGGGATTATGGGTAAATATAAGAAATATATATGGATGGCGGGGCTGTATTGTGCCTTGCCGTTGACGGTTTCCGGGCAGCAGGTGGATCCGCTGACCGGGGCAGACCGTTTGTTTAACGAGGGGCGGGAGCTGTTCTTGCGTCAGGATTATGCGGCAGCCCGACAGACCTTGGTGCGCTATACCTGTCAGGCGGGGGAAAAGGCCTGGGCCGATGAAGTGGACTATATGCTGGCTTGCACGGCCTATGAATTGAAAATGCCGGATTGCCGGGAAGTACTGTCGGATTACCTGGAAGCACATCCGGAGTCGCGTTACCGCAATCGGGTGCAGGCACTGATAGGGGCCAGCTATTTTTCGGAAGAGAAATATATGGAAACCATTGCTACGCTGAAGGGCTGTGACATTTCTCTTTTGTCCGATGAAGAACGTGATGCCAGTGCCCTGCGTATGGGTACGTCGTACCTGAAAGTCGGTAAATTGCAGGATGCGGCTTTCTGGTTCGCTGTGTTGAAAGAGACGAGTAAGGACTTCCATAACGATGCGGTGTACAATTTGGCCTATATTGATTACGTACAGCAGAAATATGATACAGCCTTGCAGGGATTCCGTGAGGTGCAGGATGACCGGAAGTTCCAGAAACTGGCACCTTATTATATTGCCGACATTTACCTGATTCAGGGAAATTATGCACAGGCCCGAAAGGTGGCAGATGCTTATCTGGCTTTGTATCCGGAAGAGAAGTATGCCGCTCAGATGAACCGTATCTCCGGTGAGGCGGCTTACGGACAGAAAGACTATGCGGCTGCCATCCAGTCGCTGGAACGCTACCACGAAGCGGAGGAGGTGCCCGCTCGTTTGGCCATGTATAAGTTGGGTATGAGTTATTTTAATACGGGAGTCTATTCCAAGGCGTTGTCGCGTTTGGGTGAGGCAACCGGTGCGCAGGATGCGCTGGCTCAGAATGCTTACCTGCACATGGGATTGGCCGGACTACAGTTGAAGGAGCGCAACCAGGCACGTATGGCGTTCGAGCAGGCTTCGCGTATGGACTTCGACCGTAGCATTCAGGAACAGGCTTTGTTCAATTATGCACTTTGTATTCATGAAACGTCTTATTCTCCTTTTGCCGAGTCGGTAACGGTGTTCGAACGCTTCCTGAACGAATATCCGTCGTCGGTATATGCTGAAAAGGTGAACGATTACCTGGTAGAGGTGTATATGAACACCGCAGCTATGAAGTGGCGTTGCGTTCTATCGAGAAAATCACGCATCCGAGTGCCCGCATTCTGGAAGCGAAACAGAAACTGCTTTTCCGTATGGGAACACAGCTGTTTGCACAGGCCGACTATCGGAATGCCATTGATTATTTTACCCGTTCTTTGCAGTTGGGTCAGTATAATCAGAAAACCAAGGCCGATGCCTATTATTGGCGCGGAGAATCGAAATATCGTCTGGAACGTTATCCGGAGGCGGCCAATGACATACGGCTGTATCTGGAGTTTGCTACCGACAAGAATTCACAGGAATACGGACTGGCTCTTTACTGTTTGGGATACAGTCTGTTCAAGCAGAAACAATATAATTCCGCACGCGACTGGTTTGTCCGCTGTGTGCAGAACGGACGTACACAGGAGGCTTCTGTAGCAGGCGATGCGTACAACCGTATCGGTGACTGCTATTTTTATGAGCGCCGTTTTGAAGAAGCCCGCCAGCAATACGCGCAGGCTGTCATCACTTCTCCTTCGCTGGGAGATTATTCGTTGTTCCAGGAGGGTATTGTGAAAGGACTGCAGCGTGATTATGCTGGAAAGATTCAGGTGCTTAACAAATTGATTACGGATTATCCGTCGTCGGCTTATCTGGACGATGCTTTGTATGAGCAGGGACGTGCCTTTGTGCAGATGGAGGATAGTGAGAATGCTATCAAGCGCTATTCGTTGCTGGTCCAGCGTTATCCGGAAAGCGAACTTTCACGTAAGGCGGCCAATGAAATAGGTCTGCTTTATTATCAGAACGACCGCTACGAGGAAGCCATTGCAGCTTACAAGCAGGTCATTACGAAGTATCCGGGTAGTGCGGAGGCGCGCTTGGCACAGCGTGACTTGAAGTCCATCTATGTGGATTTGAATAAAGTGGATGACTATATGGCGTTTGCTTCTACGGTACCTGGCGGTGCGACTTTCAACGTGAGCGAGCGCGACTCTTTGACGTATACGGCAGCCGAACGTGCTTACATGCGTGGAGATATTGCCGGAGCGAAGACCAGTCTGACCCGCTATCTTCAGTCGTTCCCGCAGGGAGCTTTCAGTGTGGATGCGTCTTATTATTTAGGTTTGATTGATTATAACCAGAAGGATTATGCGGCGGCAGCAGCCCGTCTGGAAGAAGTGTTGCGTTTTTCCGGAAGCAAGTACGAAGGAAAGGCTTTGGCACTTTGTGCCGATATGGCTTACAACCAGAAGGAATATGCCAAGGCGTTGAACCTTTACAAGCGTTTGGCCGACCGCTCGGCTGTTCAGGAAGAGCGTCTGCAGGCTGAAGTGGGTGCTCTGCGAAGTGCTTGTGCGTTGGGCGACCGGGCTGAAACCGTGACGACTGCTTCGGTGCTGCTCAAGCAGAGCAAGCTGACGCCGGAGGTACGTAGCGAGGCGTTGTATTTCCGTGCCAAGGCGTTGTTGGCGGAAGGGCAGAAGAAGGCTGCACTGGCCGACTTGACCGAACTTGCCAAGGATACGCGTAATGTGTACGGAGCAGAAGCCAAATACCTGGTGGCACAGACCTACTTTGATGAGGGAGAAACTGCCAAGGCAGAGAAGGAAGTGCTGGAATACATCGAAGTCAGTACACCGCATGCATACTGGCTGGCAAGAAGCTTCGTCCTGCTGTCGGATGTGTACGTGAAGCTGGATCGCAAGATGGAGGCTAAGCAGTATTTGTTGTCTTTGCAGCAGAATTATCAGGCCGATGATGACATCGCCGGAATGATTGAAAGTCGCCTGGAAAAACTTAAAAGTGTAAAGTAAGATGAAATACATAAGTACGATATTGGTTTGCGCCGGTCTGTGGCCCGCAGCTACGGTATGTGCGCAGAATGGAGGGGAGAAAGATTCTACACTGAACCGGACGGTGGTAGTGGAAAATCAGTACAACCCCGAGGTGATGGATGCCTTTAAGGTGAATGTCATGCCCGAGGTGGAGGAGCCGGCGGCTCCGAAGCAGGCCATTAATTATGCGACGGATTTGCGTCCGTTGGGAGCCTGGAAAGCCACTCCTATGGAGGCGATGTCCAGAGAACTGGCTCAGAAGGGAGCTGACAGGGGCTATGTCCGTGCGGCTTACGGTACGCTGAATAATGTGGATCTGAGAGGAAGTTATCTATGGAATATTTCTTCGAAAGACCGTCTGGGAATCATGGCTTCTTTGTACGGGCTGAACGGGGATATTCCGCATTTCATGGAAGGAGAGGAGTGGAAATCGCGTTTTTACCGTACGGATGTGTCACTGGATTACCGGCATGATTTCCGGAAAGTGGCGCTGAAACTGGGAGGAGCCTTTGCTTCTCAGGTCTTTAATTATATGCCGTCTATGAATGAAGGGGTGGAGAACTGGCCCACCACACAGCGTTATACATTGGGTGAAGGGTATGTAGGAGTGGTGTCCCGCGACAAGGACTTGCCTATACAGTTTGCTTTCCAGACCGGCTTGCGTAGCTTCAGCTTGCGTTATGATAATTATTACATGGAGTATGGTTCTGAAAATATTTTCCATACCGAAGGTTTCATGGCTGGTAATATCAATGAGGAACAGCAGGTGGGCGTCGGTCTGGAGATGGACAACCTGATTCACGATGTGTCGCAGCAGGATTATACGCTGTTGCAGCCTGAATCCGTACTACACCTATCAGGGTGAATCCGTGAAGTTGCGGGTGGGTGCCCATGTGGATTTGCAGACGGCTTATGGCAGCGGACTGAAAGCTGCACCGGATGTCAAACTGGAATATACGTTTGCCGATACGTATGTGGCTTACCTCAATGTATTGGGCGGAACACGCCTGAATGATTTCCGCCGGTTGAATGACTTCTCACCTTACTGGACGATTGCACAGCAGATGCGTACGTCCTATACACCGCTGGATGCGAAAATCGGTTTGAAGGCTTCTCCGGTTATCGGATTAGGTTTTGAAGTCTACGGAGGTTACCGTATTACCAAGAATGAACTGTTTGCCGTACCGGGAGGATTCTATACGGATGAGCAGAATGTGTTCTATACAGGTATCCTGCAGGATAAGGGAAAAGTCGGTTATGGAGGCGTTTCTGTGAGCTATGCCTACCGTGACTGGGTAGACTTTTCTGTAAACGGTACGTATTATAGCTGGAATGTGACGGAAGGAAACGAAGGCTTGTTACAGTTGAAGCCCGAATTGAAGGCCGATTTCAGTGTGCGTGCCAAGGTAATCAAGAATTGCCATGCCCTTTTGAACTACAACTACGAACGTCGTCAGAAGATGGGTGATTTTGGGCGTGCGGATGCCATCAATAACCTGTCTGTAGGAGCAGAGTATGAGTTGCTGAACCGCATCAACGTGTTTGGCCGCCTGAATAACCTGCTCAATAAGGTATACGCTACTGAAGCAGGTTATCCGGTGGAAGATTTGCATTTTATGGCAGGCATCAGCTGCCGTTTCTAAATTTATTCTGCGTGGCGGCAGTGCTGAATCAGTGCGCCGTCACGGAAAAAGAAACGGCTTTCTTGTCCGTGCGGAAGGAGGGGAGCAGGAATACCGTCGTGCAAGGTCACGCGGGCATGTTCTATGAATGCTTCGTCCCATAGTCCTTGTTCCAGAAAAGTCTGGAGCGTCTGGCTTCCGCCTTCTACCAGTAATGTTTGTATTTTTTGCTCATAAAGCACCTGCATGATTTGCGGGAGAATATTCTGGCCGAAATCCAGTGTCACGTAAGTGAGGTTCTGGGTAGCGGCCTTTTCTTTTTCCGTAAAGACGAGGGTAGGAGTGCTGCCGTCGAACAGGTGCAGATGAGGCGGCAAAGTCAGCTGCCGATCGATGACCAGCCGGAGCGGGTTCTGTCCGTACCATTCGCGTACCGTGAGCGACGGGTTGTCGAGCAGGGCCGTGCGTCGTCCTACGAGAATCGCTTTCTGTTCGGCCCGCATCTTGTGAACCGCCAAGGTGGAGAGAGGAGTGGAAAGGCGTACCGCGTTTCCGTCTTCACGCCGGATATCCAGAAAACCGTCGGCCGACTGTGCCCATTTCAGGGTGATGTAAGGACGTTTCTTCAGGTTGAATGTCACGAAAGCACGAATCAGTTCCCGGCATTCTTTTTCCAATACACCGACTGTCACTTTAATGCCGGCATCCCGCAATTTCTGGATTCCTCTTCCGGCTACCAAAGAAAATGGGTCCACACAGCCTACTACGACTCTCGGAATCCCTTTCCGTATGATTAAGTCGGCACAGGGAGGAGTTTTCCCATAGTGAGAACAGGGTTCTAAGCTCACATAAATGGTAGCATCTTTCAGCAGGCTTTCATCTTTGACCGAGGCGATGGCATTCACTTCGGCATGGCCTTCTCCGCAGCGCACGTGATAACCTTCACCGATGATTTTTCCGTCGCGTACAATGACGGCCCCCACCATGGGGTTGGGAGCTGCATGGCAGATACCGTTTCGGGCCAGTTGTATGCAGCGCCGCATATATTTTTCGTCTATCGTCATATTCTTCGTTTTTTATCGTTACTTTTGCAACTATGCATCCGGTTTATGTACATATCAAAAAAGAGCTGAGTCCTTTTTATGCAGAAGAAGAGGCTTCAGCCATGGCAAAATGGATATCTTCGGATATTCTGCATCTCTCTACTCTTGAACTTTATACAGGCAAAGATATGAATTTTTCCACGAAAGAGTGGGCGGAACTGGAGGATATTCTTCGGCGCTTGAAGCAGCGGGAACCCCTTCAGTATATTTTGCAGGAAGCCTCTTTTTGTGGAAGGTCTTTTCATGTGGAACAAGGGGTACTGATTCCTCGTCCGGAAACGGAAGAGCCTGGTGGAATGGATTGTCTCCGATTTTCGGGAGGCTGGTCAGGTGCGTATTCTGGATATTGGCACCGGAAGCGGCTGCATTCCCGTATCGCTGGCGCAGCTGTTGCCGGAAGCGCAGGTTTCTTCGTGCGATGTGTCGACTGAGGCTTTGCGCATTGCAGCTATGAATGTAAAGCGTTATGGAGACAAGGTGACTTTGTTCTGTGCCGATATTCTGAAAGATGAACTTCCTGAATGTCAGGTGGACGTGTTGGTGAGCAACCCTCCTTACATTACGGAAAGCGAGCGGACGGATATGGAGGCGAATGTACTCGACTGGGAACCTGAACTGGCATTGTTTGTGCCCGATTCGGACCCGTTGCGGTTTTACCGGAGGATAGCCCGGAAAGGACTTGACTGGCTTTCGGAAGAAGGAGCATTGTATTTTGAAATCAACCGTGCTTACGGGGCTGAGACTGTGCGGATGCTGGAGGAGCTTGGATACCGCCAGATTGAATTACGGAAAGACTTGTCGGGAAACGACCGGATGATAAAAGCAATCAGACCATGAAAGAATATAGTGAAGCAGAGATAAAGAGTAAGGCCGAAGTGTATTGCTCGTCGGTGGAGCGTTGCCCGTCGGACGTGGAGGAGAAAATTCGCAAGTGGGGGGCTTCGGAAGAAGTGGCGGAACGGATTATGACCCATTTGCAGAAAGAACGCTACTTGGATGCAGCTCGTTTCTGCCGGTTTTATGTGCGCGACAAGTACCGTTTCAATCAGTGGGGGCGGATGAAGATTGCACAGATGCTCCGTATGAAACGCCTGTCGGATGAAGATATCCGTGCCGGACTGGAGGAAATTGATACCGAAGAATACGACGGAATCCTGAAGAAGATGCTGAAGCAGAAAATGAAAGGAATAAAAGCTGCCAATGATTATGAACGGAGCATGAAGCTGATTCGTTTTGCCGTAGGTCGGGGCTTTACACTGGAAGAGGTACGTCGTTTTGTCAATCAGGTAGAGCCGGATGAATATTTTGACTGACATCCGGGATTTTCTGTTTCCCCGTCTCTGCATGGGTTGCGGACGGAAGTTGCAGGTTTCTGAACAGGCACTTTGTTGTGATTGTCTGTCACAGCTTCCTCATACGCACTTAGGAAATACACCGGGCAATGAAATGGAAAAGATTTTTTGGGGTCGTTTCCCGATACAGCGGGCATCGGCTTTGTTTTATTATGCCCGTGGAGGGAAAGTAGCCCATATATTGGCCGGCATGAAATATCATGGTCGTCGGCAGGTTTGCCGGCAGATGGGAGAGATGCTGGCGCATGAACTGCTCCCGACGGGCTTCTTTGAGGGAGTAGATTATTTGTTGCCGGTTCCCTTACACCCTGATCGTCTGCGTACCAGGGGATATAACCAGAGTCGTCTGCTGGCAGAGGGCATTTCTGGGCGGACGGGTATTCCAGTATGCGACGGGTTGCTTTGTCGGGTTCGTAACAACCAGACCCAGACCCATAAATCCGTGTTGGAGCGGCAGGAAAACACGATTCATCTTTTTCATCTGGCTGGCGATACCCGTATGCTGCAAGGCAAACATGTGATGCTGGTGGATGATGTGCTGACCACAGGGGCTACGTTAGGTGCTTGTGCAGATGTATTGGCTGATATTGAGGGAATAAGTATCAGCATTGTTACACTGGCGTGGACGAAATAAAACAATCTGACGGGTTTTAGTAAAATTAATGCTCTTAAATTTTCTATTCCCGATGTATTTCTATAATTTTGCAAAAACATTTATCAGAGAATTAAAAAGTTATGAAAGCTTTGGAAAGATTATTTGCAGAAAAGTTGCTGAAGGTGAAGGCTGTGAAGATTCAGCCGGCTAACCCGTTTACTTGGGCATCAGGTTGGAAATCGCCGATTTATTGTGACAATCGTAAGACGTTGTCATATCCTGCACTTCGTAACTTCGTAAAGTTAGAAATTTGTCGTGTTATTCTTGAAAAATTCGGTGAAGTAGACGCCATCGCAGGTGTAGCTACAGGTGCGATTGCACAGGGTGCGCTGGTGGCAGAAGAGTTGAACTTGCCGTTCGTATATGTTCGTTCAAGTCCGAAAGACCATGGCTTGGAAAATTTGATTGAAGGTGAATTGCGTCCGGGTATGAAAGTGGTTGTTGTAGAAGACCTGATTTCAACCGGTGGAAGCAGTTTGAAAGCGGTAGAAGCTATCCGTCGCGACGGTTGTGAAGTAATTGGAATGATTGCTTCTTTCACTTACGGTTTCGATGTATCAGTAGAAGCCTTCAAGAAAGCAAAAGTAGAACTGGTTACACTGACCAACTACAATGCGGTGCTGGAAGTAGCTTTGAAGACCGATTATATCAATGAAGAGGATATCCCTGTGCTGCAGGCATGGAGAGAGGATCCTTCTCACTGGACTGGAAAATAATAGATTCTGTAACTGGGAAAGCAGTCTCGGATTGTAAATAGGAGATGTCATCCTGAGCGAGTCCACTCTGCTCAAGATGACATTTTTTTATGCGATGACGGGAGAATTTTCCTGAAGATTGAAAAAATATGGCTGTACAATTTGAAAGCAATGTGAAGCATGTTCCTTATAGTCAGGAACGAGTATATAACAAACTGTCCGACCTGAATAACCTGGAAGGAGTTCGGGAACGTCTGGACATGGTGAAGGACAAGCTGGACGGGAAACTGGAAGATATGTCGTTCGACCGTGATTCCATTACCTTGAAAGTACAGGGCATCAGTCTTACATTGCGCATCATTGAGCGTGAACCTTTGAAGTGCATCAAGTTTGAAGGTGACAAATCGCCCATACCTTTGAATCTGTGGATTCAGATTCTGCCTGTAACACAGGAAGAGGCTAAAATGAAAGTGACTATCCGTGCGGAAGTGAACATGTTCATGAAAGCCATGGTGTCAAAGCCCCTGCAGGAGGGAGTAGAGAAACTGGCTGACATGCTGGCCATGCTTCCTTATTAATTGAAATGACCGGCAGATGCCGGAGATAAAAACTGAAATTATGGCTCAAAAACTTTGGGAAAAAAATGTACAGGTAAATGCGGAAATTGACCGCTTTACCGTGGGACGTGACCGCGAAATGGACATGTATCTGGCAAAGTACGACGTGTTGGGTTCGATGGCGCATATTACTATGTTGGAAAGTATCGGCCTGCTGACCTCGGACGAACTGAAGATTTTGCTGGAAGAACTGAAAAATATATACGCTTCCGTAGAACGCGGGGAGTTTATGATTGAAGACGGAATAGAGGATGTACATTCACAGGTGGAACTGATGCTGACACGCCGCCTGGGGGATGTGGGAAAGAAAATCCACAGTGGACGTTCGCGCAATGACCAGGTGCTGGTCGACTTGAAGCTGTTTATCCGTGCTCAGTTGAAATCGGTGGCAGAAGCTTCGTAGAACGTTTGTTCCATGTACTTATTTCTCAGAGCAACCGTTACAAGGATGTGCTTATGCCGGGATATACCCACCTGCAGATTGCCATGCCTTCCTCTTTCGGTCTGTGGTTTGGAGCTTATGCAGAAAGCTTGGTGGACGATATGATGTTCCTTCAGGCTGCATATAAGACCTGTAACCGTAATCCATTGGGCTCGGCAGCAGGTTATGGTTCTTCTTTCCCGTTGGACCGTGAGATGACCACTCGTCTGTTGGGATTCGATTCAATGAATTACAATGTGGTGTATGCTCAGATGGGCCGTGGCAAGGTGGAACGCAACGTATCGTTTGCGCTGGCTTCCATTGCCGGTACACTGTCGAAGATGGCGTTTGATGCCTGCATGTTCAGTTGTCAGAACTTCGGCTTCGTGAAGTTGCCCGATGAATGTACCACCGGTTCCAGCATCATGCCGCACAAGAAGAATCCAGACGTATTTGAGCTGACCCGTGCCAAATGCAACAAGATTCAGGCCCTTCCGCAGCAGATTATGATGATTATGAACAACCTTCCTTCAGGTTATTTCCGTGACCTTCAGATTATCAAGGAAGTGTTCCTTCCTGCCTTTGAGGAGCTGGAAGACTGCTTGCAGATGGCTACTTACATCATGGAGAAAATCAAAATCAACGAACATATTCTGGATGATGACAAATACCTGTATATGTTCAGTGTGGAAGAGGTGAACCGCCTGGCTTCAGAAGGAATGCCGTTCCGTGATGCATATAAGAAAGTAGGGTTGGACATTGAGGCTGGAAACTTCTCACACGATAAGACCGTACATCACACGCATGCCGGAAGTATCGGTAACTTGTGCAATGACAAGATTGAAGAGCCTGATGCAGCAAGTGGTGAGTGGCTTCAACTTCGAGAAAGTGATTCAAGCTGAAAACTCACTTTTAGGAAGATAATTGCATAAAATTAAAAAGAAAACGGGTGAAAAGTTTGGAGTATATCGCAAAACTCCCTACATTTGCACCCGTAAACGCGGAAATAGCTCAGTTGGTAGAGCATAACCTTGCCAAGGTTAGGGTCGCGAGTTCGAGTCTCGTTTTCCGCTCTTTCTGTGAAAGGATGCTCGAATGGTGGAATCGGTAGACACGAGGGACTTAAAATCCCTTGGCCATTGCGGCTGTGCGGGTTCAAGTCCCGCTTCGAGTACGAAATTAAGCTCTGTGAATCAATGATTTACGGAGCTTTTTTCTTTATGTACACGACACTGTACTTTTATATTAATTATATTCAGTTTGTGTTTCTGAGGCTCTAAGTTAAACCGAAAGTTAAACCAGTATTTGACTTTTCTTTTAGTTTACGTTATAACTGATATTGAATTGAAACTAAGATTTCTGGGTCAGCGGATTTCCCCGGTTGGCAAGCTTTCTTTTAAGCGTATAGCCTAGCCAGTCTGAACATGAAGAATTTCAGATCAGCCACCCCTCTTAACTGGCTTCGAAAAGCTTTGATTTTAGCATTGAACGACTCCGCTGAAGCATTTGTCAATCGTTCTTCAAAATAATTTATGATGGTCGTACTATGGTTTGAAAACGTATCAAGTACCTTGTTGAACTCCATATAGTCAAACTTTTCCACTTCATTGTACCATCTTGCGAGATTTAGCCTTGCTTCATCGAGACCTGACTTCTTGTTGAAGATGTCTGTCAGTTTCATGCTAAGGCTGTATCCTTCCAGAAAGCTTGGGGAATTTATCAAAGAGAATGGCAGCCCTGGTCTTTTGCTGTTCATTCCATTTGCTCCAGTGTTTCAGTATAATGTGCTTGCTTCTGCTTACTATCTGTGGCAGGGTTTCTCCGTTCTTTCAGGTTCCCATTTCCCTATTCTTTCCCTTTCCGCCTTACTCTTTGTTTCTTTCTTCTTTTGGCGATGCTCCCTGATAGCCTGATTTTCCGCATCAAGTACTTTCCACCGATAGCGTATTCTTAACTGGTCAACGCCTTCAGACATGAGCCTGCTGTACATGAAAACGGTCATTGATCAGCTTTGCGGCAGGAAACACCTTTCTGACTGTCAGCATCATGGCTGAAGATAAATCTGTAGTGACAGTCTTGACAGACAGCCGTTTCCGGTGCGGAAGCCTGCGCAAGATTCCGCTTACCGCATCTGTGGCCACTCCACGAACTATTGCAACTAAAGCACCCTTACGACCTTTAGCTGCTTTATTGGTCAGAATCGTATAAACATCTCCATTGCTCAGGCAAGTTTCATCCAAAGAAAGGTTTTCTCCAATATTTTCAGGATAAAGGAGGTAGTCATGCGCATGTTCGAGCTGATCCCAGTTCCGGTAATCACTGATTTTCTCCTTGTATTGTTTACGAAGAGTCTGCCCTTTTACGCCATAACGTTCCGCAAGCACACTGATGCTCACAGGAGTAGATTCAATCTCCTTCTTTTAAAAAAAGAGACGAACTCAGAATTGAGCCGTGTACCGTCAAATTCGGATAAATCCCAGTCATAACTGAAGATTTCATTGGAAGATTTGTCAAGCCATTTACGTTTACGAACATGGAGATAAGTGGCGCGACCACGAATAGGATAGTCTTGGATTGTACGATACTCACCAAAACCATAGGATATGATATCCGGATTGATCTTATCTTCTTTTAGTTGAACTTTTTTTTCATCAAGATAAATATCAAAACGGTCAGCACTCTTGTCGAAATTGACAATATCAAAGTTGTCTATAAGCACATCCGGAAGGATGGCACGAAGGAGTTGTGCGGGTTTCATAAAACAAAGGTAAGCAAAGATAGCTAATTTTAAAACTTACCAACCAGATATTTCCGCTGAGCCAGATTTCTCTTGGTCGCATTTTAATCCATGAAGTATATTGTTGGATAGCCGAATAAGTCGTATGTCGATATTCTTTTTGGTTGAACAAGTTGCACAAACTCATGGAAAACCGCCATTTATCCTTGATGTACGAAGCTTCGGCATCGGCAAGCCATACATGCTGATGATGGTATTCGTCGAGCCTGGTTATAATAATGTTCGCCAGTAAGACGGATTTGATAGGTGGAGTTCCCTATTTCCAAGTAGATTCGCTGACGGATGTTCCATAAGGCCGGTAAATTATTGCTTTCTCCGATGAGAGAACGATTGCAGGTAAGAGATGCCAAATACGTGGTGTTGAACCAGGAAAGAGGTGTCCAGTTGATTTTAGGGGTTAGCATGAGTTGGGTGTAGCGGTAGTTTTGGATGGAGCCTTGCCCTGCCTGTTTCCCTTCGCTATGGATGAGTTGGGTTTCCAGTGAAGTTTTCAGATTCCAGTCATAGAAGCCTTTTGAGAGCAGGCTGGTGAGGCTATAGCTGCGATTATGATTAGGTACTTCCCAAGTTGTAAGAGAAAAGATACTATCTCGATATTCTGAATGAGTCAGTTGTTGGTTTTTCCGGCTCCAGTAGCTTCCTGAAAGTGACCAGAAAAATTCGTGGACAGTTCGTTTGTAGGTCAAGTAAAAGGAGTAGAGTTGATCCTGCAATTCTGGAACATGGGATGAAAAGGAAACTACGGTCCGATAGTTCTGCCAGTAGGAATATGGGTAGTAAGCGGTAGCTTCTTCGTTTTTCTGCTGGAGTTGGGCACAGGTGATTAACTCCCAACGTGGGCTGAATTGCCAGTATAGTGAGACTGTCGGACTGATTCGTAAATCTGTATATTGAGGATTGTTTTTTTTTAGATAAGCCGCATCAGCAGATACAGTCAAGCGCAAAGTGTTTCGTTCCCACATCCACATCGGAGTGACGTAGATCTTAAACTGGGGACTGGAGAAATTGGTTGTCTGATGCAATAACAACCATTCTCCTTGGACACCTTCGGTAATTCAAAAGTCATTTCGTTCTTTTTCCATTGGTGATATGCTTGGTTGTCCATATAGACTTGCTGGAGTCCGAACGACTGATTGACTTGCGCAAATTGAAGTGTGGTGGGTTGGTGGGCATAGCGGAAGAAAGAGCGAAAGCCAGAGGTCGTGTGCTCGCGAGTGGTTAAGAGATTCAATTGGTTGGTTAGCTGAAGACTGTTCGTTTGCAGGCTCTGTGTCAGTTCTCGATTACCGTACAGGCTTTCTTGGCTGTGACTCCAGGTTCCGTGGGCTTCCAGTAGATTACGGAAGAAAGATCGTGTGCCGTTCCGCTCATAGTTGTAGGTGGCTTGTGCCTGATGCGTATACAGACTATAATCTTGTGCTTGTGCGATATGGATTGTATCAGAAGGATAGTAGTAAATCTCTTGAGTGCCTTGGTTACGGTGTTGTTCATCGTACAGATAGTGGAAGGTGAAACGGGACTGTTGTTTCTCACTTTTTCGGTAAAGACGGTTTACAGATGCCAGATGGGTGGTGTTGGCCATCAATCGTTGTTTTTCCAAGGGGAAGGAAAAGGTGGGCTGGTCGATAAAGGTCGGAACATCGGTCGGCGTGAGAAAGTTTTGGTTGTCGGAAATCAGCTGTTGCAGTTCGGTGGAAAGATCTTTTCCGGTCTGGTCTGTCTTATATAAATAGATGCCTTGCCGTTCATGAGCCAGTTGTAAGGCATTGAGCTTTCCGTTATATAATATTGGGTCGCCATATCCACCGGCTGCCTGTAAGGTGAGTAGCCAGCGGGAACGGACCTCCGGTTTTAGTGTAAGGTTCAAAGCCACTTTGTCGCTTGGCATCTTGTTACGTAAGGAACGGATGGGCTGGAAGTGCTCAATCACTTCGGCATCTTTCACCGCATCTACTTTGAGATTCTCTGTGATTTGGTTATAGCGGCCTCCCGACACATCCATTCCTTCCACGGTAAACTGACTGATAGCTTTTCCGTTGTACCGGATTTCCCCACTTTGCTCGTTTATGTCAATTCCCGGTAGTTTTTTCAGTGCTTCCTTGATGCTCTGCTCTTTCCCGGAGGTGAAACGAGATAAGTTGTATTTCACGGTATCTTGCCGTCCGTAGATACGCCCTCCCTTGATTTCCACTTCTTTCAAGGAAATGGCTTCCGGTTTCAATTGGAATATCATTTCTTTTCCCTTCTGGACTGGCAGGCTTTCTTTCTGGTATCCCAAATAAGTGACATGCACCGTCCATGAGATATTTTCAGAGACGGAAAACGAGAAACATCCTTTCGGGTCGGTCAAGGCATACTTGTAGACGGTACTGCTTGAGTCGCGAGTAAGGGTGACCGTAGCCAGTTCCAGCGGTTGGTGCGTTTCGTTGTCGATGACTTTCCCTTTTATGAGGAACTGTGCTTGCATCCGACAGGTGAAAAGCAGGAAGAAGACAAAAATCAGGGATTTCATACGGCAGAGGATTATTCAGACAGTTCAATAGGGTTATAAGGTATGGAGAATGATTTCATCGGGCTCCCGTGTTCATCGGTCACACTGACTTTTACATTGGGTGCAGTCGAGGCGATGAAACTCATCGGATCTTTGGCCATCCGTTCATACATCTTGTTCAAGTTGGAGCGGGAAACTTTTTCCCTTCCTTTGAGATTGATCAGGATGGGTTTCGGGGTTTTGCATTGCTCTATCCCAGTACAACGGAATGTATAGTGCTTTTTGTCATCCTCCACCTTGATAATCAATCCCGGCAATCCGAACAGTTTCCATGGGCCTTCCGAGACCGGAATCTCTAAGGTGTACCAAGCAATATAGTTTCTGCCTTTAAAGCGGCAGGTAGCCTTCTGGCAGGAATAAGAAAGAAGGGTGGCTGTATCGGGGAGAAGCGTCCATTCCGGCATTTCCTCTTTCTCCTCACACAAGAAATTGGTGGTTGCCAAGCGGTCGAGTGTGGTGACTTTTCCCTGCGGGGTAATGTTTGAATATCTGGTAAGAAATCCGGGGATTTCCAATTGCAGTGGCGTGTTGTAGCATGGTTTCCTTGGATGCACCTGCTTTGGCGTCGGCAATTAATAACGAGTCACGTACGTAAAAGTTATAGCTGTAGCATTTGCTATACTGTTTGCCGATTTCCAGCATTAAGGTTTCTTGACTGGGCTTGGCATTTTCCGAAACCGTATCTTGCAGATAAGTCATCTCATATTGTACCTTGATGCGTTGGGTATCAATGGAGTCTTGATTAAAGATGGAACCTGTATCCACGATAAATACTTGTGCCTGTGAAGAGAACCCAGTGTACAGACAGCCTAACAGACTGAGTGTAAGAAATAAAGTTTTTTTCATTTTCCTGTAATTTAAAGTTTTCTGATGCAACAAAGGTAAACGGGGGGCACGGCGAATTTCAGAGAAAAGTTATTACTGAAATATTATCCTTCTCAAATTGAGAGAAGGGATGTACCTTATAAATCGTATAAGGTTTTTATTTTTGTAGAAAAGAATTTGAAAGATGGGAAAACAAATCAAACTGGTGTGGATATTGACAATCGTAACTGCTTTGCTGGTAATTGGCGGGCAAGTGTATTGGCTGCACCATCAATACACCTATACAGCGTTGGCCTATATGGCCCGGTTGAATGATACCTTGCTGGTGCTTCAGGATAAGAATTTTATGTCGACATTAGATGCTAACCATACCATCAAAATGATGGATACGAATCGGACAAAGAAAGATTCTGATTTGGTCAAGTCTGGGGTATTCTTTGAAAATGAATTTTGAGGAAGGGAAAGCTGAATCGTATGTCAGGTTTTCTAAATTATATGATGCGGATTCGTTGGGTAATTTGCATCTGGTAGACTCATTTAATGTCACCGGTCTGTCTCTCGACCAGGTTGTGAATGCAAGTTTGCATTACACTAAGTATGCAGACCGGCCATTTGATTTGCATGCATTAGATTCACTCTTCACCAGCCACCATATTCATGCGATGGATTTGCAGCAGGTCAAACTTGATTCTTTTCTTTGGCTGGGGACGTATGTGGTTGAGAAATCATGCATGAGGTATCGCATGAAATTTATCTACCCTTACAATCCTTTTGTACGCGATGCAGTGACAGGATATATTGACCTTCCGACAAATCCATTGTTGAAAGAGATGGGATGGCAGGCTGGTTGGTTCACTTATACTGATTCTGTTGTTGATTTTCTGTTTGATTTATCAAGTACGTACCATCTTGAAACAGTACAAACTGGATGAATTGAGGAAAGGTTTTGTCAATACGATGATTCATGAGTTGAAACGTCCGGTGCAGACCTTGAAGATGTGTGTGGCGTTTTTGAACAACAAGCGGATGCGGAAAGATGAGCAGATGATGGATGAAGTGGTGAAAGACTCTATGTTCGAACTTGATAATCTTTCAGCCTATTTGGTGAAGGTGCGCGAGATGACGGGCGGATGATGAGCAGACACCGCTTTCTGTACGCTTGTTTAATTTGAGTGAGACTTTGGAGAAATTGTTGAGGCTGACTGTGATTCCGGTTGATAAACATGTACGTTTTGAAACTCAGCTCACTCCTGATCCGTTGTGGGTAGCTGCCGATTCCGTACATCTCACGAATAGCATCAGTAACTTGGTAGAGAATGCCATAAAGTATTCGGGTAATGAGGTCTGCATTCGTATCAGTGCCTCGCTGACAGAAGGTAGGCTGGTGATACAGGTGGCCGACAATGGCTTCGGTATATCTCTCCAAGACCAGTTGCACATTTTCGACAAGTTCTACCGTTCGGAGCAGGTCATTGACCGTAGCTTGCCGGGAATTGGGTTGGGATTGAGTTATGTAAAACTGATGGTGGAAGCTCATGGAGGGGCTGTGAGTGTAGAAAGTATATTGGGTAAAGGTTCAGTCTTTACTCTTGAGATTCCTCAATCAAAATGACACTGTATGAAACACTTGAAGATTCTTTTTGCGGATGACGATTTGAAATATGCCATGATCCTGAAGCGCTTTCTGGAAGCTGAGGGGTATGAAGTGTTCTATGCCGGTAATGGACGGATTGCCTTGGAACAGTATCCTGAGGTAAAGCCGGATTTGGTGTTGCTGGATATCAATATGCCCGAGGTGAATGGGTATGAGGTGGCCCGGCAGATTCGGGAGCATGACCGGCATGTGTTGATTTTCTTTCTCACAGACCGTTCCGACAAGACGGATCGTCTGGAAGGCTTTAAGGTGCGGGCCAATGATTATCTGGCCAAACCTTTCTACCCGGAGGAACTGATTGCCCGGATTCAGGAGCGTTTCGGGGATGTGGAAGATACGGTGGACAAAGAAGTATATCCGTTGGGTCATACCACTTTTGATTATACGAACAATGAATTGCGTACCCAAGCCAATAAGGTGATGATTACTTCCCGTCAGGCAGAAATCCTTCGTATGCTGGTAAAGAACAAGAATTCTGTGGTGAACAGGGAGCAGTTGCTGGAGCAGGTATGGGGAGGCGCTTCGTATGCTAACTCCTTGGCCTTGAACGTACAGATTACGTACTTGCGCAAAGCTCTGAAAGGAGACTCATCGGTTAAAATCGAATCGGTGATGAAAAAGGGCTATGTGCTGCGGGAATAGGCTAGGAATATGGACATAAAAACCCCGTGTGAGGTTTCCGCAAATGTAGAAACCCTCACACGGGGTTGCTTATATCTTATCAGCTGGCAGCACGCAGCTGGTTGAACAAGTCCTTCTGTTTTTCGGTCAGGGAGGTCGGGATATTGATGTGGTACGATACAATCATATCGCCAAACTGGCCGGTCTGTTTGTATACAGGGAATCCTTTTCCTCTCAAACGGACCTTCGTGTCGTTCTGTGTACCCGGTTTTACTTTCAGTTTGACCATTCCGTCCATGGTTTTCACCTGTACTTCTCCACCCAGCACGGCAGTGTACAAGTCGATATTGACGTGGGTATAGAGGTCATCTCCCTTCCGTTCGAAGGTATCATCCTTATCGATGACAAAGGTGATGTACAAGTCTCCGTTTTCTCCTCCGTTCATGGCTTTCTGGCCGTAGCCTTTCAGACGGATGGTCTGTCCGTCGGCCACTCCTGCCGGCACAGTGATACGGATATTTTCACCGTTGATGCTGAAAGTCTGTTTGTGGGTGACGTAGGCTTCATTGAGCGACAAGTGCATCTGTGCTTCTATATCCTGTCCCCTCGACATGGTGTGGTATCCTCCTCGTCCACTTCTTCCGTGGCCGAAAAGCTGTTCGAAGAAGTCGGAGAAGCCGCTTGCTCCTGTTCCTCCAAATCCTTCCGTAAATTCACCGTCGTTCATGGAGTACCAGTAGCCGGAGCCACCGTGCTGTTGCTGTGCCCTGCTGTATGCCTCACGTTCCTGCTTAAACTCATCGGCATGTTTCCAGTGTTCGCCATATTCGTCGTATTTCTTACGCTTTTCCGGATCGCTCAATACTTCGTTGGCTTCATTCACTTGCTGGAACTTTCCTTCTGCCGACGGGTCATCCTTGTTCAGGTCAGGATGATATTTCTTGGCCAGCTTTCCGGTATGCCTGCTTGATTTCATCCTGAGTGGCATTACGGTCTACTCCCAAAATCTTATAGTAATCAATAAATGCCATATATCAATCGTTTTAAGTTAGTTCCAAAATAAAAACTCTCGCCCACAATGGATGCAGACGAGAGTTTTCCGTTATTTGTGATGATTAATGTATTTCAATCACACGATTAATTTTTGCTTTTTCTTCCTGAGAATACTTTGGCAACTCAATAGTCAATACACCATTTGCTACATTGGCAGTAATCTTTTCCTTATCGACATTGTTGGGCAAGTAAAGTGACTGCTGGAACTTGGTGTAAGAGAACTCACGTCGTAAATATTTTTTGTTTTCCTTGTCTTCGTTTTCAACTTTCTTTTCCATGGAGATGACCAGTTCGTTTTCATCACCCAAGTGGATATTGAAATCCTCTTTAGTCATTCCCGGAACGGCTACTTCTACTTTGTAATCCTTGTCGCTTTCCACCACATTGATTGCAGGTGCGGTAGCGTTTGCTTTTTCCATCCAGTTGTTATCGAAGAAGTCATTAAAGATACTTGGTAACCAGTTCTGATTGTAATATTTTCTAGTCGGCATCATAGTTGTAATCTCCTATTTTTAGTTGTTAATCAATTTTGTTTCTGAACCCGAACCCTTTTGAAATTCAAGTTCACTTACTCTTTTTGCAAACAGTGTACCACAAATCTTGAATGGAGGTTGTTGTAACTTCCATTTTTAATGTAATACCTTTATTTTAAACCTTCTATGCCGATTTTTAAACCTTTGCAAACTATATTAGCTGTCTGATGGAATAGATTGTAACAAATTGTCACTTTGAGTTTGAATTGTAAAGACAAAAAGTCTTATTCTGTGACATATTGTCATTTATTCGCTCTTTGAATGCCGTAATCTGATGGAATGTGAAGACAAACGCTTTTCCAGCATCGGTGCGGGAATGATGGATTTAAGAGTATCTATGACCGCATTGACCATTCTTTCGCGGATAAAGTCTTCTTTGATAAGAATGGATACATGGCGTTGTGCCGGAGGATTTGCCTGGAGAGGCAGGACATGGGCTTTCTGTTTCTCGGTTAGCGACGCAATATGAAGCTCGGGGATGATGGTATATCCACCGTTCCGGTCCACGATTTTTATGAGGGTCTCGATGCTTCCGGCCTCATAGATGTGATTGCCGATGTCCTTGTTTTTGCAGAAATTCATTCCGCCGTTGGGCACACAATGACCTTCTTTCAGTATCCACATTTGTTCGGGAGGGAGGGTGCCGTTGGCGATGCAGCTTTTGGCCTGGTCGCATGCTTCAGAAAAGTAGGCCACGAACTTCTCGGTATAGACCGGAATCTCTAACAGGCCGTTCAAGTCCTCCGGCGGGGTGGTCAGGATAATGTCCAGATTGCCATAGTGCAGGCTCCTGGAGCAATGACTTGTTTTCTTTCTCATCAATGAACAGGCTTACGTGCGGGTAGGTTTTCCGGAAATGATGGATAAAGTCGGGCACGAGGTAGGGAGCAATGGTGGGCAGAATACCGATACGCAGGTTACCGTTCATGCTGTCCGTTTCGTCGGCTACTACTTCCTTTATACACTGGGTTTCATTCAGCACAATCTGTGCCTGACGGATGATTTTTTCGCCGATGCGGGTAGGGGTGATATTCTTCCGGTCGCGGTTGAAAATCTTGACATCCAGTTCTTCTTCCAGCTTTTGAATCATCGCGCTGAGGGTAGGCTGTGTCACGCCGCATGCCTCGGCTGCAAGCACAAAGTGGCGGTACTTGTCCAGTGCCACGATATATTCCATCTGTTGTAATGTCATGGTTCAATAGATTTTATCAATACAAAGATAAATAAAATCTGTTGTGTCCCTGCGCATTTCCATCTACATTTGCATCAGAAACAAACAAAAAAGGTGTTGACAATGAAAAGGTTATTTCGTAATTGGGATGTTCTCCGGGTGATACGCCTCCTTTCGGGAGCAGTGTTTGCCGCTTATGGCATCTATGCCTCAGACTCCCTGATGATAGTATTGGGCGGGTTGTTGATGCTGATGGCTATGGTGAACTGGTCCTGCTGTGCGGCAGGAGGATGTGGCACCTCGTCCGGGAACAAAGCGTTGTATAAGGATTTTGTGAAACCTTATCAGGCAACAAAGGAAAGTAAGTAAACATTTAAAAACAGAAGAATATGAGTGCAGTACATTTAACCAAAGCAGATTTTTTGACAAGAGTAGCAAACTATGAAGCAAATCCGAACGAATGGAAATTTCTGGGTGAGCGTCCGGCCTTGATTGATTTTTATGCCACCTGGTGTGGTCCGTGCAAGATGCTGGCTCCGGTATTGGATGAGTTGGCCGATGAATATGCCGGACAGGTAGACATCTATAAGGTGAATGTAGACGAAGAGGAAGAACTGGCAGCCTTGTTTGGTATCCGCAGCGTGCCTTCCCTGCTGTTTGTGCCGATGAACGGTACTCCGCAGATGGCACAGGGAGCTTTGCCTAAGAAAAACCTGAAGGAGGCTATTCAGAATGTATTGTTGAAAAACGATTGAGGTGTGATATATATTCAGACAGCTATAAAAAGGAGAGCCTTACAGCTCTCCTTTTTTTATGGCTTCCATGATGTTGGCCGGAGCACGTTCGGCCAGCAATTCTTTTTTCATATAATCCATGTAAGGGGCTACGTGCTGGAAGAACTGATGGTAGCCTTTGCATAAATAGTTCAGTCCAGGTTCACCATCGGCTGTCGGGAGAATCGGTTTTTCGGGCATTCACCGTTGCAGGCAAAGAGGAACTCACATTCCTTGCACTGGCGCGGGAGGGAGTCTTGTTTCATTTGCCCGAACTTCATCTGGCGTTCGCTGTACATCATTTCTACCAGTGTCTTTTCATGAATGTTGCCCAGCTTGTATTCCGGAAATACAAAGTGGTCACAGGAATATACGTCGCCGTTGAATTCCATGACGCCGGCATGTCCGCAAGTCTTGGCCATGGTGCAGACACCCGGCTGTGCACCTACCCAGTTGGCCAGGGTGGAGTCGAACAACTGGATGAAGAAATTACCTACATCCTGGCGTACCCATTCGTCAAACAAGATGCAGAGGAAGTTGCCCCATTGTTCCGGTGATACGGAGAAGTCGGCTAATCTTTCGTCTTCCTGTAGCGGACTGGCCAGATGACGGCCGTCGGCATGGGGGCTAATACGCTCTACAATCGGGGTAAACTGGATGTAGTGGCAGTCAATTTCCTTGAAGAAATGATAGAAGTCCAGCGGATAGTCTGCGTTGAAGTCATTCACTACGGCCAGGGCGTTCCATTCTACTCCGTGTTTCTTCAGCAAGTGAATGCCTTGCATTACCTTGGTGAATGACGGACGTCCCTGACGGTTCTTGCGGTATTCATCATGGAACTCCTGTGGCCCGTCGATGGACACGCCTACCAGCCAGTTGTTCTTTTTGAAGAATTCGCACCACTCATCCGTCAGCAAGGTACCGTTAGTCTGGATACAGTTGTCGATGCTACGTCCTCCGGCATATTTCTGTTGCAGTTCCATCACTCGCTTGTAGAAGCTGAGCGGACGCATCAGAGTCTCTCCGCCGTGCCAGGTAAAGAGCACCTGCGGCATGGTCTGTGAGCCGATGTATTCGCGGATAAATTTCTCTAACAGCTCGTCGCTCATCACATGCTTGGAGATGTCTTTATATAAGTTGGCCTTTTCCAGGTAGTAACAATAGTCGCAAGCTAAGTTGCAGACTGCCCCTACGGGTTTTGTCATCACATATAGCGAACGGGCAAAAGGCGCAATGGTTTGATTCATGGTATCGTGGTTTAAGTAAATATTCAAGTTATTTTTCGTTTTCTTCGGAAAGATGTGCTAATAGTCCTTCGCAGGCATCTTCCAGGATGTCGAGCACATTCTCGAAGCCTTGAGCTCCTCCATAATAGGGATCAGGCACATAGTCGATTACCTTGGTACGGCAGAAATCGGTCATGCGGTGAATCTTCTGTTCACTTTCCACGTCGGGCGCTTTGTCGCGCAGGGCATCGATGTTGCGGTCGTCCATACCTAAAATCCAGTCGAAGTGATAGAAATCTTCCGTGCGTACCGGACGCGAGCGGTGGGTCAGCTGGTAACCTCTGCGGCTGGCGTGAGCCCGCATACGTTCATCGGGCAGTTCTCCTTCGTGGAAACCGCTGATGCCTGCGGAATCAATTTCAAACTCTTTTTCTCTTCCTGCCCGGCGCACCAGCGTACGCATGATTTCTTCGGCAGAAGAGGAACGGCAGATGTTGCCGAGACAGACGAATAATATTCTTTGTTTCATCATTTATCAAGGTGTAAATACTGTTTAAAACGTGCTACATCCGTATTCAGGATGAGGCTTTCGGGAAACTCGGTTTCCTTGACCAGCTCCAGGGCATGGTCGTAAGTCGCAATGTCGAATGAGATGTGTGCATCACTTCCCAGGATGACAGGCACCTCATATTGTTTGCAGAGACGGAGTATCTCTAAGTTGTTGGGCCGTGCTTCCACTTTGTTGCGGCAAGGCTTCAAGGAACTATTGTTGATTTCCAGCAAGGTGTGATGGGCTTTGGCGGCCTGCACAATCGGTTCAAAAAGCAACTTGGCCGTACCATCCCCCGGATGGCTGATGATGTGGGTGTAAGGATTTTCGATGGCTTTAATCATTCCTTGCGTATTTTCTTCGGGAGTTCCCGGCGTGTAGCACAAGGAATGAATACCTGCGATTCGCAAATCCAGCAAGTTCATGTGGAATTCATCCAGGTCGAGTGTGCCTTGCGTGTCAAGGATATTGATTTCTGCCCCAAGCAGGAGTTCGATGCCGTACATCTGCCGCGGTACCACGTGCAGATTGCGGAAATAAATCAAGTGACAGCTTCCAGGAATTCCCGGTGTATGTTCCGTGATGCCGAGCAACTTCAGGCCTTTGTCGGCTGCTGCCCGTACCATTTCCTGCAGACTGCTGAAAGCGTGTCCGCTGGCAATGGTGTGCGTATGTACATCTAATTCTATCTTCATGTGTATAGGGTTTAGGTAGGGTCTACATCATAATATACCATCAGTGAGCGGAAGTGCTCATCCTCTATGAGGGTGCGTTGTACCTGCGTCAGGTAGCGGCGTACCTTGCTCATGGAAGCTTCTTGCTCTATCTTGATGACAATCTTCCGGATGAAAAGCGATTGTATTCGTGCTACGGGTGGTTTGTCCGGACCTAATATCCGTTCGCCCATGCCTTGTCGCAGGTGAGCAGCCATCAGGTCGGCTGCCTGATTCAGGATGTCTTCCTTGCGGTGCTTCAAATATACATAAATCAGCCGGTAGAAGGGAGGGTATTTGAACAGGCTGCGTTCTTCCATCTGTTCTTGATATAAACGGGCATAATCGTTGGTCATAATCTGATGAATAAGCGGATTCTCCGGCGACTTCGTCTGAAGTATCACCAGTCCCTGCTTGTTCTTTCGTCCGGCTCTTCCGGCCACCTGTGCCATAAGCTGGAACGCCCGTTCGTACGAGCGGAAATCGGGATAGTTCATCATCGAATTGGCGTTCAGAATACCGACCACACTGACACGGTCGAAATCCAGTCCTTTGGAAATCATCTGCGTGCCAATCAGAATATCCGTTTTCCCTTCTTCAAAGTCGTTGATGATGCGCTCGTAGGCCGTGCGGTGCGGGTGGTATCCAAATCCATTCGGGCTACCTTGGCCTCCGGAAAAATCTGCTTGATGTCATCCTCAATTTTTTCCGTGCCGAATCCGCGGTTCATAAGTTCCACTCCTCCACAAGCCGGACAGGCTGTAGGCACGGCGTAGGTATAGCCGCGCAATAATGACACGTCAGCTGGTGAAGTCCCTTGTGATAGGTCAGACTTACGTCGCAGTTTTTGCAACGTGGTACCCATCCACACGTGCGGCATTCAATCATCGGGGCAAACCCCCGTCGGTTCTGGAACAAGATGACTTGTTCTTTCTGCTCCAAAGCTTCCCGTATTTTCTGTAACAAAAGCGGAGAGAACTGTGCCGTCATCCGTTTCTTACGGGCCAGTTCCTTGATGTCCACTAACTCAATGTGTGGCAACTGAATCTGCTGATGGCGTTCGGTCAGTTCTACCAGACCGTATTTCCCATTTCGGGCATGGTAATAACTCTCCAGGCTGGGCGTGGCCGTACCTAACAGGGTTTTGGCACCGTACATGGAAGCCAGCATGATGGCTGCATTCCGTGCATGATAGCGTGGGGCAGGGTCCTGCTGCTTGTAGCTCGTTTCATGTTCCTCGTCCACGATGACTAGTCCCAGTCGCCGGAACGGAAGGAATACCGAGGAACGGACTCCCAATATCACGTCGTAACCTTGTTCGGTCAGTTGCTTTTGCCAGATTTCCACCCGTTCCGCATCCGGAAACTTGGAGTGATATACTCCTAAGCGTTTGCCGAATACCCGTCGTAACCGTTCGGTAATCTGGGTCGTCAAGGCAATTTCCGGAAGAAGGTAAAGTACCTGCTTTCCGGCTTTCAGCACTTCTTCTATCAGGTGGATATAGATTTCCGTCTTTCCGCTGGCCGTCACGCCGTGGAGCAGGCATACGTTCTTGGTCTGGAAGGAAGTCAGGATTTCATAAAACGCCCGTTGCTGTGCGGAGTCTCAGGGTGTGTAGTGGAACCGTTTCGGCGTGGTTTCCCGTAAGTCGGCCAATCTCATGCAAGTACGTCTCCAGTATTTGTTTGTCTACTAAGTTCTTGAAGACGGATTGCGTCTGTCCGGAGGCATCGAGCAACTCCTTCTTGCTGACTTCCCGGATATTTTTCCCTTCGGTGTTCCATCCCGACAATTCAAGGTATTTCATCAGGATGGCCTGTTGCTTGGGGGCTCGTGCTAGTAAATCAAACTGAATGTGCAGGTGATGTTCGTTCTGCAACACTTCTGTCAGTCGTACCCGTACTTCCGTACGCGGTTTATAGCTTCGTTTGATTTCTTCCTTGATGCAGATAGCCTCTTTCTCCAGCAGCGATTTGATGACCGGTAACAAATTCTTCATGCCGCTGGCCTTTTCTAGTTGCGTAACGCATTGCTCCGGGTCGGCACTGAGCAAGTCCAGAATACGCTGTTCCCGTGGAGGGAGTGGTTCCGAAGCCACAAAGTCCGGATTGTATTCCACCAGTGTTTCGCTTTCCAGTTTCATGCCCGAAGGAAGGGCTGCCTTGTACACGTCTCCCAACGTGCAGAGGTAATAGTCGGCCAGCCATTTCCAGAAAGAAAACTGTTGTCCTAACAAAACCGGGCGTGAGTCGAGCACTTCCGAGATGTCTTTGGTTTCATACGCCTCCGGAGCCGTTTCGTGTACCTTGGTAACAATGGCTGTATAAAACTTTTTAGGTCCGAAAGGTACGATGACCCGGCAGCCAGGCTGTATGCTCGCTTCCATACCTTCCGGAAGCGAATACGTGTACTGGCTGGCAATAGGCAGGGGTACTATGACATCCACGAATTTTTTCATATTGCAAAGTTACAAAAAGCCCCTCACATAGCTGGTTCCCTCCTGAAACTTTTATAGATTTGTACCTGCTGTTTTTAATCTTTAATTCAAAATGAAAATTTGCAATATTGGAATCATCGGATGTGGTAGCATTGCGGCAAAGATGGCGGCCACGCTTGGAGGAATGAAAGGAGTGAAACGCTATGCCGTGGCTTCGCGCACGGTAGAGAAGGCAAAGGCTTTTGCCGAGAAATGGCAGTTTGCGAAGGCTTACGGGAGTTATGAAGAACTGGCTTCCGATGCGGAAGTAGATTTGATTTATATTGCCACTCCTCATGCCATGCACTATGACAATGCCCGTTTGTGTATTGAGAAAGGAAAACCAGTGCTATGTGAGAAGGCTTTTACGGCCAACGCCCGTCAGGCAGCTGACCTGCTGAAACTGGCTGAAGAAAAGAAAGTATTCCTGGCCGAAGCCATCTGGACCCGTTACATGCCGCTTTCGTTGAAGATTCGTGAGCTATTAGAAGAAGGAGTGATTGGTACCCCTCATATCTTATCGGCCAATTTAGGGTATGTAATTGACCGGAAGGAACGTATTTTGCGTCCGGAACTGGCGGGCGGTGCCTTACTCGATTTGGGTGTGTACCTGCTCAACTTTGCTGCCATGTATTTCGGAAAGGAAGTAGCTTCCGTGCATTCCGTCTGCCAGAAAACGGATACGGGAGTGGATGCACAGGAAAATATTACGTTGCTGTATAAGGATGGCAAGATGGCTGCCTTGCAGGCAAGTATTCATGCCGCTACCGATCGCATGGGTATCATTTCGGGAGATAAAGGTCATTTGATAGTGGAAAACATCAACAATCCGCAGTCGGTCAAAGTACTGGATACGAATTATCAGACTGTAGCCGTGTATGATGCCCCGCAACAGATTACAGGCTATGAGTATCAGGTGTACGCTTCATTGGAAGCAATTGAAAAAGGCTGGCTGGAATCGCCTTACATGCCGCATGCCGAGACACTCCGCATCATGCAGCAGATGGATGCACTTCGCCGGGAATGGGGAGTAGTGTATCCTTGCGATAACGAATAAACGGTCTGTATGATAAAAAAGGAAACCTCCTTTCAAAGTGAATATTCTATATCACCTGAAAGGAGGTTTTTTATGGTTTTCTATGTGTTTTTAGAATAGATAAGCAACAGAAACTTGCCAAGTATTTTGTTTGAAACCGATAGTGGCCAAATCTTCTATGTCATCATCATGTATTTTTCCATTGTCTTTTAGAGCGAAGTTGTAGTTGGCACCTACCTGCAAATGGCCAAGGAGTTTCAAACCTGCACCGACATTGAAGCTAGTCGTATTTTTCTTGAATTCGCATACATTGTCGATAGAACTAAACCAGCGGTCACCTATATTGAATCCAAACTGAGGACCTACAGCTACGTATGCACCTACCAGGCTACTGAATCCGACAGTCCATCTCAGGTTGATAGGAATTTCAATGCTCTTCTTTGTAGAAGTTCCTTTTTCTGAGTCTACGCCGAACTGGTTGTATAATACAGAACCGTCAATACCTAATCCCAAAAGTGGCAATGTGAATTCTGCAGTCGGACCCACAAAGAATCCAGCTCTGTTGTCTTTACTAACTATATTCTCAGAAAGATGCAGTTTGGAAACGTTCAAACCTGCTTTTACTCCAAATTTTATTTGGGCTTGTGCCGGAATGGCAAGTGCCAGACAGGCAATTACCATCAGTGTAGATAATAACTTCTTCATATCTTGTTTCGTTTAGAGTTTCTGCAAAGGTAGATATTAATTGGAAATAAAAAAGAGGGTATTAGCAGAAAAGTGTAATTTATCTCGGAATATTTATTATTAGACAAAAAGACCTTTTAAGTTTTCTGTGTCAGAACTGTATGTTTTTCATGGCAGAGCCCTATGTTTCCCATAAGAAAAACATAGGGCTTCGCGGTGAGAAACGTAAAAGATAAGGATTTCTTTGTTGATTAATTCTTTGTCCTTATTATTGGAGAGAGTCTGTTTTTTTAATTCCCAAACCGTGAGGTATCTACTTCCTTCACTTCTTTTTTCTTGTAGCCACCAAAACGATAACTGAACGAAAGGGTAATGCTCTGTATGTAGCTTTTGGTATTCATGTCGAGATGTTGCGCGCCGTTCCGGACTTCTGTCTTGGGGTTCATCGTATTGAATAAATCACGTCCTTTCAGTTGAAGCATAGCTTTGTCCTTTGCAAAGGTATAGCGCAGGGCTGCATCTACGAAGACCACAGGTTGAATGTCGTAACTGCCTTGTATGGATTGGGTTTGTCCGAAAGCGGTAACCTCCATTTTCAGGTTGGGCTGACGGCAGAGCTGGAAGGTATGTGTCCAATGCCCTACACCGACCCATTGCTTCTGATTGAAAGGTGCATCGTAATATACACTGGCCTTGTCGTGTTTCAAGGTAGCCTGTAGGGTGAGACGGCTGTCCCACCAGCCTCCTGCCTTGAAAGGGAGAATAGCGGTGAAAGAAAGGTCCTGAGTGTAATCCCAGTTCTGCCAGTTGTAGATGGCTTTCAGACGGTTGGAATCCAGGTAGACAGTCTGCATGAAGTAGTCGGGTGTATAGCTGTAACTTGCCTGGAAGATGTATTTACTTTTCAGGATGTAAGTCAGATCGACGTTGTAATCGGTGTAGGGACGAAGGAATGGGTTGCCCAGACTTTCGTTGTAACCGTTCAGGCAGCTGGTGGCACCACTCAGTGTCCAGTAATCGGGATAGGTCTTGTCAGAACTGAAAGACAACTGGAGAATGTGCGAGGCAGACGGCATATAGTTCAACTGGAGAGTGGGGTAGACTGCCCATTTCCGGTAATCTTGCATCTGGTAATATTCCAGGGTGGCAGAGGCACTCAGGGTCCATTGGGAGTTGAACGGCTTGTCGAATCCAGCGTATGCGTTATAGGTGTATTCACGGATACGGCCGTGCAGGTCGTTACCTTGCATTTCCGGCAAATCATAGTTTTGGGTGTTCCGGTTGTTGACGTAGGTAAAAGAAGTTCCGTAGGTCAATGTCCAGTCTTGTGGCAGTGTGTGATGCTGGTCGGCATAGATTTTCCAGCGGTAAATGTGCTGGTCGGAACAGCTTATGAAGTGGGTTTCTACCTTTTCCGGACTTCGGTCGAAGAAGTTTTGCGTATCGGTCGAGGTAAAATACGTGTAGTCGGCTCCTGCCTGAAATCCGAATCCGGAGGTATAATACAATGCGGCATTGTGCATCTGATGGTGAGCCTGGGAATGATTGAATGATTCGGAAATATTCCCGTTGGAATGGCTGTCGCCGGTTTTGTCCGGACTGAACTGGGTGGTATAGGACAAGTTCAGCGAGTTGTCTTTATCAAATTTATACGTCCCTCCGGCGCGCAGGGTGTGCGTCAGGCTACGTCCTTCATTGTCCGTCACCTGATTCACATCATATACCTGCTCCTTTACCGTATGCTGGGCGATGAAATCAATGTAGCCACGAGTATAGTTGCTTTGAAGATTGTACATGAAATCAAGGTCAATTTTAGGAGAAGTATAGGCCAGTGTGACGCCTCCGTTGCCCCCGGCTTCCTTCTGTTGTTTATATTCACCATTGACTTCTCCTTGCAAGCCTCCTTCGCTGGGTTTATATCCTTTCAGTACGAGGTTGATAGCCGCACCGCGCACGTGGTATTGCGGAGGAGCGCTATACATCACTTCCGCTTTTTCCACACGCGAAGCCGGTATACCCTTTAAGAGAGTGACGAGTTGTTCGTAGGTCATGGACGAGGGACGTCCGTTCAGCAGCAGGCTGACTCCGCCTGCTCCGGCCAGTGTCAGTATATCGTTCTGTTCGATAACACCCGGAAGTTGTTTGAGGGCTTCGTACGCATTGGTGACCAGCCGCTGGGAGGTCAGCTGCGGCATGTCATAGGTCAGACGGCTGCCTTCCACGGTGACCAGCGGGCGTTCGCCTTGTACCACGACTTCCTGAAGGGCGTAGTCTTTCGGTTGCAACACAAACGTACCGGTATCTTTTCCGCTTCCCTCTTTTTCCAGGGTTTCATACAGTAGGTGCTGGAAGAGCAGGCGGTAGCGCGCCGGCTGGTGATTCAGCAGGAAAGTACCGTCAGCATTTGTAATGGTAGCTTCTACAAATATGGAATCGGGTGTTTGGATCACGACCGTGGCCCCGTCAATGGGCTGACGGGAAGGGTCGGTAACTTTGCCTGAGATGGTTTGTGCAGTGGCTGTTCCGAGCATCGTACAGAGCAGTAACAAGATGCTCACTAAAAAATACTTTTTCATATCGTTCGTGTCTTTATCTTTCATTATTGTTCATTCTTCTCTCACCTTTCATTATCTTTGACACTGCAAAACTAAAAAGCCCGTTTCGCTTTTTGGGTTAAGACAAGGTTAACGCTACGTTAACGTCTTTCGTTTACGTGAAGAATATACGCTTATGAAGATGAAACACATTCGCTGGATTGCGGTAGTGGGACTGATTGCGATTGTCGAACTACAGTATGTCTGGCTGGTCAACACTTACCAGCTGACCCGTGAGAACGTCATGCGGCAGAGCCATGAGCTTTTTAAAGATGCAGCACTTCAGGAGGCTTTTGATCGGATAAGTCTTTGGAAACAATTGTATGGAAAGAAGGATTCTACCTACACTTATCAATTTAAGTTTGAGGCGGATGTGGTGGACAGCGATACGGTGCAGATTGAGGAGACTCCGGAAACGCGTCAGTATATCGAATCGGCTGTGTTTATCGCCATACAGGAAGGGGTATCGAATACGTTCAAGATGGATGTGTCCTTGCATAATTTGGATTCTATTTATGCTCACATGCTGGATTCGGTTGGTATCTCGGCCAAGGTGTCGACTTGTATGACGGATTCGCTAGGTAATGTATTGCGGGCATCTTCTCCACAGGCAAAACTGGAAGGACAAAAATACTTGAGAACAAGGCTGGTGCCTATTAATAAGGCATATACTCGCTATCTGCAAGGGGTGATTCTGAATCCTTACTGGGTGATTTTCCAGCGTATGACTCTGTTGCTGATTGCCACGGTGCTGATTATGGTACTGGTCATTATCTGTATTGTGTATCAGATTCGTGTCATTATCCGGCAGGATAAGATAGCCAAGATGAGGGAGGACTTTTCGTATGCCATGATTCACGATATGAAGACTCCACTGAGTTCCATCCTGATGGGAACGGAGATTCTGGAAAGCGGACGTCTGGACGGACAGCCGGAAAAGAAGGAACGTTATTTTCGTATTGTGAAAGAGGAAGGAGAGCATCTGCTGGCGTTGACCAACAAGGTGCTGACGCTTTCCAAAGCTGGAGAATCATGCATTGAAGTTGCAGCAAGCGGATTGTTTGCTGCGGCCGATTTTGGAGGACTTGGCGGAGAAGTACAAGGCAAAAACTACCAAGCAGGTTGCGTTTGTATGGGACTTGCAGGAAGATGTGGTTTGGGCAGATGAGGAATTTCTGAAAGAAGCGCTCAGTAATTTGATAGACAATGCATTGAAATATTCGGGCGAAGCAGTGGAAATCACATTCCTTTCGGAACGGAAAGCGGATGGAACGGTCTGTGTAACGGTGGCCGATAATGGTTTCGGTATTCCGTTGAAAGACCAGCGGAAGATTTTTGAGAAATACGAACGGGCGGCAGCCAGTGAACGCAGTCGTTCCGGTGGAGCATCTGGTTTCGGACTGGGACTGAATTATGTGCTTCGGATTATGGAGGCGCACGGCGGACGGGTTACGTTGGAAAGCATGGAGGGGGAATACAGTCGGTTTACCTTGGCTTTTCCTCCGGAGAGTGCCCTGGAAAATAAAAAAGAGGAACAATGAAATGGAAGAGATAATCAAATTGTTGTTGGTGGAAGATGACGCGAATCTGTGTTATATTATTCAGGGTGGTCTGGAGGATATGATTGGAGGGTATCAGGTGCTGACGGCATCCAATGGCGAGGAAGGACTGGCCGTATGGAAGGCACAGCAGCCGGATGTCATCGTAGCCGACATTGAGATGCCGGTAATGGACGGATATGAGATGGTACGGCGTATCCGGGAACAGGATGAGTATGTGCCCATCTTGTTTACTTCCGGGCGTGTGTCACCGAAAGATGTAGTGAAAGGTTATGAACTGGGTGTGAATAACTATGTCAAAAAGCCATTTCTGGCCGAGGAATTGCATGCGCATATCACGGCATTACTGAAACTGACGCGAGGGGTATCGGCGCAGAAAGAAGTCCGGGAGGTACCCATCGGGAAACTGTTCTCGTTTGATACGGTGCGTGGCGTATGGAAGCAGAAAGGGGGAGAAGAACGGATGCTGACGGTGCGGGAAGCCGATTTGCTTCGTATGTTGTGTGAACACAAGGGACAGGTCGTGCGGCGGGAAGTCATCTTGTCGCGTCTATGGAATACGGAGGAAGATTATTTTGCTTCGCGCAGTTTGGATGTATTCGTGTCTCGCTTGCGCAAACTGTTAGCGGCCGATGATACGGTGGAACTGAAGACCGTGAAAGGAGTAGGTTTGATGTTGGAAGAAAAAGTATAATTTAAAATACAAAACGAATATGCAATATTTTAAAAGTGATTACATGGAAGGAGCGCATCCGCTGATTCTGGAGCGCTTGTGTCAGACGAATATGGAGAAAACTTCAGGCTATGGCACGGATGAGTATTGTGCATCGGCTCGCCGGAAAATTGCAGAAGCTTGCGGATGCCCGCAGGCAGAAGTACATTTTATGGTGGGAGGTACACAGACCAATTCCACGGTCATTACGGCCTTGCTTCGTCCGTATGAGGGAGTGATTGCAGCAGAAACGGGTCACATCAACCAGCATGAAGCTGGGGCGGTGGAAGCAGGAGGACATAAAGTGCTGGCTTTGCCTCACCATGAAGGAAAGTTGGATGCAGAAGAAGTAGACCGTTATGTGACGGCTTTCTACCAGGACCCGAGCTGGGATCACATGGTGGCTCCAGGAATGGTGTATATATCGCATCCTACAGAATACGGCACACTTTATACGCTGGATGAATTGAAGGCTTTGTCTGCCGTGTGCCGTAAGCATAAGATTCCGTTGTTCCTCGACGGGGCTCGTCTGGGTTACGGACTGGCGGCACGGGATACGGATGTGACTTTGAAAGATATCGCTTCTTTGTGTGATATTTTCTATATTGGCGGAACCAAGGTTGGAGCCTTGTTTGGCGAGGCAGTCGTAATTCCTCAGCCCGGACTGATTCGTCAGTTTGATACGATTATCAAGCAGCGGGGCGTGTTGTTGGCCAAGGGGCGTCTGTTAGGTTTGCAGTTTGATACCTTGTTTACGGATGGCTTGTACTTGAAAATTGCCCGTCACGCCATTGATATGGCTGACCGGATTGTGGAAGGACTGAAAGCAAACGGTTATACATTCTACATTCGTCCGCAGAGCAACCAGTTGTTTGTACAGCTTGAAAACAGCTTGTACGAGAAACTGGCACAGCGTATCGGCTTTGAGGTGTGGGAGAAACGGGCTGACGGTACGACAGTGGTACGTATCGCGACCAGTTGGGCTACACGTGAAGAAGATGTGGCTGAATTGCTGGAAGAGTTGAAAAACAAGTAATCTTAGGCAAAGATAAAAAGGAACAGCCTCGCAACATTTACGGAATTAAATGCCGTAAATGTTGCGAGGCTGTTTTTTATTTCTCGGTTTCTTCCTCTTTGAACCAGGAAGCATACATCAGATACCCGTTGGCAATCTTCTGATTCAGTTCCTTGCTCTGTGTAGGGTCAACTTTCTTGATAAACTTGGCGGGTACGCCGCCCCAAAGCGTATGTGGTTCAATGACGGTATTGGCAAGTACCAGTGCGCCGGCAGCTACGATGGCTCCTTCACCTACTACGGCATGGTCGAGCAGGGTAGACCCCATTCCAATCAGGGCATTGTCGTGCACACAAGCTCCGTGAAGTGTCACGTTGTGGCCGATGGATACGTCATTGCCTATTTCTACGGTTGATTTCTCATATAATGTATGAAGTACGGTACCGTCCTGAATGTTCACACGGTCGCCGATACGGATGGAGTTTACATCTCCCCGAAGTACTGCATTGAACCATACGCTGCAATCCTTTCCCATTACTACATCGCCGATGATGGTGGCATTGTCGGCTAGATAACAATTTTCACCGATTTGAGGAGTAAACCCTCTTACTGATTTGATAAGTGCCATAGGTAAATCATTTTTAAGAGGGGCTAAGTTAGCGGATTTTTCTGAATATCAAAGAAGCTCCAGAATTCTTTTTTCCCGTTTCAGGTCCTCTATGTTTTTATCGGGAGAGACTAGCATCATGCTTTTGATTACGTCTCCAGTGTGGCAGGTATAGTCATAGTAGTCAGCTTCTTCCGGAGTCAGCTCTTCTTTAGGAATGACTTTGGTAGGCTTCGGACTTTTGGAAGCACCTTATAATGTAGCTGCCATGTTTGTCAACGGACTTTCATTAGGTTGTACGTGGGGAGTGATTTTCAGTTTTATCGAAGGACGGAAGGTGACGGACATCTTGGCCAGTCTGCTCGGGGTGAGCATGGTGTTCAGCTCGGGGGGAGTTGCAAAAAGCTTTGGCTTGTTTGCCATGAATGAAATGCAGATAGACCAATCCTGGATGCCGGCAGTAATCGGAGGTTTTGCCTTGCCTTTGCTGGTCTTTATGGGATATATGCTGAAACGTTTGCCCCAGCCTACGGCAGAAGATATTGCGTTGCGTAACGAGCGGGTAGTGCTTGATGGAAAAGGACGTGTGGCTTTGTTCCGGAAATATGCTCCGATTCTTACGCTGCTTTTCATCGGTAACTTCATGTTGCTGGTCTTGCGTGATATTAAAGAAGATTTCCTGGTGAACATTCTGGATATGAGCAATCAGTCTTCCTGGTTGTTTGCTCGCATTGATACCATTGTCACATTGATTATTTTGGGAATATTTGCCTTGTTTGCATTTTTCCGTAGTAATATCAGAGCGCTGTTGTGGCTGATGACGCTGGTAATAGCTGGATGTCTGACCATGACATACGTGTCTTTCCATTATGAAACGCTGGACTTGAAACCGGTCACCTGGCTGTTTATCCAAAGTTTGTCGCTTTACATAGCTTATCTGACTTTCCAGACCATTTTCTTTGACCGTTTGTATTGCCTGCTTCCGCATCAAGGGAAACGTGGGATTCTTTATTGCGCTGATTGATTTTATCGGGTATCTGGGTACGGTAACCTTACTTTCTACCAAAGAATTCCTGAACATCGAGTTGGAATGGTTTACCTTGTTCAACCATATAGCTGGTTTTGTAGGAGCCACTTGTTCGATTCTGTTTATTGTGGCCAGCATCCTGATTCACCGGAAGTACATGCAAGGCTTGAAACTCAAGAATACAGATTTTTATATAAACCCTCAATATAATACGATTTAAGATGAAACAAGATTATGACATTATTATTATAGGAGGCGGACTGCTGGGATGTGCTACCGCATATCAGCTGGCAAAACGTCATGCAGGGAATATCCTGTTGCTGGACGGAAATGAAATTGCCTCTCAGGCATCGGCCCGTGCGGCTTGTCTCCTGACGCGTGCTCGTACTAAACCGGCATTGATGGAGCTGGTACAGGAAACATACGATTGTATCGAGGAGATAGAATCTCTTTTAGATGAGTCGCTGGAACTCCAGATGTGCGGAAGTATTACAATTGCTTCATCAGAAGCTTCTTTGAAAGGATTGGAGGCGTTGGAAGAAGCGGCCTGCCGTTTTGGAATACCCAATGAACGGATTGGAAAGGAACGGGTAAAGGAATTACTTCCTTGGATTGAGGAGGAAGCGGTAGATGTGGCACTTTATATGCCGACGGATGCGTTCATTGATTCAGCACTTCTTTGTTCGGGTTATGCCAAAGCTGCCCGTAAGCTGGGAGTAACTTTACGTTCAAATTGTAAGGTAAAGGAAATTCTGGTGGAAGACGCTGAGGTGAAAGGTGTCAGACTGGCAACCGGAGAAGCGGCAACGGCTCCGGTGGTAGTAAATGCAGCTGGTTCATGGGCTAATTTGCTAATGCGTCCGTTGAAAGTCGGTTTACCGTTTACTCCTGTAAGAAGCCATTTCTGGATTACTTCCATTGATGCTACACGCTTCCCTGCCAATCATCCGTTTACGATCATTCCGGATGCACGTGCCTTTACCCGTTCCGATGTGGGGGGCTTGATTATCGGTCTGCGCGAAAGCCAGTGCTAGGCTTTTGACCCTTCTACATTGACTGAAAAGCTGGAGGATTTTGATTTTAATAAGGCGGCAAAGTGGACTGTGCTGGATGAATGTGCCCCGCTGTTAAAAAAGTATTTGAAAGATATTGACGACCTCCCGATTGCACACTATATGTCTGGACCTTCCTGCTATGTGCCGGATGCAAAATTCATTATTGGTCCGGTAGCACGTTACAAAGGATTGCATACGGTGACTGGATGCTGCGGAGGTGGAGTCGCTGCCGGAGGTGGTATGGGCCGTCTGGCTGCCGAACTGATTTTAGGAGAAACTCCGTTTGTGAATCCGGAATTGTTCTCTCCAGAACGCTTTGGAGAGGTCGATCCTTTTTCTGCTGAATTCCAGCAGCGCTGTGCCGACGCACGTTCCAATAAAAAAGGAGGATAAGACAGGGTGTGTATTTCTCGTCAATTCAATACTTCGGTAAAAATTTACCGAAGTATTGTTGTTTCTATGAGGAAATATTTTTTTGCAAACCTCGGGTAGAAAACCGTGTAATGTTTCCATTATTTTTATGTTTTCCTTCAGCGAAACGTATGTTTCCGCCGTGTGAACCGTACGTTTTCCGTTGCGGAGCCGTAGGTTTTTCGTAACGGAAACGTAAAAAGTTCCTTTTTGTCCGTGTAAAAAATCCGTTCCTTTTTCCGTATTCCGTGCGCAGCTTCAGGCTTTGCAGCTGTTTTTTTCAGTCTTTCGTGAAACTTTCCCTGCATTCATTCGCGCACACGTACGCGCACGCACGGATTATATAATGTAGTGTTTTTACACACAATTTCTCGCATAAGTAAAAAATATGCTTTATAGCATAAAGAAAATCAGGGAGTTAGATAAAACCCTGAAAAGATATTGCAAAAAAGTGTGTGGTAAAAGTTGCAGAAACGGAAAAAGTCTGTACCTTTGCAACCGCTTTCGAGAGGGAGAGCCGCTGAAGATGACAGACTGAGTAAAGCTGAGGCTACGGAAGAGAGTGCCGGATGCTGCACCGAGTATCTTACCTTGCGGATGTGCAAGGGAGCGAGAAAGGATAAGCCGCACGCCTTCTGAAAACCTTCTGAAAAATTTTTTCAAAAAACTTTCGAAAAAATTTGGAGGTTACAAAAAAACGCCTTACCTTTGCAAACGCTTTCCCGCTGAAACGGGAGCTTGAGAAAAGACAGTTCTTTGAAAGACTTTAGATAAACAGACTAGGATGTAGTACAAGAAGTAGTCCTATATATAATGTATATATGGGATGAACGGAAGACAACCGTCAATAACCCTTGAAAACAAGGAAAATGAAAAAAATCGGTTTCCTGAACAGAGACAGAACATGCCCGAAAGGGTAGTAAAAATATTTTACAATGAAGAGTTTGATCCTGGCTCAGGATGAACGCTAGCTACAGGCTTAACACATGCAAGTCGAGGGGCAGCATGATTGAAGCTTTGCTTCAATTGATGGCGACCGGCGCACGGGTGAGTAACACGTATCCAACCTTCCGTACACTCAGGGATAGCCTTTCGAAAGAAAGATTAATACCTGATGGTATCTTAAGCACACATGTAATTAAAGAGCGCAATAGGCCGAGAGACTCCTAGCATGGATACACCGGTATTAAGTCAGATACCATGCACGGGGTAGCAGAGTAATGAAAAAGTAATGGGAGCATTCCACCTCCGTCGAATGGTCGTGGAGGATTCCTGGAGTGGCGTGGTAGCAAAACAGCATCAAGTACCCGATCTAGCGTGAGAACCGCGCCGCAAGTTCGGTTTCTGGCGATGCCAGCCGCCGGGGTCAGTCGGGTCCATACCAGCCGAACGGCGAGGCCGATGGCAGACACGGTTAATAT
>VOFG01004057.1_pt1 | contig 52194 bp, 86 predicted proteins | sample 5384171 | NCBI WGS metagenome assembly VOFG01 (sample SAMN12384726, study PRJNA508395) | human gut metagenome | isolation source: healthy gut F | host: Homo sapiens
CGAACGTCAAGGAATCCAACACGATACCTCCCGTCTGTACCTCTGATAGTCAGACTTAGAGAAGGTAATGGCTCCCGGTTTCTAAAGACCGTAGTGTCCCCACTTCATCTCCATCTCCTTGCGAGATAGCCCTGTCGTTCCCAATATCCCCGACTTTAACCGGTAACGGGTAAAATCATACTGACGAGCTAAAGGGGCGCTCACGTTTACCAGGGGGAACGGCAACCGGATACCACAAACATTCCGGGAAAAGCAACGTGTAATCATCCCCGACACGAGCAAAACACCTCCCATGACGGAACATCGAATGATACGTCTGGAAAACTCATCAAGGGTATCATGAAACTCCTCGTTTGTGAAATCCAGAAAACAAATTGCCTCATCAATTTTCCCTCGTAAACCAAGTGTAAAGGATTTCTTCACCGGGCTGTAACGCTTTCTCCAAAAGGATGGCTTGGGATTCCCGGGTATAAGACAGATTCCCCTTGCTCCCCCTGTCAAGCCGTCACCTCTAATCCGGGTTCAAGTAAAGCACGGGTGAGCCAAGGGTTGCACTCCCACGTTTGCCACCACCAGATCACTTACCCCCGTTATTTTATCCCCTTCTTGACGAAAATAGATATTATGCACCTTAACGTGTCCCCCTTTCACTTCGGCGTACTTTTCGAATACCTCCCGGTACAAGTCTCTTCGATTATTTATCTCGTGAAATATACCGTAATAAGCCCCTCCAAACAATATGCCGATCAGCAGGAATGTCCATCCCCCGGCCCCTCACTTTTCCCACGTAACACCTGCCCGTTCCGATAAACGCGGCATCATTCCCATAGCCAGCACAACAAGTCCCAACCCCAGAAGAACAAACATTCCCCCGTTGTAAAACAACCCACTCCGGACGGGTCATTCCCGTCATCCGAGAACAAAAGCGGCAATGCACGCCCCCATGGGTCAACGGTACCCCCACAAAAATCCGTGGTCCCGAAATAAAAGGCAGCAAATACAGCCAACAATACCAATACTGCCAAGGCATGATTCTTTACCCGATTAGCCACGATTAAAGCTACTCCCAACACGAAAAACAGCGTGGGCAAGGTCATCACGAACAGGTAAACAAAATAAATCTTCAACTGGAAAGTTTCCGGTTCCCCGAACAAGATGTGGAAAATCATCCCTAATCCCATCGTTATCAAGTTCAGCACCAAGCAAACCTCCACGATCCCCAACACCTTTCCCGTTTGATAAGCCAAATTAGTCACCGGACGGGCTGAAAACACGGCATTCGTCTCAAACGTCGATCCCGCCACACGAAATCGATACCGATAAAATCACGATAATTCCTTGCACCAAATTATAAAACCAAGCATTCCAAAAAGGAATAAACGAAGGCAAAGCCCTGTTTAACCACCTGAGCCCACCTAATGAATCGCCTTTGCCATAACCAGTGCGAAAGAGAAATTCCCACAACTACACAACAAGCGAATATCCAAAACAACTTATTTCTTATGATCAGGTTTCGCTCGTAACGGGCCACCAGACGTATATTTTCAAATGTCATACCTATTATCTTAAAAAGTAACAACCAACCTACTGAACAAAGGTATTCATTCCCAGTGAACATTACAATAAAAAGGGGTATGTCTTTCTCGACATACCCCTAGTTTGTAAAGTTTATAAAAGTCAATCACCCGGCTACATTATCTCTGCAACGGGAATTTCAAGACCGGTTCTTTCTCTTTCTTCGGTTCAGACTTGTTGATTTCCACGTCCTCGATCAAAACCGAGGCCGGATAAATCAAAGAAGAAAGCACTTGACGATTCAGAATATAATTCGAGACATTTTCTTTACTTGAAATGTCCAGTACCCGTTTGATCTTCACGCCAGATTAATGGCAGAAACATCACCGAAACGAACCTGCGTTTCACTACCATCTTTCACGTCAACCTTGTAAATACGGGATGCCGGTCCGGCAATACTACGCACGATGTAAGCATAATCCAATCCTTCATCTTGGCAGCCTTGATTAATGCTTTTTTCATCTTGTCCTGTTTCGTTCCTTATCTACTTGGATATGAATAGTTCCCGGGCCGTGACATAAACAATATCACTTCCGGTCATCACGAAACGAGAGCTACCCGTGGAGTGCTGAGTTTTCAAAGAAGGTACCCGACCATTCAACATTTGGCGCAAGATCCCTTGTCAACCAGCGTCATTTCCTTTTCTGGAATAACACCTTCTGCATCGATCTCGTAAGCGCCTAACAATGGGGTTCCATCGTATTTCTCCAAGCTAGTGTAATTCTTCACGGTCAAACGGTTGTCAATAATCTTTCTTCCGATACGACCTTCCAGCGTTCTGCCTCCCGCCTGTCCGATCGGTTTTACGATAAGCAAATAATCCGCTTTGATTCAACAGGTTATTCACGAAGATACTGGAAGACGCCCCGTCTTCAAAAGAACTGGCCCGGAATAGAATTCTTCAACTACCGGGGCATTTCTCAACTTCATCAGATTTTCAGCAAAAGCAGTTACTTTCTTTCAAATCTTCCAAAGAAGGCATATCCTGCGGACGAGCGACCAAAATAGAAAGCGCATCCCCGATCCGTACCCCGTCTTCCGTGGTTACATATCCCTGTGCAAACAGATTCACATAAGTAACCGGTTGTTTCATGGTCACGTCCTCGCTCGTCTGTTTGTAAACTTCCATATCCAAACCGCTGATACCCACGGATGAATTGTAAATTTCCTTGTAATTCTTGAATATCGCAGAAAGTTCACGAATCGTGTTTTCCCATTTCTTTATATCAATTTCATAGGGAACCTTGCTTTCCACGATCTTCGTGATCGGTTCAGCCTTCACCAAGTCCGGCAATTGAGCCTCCTCCGGAGTTTGCGGGTTTGACTTCAAAGGCTGCTTCTTTAGCAGCAGCTTCACGCAATGCCATCTTGTAAGCCGCATCGGATACTAACCAAAAATTACGACGAATCATGTCATAATCCGCCTCGGCCGGCATCCCAATCTTCATGAATTGTCCCACAAAAACGAGTATCATTCGTGTTATTATAATCACCCAACAACAACTGAGACGAGCCTATCCCTCTCCACGGCAATTCCAGTGAATTCGTGATCGCTCCCAACTCCCCCGACAACTTCAAACTGGCGGAACCTACCTAAAGAATACGACAAATAAAACGGTTTATCCATTCCCGGCAATGCCAATTCTGCTTTATTTCTTTTGTAATTCATCCTGCATCGCCTTGAAAGATCACTTGATCTTGCTCATTCTGTGCCACCACTGGCCCTACCAGCAGGAAAAATATTAATAGTGATAATATATATCTCATCTTTCTAATTTTATAATTTCCACATCTTTATTTCGTTCCCGGAGCCGGTAAAATCGGTAAAATATCCTGAGATTTCGCTTTTCTTTGCGTCTCTACCTTATTCACCAAGATAGTCGGGGGAAATAGCCGTTACAGGAATTGAACCCGATTCAGCACCACACATACCCGTGAATACGCGGGCATCATTTCCTGCATATATAATATTAGAGAACATGGAAAGCGGAGTTCCGATCAAATCCACGCCACGAACCAACTGGTCCGGACGACCGTCAGCAAACACCTTATATACTTCCAATGGGGTTACGTTGAAGGAATTGGTACCACCTTTACCGGTGAAGGTAAATCCACTCGTCACCTCCTTTGAAGAAATAACCGTATTCTTTACCTTGTTTCTTAACCTCTTCGATCAATAACTGGCGTAATTCTTCGGGGAGTTTTCGGGTTAGAAGTCTCGATCACCAAATTAGACTGGCGGGAAACAGGATCAAACCCATCGCTGGCACGCGCATGGCCGTTCGTGCGGGGATGGCCGTCAATCGGGGTACGGGTCATCAAGAAGTCATTCAACTTACCGTTCACCACAACATCCACCCGTTCGGCTTTCACACCCTGATCATCATACTTATAAAATCCGTTCAAATCCTCGCCTGCATACTTCCGAAGAGTCGGATCATCATACACGTGCATCCTCCGGCAACACGAATTGGCCGATCATTTTCTTTGAACGTCTGCCCGGCATTCTCGCTCTTCATACGTTGTCCCTCGATCCGGTGACCGAAAATCTCCTGAGAAGAACACACCGCTGGCAGGACCCGACAACAAGGCCGGTCCCGTATAGGGATCAACCACCGGAGCCACACGCAAAGCCTCCAATGTTTTCACCATTTCCTTGGCATCAGCAATAATCTTATCATTGGCGGGAAGATCTGCCGGATCATAAGCAAAATAAGACAAGTTCAACGGCAATTCCATCCCATCATCGGCTTTTGTTTCCCCAAACCACCATGATGCGGGCGTACGGTAGATTCTGCACGACTTCCGTCCCTCGTTATTCACGAAATAACGTCTCTCCACCGTGTAGATCACGATCGCATCCCCTTTCATAATCCCGGGTTGGTTTTTGAACACGGCTGAAATCTCTTTCATCCGTTCCGCCCACTGATCCATATCGATCGTCATTTTTTCAGCTGGAAGCGGAGCCTCATAATATTTCTCTACTTTCGCTTCAGAAAATAAGGAGCTTTATCTTCTTCTTCCACGTTTACAGAGCTTTCTGCCTTCGTCTTCTGGTACATATCCACGGCAAACTTGTAACGATTGTTCACCTCGTCCCAGATAGCCTGACGAACGGCATCTTCGTTATTTTCCTCATCCAATGGCAAACGAGCCACGGAAGGTCCTTGGTATCGGGACATGGCCGCTCCCATTTGATTAAATCTAAAATTATCAAGTTTCTCATCTCCTAACCGGATCTGCGGAACTAACGTCCGGGAGCGATATTGCTGGCTGTTCATCAACGCCCCGAAAAAGCCGATACCACGGAAGAAGGTCACATCAATCACCCTGTAATTCATGTGATACGGGGGAAATTCTTCACCCTTTAGTTCTTTCATCTGTTGAGCCAACTCTTCTTTTAGAAGTCCCAGCAACTTATCCTGTCCTTGCCCGTAAGTCTTCGGAACAAACAACAGGGAGAGAAAGCAACTAAAAATAACCAATACTGTTTTTCTCATGTGTAATTGTTTTTAATCATGTGAATAATAAAAGATCATTGAAAGATCACGCACTATTTTTCGTTAACAAATATAAGACGAATCTTTATGGATGCAAAATTCAAACGTTTTAAATTTTTCTTAAAGTGAAGAAATACAAAAAAAGGATGATTTCCCATCACGGTACTTTCACCCTCGTCGACAAATTAGAATTCAAAATATTACATTTACATGTAACTATATATTTAAAAAAACGTTTTAAAAAAGCCTCCGGATCATTAAATGGAATGTCAACTCGGATTTAATAAAAAAAGTGTATACACACTTCCGGAGGCTTATTCCTTCATGTGCTATACACTTTCTTTATTATTTCTCGAATTGACAAGGCAAAGGTAGAGATTTCTTTAATATAAACCACAAAAGAACAAAATTATTTATCCCATACCACCAGCATTTAACATTCCAACCTCCGCCTCTTTTACGAAAATTCTTCAACCGAATTTCGTCGAAATTATATCATAACACTTTTAATCATAACGCAGTAATTATATTTACATACATCATTTATCCACATCCTTCTATCTTCCGCAAAATTATCTGTTCTTCCTATATTTTATTTTCACCCAAATTTCATCCAATGGGAACAAAGAGTTAAGATTAAGTTGGCAAGCTTCTCTTTGAAAACAAACAATATCTCAAAGATTCCCCAAAGAAAGATAAAAAATCTTGTACACGACAACCACGTGAAAAGAAATGATAACTTTGTTAAATCAAGAAACAAATTATAATAACACCACTTACACAAAAATAGAAAATATATGCTCTCGAAACTATCTATCTATCTTTTCTTGCTACTAATCATCCGGACATCTATATCTACAAATTGTATATCACCAGATCAACAGGCGGTAGCCCGTTCGGTTGGCTGTGGTTTCTCCCTTCCGTGTTCCTAGTATTCGCACTCGTCTGGATTCTACTATCCTCTAGAGATGCGCTGGCCATACAACACCTCATCGGAACTTTCACGATCACCTATATGGCCATCGTACTACCGAAAACCATTTTCATGATTTGCTCGCTACTTGATTTACCGTTAAAATACTTACTCAAATGGCAAATCCAGCCTTTTAGCTGGCTCGGGATCGTACTAGGAGCTTGGCATGATGATCATGGTTCTCTACGGGGGCAATATGGGGTCAAAACACGATTTGACGTGAAACAGGTCACGTTCACCTCCCCGAATCTCCCTGCGGCTTTCGACGGGTATCGCATTGCCCAGATTTCCGACATACACACGGGTAGTTGGAACGGAGACCGGGCAGCCCTGCAAAAAGCCGTGGACCGGATCAACGCCCAGCAAACCGATTTAATTGTTTTCACGGGTGACATTGTCAACACGAAAGCCTCTGAACTAGAACCATTCGAAAACATTCTGGCACAACTGAAAGCCCCGGATGGCGTGTTCTCCATCCTCGGGAATCACGATTACGGTCCCTATCACAACTGGCCAACAACCGAGGCCCGGGATCAGAATATCCGGGATATACAAACAAGCAGGCCTGCCATGGGATGGCAATTATTAAACAATGATCACGTGATTTTAAAACGTGCCGCGGATAGCATCGCCTTGATCGGCGTGGGAAAATAACGGGGAACCACCCTTCTCTCAATACAGCGACCTCCCAAAGCCATGAAGGCTGAACAATGCTCTTTCAAACTATTGTTAAGCCACAACCCCACGCACTGGGCCGGAAGTACTCGACACGGACATCGACCTCATGCTGTCAGGCCACACGCACGCCATGCAATTTGCCGTCGGACGACTTTCCCCGTCGATTCATGTATCCGGAATGGAGTGGGCTCTACATGGAAGGCAAACAAGGTTTGTATGTCAACGTTGGGTTGGGATATATCGGACTGATGCCCCTGCGTTTCGGGGCATGGCCGGAAATCACGGTCATCACGCTGAAACAATTGAAAATGGAGAATTGAAGATTGAAAATGAAGATCCAGTAAAAATTCGAAAATAAGTGACACTTTTCAGGCGGTTGGATGTTTTGAGGGAAAACTAAAATTAAAACTGTATGTTACACCTTTAAAACAATCGCACTGTTATCTTCCGTCACGCTAATCGGATGCACCTCTTCGCCTCATGCTTGGCAAGGACAATCCGGTAGTAAACGGGTATTCATCGAGTTAAGACCACACCAGAAGGAACATCTCAAGCCTTCCTGTCACTTCCGGAACAATGGATTGACAAAGCACAAGCCGACACGCTCGTACTTTCAGACGAAAGTATTCTTGCCATCTTCAACCGGGGAAAACATTCGCTTTGAAGGAGCCTTCTATTCCGGTAAAGACTCCATCCAAGCCGAAGTAACCACCTACGGGAAGACACGGGAATTCACTCTCGGTAAAGTCGATAGCCTCAACCGGTCTATTTGCACAAAACCCACGCCCTTATCCTTATCCGTTCCGAAGAAATCACCTACGTGTCATGCGATTCAATACAAGTTGCAGGCACGCTGACGATCCCATCGGCAAAGGCCCTTTTCCCGCAGCCATTATTATATCCGGCCGGGAAACAAGATCGGGACGGAACCTTTTCCGGCCACAAGCCCTTCTTCAAAATCGCGGACTACCTCACCCGACAAGGCTTCATCGTTACGAGCCGATGACCGGGAACCGGAAAAACCAACGGATATACGAAGAAGCTACCACGTGCGATTTTGCACGGGATGCCCAAGCCGGGATCAATTACTTGAAACAACGCCGGAAACAGACACCCACATGGAGTTATCGGCAAGCGAAGGCGGACAAGTGGCACTCATGCTGGGAGCTGACTCCCCGGACGTGTCATTTGTTATTTCTCGCAGGTGTGGGCGTTGATGGCCTGCAGATTTAAAAATTACAAAATGACGCAATCTTGCGTACGACCCCGGAATGACCCCGGAACGGGTGGAACAGTTTATGAGTCTCTTCAACACGCTATTCGACAAAGTACACGCTGTACCCTTGAACAACCCTTTAGACATACCCTTACGACAAGCCTTCGACCAATGGGTAGCTCAACAAGATGAGGCCACACTGAAAGCTGTCAATTTTAATGACGGGAGAGACGAAATGTTTTTCAGTCGTTACCTGCATCAGCACAAGGGCGCTGGTACAGGGAGATGATCAATTATGATCCGGAAAATTATATTCCCCGCATTAGTAAACCCGTGCTGGCACTAAACGGGGACAAAGACATCATGGTTCCCGCCAAAGAAAAACCTGGAATCCATCAAACAATTACTGGACAAAGGTGGAAACACACGGTACAAAGATCGTGGAACTACCCGGTCTGAACCACATGTTCCAACGCTGTAAAGAGTGTACCTCGGGAAGAAATTCCCTGATCTGGAAGACGTGTTTTCAGAAGAAGCCCTGCAAATCATGGGGGGATTGGTTGCAAGACTTTTTGGACATTTACTTTTGCACTATTCAATAACACGAAAAAATCGTGTATCTTTGAAAAAAAGAAGAGTTGCAGTGCACTAATTTTTGGACTAGTCTTTCATGACTATAGGCTGAATCAGACTGCAACTCTAACTTTCGGAGAATTTAGCCAGTTAGAATTTTAGGCATTAAGGCCTGTTAAATGTATTAGCTACTTCTCCTTTTTGTTTAACTATAAATGCAAAAGTATGAATTATTCTCATTTTGTAGGTCTTGATGTGGGAAAAAAGTCCTTTGATGCCAGCCTGGTGTCTTTAGACCAGGAATTAAGTCATCATACCTTTCCCAATACCCCTGAAGGTATCGAAGAATTATTACATTGGATAAAACAGCATGGAGTGGAAGTTGAAACCGCCCTTTTTGTGCAGAAAACACGGGTAGTTACGTGATCGACTTGTGTTTATCCAGCTATCAGTACCATTTTCCCCTGGCTCTTGAATGTCCCTTGACAATAAAGAAATCGATTGGCTTGCAACGTGGCAAAAATGACCGGATAGATGCCCGCCGAATAGCCCAGTATGCCAGTTTGCATTACCGTAAACTCAGGTTATATGAATTACCTGATAAAGATTTGGTCAGGTTGAGGAACTGGCTGGTTATAAGGGATAACCTGGTAAAACAAAAAGTATCTTCCTGAAATTGCTGGAACTGACCCGTGAAACTTCCAGGCTGGCAGATCTGATGGTTCCCACGACTTTTTAGAAAACCAGATCTGTCAAATAAAAGAGAAAATCTCTTATGTTGAAGAGGAGATGGAAAAAATCATCACGGAAAATATTACTCTTTCTACAAATTACCGGTTACTGACAAGTATAAAAGGTATAGGACCGGTTAATGCTATTGTACTTTTATGTGTCACGGATAATTTTCAACGGTTTTCTGACCCGCGAAAATTTGCCTGTTATTCCGGGGTTGCTCCTTTCGAGTACTCATCGGGAACTTCGATAAGGGAAAAACAAAAACTTCTCATTTAGCAAACAGGGAAGTGAAAGTATACTTGACCAGGGCTGCCATAACAGCTATTGCCTGGGATCCACAAATTAAAGCGTATTATAAAAGAAAAAATAGCAGAGGGAAAGCACAAGGCATCGGTCATCAATGCGGTCAGGGCAAAAATTATTGCAAGATGTTTTGCCGTTATTAAAAGAAAGACCCCATTTGTTACATTAAGTGCATAGGTGAATCAAATGCGTGAAGGAAAGATTATTTTTCTTTTCGAAAGTCTCTCACAAATCACGAGATTTTTTGAAAAGAAAAAGAAGCTGTGCGGGGGAAGAAAAGAAAATCGCAATAAAAATAAATTTTATCACGATTTTCTGCGTTAAAATTGGTTGAGACTTAGAATTCAGCTCCTTTTCAATTACAAGGGTTTAAATCCCCAGAAGATCTGAATATCAGTAAAAACAAAAGAAACAAAAAACATACCTCCAAAAACAAAGAGGACATGAACTCGGCTTTATCTCATAACTCGGCTATATCTCGTCTGTAAGCCATTAACAGGGTATTATCAGAGTTTGAAAACGGTTAGATTAAGGATATAAAATTAGGATTTAGACAGGGATTCGTTCATCCCGTTCTAAATCCTAACACTCGAATGAATCTTGCCGATTATTCCGCTTTCAACATCTCTATCATAAGGTTCATTTCCTCTGCCAAAAGCCGAAGGACTTCCCATATAACCGTTAATGCTCCAACGCAATTTTTCCGTTCCCGTCAATAATCATTTTATGAGGGATACCAGAGAACTTAAATGCCTTTGAATAAGTATCATAAACAGCCGATTGCTTTTTCATTTTCGGGTTAACATTATCACAAAGTACCTTCAACGTGTAGTTATGCTCCTTCATGAATTTCCGAATCTGTTCTTTAAAATCAGCCGCCGTCTCCATCGTGGAAATAAAGAAAAAACACCACGTTCGGATCATTCTTGTATTTATTTACAGCCATCTGCATTCCCGGCAAAGAAGGCTTTACAAGGAGCGCACCAAGTAGCCCAAAATCCAACACGATAATCTTCCCCTTCATCTTTGAAAGATCAACCTTTTTCCCGTCCAGATCTTCCATGGCAAAAAGCTCAATATCCTTGTTAATCATCGTCTCCTGCAAATGTTTTTGCAATTCTTGTTGTTTTCTCTTGTGATTTCAACGAACTGACATAAGCCTCAAAATCTTTATCGTTTTTATGTTGTTTCACGTAATCCTTCCGCAAGATTTCCAACATTTCGGGAGTAACCGCATCTTCCCGTACACTAGCCACAATCAGTGGGAATTACCATCGACTGATAGCCATTTTTTCCAACAAACGAACATACTGATTGTTATATTCTGCCGATTTGAAATTATATTTTCCCTTTAATTTCTTCCATCAACTCCAGTGCCTCGGCAGAAGAACCGGTAGCATCCAACACGAACGCATGTTTCAGAATCATATCTTTCCCCCTCGTGATCAGATAATCTTTCCACTCCCGTTCAGAATATACTCGATCTGCACCTACTTGAGGACGAGTCATCACCTCGTTATAAATAGCTTTGGCAAAAGGTAACACCTGTTCCGGTGTTCTCTGATTCGTGTTCAACGGCACTTGTACCATGTGCCAGTAGAAAGTCAGCAAATAAAGATGGGGAACATCATGAAGGTACTTGTACAACAAACTATAATCATTCTTCTTGATAATGGGTTGATAAACTACCGCTTGAAAGATCTTACCCAGATACATTGATGATGTTTCCGTCTCTATATCTTGAAACTTTTCCGTCGGGAAACGTTTCAGGAAAGCGTCTAATTCAGGAGCTTTCGCATCGGCATCCATGATTCTGAAGATCCGCCAGATCTCTTGTCCCTAGCCAAAATCCCGTTCGGGTAATCTTTAAAATCCGAGCTTCTACTGCCGCCGCTTTCGTACTGTCTTTCACGATATTCTTAGCGACTTCAAAGTGCCTTCAACAACGTCTCTTCATCCACATCCGGTAAATTCAGTATAAAATCCACGTCACCCAACATCTGTTCATGTGTTTCTCTCCCGGTATCATTTTATTCAACAATTTTCGCCGCATAGTAGAACACATATTTCCTAGCTCCGGGATCTTTCAAAAGCTGTTGGTTCAGCCAAAACGCATAACTTCATCATCAATATACGCATCCTCGTCACAATACCCCCGGTAAAGACTCCAACGTCTTGTTCCGCAACATTCCCCACGCCATATAAGCAGTCGGTAAATTCTGCCTGTTCTTGTTAAAGGTCATTGTCGTGTAAGTAGAACGTCCCCTGTATCCTTTTGTCCCCCGCATAAAATTTACATGATATCAACGCACAATTTTCAGGCACTCGACAGGTTGCTTCCCATGCCGTATCGTTCTTCACCAATTTCAAATCTTCCGCCCTCAACGCAAATTTTCCCAGTAATAAACCGTTCCGTAAACCGTTTCTTCGTCAGCCAGAGTCGTCAACGAATTGTCATACGTGAACTTCACATCCTGACCGACAACCGGCACCAATGGAATGATGTGAAAAGGTCTGCGATCCTGCGCCTTAGCCACACAAGTAAATAACAGAAGTACAACGATACTTCCTAACAACGTGATTTTTTTTCATACAAGACGATTTATTAATTTATAAAGTTTGTAAGGTTCACAAAGTTTATAAAGGACCTTATATACCTTATAACTTTATGAACCTTACGAACTCTTTTATTTAATTTGTCCGATCTCCGGATTTTCTTCCAAATTTTTTCTCCCATTCGGGAAAGTATATCGCACGGCTCCGGGTTCTAATGTATAAGTCGTTCCCTTGAATACCCGAGTCACCGTCTGTGTCGGAAAATCCGGATCATTTGCCAAACGACGTTGATCCATCCAACGTAAACCATGACACGTTAATTCTCTACGACGCTCCTGTAATACATTTCCTAAAGCCTCTTTAGCTGTTGCGGCACTCAACGAATAGTCCTCACCCGCAACGTAACGATACTCTCTCAATTTATTCACAATATTCATGGATTCCGTCGTGTTTCCCTCGCGAGCCCAACATTCTGCCTCAATTAGCATCATTTCCGGCACACAAGGCCCCATGTTACGTCCCTCGTTCTTTTTCCAGTCATAAGGATAATAATTGTCCTTAAAATATACCCGACCGGAATAAGTCATACCTAAATCATCTATCATGAAACGAGTAAAATAAAAATAACGTAAATCTTTTTCCTGATCAAAAGTATTCAACAGATTATCACTTAACACAAGGCCAGCCGTGGAATATGATGCCATCGAACATGTAGTTACGGGCATTTTAGCAAAAATAACTTCCTTATCTTTCAATGTTTCCACGTAATTTTTCCTTCTCACACTTTCCTCTGTACTCGCCAGATCAACATAATCATTCAGGTTTTCCAACGTACTCTTTAATTTAAGCGCCTCTTGAGCGTTCTTTTTCGCCTCCGTGTAATTACCCATCAACAGGTAGGCTCTTGCTCGCAATGCATAAATAGCACATTTACCTGGATAGAAATTAAATTCTGCCACATCGGGCAAATACTCGAAAGCATCATCCAAATCTTTAAAAATTTGTTCGTACACTTTTTCGACAGATGCACGTGGCAGAGCCCCTTCTACACGAGGGGTAGTTAACAAGGGGACTCCTTGATCCGTGGATGCCGTTGCTGCATTATACGGAACACCATACACGTTCACTAACGTCAAATACGCCTCGGCTCTATGTACAAGTGCCTCAGCCCGAATTTCCAACTTCTCCTCGTTTGTCCCGTTCTTACTATCCATCACCTCATCAATCACCACGTTACAATTATAGATAACCTGGTACACTTTGTTCATCTCCGTGTCATTTTCAGACTGGCTATAAATTTCGTCGGCCCAAGTATATACCGGGATAAATTTATTCGTTTCATAGATCGCCTCTTGTTGAGCCGGATCAGAAATATCAATATCATCCGATGCCACATCATGGTAAGAAAGTGTCCAACGGAAATTTTCCGTGTTATTCATCAGGTAACGGTAATTTTCCGTCTCCTCCGGAACCAATGATCCTTTAGTCTTGACATCCACCCAATCGGAACAAGCGGAGAAACAACAGGAAAGTCCTATAATTACACTAAATATTTTCTTGTTCATATCTATCACGTTTTAGAAATTAAGATTTAACGAGAAGTTATAAGAGGGTGTCGGCGCCATCCGCAAATCTCTAGTGTTCGGAATAAAATCAGGATCTATACCGACATTATTCTTTTTTCCAGATCAAACCCAAGTTTGTTGCAGTAAACCCGATATTAGCACTACCAAGCATGATTTTATTTACCCATTTAGACGGGAGTTCATAAGTCAACGATATTTCTTTCAAACGGATATGATCTCCTTTTTGGACATGAATATCAGCACCTCTATATCGTTGAAAACTATTGTTATCCGTTCCCAAACGGGGTACATCGGTTTTAGCCTCATCACCTGCCTCTCTCCAACGTTTTGCCATATCTTCATTAATTTCATAATTAGCTCCACCGTATCTACTTGCAGGCTGTTGTGAAATCGTCGGTTTCTGGAAAATATACCTAACTTATAGGTGATCCCCACGTAAAGAGACAATCCTTTATAAGTGAACGTATTAAAAATCCACCAAAGTACTTCGGTGTCAATGTTCCCATATACACCAAATCATCATTCGTAATATTTTCCGTAGATTTTATGATTTCCCATCTGCATTATACACCAAAGCATCTCCTTTTCATCCAAACCGGCCCAGCGAGTAGCCCAGAAGTTATTCATATTATATCCCTCTAACATACGGCCACTTCCCCACCATTAGCTGCAAAACTGGAATACAATTCATAAGGAGAAGATTTTACTTCATTCGTGTTATAAGAGAAAGGTTAAACTAGCCCTATAATTAAAATCGCTTTTCTGCACAATCGTTCCATTCAAAGCTATATCCACACCTTTTCCATCCACTTTAGCCGCATTCCGAGTAAGTGTGAACAGCTTGGAAGCGTTCGCTCCAAATATCGGGTTTATCGTGTACTCTGCGAACAAATCTCTCGAATACTTGCGATATATCTCGATAGAACCGGAAAGACGGTGATTCAATACTGCAAAATCCAACCCGAAATTCAACACGCCTGTTTTTTCCCAGCGAATAGATGGGTTCGCTGCAGAAGTGATACTGGATGAAGGCAATTGGGTAAAACCATCATTACTCGTGGATAACGATATGTTCGTGAAAGGATACTGGCCCGGATCAATATTTCCATTATACCCGTAAGTCGTTCTAAATGTCAATTGATTCAACCATCCTACATTATCCGTGATAAAATCTTCCCGGCCAATATGCCATGAAAATCCGGTTGACCACATCGGAGTTGCCCGGTATTTTCGATCAACACCAGAAATTATTATAATCATCATAACGCACACTTCCCGACAATACGTATTTATTCATCAAAGTATAAGACAAATTTCCGTAATAAGACAAGTATCGCCGTTGATAATCGGTTTCCGGACTAGCATCTGTCAAGTAACTATTATATCCCCAGATATTTATATAAGGATTCGGCAATTGACTACCGGCAATCAGTGTCTTTTCGTTATAACCATAATATCTAGCTCCATTCGCCCAATCTCTCGTCTCACGGATTTCCATTCCAGCCTAATGCTGTAATTTGGTGAATTTCATCAATAACCCCATCATAATTAATCTGCCCACGAATACTGTAATTCTGGGAATTACCATTAGTCACGTTCAAGATACCTCCCCACGGAAGATTATTTGTTAGCGCACCCGTATTTGCATCATAAGTCGTGGCCGTGTTATAAAGATCTCTAGCCTCGAACGTATTCTCGTTAGCAAAAGTACGATTCTTGGTATTCTTCCTTTCAAACATGAATTGTCCGTCTAATGACAACCCTTTTACTCCCGGAATTGGAATATTCAATCCCACAGTCATCGCGAAAGTTTGCTCTTTACGGGTATCATCTTTGTTATCCAATTCGTCCAAATAATTATACTTCCAATTTTTATATCCCAACGCTTCTTTTTTTCCGTTACAAAATCTTCATTGTACGTCTTATAGTAATCTACTCGATTACCATTTTCATCCACGAATTGATTATAAGGTAATAAGATCAAACCACCAGATGCCTGTATCATGGAAAGTCCTAAAGCATTATTTTTAATATTAAACAAAGTAGCTCTTAACCCCGTGGTCAACGTAGCCCAATTCAATAGTTTTAAAATTCATGTTGAAGTCAACGTGAAACGATCACCTTCTTCACCCTTCATATTAGATCTCTCGTTTGCATAGGATGCGGAAAGGAAATAAGACATCTGATCAGACGCCCCACTAAAAGATAAATTATATTGCTGTGAAAAAGAAGGTTGCAACAAATACTTTTTCACATCACGATAAGCCTCCCGACCAGCTAATTCATTCAGTATGGCATCCGCATCCGCCTGATTAATAAGCCCGTCCAGCGTCCAAAATCAATTTAGCAGCTTTGAAATCGGGGCTCCTGCCGAATAGGCGGAATTCACGGGTCTCGTGATATAACCTTTCTCCACCATTTCCTTCTCGTAATCAATCATTTCGGCAGAATTCATAATCGGTAAGGTATTAAAACGAGGAGAACCGGAAGTCGATACATTCATTCCAAAATTTACGGTTGTTCCTCCTTTACCTTTTTACCTTTTTTTTGTCTCAATAACAATAACCCCATTGGCCGCACGTACGCCCCAAATAGAGGCAGCTGCGGCATCTTTCAAAAAGTAATTGATTCAACGTCGTTGGGATTTATATTCTTCATTTCCATATCCGTTGGGGAAGCCATCTACAACAAGTAGTGGTCTTGTTGTGTTCAAAAGAGAACTTTTCCCTCGAATATTCATGGAAATATTCGTCTGCTCATCCACGTAACCATCGGTACGATCGGAACCATAAAAAAAGTCATATCCGAATTCTTGACATCCACGTAAACCCCGGAACAACACCTTCCAAACGATTCATGATATTCGGGCTGGGACGTTTTGCTAATTCCTTTAGCTGTTACCACGCTAAATGAACCGGTGGCACGCTCTTTCGGCAGACGGGTGTAACCCGTTGAAACAACGACAACCTCATCCAATGCCTCCGTGGCCTCCTTCATTTTGATGTTTAAAGGGGAATCGCTAGTAATTGCCACGGTTTGCATCTCGAAACCGACCATTGAGAAAAGCAAAGAATCACCCCGTGAACAAATCGCCGTGAACTTTCCTTCCACGTCTGACACGAATCCTAGTGTAGTTCCCTTGATAATAATATTCACTCCCGGAAGAGGCAGACCTTGTTGATCCGTGATCTTACCTACCACCGTAAGTTTATTCTCTTGCTGTTGGCTAGTTGATTTCACGGGACTAACGACCACCGTGTTATCCACGATCGAGAAAGTAAGTCCTGAATTTTTAAACAATACTCTAAAATGGCCTTTACATCCGTATTCGTGAAATCAGGATTCAATCCCGTAATATTACCTACTTTTGCATCATATCATTATACAAAAAAGTCAACTCCGTTTGCTTTTGAATTTCTTTAGCAACTTGGATAAATGAACTATTCTTCATCTTCACAGTGACATTCTGAGCCACAGCCGTGAATGACAAAAATAGTAATAAAACAATCGTCATTCTCATCATTAATCGGTTCTTTATTAACCATAAACCTCCCGGAAGAGACTTATTGCGGTTCTTCTTCATAATGTAATTAATTAATTTAGTTAGTTTTACACACTTGCCTCCCCTCGTGGCCATCGAGGGTTTCACTCTGTAGTTATATATACATCATTTCCATGTAATTCAAATCGCACATCTCCCGTCATCTGCAACATTTTCATCACCTGGGAGAAATCACCATATCGCTTCATATTTCCCGACAGAGAAATTCGTTTCGCCCCTCATCCTTGAATATCACACGAATATCGTACCATCGTTCCAACGTTCTCATTATATCTTCCAACGGTTGTTGTTCAAATACGAAACGCCCGTCTTTCCAACTCGTAAAGTTTTTTACTTCAACCTCCTGCTTTACCATTTCTCCCGACAAAGCGTTCACTTCGCCTGTTCTCCCGGTTTCAACAGCATTGAACTACCGGGGCTGTATATTCTCACGGAACCTTCTGCAAGAGTAGCTTGCGACTGTTTTCTCTTCCGGATAGGCCCGGATATTAAAGGAAGTTCCCAACACCGTTACCGACGAACTCATAAACTGTACAGTAAAAGGTTTCTTCGCATCCTTCGCAACTTCAAAATAAGCCTCTCCTTGCACGAAAACCCGCCGTTCCTTTGCCCCGAAGGCTACCGGATACTGGATAGAAGTTTCCGAGTTCAACCACACCCTTGTTCCATCTGAAAGTGTCAAACAAAACTCTCCCCGCGAGGATTTCAATTTATTATAAACGATCGATTCACTTTCTCCACCACTAGCGTATGTTACCCCAGACCCCGAAGCATTAATTTGTGTCCCATCCGTTATAATCGTACTATCCGCAGCCTCCTTGCCTAAAGGAATCATTTGTCCGTTCGCCAGTGTCAACACGGCTTTACTCGTCCCCGGAAGGATATTTGTTGCCAAAGAAGGACGTAACGTTTGTTCTTCATCTCGATTCAACCCGACATAAAGAACAAGTGCAATTATAAACGGTAACGCAACGGCAGCTACCCTGGCCATGTTTATCAAAAATCTTCTTTTACGACGTTGTTGGTACTTCTTTTGCAAGAAACGTCCGTAGGCCACCCGGGAATCATACATTTCCAACTTCTCCATTCCAATCGTGTAAAAATCCTCTGAAATCATTCGTTGAAAAGCACGTTCATTCTCTCGGAAACCTTTCTCCAATCAGATAATTGTCTTTCCTCTGATTCTGAAAGTTTGCCCTTTCAAACTCTTCTGAATAATTCGTGCTATTTCAAATGCTTCTTTCATCTTGAATTCTTTTTACGACTAAAAACAATCAAGTATAAAAAAAGTGTCACTCGAATGACACTTTCTTGTAAATTTAACAATTCGATAGGAATAAAAGGATAGCCGTTATATCTCCTAACCGACTCTTCAATAATTGTTTTCCGCGTTTTTTTATGTGACTTTACCGAATCTATGGAGATTCAATTTCTCCGCAATTTCCGCATTATCGAAACCTTCCATCACCAGTTGGAACACTTGTCCCGTCTGTTCCGGTAAATCCTGAATAGCCTCTGACAACAAGGCCAGTAACTCCTGCTCCACGATCTGGTTAAAAAAGAATGTCGTTGTTTCCCGTTCCTTCAAGAAAGACATATACTCCTGCTCGATCCGAGCATGTTTTAAATAATTCAGACATTGATTCTTAGTAACCAAATACAGGTAAGATTTCAAGGCCACCACAACATCAAAAGTCGGTTTATCCGTGTAAAGTTTGAAAAATATCTCCTGTACAATATCTTCTGCCACGTCCGGGTCATTCACGAAATTAGTGGCAAATGCACAGAGTGAGGCATAATACTTTTCAAACAGGACTTTAAAAGCCCGGTCATCCCCAACCCTTAATCCCTGTAACCATTTTACCTCATCCTGTTCCGACATATTATTATCACGTGTTAACTCCATCATTTAGAACTATACAAATATAACGAAAAATCAAAATAAAACTACTCTTTCACAGAATCATGACGATATACCCGCATGACACCCTGTATACGTTTCAACCGGGAAATCAGTTGTGATAAGTGTTCCGTATCACTAACCAACACGGTAATTTGCCCGTCAAATAATCCCTCGCTCGAATTAATGGACAATCCCCGTAACGTGATCTTCGGGTCCTTCGCTATCACTTCAGTAATCTTAGTCACCATTCCCGCATCTTCACGTCCCACGATACTCAACACCGTCTGGTAAGAAGTTGCACCGGCATTCGTCCAAGCCGCCTGCACGATTCGATACGGGTAGCGACGCTGCAAATCAAGAGCATTCTTACACTGGGTCCGGTGAATCTTAATCCCCTCACCAATAGAAACGAATCCCAGAATATCATCCCCGAATACCGGGTTACAACAACGGGCAAACTTGTACACCACGTTATCGACATTCCGGTCGATCAATAACACATCCTCACTAATCGGGCGGGACGGAATAACCTGTACCTCTTCTCTCGGGGTGGCCACCGTACGCTCCTCTTCTTTCGGGCGAGTAATGAACTCCTTAATCTCCGCCATATCTAACTTTTCCTCGGCAATCGCCTGGTAAAGATCAATAGCAAACTTATATTTATAATGTTGTTGCAAACGATGAATCACCTCGTCTGTCAACTCTAACTTCCAATTCTTAAACCGACGAGCCAACATTTCCTTACCCAGCGTGGCCTGAGCCCGCGAATCTTCGGTAAGAAACTGACGAATCTTGTTACGAGCCTTTCGAAGTCGTGGCAATATTCAGCCAGTCGGCATTCGGCTGTTGATTATTCGAGGTTAGGATGGATACCTGATCCCCGTTCTTCAACACATAGCGCAAGGTCTCGTTACGTTGGTTTACCTTTCCTCCTACACAACGGGATCCCACGGCCGTGTGGATAGCATAAGCAAAGTCAAGTAACGTCGCACCCGCCGGTAAAGTCTTCAAATCACCCGCCGGGGTAAACACGTGTACCTCCTTATCTTGCAGGTTAATTTTAATATCATCCAACATATCCACGGCTCCGACTTCCGAACTCTCCAATATCTCTCGTAACTCAGTCAGCCACTCCTCGATCGCCTTATCCGCCGTTCCCCCCTTGTACTTCCAGTGAGCCGCAAATCCCTTTTCAGCAATCTCATCCATCCGTTCCGTACGAATCTGCACTTCTACCCATCGGTTATTAGGTCCGAGAACGGTGGTCTGCAATGATTCATAACCATTGGATTTAGGCACAGAAATCCAATCTCGCAATCGCTGCGGGTTAGGCGTGTACCTGTCGGCCACGATCGAATATGCCCTCCAGCAATCGGCCTCTCTTCCGGCCCCTGCTATCCAGTATAAAACGAACCGCAAATATGTCATAGATTTCCTCGAACTCCACCTGTTTCTTCCGCATCTTGTTCAAGATCGAGGCTATCGTCTTGGTACGCCATTTCACCTTGAATTTAATTCCCCGGTTATTGAATTCTTCCACAATAGGGGCAATAAACTCGTTGATATATTTTTCACGGGCCTCCCGTGTTCCCTCCAGCTTTAAAGAAATCTCCTTGTACACCTCAGGCTCTCCATAACGTAAAGCAAGGTCCTCCATCTCCGATTTGATATTATACAAACCTAAACGATGGGCAAAAGGAATGTAGATATAACTGATTTCCCGCGCTAACTCCCGTTGTTGTTCCGGAAGTAAAGTCTCAGCATGCCGTAAATCATACAATTTTTCCGCCAGAAAAATCAACTGCACCCGTACATCTTCAGCAAAACTCAGTAGTAATTTCCGGAAATTTTCGGAATCAACCACCCGGTGAGTAGTATAGATATGACTTATATCCCGTAAACCGGCTAATATCTGGGCCACTTTCTCTCCAAATACCGTTTTTATCTGTTCCAATCTCAACGTTCCGGACTCTATTGCCCGATGTAACATCAAACAAATAATAGAAGTTCTCCCTAACCCGATCTCGGACGTGATAATTAATCCGATATCCAACAAACGATGAATATCTTTCTCGGTAACCGCTCGTAAATTTGCCTCGCTGCTCATTGCCGTGTCGAAAGCTTTTCGCACGAGACGAATATCCTCGGTTGAAATCAAGTTCTTACATGACTTTAATAAAGATCTATATTTTTGTTGTACAGTAATGTATGTCGTAGTTTCTGCCATAACAGGTTAATTTAGTAAATTTCAATTCCTATTAATCATATCAAAAAAAATGCCGTACTCCCCGATTTTCATTCTATTCAAGATGTAATAACAACTAATTATGCAGGACAACAACAATATCCAACCAAAGGTTACCCGCAAACCCCTAAAATTGATTTATTTCAAACTACACAGGATAAAACCGTATCATTACAGTCGTTTTTTATGCTATCACCGAGAAAGAATCTGAATTATTTGACTACCGGTTTCACGATAATCTCGAAATTCCGACCATAGTTAATCAAGTATAATCCCCGATTCTCCAAAGCCTCCCAATCCACTCACGGGATGGAACCGGAAACGGGTAAATGCCCCGCTTATATCCTTTTCCCGCAACACGTTCAAGGTGTTCCCACGTTCCATGTCGACCAAGGGATAAAGCACATAACAATGTCAAACGCCCGGTTCACCACATTACTCGGCTCCGAATAAAAATAATCCCGGTGTTTCGCAGAAAACTCTTTGGCCACATCACCTTGATAATCCACGTAACTATTCGCCATCATCTTCACGTTCAATTTAAACAACACTTCCTCGTCGATAGAAGTAAATTTCAACCAATCGGGAAACCAATTACCGTGATCGGAATTGATCTGCTAGGGCAGACAACACGGGCAACGTCCGACTGGCCGCCGCTTCATTTATAGTTGAAACAAGATAATATTTTCCACCCCAGCCTCATGACCTTGCGTAATGAATCCAAATGCATTTGAGGACGCCATTGACAAATCGTCATATCTTCCATCCCGTTCGCCTGTAAGCGAGTTCCGTACCAGATCCGTTAAACGACTCTCTCCCCCGGTGCGCCCCTCCATCCGGAATGATATTTATCAGATGAGCCTGCGTATCGTTCGCAACAATCAGTCCGCCATCTCTTCTACCAAAGAAACCGTAGACGTATTCAACTGCACAAAATTCGGGAAACGGACTAAATCTCCTCCCCGTGAAGAAAGCGGGAAAATCATCGGAATCGTCCGGTTTCCTAGCTGTTCGGCAACTGCCTTATACGTGTTCGCATACACGGGACCGATAATCAAATCCGGAGATAACAAATTCAATTCCCCTACCAAGCGTTGCACGGTATTGGGATCACGTTCCGTGTCATAAACATACAAATCGATCGTGTATCCCAGCCGTTTCAAACTATCCACGGCCATCAATACCCCTGATAAAATTGCAGGAAAGGTTCCGTACGAGAAGATAAACGCCAATGCTCGTTCCGTATATTCACTCCCAGCGTGTCCACCGGAATTTCCTCCTCGGATAAGGGCAACTTGTTTTCCTTCACGTACAAAAAGGCAACATAAGAGCAACTTTCACGTGGCGTTGCTCACGAGCGACTTCGGGAATAACAAACACAGTATCACCCACAACCTGCTGCACCATTCCTTCCAATGAATCGCGAGCAGGCGGGAATGTATTTGAATGACTTTTCTCGTATTTTTCCATCTCTTCACGCCGGGCTTGTTGAACCTCTTTCGCCTGACGTTTTTTCCCAGCGTAATTCAGCCTCCAACACGTTTCGGTCAATCTGCCTTAATGCCAATTTCACGACAGCGCCTTCCGCGATCGGTCGGCTCACGTCGTACTCGGATTATCTTTCAGAATTCGTTTCATCTTGATATTAAACTTCCGGGAAAGAGAATATAGCGTCTCTTTCGGTTTCATCCGGTGATAATAAAACTTATCATCAATAGATTTAAAAGGTTCGATCACAGGTATTCTCAACACGTCCCCCGATCGAAAGAGTATTATCTTTCTTATCATTCAAAGCCTTCACTTCATCCACGGAGGCACCGTAAGCCTTACATATGGAAAAAAGCGTTTCCTTGGCTTTCACCGTATGGAGATAATAGGACTTTCCCTGATACACGATTTTTCTCTGTCGATTTCTCTATCTTGATTTCCTGCGCCCCGACATAACCCGTCAAACCCAGCAACAGGAATACTAAAATGAATCTTACCATCTTTATCACTTCTTATTTTCAAAGCAAAAATAGTAAAATAGTAGTGATAATTGAAAAATCTCTGCTATTTTTGCAAAGTTAAGGTATTTCAATACCAGTACTGCCCGTGTTCAGTAGTAATGAACACGGCAAATAAATTTACAAACGTTATACACTCTATGGGTTTCTTTAAAAAAGGACATATCATCGTGTTATTGATCAACATAGCCGTAGCCAGCATCGTGTTGTTCGTGATCGGGTATATCGTGTTGAATCGATTGGAGAAATACACGAATCATGGTTACTATATTACTGTTCCCGAACTCCGGGGACTCACTCCCGACGAGGCGAAACCTTTCGCCAAAGAGAAGAATTTGCAAATCCTTGTCATCGATTCTATCTATGACAACAATGCCAAACCGGGAACTATCGTGGAACAATTCCCGTCACCGAATGCTCACGTGAAGAACAACCGGGCCATCCAATTGACCATCAACGCCAATGCCCCGGAAAAAATTATTTTCCCGAACCTCCGCAACGTGGCCTTCCGTCAATCCTTGCAACGATTGAAGAACTTGGGACTCAACGTTGGAAGAATCGAATATTCCTTCCAACTTCAAAAAACCTAGTACTTGATTTCAAATACGAGGGAAACATCATCGAACCCAATAGTTTGATACAAAAAGGGGAAACGGTGGATATTGTACTCGGGAACGGGAACACGTCCAACGACCAAGTAGCCATCCCATCATTAGTGGGGAAAACACTGGCAGAGGCAAAAGCCATACTATTGCGGGCATTCTTAAACGTGGGTGAAATCCTACCCGACAACACGATCAAAACTGAGGCGGACCAATCCACGGCAATTATATACCAGCAAGAACCTGAATTCGAAGAGAACATGACGATGAAGATGGGAGGAGACATCACGCTCTACCTCACGAAAGATAAAGAAAAAATAATGGCACTGGACTCCCTGTCCATTGAGGAGCTACAACCATGATAGAAGAAGAAGTAGAAGATTTAGAAGAACTGGGCGAGGACGAACCGGAACAAGAGCAAGAAATGTACGAACATTTCCGTCTGGAAGTTGATCCCGGCCAAAAATTTACTGCGTATCGATCGGTTTCTGGTCGATCGGTTACCCAACGTATCCCGCACAAAAATACAGGAAGCTGCAGAGGCCCAATGTGTACAGGTCAATAATAAACCGGTAAAATCCAATTACCGGGTAAAACCCAAAGACATCGTCACCTTAATGCTCCCCCACCCGAAACGGGAAATACGGGTCATACCGGAAGATATACCTTTAAACATCGTGTACGAGGACGACTACCTGCTGGTCATTAACAAAGAACCGGGTATGGTGGTACATCCCTCCTACGGGCATTACACGGGAACTCTCGTAAACGCTTTGGCATGGCACTTGAGAGGGAATCCGTTATTCAAAGAAAACGATCCCCGCCCTGGACTGGTTCACCGGATAGACAAGGACACTTCCGGCCTGTTGGTCATTGCCAAAACGGAAGAAGCTAAAACCAAATTGTCTTCCCAATTTTTCCATAAAACCTCCAGTCGGAAATACGTGGCCGTATGTTGGGAAACTTGGAAAATGACAACGGAACGATTATCGGTAACATCGGAAGGAGTATCTCTAACCGAAAATCATGGGTGTATTTCCGGAAGGTAGCGACTACGGCAAACACGCCGTGACTCACTATCACGTGCTGGAACGTTTGGGTTACGTGAATGTCGTGGAATGCGTGCTGGAAACCGGACGTACCCACCCAAATCCGGGCTCATTTCAAATCAATCAGACATCCGCTATTCAATGATCCGGAATACGGTGGTAATGAAATCACTGAAAGGCACCACTTTCACGAAGTATAAACAATTCGTGCAAAATTGTTTCGCCCTCTGCCCCCGACAAGCATTACATGCCTAAAACCCTTGGTTTTGAACACCCGGGAACAGGCGAATGGATGGACTTCAATTCTGAAATACCACAGGACATTCAACAGCTCATTGAAAAATGGCGAGGCTACGTGGCAAAACGGGAACTGGAAGATATTGAATAACCTAGACAAACACGTATTTCAAAATACACAATATCGAGTATATACATCGTGATTTAACTCTCGATATTTACCCTGCAAACAATTTAAGCAACACGTAAGTCAATAGTCCCAACACGATACCCTCGGCAATCAGTAAGTCAACGGCATCATAATAATAGTCACAGAAAGCAGGAAAAGCCTCGGTCATATCATCAAAACGTATTTTCTTCACCGCATCAAACATAAAACTCCCCCGATCACCAATACCCCTGCTGTAGCGATACCCGGAACCAACAAAAGAACGGGGCAAAAAGAACAGAGCGACAATGAACAACCCACTAACAACAGCAGCTGTCAAACCGGAACGCCCACCCTCGGCAATACCTGCAGTACTTTCAGCGTAAGTCGTGGTGGTTGACGTTCGAGTAAAGCCCCAAACGTTGTTCCCACGGCATCCGCCATCATCGCAGGTTTCAACTTCGGGATACTCCCATCAGGTTTCACCATTCCCTACTTTATTTGCCGTACCGACCAATGTTCCTAAAGTATCAAAAATATCCATGAACACGAGTGAGAAAATCGCGATCAACATATTCGGGGACAACAAAGAATGAAAATCCAGCTTGAAAAGACCGGCTCCAGAGAATGAGGCATCGATACTAAAGAAAAGCCTTCCGGTATCCGGGTAATCCCCAAAGGAATACTTAATAACGTGACCGCCACGATCGCATAGAAAAGAGCTCCTTTCACTTTCCGTGCAACCAACACTCCCCCAACAATAATTCCTCCCACGGCCAACAACGTCGATGGAGTAAACTCGCCTAAAGAAACAAATGTTGCAGGATTCGCCACGATCAACCCGGCCTTTTGTAATCCCAAAAGCAATAAACAAACCAATTCCAACGGATATAGCATGTCTCAACGTTTCGGGAATAGCATTCACTATCAACTCCCGTATATTAAACACGGTCAACAGGATAAACACCAGCCCCTCGATAAAAAAACGGCTGCCAAGGCACTCTCCCAAGAATATCCCATACCCTGCACTAACGTAAAGGCAAAAAAGCGTTCACCCCCATACCCGGAGCCAAGGCAAAAGGTAATTTCGCCAAAATAGCCATCACCAACGTGGCCAAAGATGCTGCCAAGGCTGTAGCCGTGAACACGGCCCCCCCGATCCATCGATGCCGCCGAAAGAATATCCGGATTCACGGCAAGAATATACGACATCGTTAAAAAGTAGTGACCCCAGCCATGATCTCGGTCCTCACCTTCATCACGCTGGGATCAAATCCAAAATTTTTTTAATATCATCTTTATCCAGGATAAAACTATGCCTCATTACACGTTAAAACGGAAGTTCATCATATCCCCATCCTGCACCACGTACTCTTTTCCTTCCACCGACATCTTCCCGGCTTCCTTGCATTTTGCCTCGGATCCTAAGGCTATAAAATCCTCGTATTTGATCACTTCCGCACGAATAAACCCTTTCTCGAAATCCGTATGGATAATCCCGGCAGTCTGTGGGGCCTTCATCCCGTTTTTGAAGGTCCACGCCCTCACTTCCTTCGGGCCTGCCGTGAAATAAGTACGCAAATTCAATAACTTATAAGCCGTACGAATCAATTTATTCACCCCGGCTTCCTCCAAGCCCAAATCCTGCAAAAACAACTGCTTCTCTTCGTACGTATCCAACTCGGCAATATCCGCCTCGATAGCGGCACCGATCACCAATACTTCTGCCCCTCGTCCTTCACGGCTTCCCGCACGGCATCCACGTATTTATTTCCCGTCACGACGGAAGCCTCATCCACGTTACAAACGTACAAAATAGGTTTATTCGTCAGCAACATCAACTCCTTTGCTGCCTCCTGCTGCAAATCGTTTAATTGCACGGAACGAGCGGATTTTCCCTGCACCAACGCATCTTTATATAAATGTAACACCTCAACCAAACGTTTCGCCTTCGCATCACCCCCGGTCTGTGCCTTCTTCTCCTCTTTTGCCAAACGGCTTTCCACCGTTTCCAAGTCTTTCAACTGCAACTCTGTATCAATCGTCTCTTTGTCCCGGATCGGATCAACATTACCATCCACGTGTACGATATTATTATCATCAAAACAACGTAACACGTGAATAATAGCATCCGTTTCCCGAATATTAGATAAAAATTTATTTCCCAAACCTTCACCTTTGCTGGCGCCTTTCACTAACCCTGCAATATCCACGATCTCCACCACGGCAGGTACCACGTTTTGAGGCTGTACCAACTCGACCAATTTATTCAGTCGCTCGTCCGGCACGGTGATCACTCCCACATTGGGTTCGATCGTGCAAAAAGGGAAATTTGCCGACTGCGCCTTCGCATTACTCAAACAATTAAATAGTGTCGATTTCCCCACGTTTGGTAAACCGACTATTCCACATTGTAAACCCATTATATTTTTGTCATTTTAATTATTATCTAACTTGCCAGCACACCACACCCGTGGAATGCATTTTTTTCAGCCGACAAAGATAACGATTCTTTTTAATAATACATACTCCGCTGTCTCTTATGTGTTTCACCTGTATCTCACCCGTAACTCTTCGATAAGTATTCGATAAGTTACCGACGCGGGAGGTTAACTTTTCCCAAACTTTACCTTCAGATACAATCGGACATCAACGAGACACCAGAGATGGTGGTACAAGCAAGATTGATCCTATTACCGGACTATATCAGATCAAATCGTACGACGTTCATATTTTCGGAAAAAAGTTACCAACAAAAGACACCCGACAAATGCAAAAGGCGCACCTACTAATGCTGGGTAAGAGTAACTCATTCCAGCTTGCAAAGGTAATCCCCCAACATAAGCACCGATCGCATTTCCCAAATTAAATGCCACCTGTACACTAGCCGCACCCAACATCTCCCTCCTTTTGAATAACGAATCAGCAACACCTGCTGTGGACTCGAAACTGCAAACAGGCCGGCTGTACACAAAACACATCAACCCCCACTGCCAACCAAGATATATGAGCGAAGAAAAAAAAAAAAGCAATGCAACACAGAGCATTCCTTGTGCAAAAGCAGCCACTCGTCCGGGGAAAACCGATCGGACAAACGTCCCCGGCCAGATTTTCCCACCACCATTCCAAAACCGGTAAGCACCATAAGGAACGTGGTCATACGAGCCGGGAATCCGGCAATATTCGTTAGTAAGGGAGTCACGTAGCTATACCAAGCAAAGGTTCCCCCATTACCCAACAACGATGCCCCCCAGAATCAACCAAGGTGCCGGAGATTTCAAAAACAGAACTGCCCCTCAAACCGGTATCCGGCAAATTTTCTACCCGTGGCACCCAACGCCACATATAATAAAGAATGATAACGCCCCAACACCCAACGAGCAAGAAAGTCAAACGCCATGAAATCGAGGCACTTAAAGCCGTCCCCAGCGGTACACCGAACAAATTAGCGATCGTCATTCCCGCAATCATGATAGATACCGCCTCTGACCCTCTCCCTTATCCGCTAACTTCTCGGCGACAATAGATGCCACCCCGAAATAAGCCCCGTGCGGTAATCCCGAAATGAAACGGGCCACAAGCATCACCCAGTAATTAGGAGCTAAAGCTGCACAAATATTTCCCAGCATCATTACTCCCACCAAAAACATCAAGATATACTTTAACTGATACCTGCGTGCCAAAATCAACATGGGAGCCCCGATACAAACTCCCAAAGCATAGGCCGAAATCAAATGACCGGCTGTAGCGATACTGATTCTAAGTCACGAGCCACATCAGGCAATATTCCCATCATCACAAACTCGGCTATTCCAAGACCAATACCAAAAGCTAAAGCAATAAGACTCTTCTTCATACACGTTTTTCTTTATCGCCGCAAAAATAAAAAAATAAAGAATAACGTGATACAAAATAAAGTATAAACAATCTTACGATTATGTTATCTCGCTGTAATATGAAAACAACCTGGCTTAAACTCGTAACGAACATAGCATTTCTTTTGCAAACGCAAGTCCTGTAATACGTCTGCTAACACGCTTTTCAACTTTTCCTTCGGTGCTTCTTTACGTCCGTCCTTCTTGAAACGTGCATATGCCACATCAAAAGTAGTCCCGTACACGTGAGCGGAATTGGCACTGGCATTTCCATTACTCTTCCGCAATTTCTTCACGCTGGACCCCGTTCGCAACACACTTGTCACGATAATACTATGGGAAGGCAGGCCTTTCTGATACAGGAGTCTTTAAAATTCCGGGCAATATCAGCCAATAAATCACAGGCCTCCGGTACAAGATAAGGTTCTGAATGTGTTAATTTATCCACTTGGAAACAATTTACAGGATTTAATCTCTTTAAATTCCGGTCTGCCTTACTCAAATCCTCCGACGCCTTCAAAGGAGTAATTCCCAATCGCTTGGCGGAAGACAGATGCCTGTCATTTAAATCATTAAAAGTTCTCTGGTAATTTTAAAATAAACAAAAGGCTTTTTATTCTTTTTTTTTCCTTACAAGCCCCGACCAATATCAACAACACGCACGCTATCGTGTAATACCACACCGCTCTTCTCATCTATATCTATTCACTTTTTCTCAGGTTCTACATGCACAGCCACGTGAGTACGCAATCCGTATTTAGCCCTCAAACGATTCTCAATCCCGGTAGCAACCACATGAGCTTCCCGGACGGTCATCTCTGGCTGCAAACGGATATGTATCTCTATCGCAAAATCATTACCCGATCCGACGAGTTCTCAAATTATGAGGTCTTTTATTTGCGGGTCTTCATTAATTATCGTAATTATTTCCTTCTCGGTCTCCTCCGGCAAAGATCGCTCCAATAAATCATTCAAACAAGGGATCAAAAGTTGAATAGATACTTTCACAATAAAAACACTCACTACAACGGCTGCAATCGGGTCAAGTACCCGCCAGTCTTTCCCCACAAAAATCGCCCGGCAATCCCAAAGCTGTACCGATAGACGAGAATGCATCCGAACGATGATGCCAAGCATTCGCCACAACAGCCTGACCTCTGCACCTTATGCCCCAACGATAACCGAGTAACGATACAGGATTTCTTTCACCACGATCGAAGCAAGAGCAGCGATCAAGGCTATTAAATCGGGACTACCCAATTCTTCTCCCCGATAAAAAGCAAGTATCTGATTCAACCCGTTCCAAAAATCCCTGTTCCGACCATTAACAAAACGATCCCGATAATTGCCGTTGCCAGTGTCTCATATTTTACCATGTCCGTAATCATGTCCCGCATCCTTCGGTTTAGCAGAAACTTTCACAAAAAACCAGCACGATAATATCCGTCACGAAATCTGACAAAAGAATGTACGGCATCCGCAATCATAGCACTACTTTGTCCCAAATATTCCCGCCACGAACTTAAACACTAACAAAAAAAATTAGCAATTGAACCAACAATTGTAACCCTATATATTTGCTTTTCCTCGACTTTCCTTTTCCATTGACAATAGTTAAACGCTTACAAAGTTACAAGAATTAATGTAATTTTGCCGTAGAAATTTAGAACATTTTAAATGTTTAAACGTTCAAACACTTAAATTATAAAATGAATCAGAACATGAAACTCTTAGATGAATTTAAAGCTTTTGCCCTGAAAGGGAATGTGGTAGATATGGCCGTCGGTATCATTATCGGTGGTGCATTCGGAAAAATCGTATCATCATTGGTCAGTGACATCATCATGCCCCTATCGGAATGCTTGTCGGTGGCATGAATTTTTCCAATTTACACATCGTGTTACAAAAAGCCCACATGAACGAGGCCACGGGAAAAATGGTCGAAGCCGTCACCCTCAACTATGGTAACTTTATTCAAACAACGATCGACTTTTTGATTATTGCATTCTCAATCTTTATCGCCATCAAATTCATGAATAAATTGAGAACGAAAAAGAAGAAACCCCGGCTCCAACAGCACCTCCCGCCCCGTCGAAAGAAGAAGTACTATTGACTGAAATCCGGGACATCTTGAAAGACAAACATTGATAAAGTTTTAGATTTTAAATTTTGAGATTGAATTCTCAAATTTAAAATCTAAAATTTAAAATTAACCTAGCGGATTTCCCCAATCTTACATACCTCAATAAACGAGGCTCCTTTACCATGCCCGAAACTTCCCCCGACAACCACCACGTAGTCATCAGCCTTAATACCATTCTGCATCAACATTTCCGGCAGATCATTCATAAACTCATCCCGGGACATCGGTTTTTCAGTATAATAAGGGATACACCCCGAACGAGAGAGCCAATTCTCGCATAACCCGTTCATTATAGCACCGGGCGTAAACAGGCAAGTCACTCCGGAAAGCCGACAGATAACGGGCTGTATGTCCGGAAAGCGTGTCGACCACAATCGCCTTAATCGGTAACATCAATGCAGTTTTCACTGCCGAACGAGCCAACGCTGCCGTAATCTCGTTATTTATACGAACCAGACTTCTCCCCGCATCCGGCGGAACTGTTCCCTCGTTCTCCTCTGCCACCTCACGCATCACGGTTACCGCTTCCTCTGGATATGCTCCGTAAGCCGTTTCCCCCACTTAACATGATCGCATCCGTACCCATGTAAATGGCATTCGCAATATCACTGATTTCCGCACGAGTCGGCCTAGGATGCTCAATCATCGTGTGTAGCATCTGCGTGGCAATAATCACGGGTTTCTTACTCTCAATACATTTCTTAACAATATATCGTTGAATCTTAGGGATTTTCTCCGCCTCGATCTCGATCCCCAAATCTCCGCGGGCAACCATCACCCCGTAAGCGTAATCCAGAATCTCGTCAATATTATCCACACCCTCTTGATTCTCGATCTTGGCAATGACCTTGATCTTACTTCCCCGAGCATCCAGAATAGCCTGTATCGCCATAACATCCTCCTTATTGCACACGAAGGAGTGAGCAATAAAATCAGATTATTATCTATTGCAAAATCAATAAACGCCCGGTCCTTTATCACTCAAAGATTTCAATTTCAAGGAAGCTCCCGGCACATTTACGCTCTTACGATTCTTGATGACAGCCTCGATTGGTCACCATCATTTCCAAATAATGATCCTTTTTTCTCGACAACAATCAACTCCACATCCCCGTCGTCCACCAACACCTTGTCTCCCACTTTTATATCTTCAGCAAAATAAGGATAGGACACGTGAATCAATTTCCCATCCATCTTCAACTCCGGGTCTCCTGTCAAATAAATCGTTTCTCCCCGGTCCACGTGCATCGGTTCATCCATAAGCATTGTTCTCACCTTCCGGCCCCTTCGTGTCGATCAAGATGGCTATATTATCCGAAACTTTCCGAACATTCTCCACCACCTTCAATGCCTGCTCCATATCCTGATGAGCTGTATTTCAACCGTACCACGTTCATCCCGGCACGATATAACTTCTCTAAAAACTCTACCTCACATCTTTTGTCAGATATGGTAGCCACAATCTTAGTCTTCTTCATATCATTAATAATAATAGTTATTCTTCGCGTATTTCCCCAACTTGTAATGTGGCGAAGCCGCTCACATAAAGCTTGTAACGCCAGTTCGTAGGATTTCAACCGAAACCGGCAATTACCCCCGGCAAACAGGAGTTAGGAAAGAACATGACGGAAAGTTTCCCGTTTTGCCGTGTTAAATATGAACTTCGATCACGGGACAGGGAATCGCCGAAATAGCATCCGCGATAGCAATCGAAGTATGTGTGTAAGCTCCAGCGTTCAAAATAATCCCGTCATAGAGAATCCCACTTCATGAATTTTATTGATAAGCTCCCCTCCACGTTCGACTGGTAATAATCAATCTCGACCATCGTGTAGAAATCTCTCAGCCCCGACAAGGTACTCCTCGAAAGAGGTTTCCCGTAAATATTTTTTTCTCTGATTCCCCAAAAGATTAAGATTGGGACCATTTAAAATCAATATCTTCATATTCACCGTTTTTTACTGAATACAAAATTAACAAAAAAAACGATGATACCGGACATTTCAAGCCGGATTTAGGTATTAAATTTCGATTACAAGGTCTAATAATAAAAATTATGAGTGTTAAACTTGACAAAACTGTTACAACTCAAAGAAAAAACTTATACCTTTATCTGGCAAAATCTATCAGAATACTCTTGAGATAGGTTTAAAGTGGTGAATTAGAATTTGTATTATTTATTTTGTAACACAGCTAAAAATGATTTGGAACGAAGCGATAGATAGTTTTCGGACTTATTTGATTTTAGAAAAATCACTATCAACCAACTCGGTGGAAGCTTATTTGAATGACATCAGAAAGCTGGGAGCCTATTGTGAACAACGGACACCTACATTGAATCCGAAAAGAAGTGTCCTATGACGTATTAAACGAGTATATTTCCGCCTTGAAAGACACCGGGGTTACCCCCGTACTCAAGCTAGAAGTATATCCAGCATCAAATCTTTCTTCAAGTATTTGTTATACGATGGAGCCATCGGTCTTAACCCGGCAGAACTCGCTTGATGCACCGAAAATCGGACGTACCCTTCCTAGCGTCCTCAGCGTCGAAGAAATTGAAGCCATGATTAACGCTGTGGATCTGACCAAACAAGAAGGACAACGTAATAAAGCAATCCTCGAGACATTATATTCTTGCGGTTTGCGCGTATCTGAACTTGTCAACTTGAAGTTATCACAAATTAACTTCCGAACAGGATATATCAAAATCGAGGGAAAAGGAAACAAGGAACGGATTGTTCCACTAGGAGCGAAAGCAAAAGACGAGATCCGTTGCTATTTGAAAAAGATCGCGACAGAATGAAAAAAAGCGAGAGGATTCGAGGATATTCTCTTTTTAAACAAGATGGGAAAATCTCTTTCCCGCGTGATGATATTCAATATTATCAAGGAAACAGCACTCCGTGCCGGCTTGAATAAAGTGGTATCCCCCACACCTTCCGCCACTCATTTGCCTCTCACTTGGTAAACGGCGGCGCGGACATCCGCACGGTTCAAGACATGCTGGGACACGAATCTATTCTGACAACGGAAATTTACACGCACCTGGATAACTCATATCTCCGGGATACAATCACAAATTTCCACCCCAGAGCGAAGAAATCCCGCAAATGATCCTTATATTTGTATCCAATACCCGAAAAAGTATTGGATACAAATATTTAGAAACACATGGAAAACAAACAAGATATATTGAAACAATTGTCCAGCAATGACATGGACATCGTTAGAGGGCTATCGAACAAATCAAACAAGAAGGAGATATTTCCATCGTCCCCGAATTACTGGACATCCTGTTACAAATCAGGACACGAACATCATTACCAACCTCACGGCCTTACTCTCGGACGTGAAAGAATCCGACTTCAAAACAGTCTTGATGGATAATTGATCAACGCTCCCGAAGGTAGCGGAAAAGCCAATTTATTACGCATATGCTGGGAATCAGCTATCGATTTTCGGAATATCTGATGTATTCGTTGATATGTTATTGCATGAAGACTTCATCACAGCACTAGAAGCCTCCACCGTCATTGAAAACCTACACGGTAACATCCCGGAAGAAAAAGATTCACATAGCCATTCAACGTTTAAAACCGAAAGTAATGAAGACAACGCCTTCTTATTAGAAGGCACCATCCCTCACTTGGAAGAAATGCTCCTCAAAGATGAAGAGGATGAAGAAGAACATCATCACGATCACGGCCACGATTGTAGTTGTCATTGCCATGATTAGTTAGCCTGCACAAGTTTTATCTATTGCGTGATTTAATGATTTCAGATTAGGTGATTATAGAATCGTTGAATCATCTAATCGGCAATCACTAAATTTTGAATCATTCAATCTAAAATTTAAAATCTAAAATTAATAAAGCCACTCTTTCACCTGTTCGACCTTCTCATCCAATGGCATATTTCATCCAGCCATTTGATCTCGAACCCGTCCCGTTCCATTTTACGGAACCAGGTCATTTGTCTCTTGGCAAACTGATGAATGGCAATGTTCAGTTGTTCCACCATCTCGTCATAAGTCAACTCTCCGGTAAGATACAAGGTAAGATATTTATACTCTAGCCCGTAATATATCAAATCTTCCGGTTTTATTCCCCGATCAAGCAACCCCTTCACCTCATCGATCATTCCCGCCTGCAAGCGGGCGTGTAAACGTTCTGTAATCCGCTGTCGCCGAGTCTCACGATCAAACAGAACCCCGACAATCAAAGATCGGATCTCCGGGAACTCCCTTTCACGGGTTCATGTGTAGTATAATACTCGGCAATCTCAATAGCCCGAATCGCCCGCTTTACCGTGTCCGTATCCGTCGTGTTGTGTAAGGAACGATAGGAAGACAAGATATCGGATAATTCCGCCAACGACTTACAGGCCAATCGTTCCGTAATTCGGGATTTTCCGGAACAGGAGTCATCCGGTAAGCTTTCAATATGGACTCCACGTACAAACCACTTCCCCCGCACAACACGGGAAAAACACCCCTACGTTCACAATCCTGCCACACTTTTTAAAAACTCCTGCTGATACATGAACAGATTAAAAACGAAACCCGGCATCGGCAATATCAATCAAATGATAAGGTACAAGCGTACCCTCGTGGACATACTCGTCCAGATCCTTCCCCGTACCTAGATCCATACCACGATAAATTTGTCTCGAATCGGCTGAAATAATCTCTCCTTTCAATTCCGCGGCCAAACGTACCGCTAAAGAGGTCTTTCCCGTGGCCGTAGCCCCTAAGATGGTCAGTAAATTATACATGAATATTGCTCTATGATGATACCTGTTTATCTTTCCCGACAAAGATAGTTTTAAAAGTCGCAAGATTTATCTTCCCTACCTATTTTTTTCACCGTGTTAACACCAACTAATACCAAAAAGTGTTATATTTGAAAGCGACAAATAATACTACTTATTCGAAAAAAATTATAAAACAGCAACTATGATAAACGATGACATCATTCGCTTAAGAGCTTTAGAACCTGAAGACTTAGAATGTCTGTATCAATGGGAAAATGATATGGATTTATGGGAAGTCAGTGACACGCTTACCCCCTTCTCCCTGTTCACGTTAAAGAAATACATCGAAACTTGTCATCTGGATATATATACCACCAAGCAACTCCGTCTGATGATTGAAAGAGTGGATACAAATGCCCGGATTGGCTTAGTTGATCTCTATGATTTCGATCCATATCATCAGCGTGCCGGTATCGGGATTATGATCCACAATACAGAAAACCAAAAACAGGGATATGCGACAGCCGCTATCCGTCTGATGATCGACTATTGTTTCGAAACACTGGGACTAAACCAGATTTACAGTAGCGTACCCAGCGGAAACATTGGTAGCCGCAAACTTTTCGAGAAACTCGGTTTCGTGCAGACCGGGTACCGGAAAACTGGCTCCGCCGGGGAAATGGCTGGGAAGACATTGTATATTTCCAACTACTAAATCAATAAACCAAATCGAGGGGCTGTAAAAGTCTACAGCCCTTAAATTTATAAATTTAAAACGGTTATGAAACACTCGTTATTACTAGTATGCCTATTCTCGGGATTCTTAACAAAAGCTGCTATCCCGAGAAAACAATTCAAGCCACCATTACCAACATTCAGGCAAAAGGAGTTACTAACACAACCGCCATCGAAACCGGAGTTCGACAAGTTGCCCACCTTTGGCAACCACAAGATGGCGCCGACCCGAATTCCAAGAATTTTGCGTGAAAAACTATATCACCGACCCGGAACAAAAACAACAGGTATTCCAAAAGGTAAGTCATTACTTGAGGCTTTATGGGGACATTTTAACGAAATCACGCTCCAACTTCAATTAAACTTGCATCAGGACAACGGCCCTCTTCACGACATCGATCCCATGTTCGGAGCTTACAGTCCCGGCTCTCATTTGATTAATGATTTTTACAACAACAAAATCGGCTTTATCATTGCCCTTAACTTCCCGGAAGTACCTTTACAGGAAAAAGAAAAACTAGGTAACGACCGTATGGCTTGGGCCTATGCTCGCCTCGGTGACGTGTTTACCCAACGGGTTCCGGCAGAACTAATTCAAGCTGGAGTGAAAGCGGAAAGTGATGCGGACGTGTATATTTCAAGTTACAACATTTACATGGGACACGTGCTAAACGCCAAAGGCCAAAAGCTTTTCCCCGAAGATAAAATTCTGCTTACTCATTGGAATTTAGAGACGAAATCAAGGCCAACTACAACAAAGGGAAAGAAGGTTTGGACAAGCAACGTACCGTTTATGAGGTCATGAAACGGATTATCTCGCAGGAGATCCCCGTGCAAGTCATCAATTCGGAGCTTGACTGGAATCCTTACTCCAACACACTCACTCAAAACGGACAAACTGCCACGGGAACCCCGGAGGCAACAGAACGTTATCAACGTATGTTGAATAACTTCCACGCCATGAAAGCAATCGACCCTTATGCCGGCAAAGAATTTCATTGCAAGAAAGTTTTCGGGAGAAATGGAAGTATCGGTAGAAGATGTAAAAGCTCTTTTCACCCAATTCCTTACTTCTCCGGAATTGAAAGAAGTAGGCAAGATTATTCCAAACGTCTAGGCCGCAAACTAGAAGCATACGACATCTGGTACGACGGATTCAAACCTCGTAGTAATCTGGACGAAGACCAAACTGGATGCCCAGATACAAAAACTTTACCCAAATGCAGAGGCCTTTTAAAGCAGGGCTTCCCCTCCCTGCTCACGCATCTGGGTTTTCACCCCGAAAGAGCAAATGAAATTTGTGACAAAATAGCCGTGGATGCCGCCAGAGGTTCAGGACATGCATGGGGTGCCGCCATGAAAGGACAACAATCCCACCTCCGCACCTCGAATCCCCTGCGGAAGGAATGAATTATAAGGGGTACAATATCGCCGTTCACGAATTCGGCCACAACGTGGAACAAACTATTTCCATGTACAATGTAGACAATTTCATGAGGGCCGGAGTTCCCAACACGGCTTTCACGGAAGCACTTGCCTTCGTGTTCCAAAAACGGGATCTGCAATTACTGGGCATTGAAAACAACGATCCGGAAAAAGACAAGGTGGACATTCTTGACAAATTCTGGAGCTTGTACGAAATCATGGGAGTCTCATGCTCGACATCTCCATCTGGGAATGGCTGTATGCGAATCCGAATGCGACAGCTGAACAGCTAAAAGAAGCCTCTATCAGCTTGTCAAAAGAAATATGGAATAAATACTATGCCCCCGTCTTCGGCAAAAAAGACGAAACGGTTTTAGCCGTTTATTCCCACATGATCAGTTACCCGCTGTACCTGTCCGCTTACGCCTTCGGTCAAATCATCGAATTCCAGCTGGAAGACTACCTCAACGGTAAGAACTTCGCTCAAGAAGTTGATCATATTTACCGACTGGGACGTCTTACTCCCGAACGAATGGATGATTCAGGCCACGGGAAATGACCTCACCGTGGAACCCATGATACACGCCTTTACAGAAAGTAATAAAAAATAAATCTTCTTACTTTTATAAGTAAAAATAGCCGATTGTGCACTAAAAGTTGCGGCTATCTTTTATATTGAAACTATTTCACCTTCACTTGTTTTCCTTCTCGGTGATAATCAATTTATCGTTCTCCTTTATCATAACCGACATCCAGTTCCGTTCCTTCCGCAATACCTTTAATAATCACCTCGGCCAATTCATCCTCCAGGTATTTCTGAATAGCTCGTTTTCAGCGGACGAGCCCCGTACTGCGGGTCATATCCTTTCTCTATAATAAAGTCTTTCGCCTCTTTCGAGATCGTGATCACCAAACCGAGATCATTTCACCCGCTTGAACAGGCTCTTCAACTCGATGTCAATAATCTTGTAAATATCCTCTTTGGTCAAAGGATTAAACATGATAATATCGTCAATACGATTCAAGAACTCCGGCGAGAAGGCATTTTTCAACGCTTTCTGAACAACCCCTCTGGCATACTCGCTATTTCCTTCCATATTCTGGGAACCAAAACCGATTCCCCGGCCGAAATCCTTCAACTGACGGCTACCGATATTAGAAGTCATGATCACGATCGTGTTCTTGAAATCCACTTTTCCGCCCCAGACTATCAGTCAACTGCCCGTCGTCCAACAACTGCAACAGAATATTGAACACGTCCGGATGAGCCTTTTCGATCTCATCCAGCAACACGACAGAATACGGTTTACGACGTACTTTCTCGGTCAACTGCCCGCCTTCCTCGTATCCCACGTACCCAGGAGGCGCTCCCTACCAGTCGGGACACGGCGAATTTTTCCATGTATTCACTCATGTCAATTCGGATTAACGCATCCTCGGTATCAAACAAGTAACGGGCCAGCACCTTGGCTAACTGTGTCTTTCCGACACCTGTCGGACCCAAGAAAATAAATGAACCGATTGGACGATTCGGATCTTTCAGCCCGGCACGATTCCTGTGTATGGCTTTCACGATTTTCTCGATCGCCTCTTTCTGTCCGACAACACTTTCGCTCAATTCATCATGCATCTGCAACAACTTCATCCCCTCGGTCTTGGCAATACGTTTCACCGGAACCCCGGTCATCATGGCCACCACCTCGGCAATATGCTCCTCGGTCACGGTCACCCGGTTTTCCTGCAAATCCCGTTCCCAATTTACTTTCTCTTCTTCCAATTGTTTCAACAACTGCCGTTCCTTATCCCGGAAAGCGGCTGCCACCTCGAAATTCTGTTGTTTCACGGCCTCCTTCTTCTTCTCCTTCACCTCTTCCACGTCCTTCTCCAACTGTTCGATAATCGGCGGCACATTTATATTGGAAATATGTACTCTCGATCCCCGCCTCATCCAAGGCATCTATTGCCTTATCCGGCAAAGCCCGATCGGAGATATAACGGGTAGTTAATTTCACGCAGGCCTTGATCGCCTCGTCCGTGTAACGCACGTTATGATGATCCTCGTAACGAGATTTTATATTATTCAAAATTTCCACCGTCTCGTCAAACGAGGTCGGTTCCACCAGCACCTTCTGAAAACGACGTTCCAAAGCACCGTCCTTCTCTATATTCTGGCGATACTCGTCCAGCGTCGTCGCCCCCGATACATTGAATTTCTCCACGAGCCAACGCCGGTTTCAACATATTGGCCGCATCCAGATTACCCCCGGAACCTCCGGCCCCCGACAATCGTGTGAATCTCATCAATAAACAAAATAATATTCCGGTTCTTCGCCAGCTCGGCAGAATCGCTTTCATTCGTTCCTCGAATTGGCCCCGGTACTTCGTACCTGCCACGATAGAAGCTATATCCAGCGAAATCACTCGCTTGTCAAACAGAACCCGTGATACCTTCTTCTGAACAATACGCAAGGCAAGTCCCTCGGCAATAGCCGATTTACCAACCCCCGGATCACCGATCAACACCGGATTATTCTTCTTACGACGACTCAGAATCTGTGCCAGACGTTCGATCTCCCGGTCACGTCCACGATCGGGTCCAAAGCCCCTCTTCTGCGGCTTTCGTGATGTCATTCCGAAATTATCCAGCACGGGAGTATCGGATTTGGAAGAAACAGGGCCTCCTTGACGATAAGGATTATACATGGAAGATTCATCGTCTCCGTCCTCCGGATCATCCCCCTCGTCATTAAATTCGGATTGCATCCGCATCTTCTCTTTAGCACGGCTTCTTTAAAGATGTCGTAATCTATATTCATCGTTTTAAATAGCTTCGTCACGAAACCGGCTTGATTCCTCAATATTGCCAGCATCACGTGTTCCGAGTCCAATTCGTCATCCCCCAGATCCACGCCTCGTCGGACACACGTTTCAACACGCTATTCGCCGCCAATGTAAAGTCAAGACTTTCCACCTTGTCGGATTTATAGCGTTTCCCCTCCAAGCGTTGCTCTATCTTATCTTTCACCTCGTAGAAATCCAACCCCAAAGACATTAATATATCAATCGCCCTTCCACTTCTCAACTTCAGCAATCCCAAAAACAAATGCTCTGGATAAATTTTGGAATTCCCCAGTCGCTTTGCTTCTTCTCCTGCCGAAGTCATGATCTGTTTTAGTCGTCTCGTATCTTCTTTTCCCATATTTTCAATGCCGCCCTTCCACGGCTTTACTTGTTACTTTTTATTTATCGTAAAGATAAACTATATACTTTAATATTCAAAATAAGCCCACAAGCATTTACAACGTATAAAATATACCAATCTTTATGAACCCATTAATGTATTAAACTCTTTTCGGTCAAAATAGTTACATTTAACTTCTGCGCTTTTTGCAATTTACTCCGGCATTCTCCCCCGCCAAAAGATAAGTCGTCTTATTGACACTGAATCACTGACTTTTCCCCCAGCTTTCAGGATCATTGCCTTAAAATGCTCACGTGGCAACGAAAGAGTTCCCGTGATCACGAAGGTTGTGCCGGCCAACTGATCAGATTCACCCTCTTCTTCCTGTATTGTCCCGCTAATACCATATTGCAAAAAGCGTTCCATCATCTCCCGGTTCTCCGTCCTTTTCGAAATAACGGATCACGCTACCGGCCATCTGATCCCCGATATCCTCGACCTCCGTCAACTGTTCAAACGTCGCGTCCATCAACTTCCGGATGTCCTTAAAATGACGGGCCAGATTCCTCGAAGCCGTCTCCCCGATATAGCGAATCCCCAGAGCATTAATGAATTCCGGCAAATTCCGTTGTTTCGATTTCTCGATTCCGGCGATAAGATTATCCACCGACTTTTCCTGTAAACGATACACGCTCAAGGTATTCATTTTCCGGATAAACTTTTCTTTTCCCTGTAAAAAACGATACACTCGCTCGGCATCCTCACGTGACATTTCGTCAGTCTCCGCAATCTCTTCCAGCGTCGCCGTGTAAAGACGATAAATATAGTCAAACTTAACAGATAGCAACTCAGCCTTATGAAAATCAATTCCAGGTATATCCAGCGCATAAATCACCACATCCAACGGCAGCATATCTACCTCCCCGGCCTGCTTCAAACGCTCCAGCGGCTCGTTGAACGGCATCCGTAAAATATTCCAATATTTTATTGATACTTTTCTCCCGGTCACCGGGGAATTGTAGGATTCCCGACAGCCATCAACTCCTCTTTCGAGGCCCCCGGCCAATTTCGTCAAGGCTACCGAAATGATCTGCCAAAACATCCATTTTTTGGCAGATATATTCTTCATCCCGATCTCAAAAGCGTAAATCACTTTTCCCAACGGGATACTGGTCATCACGTAACTCTCCGGGTAAAGAATCTTTTCCAACCCGATCAGCTCCTCCCGACAGGACGGCAAAGTATAAATATCCGCGACATCCCGAATAAACCCTTTCGTCAACAGTAAATCAATAGTCTCCCCCCCATCCCCTCTATATCCATTGCCTTCCGGCTCACGAAATGTTCAGTTTCCCAGCTATCTGCGGGGACAGTGATCTTCGTTCGGGCAATAATGATTTGCCTCCCCTTCATGGCGAATCAATGCGGTACCACACTCCGGACAACACGTGATAAACTCGACCACCGGGCATCCGCCACTCTCTTGTCCACGTCTATCCCCACGATCTTCGGGATAATCTCTCCCCCCTTTCTCCACGTACACCATATCGTGCAGGTGCAAATCCAACTCCCGAATAATATCTTCATTATGCAGTGAGGCCCGTTTCACGGTAGTCCCCGCGATATGAACGGGTTCCAAGTTAGCCACCGGGGTAATCGAACCGGTACGTCCCACTTGGTAATCCACGCTAAGTAACCGGGTCTCCACCCGCTCCGCCTTGAACTTGTAGGCCACCGCCCAACGAGGAGATTTCGCCGTGTACCCCAACTGCAACTGCTGCTTGATACTATTCACCTTAATCACAATCCCGTCAATCGGCACCGGGAGATTCTTCCGTTCCACATCCCATTTGTGAATAAAATCAAGAATCTCGTCTATATTGTGACATAATCCGATATACGGGGGAATATTAAACCCCCATTCCCTCGCTTTCATTAAATTCCCGTAATGTGTCGGGGTCAGCGTGATTTTCTCCCGGCACGTAATATAAATAACAATCCAACTGCCGCTTGGCAACAATGGAAGAATTCTGTAACTTCAACGTACCCTGCTGCCGCGATTCCGCGGGTTGGCAAATAAAGCCTCGCCCGCCTCCAGCCGCTCCTCGTTCAATCGATTGAACACGGCAAAAGGCATTAAATCCCCCCGAATCTCGAACTCCGCGGGATAATCCTCCCCCCTGCATATGCAATGGAACCGTTCGAATGGTTCGTACATTAGTTGTCACATCGTCCCCCTTCACGCCATCACCCCTCGTCACCGCCACCTGCAAATTCCCATCTTCATAGCGCAGGCTGATAGAAGTCCCGTCATACTTTAACTCGCAGACATACTCCACGTCATCTCCCCGATACCTTTTCGCACCCGTTCATCAAAATCCCGGATCTCCTGCTCGCTATACGTGTTCGCCAATGACATCATGCCATATTTATGCGCCACCTGCAAACTCATTCGTCGTGTCGTTCCCCACCCGCTGCGTCGGTGAATTCGGATCAAACATTTCCGGATGCTCTGCCTCCAAGCCGTTCCAGCTCATGCATTAACTCGTCAAACTTCTGATCGGTAATCACCGGCTCATTCTTCACATAGTACAGGTAGTTGTAATGCTCAACAACTTTCTCAACTCAACAATTCTATCCATAAACAGTTTCAAGTTACAAGTTTTACAGGTTCCGACAAGTTAAAATTTCAGACGTATTCACGGTAATTACCAAGCGGTTTTCCCTCCCTGTAAGGAGGTAACCACGAGGTCGTTATTCATTCGTAATCTTTTTTTCATCGTGTACAAAGATAATTGTTCTTGATGGAGATTGTGGGAAAAAATAATTATTTTAGCGGAATAATTTTATAAAAAAATAAACTACAAGCTACTACACATGAGACACAAACATACCTCGTTTTTCTTAAATTCCCTGACAATAGGCATATTGCTTATATTCACACTTGTCACTCCCGGTAAAGCCCAATTTGTCGATCTCGGACAAGACCCCTGCAGTACCCGCTGGCGACAAATCAAAACGGATAACTTTCAGATCATCTACCCTGATTTCTTCGAGGATAATGCGCAATACCTTGCAAATATTTACGAGAAACTATACGCCCACGCCAATACCCTCGGTATCAAACCCAAAAGAATGTCCATGATCGTACGGGCGAATGGTGGCGTATCAAACGGGAACGCGGGCTGGGCTCCCAAGAAGAGTGAACTCTACACGGCTCCCCCGCAGGATGTCAGCGACGCTTGGCTGGAACATTTGTGTATTCATGAATTCCGTCACATTGTACAGTACGACAAGGTAAACCAAGGTTTCACGAAAGCATTATATTATATCTTCGGAGAGCAAATCACGATGGCTGTCATCGGGGTATATGTACCCATGTGGTTCCTCGAAGGGGATGCCACCGTATTCGAAACCTCTGTCGGAGAAAAGCGGACGGGGACGTTCACCCGAATTTCTCAATGAAATGAAAGCCCAGGTCACGGAAAAAGGGATTTACACCTACTACAAGGCCGTCCTCGGCTCCTACAAGGATTTTGTTCCCAACCACTACGCCCTTGGTTATTACATGGTCGGGAACAGCCGTGTTCACTACGGTCCCGACATCTGGCAAGATGCCCTCTCCCGGGTTGGAAAACGTCCTTACGGGATCACGCCTTTTGCCCGCAGCCTCAAACTCACGATGAACGAAAAACGAGACTCCATCTGGTCATCCGTCATTTCCAGTCCCTTTTCGTCAATCCTGACAGCGTGAAACAAGCCAACACCCATTGTGATGCCAAACGCACGCTCTACCGGGATAACTTCAGCGAACTCCAACAAATATGGAAACAAGAGTCCGACCAAGTACCCCACTCATTCGATACCATCACGACCGCAAACAAGATATACACGAACTACCATTACCCGACAGCCACCCCAACCGGACAAATCATTGCCTACAAGGAAGGATTGGCTCAAGAAGAGCCTTGGTCATCCTACACCCGGACAAAGACGAGATCATCACCCGAACGGGAATCATGTATGATTATAAATTTGCCTATCAGGACGAAACGCTCGTGTGGTCCGAGTACAAATACCATCCCCGCTGGGAACACGGGGGTAAAATGGTACTCGCCAGCTACGATATACGTCACAAGAAATATCACCGTTACCCCACCCGGCAAAACAGGTATGCCCCTTTTTGCCGTGGAGGAAACTGGGGATTCGTGGAAGTTGACAAAAAGACAACGCCTCCATCGTGATCCTTGACCACACGTTCCAAAAGAAATATTCCGAGTAAAAGGCTCCGGAGACGAGCTATTCGTACATCCTTCCTATGACGGGAAAAACAATATCGTCACCGTGGTGGTATCTTCGAAAGGCAAACACCTCGAATCCATCGATATTCACACGGGCAAACGTACCCCGATCACCGCGTTCACCCCTTACGAGATTGACAATCCGGTTACCGTGAACGACCAGATTATATACCGGGGAGCTTTCGATGCCAACAACTCGTTCTACCGACAAACCCAACCGCAAGAATTCGGTGCAAACATACTTAACTCTAAATTCGGCCTGCGCTACCCGATCGTTTCCCCGAACAAGGATTCACTTTTATTCTCGTTTTATACTTCCGACGGGTATAAACCGGGTAAAATTGCCATAAGCCAACTAGAAAACAAAATAATTAATCCCCAGACCTTCCGTATCGCCGACAGCGTGACACGACAAGAAAACTGGCAATTCAAGCTAACCGCCGACTCCACCTACGCCAGTCGGAAATACAATAAAACCTCCCACCTATTCAACTTCCATAGCTGGGGGCCCCATCTTCCCGGACGCCGAAGACGTGGACATCGATTTCGGGTTAGCCGTCAGCTCGCAAAACAAGTTAAGCACCCTGTTCTGACCGCAGGATTCGTGAGAGGAAAAGGTTACGAACACGGCAACTGGCAGGTAAAAGCCACCTACAAAGGATTCTGGCCCACCCTGCAACTGGAATTCAAGAGCGGACGCAATGACGATTTCATGCAAGATTACGCGATAAAAATCGTTCAAACCCAAAAGAAATCGACACGATTCGTACCATTTATAAATCACAACGCACGAAAGGAACAGCCACCGTACAATTTCCCGTTCAACATTTCCCGGAAAAACTATTACGTTATATCATCCCTTACGTGAAATATGAAATTCAAGCCATACATTCGATAACACAGAGGCGTTCCTACCTGTTGGACCACAATCGATGGACCAGCCTCCCCTCCAACAAACCGTATAACTCCGTACTCGCAAACCCGGATGATGTAAAACTCCAGATCACGCGCTACGGGCTTGTCCTCAACAACCAAACCCGTACAAGTCAACGGGACATCTATCCCCGCTGGGGACAACGCTTGAAGTCGGGTACGCCCACACGCCATTCGACGGATTGGACTACGGCGACACGAAATGGGCAGAAGGACGTTTGTATCTTCCCGGATTCTGGAAACATCACTCTTGGACACTCTACTTCGGTCATCAACTGAAATCGGATAAAACAACCAACTACTACGGGAACCAGATTTACTCTCCCCGGGGAGCCTCTCTCTACGGGTACAACCTGTCAACATTGAAAATATCTTACGCCTTGCCGTTCTGGTACCCGGATGCCCACATCGGACCACTTGTCTACATGAAACGGTTCACGGCAGAACCCTTCTTTGATACCGGTTGGGAGAAAAATCGCTATTGGAACAAAACCTATCACTCCTATGGCGTGGAAATTTCGGCCGACACCCATTTCTTCCGTCTCCCGTTCCCCTGTAAACATCGGTTTCAGAACCGGATACGAAACAAAAAGCAACTCCATGTTTGTCGATATGCTCTTCTCGGTGGCCTTCACCATTTGATAGATTCAAAATATTCGGATTCCCAAACTTTGAGAATCCGATTTTTTTGATTATCTTAGAGCAATCAAAAACAAACTTATGACTCTAAAGGAAATTGCTGCGTTATCAAATGCCCGGGTGATTCACGAAAACGGCCATCTCGACAAAGTCATCCGTCATGCTTTCGCTGCCGATTTGATGAGCGACGTCCTCCGGTTGACACCAGCGAGATGATCCTCATCACGGGACTAGCCAACTTACAGGTGATTCGCACGGCAGAAATGTCAGACATCAGTTTCATTCTATTTGTTCGAGGAAAACAAGCCTCTCCCGATATGGTAGAATTAGCCAAAAGAGTGTAACATCGCTATCTTACAAAGCAAGCAGAGTATGTTCAAAGTCTGCGGACTTCTGTACGAAGCAGGGCTAGAGCCCATTTATTAAAACAAGCATTATGGAATTCAACTACAACATCGAAGGAGGAAACTTTTCACGTGCCGGTACTGCCTCAAGCGAGGTAAAAAGATACTAAAACAACTTAACGTCAACCCTGCCGTTCTAAAACGAATCGTGGTTGCCCTCTATGAAGCAGAGGTAAACGTGGTTGCTCACGCCTATGAAGGAACCATGCAAGTGTCTATCGATCCCACCGTCATCACCGTCGTCATCAGCGACCGGGGTCCCGGAATACCGGATATAGACCTAGCCATGCAGGAAGGATATTCCACCGCCTCCCCCGAAGTCCGGGAAATGGGATTCGGAGCAGGAATGGGTCTCCCGAATATGCAGAAAAACTGTGATAAACTAACCATCGAATCCAAAGTAAACGAGGGGACAAAAGTCACGATGACTACTTTTTTTTAACTGCACGCAGCAGTTAAAAAGTTACAGGAATTACAAGTTGAGCCTTCGCTCTACAAGTTAAAAGTTAAAAGTTAAAAGATAAAAACTGAAAGATAAAAGAAGTTTAGAATGAAAAAAGATTCCGTGATTGCCGATTCGATGATTGGGTGATTAAAATCACTCAATCGAAAATCATTAAATCACTTAATCGATAGGATCTAAAATTTAAAATCTAAAATTAATACATGGAACCGTTTTACCACGCCTTAAAAGTTGCCAGTACTGCTTGCATCGGATGCACGCACTGCATGAGCCTCTGCCCCCGCAGGCCATCCGCATTAAAGGTGGTTTGGCAACAATAAACAAAAATGCTTGCGTCGACTGCGGCAAATGCCTCAAGTCGTGTCCGCAACATGCGATATACGTGGAGCAGGACGATTTCAATCAAATATTCAATTTCAAACACCGGATCATCCTTCTCCCGACAGTTCTGTTTGGACAATTCTCGGAAGAAATCACGGAACAACAAATCTTCGCGGAACTCCATCAAATGGGGTTTACGGAAGTAATCGAGGTAGCACAAGCATCGGGCATCTTGGCAAAAGCCATACAACGCTACATGGAAAAGAATTCTTACGAGCGTCCTTTCATCTCGTCCTTCTGCCCGGCAATCGTCCGCTTAATACAGGTACGTTTTCCCTCGCTGATAGACCACATTGTCCCGTTAAAACAAGCCATGGACCTAGCAGCCATTTTCGCCCGTAAAAAATATCTCGACAAGGGTATTTCGCCGGATGAAGTCGGTATATTCTACGTCACTCCATGCGCCGCAAAAATCGCGGCAGTAAAAAGCCCGGTTGGCGACGATCAATCCAACATCGACGGAGTTATCAACTTGAATTTCATTTATAACAAAATACAACTGGGCCTCACGCAACACCGGGATCAACCCGTGGGAACGGTAACCGAACGCACGTACCTCTCCCCCGAATCCATAGCTTGGGACTTGTCGGAAGGTGAGGCCTCTAAATTTGAAGGTCGCTGCCTAGCCATTGACGAAATCCACAACGTGATCGACATACTCGAAAAAATAGAAAATGATGAACTCACGGACATCGATTTTCTTGAATTACGAGCCTGCGACCACTCCTGCGCTGGCGGGGCGCTTGTCGTGAACAACCGGTTCCTGACCATCGAACGCCTGCGCAAACGGATGCAAGCCAGCAAACACGAACAACAGCAACCCGATCTCGATGACATTCAAGAATACGAATCCTACCTTTTCAAGCAAGGCAAGCTCAGCGGGAAAATCCCACCGCGTTCCATCGAACAACTCGACGAGAATATGCTTGTCGCCATGGAAAAGATGGAAAAATTAAACCGCATCATGCACGTTCTCCCGCAAATCGACTGCGGGGCCTGCGGAGCCCCGGCTTGCCACACCCTGGCAAGGGATGTCGTTCAGGGAAAGGCGAAACTCAATCAATGCGTATTCATGCAAAAACTCTTGTGCAACGAGGCCTTGATGACACCGGAAGAATCCCTTGAACTTTCAGAAAAACTTGGGGATTAAAAAGATTTGGAGAATAAACAAGATAAAATATATTCACGAAAACCACAAACTACAAATTATGACAGTACAAGACATTGTTTCCCATCTAAACCTCACGGTATGTTCCGGACAAGAAGGTTTACAACGAGAAGTTAAAGGCGGCTACACGTCCGACTTGCTAAAGTGACGTCATGGGACATGCCCAAGAAGGAGATATATGGGTCACCCTGCAAACACACAAAACGTCATGGCTATCGCCTCCTTGAAAGAAATCGCGGCCATCATTCTGGTCAAAGGACACCTCCCGGAAGAAGATACGCTGGAAGAAAGCAATAACGAAAACATCCCTATTCTCTCCAGCCCGTTACAGACTTTCGAGATCACGGGACAATTGTACAAACTACTTCACCCGTAATCACGAATTCCATGGAAATCCGGGCCGATCTACACATACACACCGTGCTGTCACCTTGCGGGGATCTCGACATGAGTCCCGCAAACATCATCGGTATGGCATTACAGAAAGGCCTGTCCCTCATCGGAATCTCCGACCATAACTCCACCCGGCAAGCCCCGTGATCCAGCAACTGGGCGAACAACAAGGGCTACGGGTTCTTTGTGGGACGGAAGTCAACACGGCGGAAGAAGTTCACGCCTCGCATACTTCCCCACCTTGGAACGCCTTACCGCATTCCAGCACTTCCTCGATCTCCATCTCCCGGATATAAAAACAATCCGGACAAATTCGGTTCCAAATCGTCGTGGATGCCGAAGAACAGATCACATACGAAGAAGAACGCCTCCTGATCACGGCCTTGGATGTCGATATAAACACGATCGAACGTACCGTCCGCGCTGGATGGCATCTTCATCCAGCCCATATTGACAAATCCCGTTTCAGTATTCTCTCGCAACTCGGATTCGTCCCCAAAGACTTGAAATGTGAGGCTCTTGAACTCAGTCCTCACACGACACGGAACAATTTCTTCAACAGAACGCGTACCTGTCCGGATATAAATTTTATCCGCTCTTCCGATGCACATTACATTGACGACATCGGTAAAGTTTTCACGAAATCTCGCTACCGGACTTGTCATTCGATTCCATCCGAACAGCCATCACCCGTTAACTTAAAATTTGCAGGATTATGTTTTAGACACCATGTCACCGGAAGCCATCATCAAAGAGGCAAGACGCGATACCACCGCGATTCTGAACAAGAGGGATTTCTTCATCAACACGCATCGCCGGGAAATCTTGTTCGCCAAGAAATTTCCCGTATCATTTCAAATCGAGTGGAAATCCCCCTCACGCACAACCAATGGCATATCATCATCGCGTGTAACAACAAAAAGAACGGGAAAACCCGGACGTTTACTATTACTCCACTTACGAGACTTACAGAGGCGCCGGCATCATATTCCCCGTTTACAACATGAGAACCGAAGAACTCGTTTTCAGTAGGTACACGGGACATTTTTTCAGTCGTTACCGCACACGCCACCTAGTACCCAATAATCTCTACACGCCCGGTATGGACGTGATCCGGCATTACGTGGATCACAACAGTAACTATTTTTACCCGCAAACCGATGCGGAAAAAAATTCACATGCTGCCTCACAGACGGCATTTCTAGTAATTTGCGAGAAAGGTCTCGACACTTTCCGCACTTTCATCTCACACGATATGCTGTTCAAAATACAAGAGAGAGTCCTCCATTCCAGCATCGAACACCAACGTCTTCTCGATGATTTCATCAACGACAAACTCCCTGCCTCCTATCAAGAATACAACCTCCAAGGAAGAGTGGGAAGAATTGCGGACCGGAACCCGCCCCCAAACTATCACTCGACGACGTGAAAGATTTATTAAAAAACAAACCCAAAATCCCCCCTTCTTCCCCCTCCTTGTGGAAAAATCGAGCTGGAAGACTAAAAAGGAAATAACCACCCGGGATTATTATAGCTTATATCCCCGCAAATCAATGTTTTTTCTCCCTTGTAGGGTCACGGTTACTAGGCTGTTGGGCGCCTCGTTAGGCGCCATCGCCCGATTGTCGCCCGATTGTCGCCCGATTATAGCCGCCATTTTAAGAGAGTTTAAGCAAATATAAACATTCCGAATTTAATGCATAACAGCCAACAACAAAACTACTTACACAAAATCATAGCACATCACCTAATTACATCCCCGATAAATCGGTAGGATTAGGGTTTACTTATCGACAAACACGTAAACAAATAAATACCGGATTAGCCTGAAACAAATAGAATTTTCTCCTCTTTTTTAAAGAATCAATAAACGAACGTTTTATTATATTGAAATGCTGACCATCAATAAAATGGAGAATGTCAATGTTCGATTTGCTTTCTATCTGATCGATAG
>VOFG01004233.1_pt1 | contig 52162 bp, 57 predicted proteins | sample 5384171 | NCBI WGS metagenome assembly VOFG01 (sample SAMN12384726, study PRJNA508395) | human gut metagenome | isolation source: healthy gut F | host: Homo sapiens
AACAAATAGTTCTTTAAGAGAACGTTTTGGCATAAAGGATTCATCAGCAGGAAGTATCTCTCGTTTGATTAAGGATGCTGTTAGGTTACAGTTGATAAAACCGCTGGATCCGAATACAGCACCTAGATATATGAAATAGATTCCTTCTGGGCATAATAACTTGCCAGCAATTTGTTGATTGTCAAAACTAAGAACGAAGTTGGTATAAGGAGAAATAAGAAACTACAATATCTAGTGGTTTGATTGAGGAAAATAAGAAAAATTAACTTGCTGGTAATTTGCTGAATGTGGATTTTACTGCCGCTTATCCGCGGCGCAGCAATATCAGCATCCATACAAGGAAAATGATCAAAGCTCCCAGGCTCATATTGGAGCAGGCGATGCCGTTCCAGAAGGCGGAGGTACTCATTTTTCCGACAAGGTTCAACAGAATTTTGAAAGCAAAGGGATTGATAAGCCACATCCAGCGGGGAAGAGGGGTTTTTCCTTTTGCGATGCTCAGGATCATAGTGACCACATTCGCAAGATAAAAAGCCATAAAGATGATAAAACAGGGAATCAGGTATCCGCCCTGTTCTGCCAGAATAACAGTTAACATGCTCTCCTGACCGGTTCCGGTCTCGAGAGCTTTTTTCATTCCCGTGACGAGGTAGCAGCAGATGATATGGATAGCACCGCCGAAAGCAACGTATCCGTAGACGGAAGTTTTATACACCCATGCGAGAACGCTTGCCTTATCCTGCATCAGTTCATATAGAGCATAGAAACCAAAAGCGGTTATCGGAATGCCTGCAAAACCAAAGGAGCCGGCCAGGCCGATGCGGGTGTAGCTTATTTTTTCAGCGGCAAGGATATATTGTCCTAACGCACCGATGGCGCCGTTGGAATCTACACCCAATAACAGGAAGTCCCCGATCATGGTCAGGACGGCACCGATCATACCGTAGAGTAACAGTTTTTTGACTTTGAAATAATTTTCATTTACCATAGGAAATACCTCCTCGAAAGTTAGCCTTGATTAACCAACACCAATATAGCATAAAATTACGGAGAAAAGCAATCTGCAAGAAGAATTGAATGATAAACTAACAAGGAGGGACTGCAGTTTCACACGGCTTATGGGGCAGGCTCGGACATATGGAAGCAGACAATATCATAGAAGACTTATATCACAATCATGCCCGGAACACTGGAGGAGAAGATTCTCTTAAAATAAACCAACAGTTGGAAGACAACAGGGAGACAAGATGATATAATGAGCGCAAGAGAGCCAACATGCTTGCATGATTGGCGAACGGCGAATTTGATCATGATAGTTGCGAAGCAACGTCAAGCACCGAAGGTGCGAATCATGATATAATGAGCGCAAGAGAGCCAGAGGGAGCTTGCTCACTCTCGGCGAACGGCTCATTAGCGAACGAATATCCTGCAAAGCAGGATGTAAAGCGCGATAGCGCGGATTCGTGAGCTCACGATATAATAAAAAACAGAACTATGAAAGAGAAAGGGGCGATTTTCAAAATGAATTTGTATATCAGTGATCTGCATTTCGGGCATACAAATGTGATAAGATTTGACCATCGTCCCTTTTCCGATGTGAAGGAGATGGATCATGCACTGATCCATTTGTGGAATTCCCGGGTCAATCCGGAGGATGATGTATATATTATAGGAGATTTCTGCTATAAGAGTGACCACAGTCCGGATTGGTATCTGCGCCAGCTGAGAGGGCACAAGCATTTGATCATCGGCAATCATGACAAGGTGACAGTGGATTGCCCGGAGGCGGCAAAGTATCTGGAAAGTATGGAAAAAATGCAGCATGTGACGGACGGAGACAGACAGATCTGCCTGTGTCATTACCCTCTTGCGGAGTGGTATAAGTCGAGGCATAGTTCCTGGCTGATCTACGGACATATTCATGCGGCCAGAGATGAAGTCTATGAATTTATGAAGACCCGGGAACGGGCACTCAATGCGGCAGCCTGCATCAACAATTATACCCCTGCTTCCTTCAATGAACTGATCCGCAATAATGAGTATTTTCAACAGGCAGGAAATGAGGTGCCGGACAAGGGGGGAAGGAATGAATTATTATATCAGTGATCTGCATCTATTTCATGAAGCATCCATAGGATTCGATGGACGCCCGTTCCGGAATCTGGAGGAAATGCACGCAGAGATCGTAAGAAAATGGAACAGCAAGGTAACTAACGGAGATACCGTATACATTCTGGGTGATATGAGCATGCGTGGAAAGAACGAGGATCTGATCGCACTGGTGGCAATATTGAAAGGGAAAAAGATCCTGATCCGGGGCAATCATGATGATGTGTCCGATCTCAGATACCGGCAGTTGTTCCAGGAAGTCTGCGATTATAAGGAGATCCGGGATTCTGTAGGCGGTAAGAGTTATGAACTGGTGCTGTGCCATTACCCTATTTTCAGCTGGAAGCATATGAGCCGCGGCACGATTTTACTCTACGGGCATACCCACAACAGCCCGGAAGATATGTATTTTCAGAAATGTCTGGAAGGAATGAAAGACAACGAATGCCGACATACCGGTGACAGTCCCGTACAGGCATATAATGTGGGCTGTATGAAGCCGTGGATGGACTATGAACCGAGAAGTCTGCAGGAAATTATAAAATAAAAAGCTTTGAAAGAAAAATCGAGCAGGGGAACCGGCTCGATTTTTTGCAACCCTAGATTCGATGAAAGATCTGAAAAAAATATGTGCTATGATGGCAGTGTAACATGGATCACAGACCCTTAGGAAAGGATGAAGAAACAGATGCAATTACGTGAAATGATAGACAAGTACCCACAACAGTACATTGCAGTGGCTTACACAAAGAAGGGCATTGATAATCTGATTGAGACGGCTACGGTTTTGAAGGTGTATCCCACTTTGCTGGATGCCTATGATAATCTGTCGGAGATCAAAGCATACAAGAAGAGATATTCGGACTTCGACATCGTGTATGGGGACTATGAGGACTATGCATCTACGAGGCGCAAAGTTGTGATGGCGAAGACGGATGAAAGACTTACCCAGGAGGAAATCGACAAACTGCTCACAATGATAGATCATTAAAGGAATACGGATGATCTGCGGGCGGAGATTGCCGCAGGAAAAGAAAGGAGTGACAGGATTGCCGACCATAGATATGAATGCAACGGGGAAAAATATTTTAAGGCTTCGGATCAATGCCGGCCTGACCGTAAAACAACTGGTGGATATCTTCGGTGTCATCACACCGCAGGCGGTTTATAAGTGGCAGAATGGCGAGGCTTTACCGACCTTGGATAATCTGGTAGTGCTGTCGAAGGTATTCGGCGTTCCCATGGATGAGATCGTCGTAGTTCATAATCTTATTCGGCGCCCTGTATTTTAGGTGCCGTTACATTAGATGAGGAAAGAGAAAATGACAATATTTGATTATCTGAAAAAGAATTGCGGAGTGGCTATATATACGGACGAATACGGGAATACCTATATGGAGACGAAGGAATGGGAGTATGAAAAAATTATTTCCGGAGCCCTAGAAATTAGCAATAAAGGAGACGATGCTTTTGTCTGGCTGATACCGGAAGAAGTTTATGAAAAGCATTCGGAAATTGAGATCGTTATTGCCGGGGATGAGTCAGTCAATCTCGTTCGAAATGTCCGCAGGCCCTATTACCGGATGCGAGGAGTACCCGTAACGAGGGAGCAGGCATTTGATATTATCCGGAGGACGGACAGATTTTTGATTACGTGAGTGCTGTTTGCAACCATAAAGATTATATTGGATGTATGAATTTTGATAACTGGCTCATTCAGAAGAATCATTATCCCACGGATATGGCTGGATCCATGCGGATGGAACGATTGGGACGAATGCGACTACGCAAAAATATCCCACGGTCAGGGAATTTATTGAAGAATGGTATAAATTGCTCTATGCATTTCCTTATCTGGATCTGATCATTGCGGTTACATGGTGGAACGAAGGACCCTGGGGTGACGAAACGGTATCGGAGGAGGAATTCTGTAAAGAAGTAGCTGTAGGGATCTATGTCCATGACAGGAAACTGGAGATCCTGAATCCGTCAGATACCATAGCAAAGTATACAGAATATAATAAATGCTATGGAACACCGCCTGAGAAATTCGAACGGGAGTATTACGAGAGGCATAAGATCGAACAGGTGAATCCGGCGTATTTGAGAAAGTGCATCGAAGCCTATGGGCTGGATGCGGATAAAATGTTGAAAAGGAGATAAGAAAAATGAACAATCCATTTATTGATGTATTTTGTCCACATTGTGGAGAATTTGTGAACCCAATCTATGAAGGGGACTGCCCTAATTGCGGAGAATATATAGGATCTGACGACAATGAGGAATGGGATGACGAGAGTGATAAAGACGAGGAATGGGATGATGAGGATGATGAAGACGAGGAATGGGAAGGCGAGGATGACGAAGACGAGGAATGGAATGATGAGGATGATATAGACGATGAAGAATGATATAAGAAAGTGAGATTTATGAGTTATCATGACTTAATATTTCAGAACATTGACAAAGTATATCAGGCGGGAATTGCGACGAAGATCATGCAGCACATGGCGAGGATCCGCAACAGCAGCGACGTGAATCAGGCGAGACGCTGGGTGATGGAGCTGTTGCAGAATGCCAGGGATGTTGCGTATCCGGATCAGCCGGTGAAAATCCGGATCACATTGAAGGAAGATAAGCTGACGTTTTCCCATACGGGGATGCCTTTTCGCGTGGAAAATATTCTGGCGATCATCAATCAGGTGTCTTCCAAAGTAGATGATGAGGAGACCGTGGGTCAGTTCGGAACGGGATTCGTGACCACTTTTCAGCTGAGCGAGCAGGTTCAGCTGGACGGTGTTCTGAAGGATGAGGGATTGCCTTATAAGCCGTTTTCTGTGCTGATCGACAGACGGGGGTATAAAGAAGAGGAGATCCTGCAGGGAATTGGACAGGCCATGAAGCAGATAGAAGAAGCGGATGCAGCTTTAAGTCTGGAAAATTATGACCGGGAGGAATTCCATACGACATTCCGCTATTTTTTAGAACAGCAGCGAAGCAGGGAGATTGCCCGGATCGGTATGGAGGATTTACAGGATACGATTTTCTACGTATTGTTGTTTTCCCGCAAAATAGAAAGTGTGGAACTGGTGTACCGGATGCCAGATCTGCAGAAGTCTGTGATTTATACCAGAGGCGAAGAGAGACAACTGGGAGAGCGGCTGTGCATAACGGAGTTTCAACAGATCATAGACTGTGGGGAGAGCAGACAGTGTGAGCGTTATCAGATCTGCTCCATAGAAAAAGACGGGATGACGCTGGCGGCCGGTTATTCGGAGGAGAGTGGCTTTCTGGAATTTTCTGAAAAGTGTGCCAGAATATTTCTGGATTTCCCACTGATCGGTTCCGAAAAGTTCTGTTTTCCTGTGGTAGTCAATTCCCAGGCATTTCATCCCAATGAACCCCGAAGTGGCATATCACTGGTAGATCAGGTTACTTCCGTAGATGCGGGGGTGAATAAAGAGGAAATAGAAAAAGCAGTGTCACTCTATCAGGAGTTCCTGACGGAGGTACTTGCGCATCAGCTACCGGGGATCGTGCATATTATTGCAATTCCGCAGTTTGAGGCCAACCGGGAATGGTCGGAATACTGGGTGAAGTGTCACATTTACAGGAAGTTATATTCTTGTATTTCCAAATTACCATTGCTGGAAACTGCCTGCGGTAAACAATCGTTGGGACATCCTTTAGTATATCTTCTGCAAGGAGACACCACGGAAGAAATCGAAGGTCTGAAGAAGCTTCTGGAACCCATCAGGAATATTTACTATGCTTTGGGGACAGAGGACTGGTATGGGGCTTTTTCTGGATACGGACCGCAGGAGGATAAGATATTTTCTCTGGAAAAACTGCTGGGGAAGGCAGAAATTTTTATACAGAGGAAATTTCGTTCCGGGAGTGAGGATCCCGGTTCCAAGGCGGGATGGTGCCGGAAAATCTATTTACTGGCAATGCAAAACGAAAGACTTCGTACTATGGTGAATGTAGGAGAAGCTATTATTTTCCCTGCGCAGAAGTTACAGGGTGGGAGCGTGTGGAACATGCGGACCATACAGGAGATTTATCTGGATCCGGGGATCCCGGAAGAACTCAAGGATGTAACGGAAGTGTTGGATACCCTGCCGCCACGGGAAGAGGGAACGGATATGGAGAGGTGTTCCTTGCGCAGTGTTTTGCTGCATAAGGATTTCAGGACAGAGGGCGTAACCGGAATCCCGGAGTATGAGTGGAGCCGTCTGGCGAATTACCTGGCCACCAAGACGAATGAGAATTTTGCGGTGTGCGATTTTTTTTTATAAAACGGTCAGAGTACATGGATCGTTGGAAAAAGGCGTGGCTGCAAATGGCGGCCTGTGGGCCGGACCGCGAGATGTACGATCTGATCCGGGCGTTTTACCGGCAGGAGACCGTAGCCGACTACGCGTGCGAAGAAAAAGCTGTCGAGAAACTGGGAGAGGGCACATGGTTCCAGTCTTACCATGGCCTGTTGCAGAACTGTATTCGTGAGATCACAAGATATACGGAGGTGCAGGACTTTGGACAGCAGGTTCTGGGCAGTGAGACGGACGTGTATGAATGGCTGAATCGGTTTTACAAAAAATGGTTTCGCTACCAGTACCGGAATGAAGATAACGGACTTGCCATCTACCCAGATCAGGAAGGAAAATTTGTACCCTTATATAGTCTGAAAAAGGATGGCATCAAAGAGAAAACGTTAAAAGAAATCGCGTATGCCTTAAGAGGATTATCGGAACAGTGTAATTTTTACCGGAAACTTCTGCACAAAGAGATCTGTGGTGAAACGGTTACTGCTGTGGTATGCAGTGACCGGGAAGTGGCAATGGAGATCAATAACGTGGTAACGCAGCTTCTGGCGAGACAGAACCTTTCCGATGCGGAGATGGAGTATCAGGAAGCGTGTTCCATGTTGCTTACATGGATCCAGGAACATCCCGCGGAGGCGGGGGAATATTTTCCTGCATTCAGCAAGGAAGAGGACCAGATGAAACTTCTGACACCCCGGGCGGCAGTACGGATCAGCAAAAGGCCAACCGGTTAGAGAAAATCATGAATTTACTGGATTGTGGCAGGGAAGAGGATCCGGAGGAATTGATACAGAAGCTTCTGGAACGACAGGAAATGCTGGAGCGTACCCTGAAGGAAACAAATTTTGAGACAGGACAGTCAAAAGATTTTGTGGAAGAAGAAAGCGGAGTTACACTGGAGGAAGCCTTTTTGAAGGAAATGGGCTGGCTGGATCTGGAAGAAGATACACTTCGACAGAAATGCAGAGAGATCGGTATACTGGGAGAAAAATATGTCCTGACCTGCGTAAAAAATTATTATAGAAAGCAGGGGCTGACCGTCAGCGAGGATACGGACAGCAGGATCCTGTTGCAGGGTGGAAATGGCAGTGAGGCAAGAACCGTGCGGCTGGAATACCCGGACAATGCCACGTATCATCAGGCCGGATGGGATATCCGGGTGACAGACAGCACGATAAATGTGACGACGCAGGAATATATCGAGATCAAGACGCATACCCGGAAAAGCTATGTACGAAAACAGATCCGACTGAGCAACGAACAGATGAAGAAAGCCATACGGGAAGGAGCACACTATCATGTACTGGTAGCTGTCTATGATTATTCCCGGAAAGAAGGGCAGGAGATCATTCCCTACACTGGCTTCCTGGAAAATGTGGCAGACGGAAAATTAAAAAATGATGGAGACGGATATTATTTTCATACCTGAAATCGAGTAGGCTGGCTCCGGCTCGATTTGTATACTTTGTACACCATCTCGCTTAAAAGCTCGATGATGTACATTCGCCAAATACAGATTCTTGTGCAAGTACAAATCTGTACTTGGCTCATCGTATACACAAAAAAACAGCAGATCCCGCCAGATCTGCTGCTTTTTCTGTGTATATGAGCGTGAAAAACACACTTCTATCATAAAATAAAGGATACTTCGTTACTTAGAACTTCTCAGCAAAGCTCTTGTAATACTCGTCAAAAAACTCGTTAACCTTTTCCATAATCTTCTTCATAATAGTCACCCTTAACCTTTCTAAAACAAGTTGAGTTGTTACGTTTAAGGGGTCTGGCGCCTGACTTCCTTTTGATGATTATAATTTATCATATTGCACTTATAATGTGAAATACATATAATAGAAGTATAATAATACTTATAAGATATAATGAGCGCAAGAGAGCCAACATGCTTGCATGATTGGCGAACGGCGAATTTGATCATGATAGTTGCGAAGCAACGTCAAGCACCGAAGGTGCGAATCATGATATAATGAGCGCAAGAGAGCCAACATGCTTGCATGATTGGCGAACGGTGAATTTGATCATGATAATTGCGAAGCAACGTCAAGCACCGAAGGTGCGAATCATGATATAATGAGCGCAAGAGAGCCAACATGCTTGCATGATTGGCGAACGGTGAATTTGATCATGATAGTTGCGAAGCAACGTCAAGCACCGAAGGTGCGAATCATGATATAATAAAGCAAAATCACTTGCTTGCAAGTGTGATTTTGCGAATTGCATTGAGTGAGCTATGCTCACGATATAATAAAAAGAAAAACACAACCTATCGGACAAAGAGAATAATTATGCTGGATTTTTTGGAAAAAAACATGGAAGGAGGGCGCCGGAAAGATGGAATTGCGGCATATCCGGTATTTCAAGGCAGTGGCGGAGGAGAAAAGCTTCACGAAAGCCGCGGAGCAGCTGGCGATCGCGCAGCCGCCCCTGAGCCGTCAGATCCAGGATCTGGAGGCGGAGCTGGGGACGACATTGTTCCTTCGCACACCCCATAAAGTGTCCCTGACAGAAGAGGGAGAGCTGTTCCTGCAGTATGCGAATCAGATCCTGGACCTGGTGAACCGGTCGGAGGAGGATGTCAGAGAACGCAAGGAAGGACTGCAGGGGACATTATACATTGCGTCGGTAGAGGGCTGCGGCCCTCGCCTTTTTGCGGAATGGATCGCTGGATTTCAGCAGAGACATCCTCATGTACAGTACAATCTGTGGAACGGCAACACAGATGATGTGAATAACCGCGTAACGAAGGGATTGTGTGAGATTGCCATGATCACGGCCCCTTATAACACAGAGGAATTCCACGTGCTGCCGGTGTATGAAGAACCCTGGGTGGCAGTGATCCCCAAGGGACATGCATTGTATTCCTGGGAAAATGATCCGGTGAAGCCCTCGGAGCTGTTGCCCTATGATCTGTTGATTCCTCCAGAGAATCCAGAAAAGGTGAAATCGATAAATGGTTCGATGGCACAGGGCATGCTCCGGTGATCCGGGGAAGGATCGCACATATGATGAATGCCTACGAACTGAGCCTCCACGGCGTCGGCATCTCGATCTATCCGGCATCGATTTCCTCCCTGATCCGAGACAAGGACGTCTGCGTGCGGCCGGTGGAGCATCCGAATGCCCATGCGGATTATGCTTTGATCTGGAATAAAAATCATACCCTGTCCCATGTGGCGGAAGAGTTTATCAAATATGTAGAGAGCATTGAGGAACGTAACAGCGTGGAATAGAGGATCCGTGGAAGGAGTCCGGGCGCTGAGCAACGGCAGGCATAAACACAATACACAACCATACACATAAGAAACAAGGGAGAACAGGCATGAACATTACAGTATATCTGGGAGCAAATGAAGGAAAAGATCCGTCATTGAAAACGGCGGTGCGGGAACTCGGCACCTGGATCGGAGAGAGCGGCAGCCGCCTGATCTACGGAGGCTCCAAGTCAGGACTCATGGGAGAACTGGCAGAGAGCGTACTGCAGGCAGGCGGAGAAGTCATCGGCGTGGAGCCACAGTTTTTCATTGATATGGAATACCAGTATGATGAGATCACGGAGCTGATCGTCACGAAGGATATGACAGAACGGAAGATGAAGATGATCGAACTGGGGGATGTATTTATTGCCTTTCCGGGAGGAACCGGCACGCTGGAAGAGATCGCAGAGGTGATGTCCAAGGTGTCTCTGAAGCATTTGACTGCGCCCTGTATCCTCTATAATCTCAATGATTATTATGACGGATTACAGACATTGCTGCGGCATATGACAGAGATGGGGCTGTCCTCCCCGGAGAGACAGGAAGGAATCTATTTTGCAAAGGATCTGTCTGAAATCCGTGAGATTATAAAAAATCAGCGGAGCAATGTAACGATCGCTCCGCCGGAGAATACACAAGGTATAGGAAATCACTTAGGTTAACAGGTTGAAGCCCATTACTACCAGACCCAGGATCACGAGAATCACACCGGTGACACGGTTCAGAGTCTTGGGTGTGGCCTTGTTGGCGAACAGTGCGGCAATCCGGGCCCAGATCAGGGTAAAGATGACGCACAGGATCCATACGGTCCAGTCGGGCATGCCCCCAATGGCAAAATGGGAAACTGCACCGGTCAGAGCGGTAAAAGCCATAATAAAGACGCTGGTTCCCACAGCAGTTTTCAGCTCATAGCCCAGAACAGAAGTCAGGATCAACAGCATCATCATGCCGCCGCCGGCACCGACGAAACCGCAGATAAAGCCGATCAGCATACCGCATACCAGAGACTGGATGGCTCTTTTTTTCGCGGAGACGCCCTGCATGGCTTCTTTGGTGGTCATTACGGGCCGGACGATGAATTTGATACCTAACAGGAAAGTCATGAACACGGAGAAATTCCCCATGGTAGCGGAAGGCACCAGGCTGGATACGTAGCTGCCTACGACGGTGAATACCAGCACACTTCCCATCATGATCAGGCCGTTTTTGACATCAATATTTTTATTTTTCGCATAGGTATAAGCGGATACGGCACTGGCCAGAACGTCCGAGGACAGCGCAATGCCGACGGCCAGATACGGATCCATGCCGAGGAAAGTGATCAGCATGGGACTGATGACGGCAGCAGCGCTCATTCCGGCAAATCCGGTGCCCAGGCCGGCTCCCATGCCGGCGAAAAAAGTGACAAGAATCGTGATTAAAATCTGCATTTATTTATCTCCTTTCAGGATATTGTCCATATTTCTCTCCATGACATGAAGCATGTGGAAAAAGATCTCTTTGCTTGTCTCATCGGTGCCATCTAGCAGAGTATCTTTGAAAATGCTCTGTATCATGCGGCCTTTTTCGATGACATCCTGTGCTTTCTCCGTGCAGAACAGCAGAGTCTTCCGACGGTCATCCGGAGCCTCTCTGCGTTCCAGGTACCCCTCGCACACCAGCTTGTCCACATTGACGGACACCAGATTCGCCTTGATCCGGCGGATCTCCACGACATCACTGGCAGTGTGGTATTCCGGATTATTGCCGAAGAACATGAGAATATCAAAAGCTGTCTGTGGCAGCTTTAACTGCTGGCACAGAGGTTTGCACATGGCGTTGTAAGCCAGATTGAATTTTTGTACGAATTCGATATCAGTATTCATCCGAAGGCCTCCTTACTTAGTATTATACAAAGTGTAATTACTGAAATTACAAAAGTGAATATTTCAAATTTGAAATAACTGCTATATTGCATAGTATTACAGATAGTTTTCGAAGTCAATCATAAGATATTTTATTTCATAAAAAATTTATATTCATTATACTATCGTAAACATCATTTCGATATGCTATAATTTATTTGATGCAAGGGTGCATTCAGAGACTGTGGGCATACAGAAGAAAGTGCCGGGAGGAGACATGAGTATTAATAAATATGACGAACAGAAATTCTGGGAGGAAGTGGATATCCTGTTCCCGGATATTGTAAAAGCCATTACTTCTCTGGCGAAAAAGTCCTACATATCCATAACCAATCTGCGGAACGGCGTGACATGGTGGTCCGAGAAGACGATGGAATATTTTGGTATGCAGGAGAACTATACCATCCGCGGACAAGAAAAATCAAAAAGATCGATTCATCCGGATGATCTGGAGGATTTCCGGAGGGGATTCCAGGAGAGAGTTGCCGGGAAAAATATGGACGAGCCCTGGGAGTACCGGGTGCGTGACGGAAGCACCTACAACCGGATCAGCGCCAGGGCGAAAATGCTGAATGATAAGGATGGAAAGCCTTTTGTGATCGTAATACGATATAACAACTACGGTATTTCCGACGAGGTGGACGCGACCACCGGATTGCATACGGAACCTGCGCTGGACCGGGAGATCAGGGAATTCCTGGAGGAAAGCGGACAGGGGACTCTGCTGAAGATCGGACTGGATCAGTTCAGTCATATCAATGTTATGTACGGTGCTGCTTTTTCGGATAAGATTCTGAACTGTGCGGCACAGGAGCTGCTCCGCCTGTTAAAGGGAAAGGGATATGTATACCGGCTCTCCGGTGCGAAATTTGTAATCAGCTTTAAAAATGTATCCAAAGAGGAACTGCAGAAGATATACGATGAGATCGTAGAAGCGTTTGAAAATACAGAGGTAGAGGGGAAAAAGATCCCTCTGAAGGTATCTGCCGGCGCAATATTTATGGAACCTTATATGAAGGAGACAAATGCGGTCCGCAGCCGTCTGACCTACGCGTTGAACCATTCCCGGCTTGAGCATCACGGAGAGCTGGTGATTTTTAATGATGAGGTCTGTGGCAGTGACGAGAACCAGTTTGAACTGATCGGTGTGATCCATCAGTGTGCTACGCATAACTTTGAAGGCTTTCGGATGTTCTATCAGCCGATTGCCGATACGAAGACCGGCAAGATCCGGGGAATGGAAGCGCTGCTCCGTTGGGAACTGGAGCCTTACGGAATGGTGTCCCCCGGTGTGTTCATGGAATGGCTGGAACAGGACCCCTGTATTTTTGATCTGGGGAACTGGATCCTGCGGACAGCACTTACGGATGTACAGAAGCTGCGCAAGGAGACGGAAGGCTTTTTCGTCAATGTCAATGTGGCGGCGGCACAGCTGGAGCGCAGAGAGTTCCGCAGTGCTGTCATGAATATTTTAAAAGAGACCGGTGCGAAGCCGGAGGAGCTTTGCCTCGAATTGACAGAACGATGCAGAGATCTGGATATTCATTTCCTGCGCGGAGAAGTGGAATTTTTCCATTCCCAGGGGATCAAGATCGCACTGGATGACTTCGGAACAGGCAACAGTTCCTTAAGTCTGGCACTGGAGCTTCCCTTTGACGAACTGAAGGTAGATATGAGCTTCATCCGTGATATTAAGCAAAAAACCTCAGAATCAGGCCATGGTGCAGTCCATCGTAGATTATGCCAGGAGGACTAACACCGAGACCTGCATTGAGGGTATTGAGAATAAGGAAGTCAGCGACTATATCGAGCAGTTTGGATCTACCTGGCAGCAGGGATATTACTATTCCAAACCGGTACCTATCGATCGGTTTGAAGAAGTGCTGCGCGAGAAATCAACCGAAAAAGAATAAGTAGTTATTCTCGAAGGGCATTGGGTGCTACACCGTATTTTTTCTTAAATGCACGGCGGAAGCTAGTCAGATTGTTGTAACCGACCGCCACGTATAAATCAGCTATTTTAATGTCTGTTGTTTCCAGCAGATGTTTTGCCTGCGTCATGCGGACCTGTTCCAGATACGTAGAGAAGTTTACCCCTACTGTTTTTTTGAAAAGGAAGGAAAAGTAACTCTCGGAGATGTGGAACAGGTCCGATATTCTGCTTAAACATAAGGATGGATCCCCATAATTCTCATCAATATAAGCCTGAATGCGCACAATCAGCTGGTTGTCGTTTTCCGGTTGCTTGTTTTTTTCACATAATTCCAGAGCAATCTGCTCGTAATTTTCCAGGGTAGAATCTTCGGACAGACCGGCTAAGCTTGAGTCATCATAGGAAATGTCATTATCCCTGATTACTTTCAATAAGGTAATTTCTATATTTTCTAAAAGCCATTTCACTTGTCTGGAATTAAGTTTTCGTTTCTTAAAATTTTCGTCCTTTATAAAATTAAAAATTGTTTTTGTCTGTTTGAAGTTACCGGATTTTACAAAATTATATAATTGGTCTGCCACTTCGTTAGGATAAAAGAAGGAATCCTGAAATTCCAAAATCTCACGATACAGACACAGGTAACCCGGGCTGGAGACACGTTTTACAGCCTCTTTGGATTGGCGATACGATTTCCAGACAGAGGAGATGGTGTCGGTTGTACAGCCCTAAGCCACCATAAATCCAGATATTGTAATCCTGCAACAGCGTAGTATGGACATGTAAAAATAAATCTTCAACTTTGTCCAGCTCTTCCCTGTTATATAATAAAATAGTATAAACACTATTCTTGGAACCCTGCATGATATAGGAATGTATAAAATAACTGGAAAGAATATCGGAAATAACATCCGCATAATCAGGGGAGAGGATGTTGATCATTCCCTGAGGGTCATTATTTAGCTCCAAAGTATCCAGGTAGACATTACAGTATAATATAGCAAAGGAATTGGCATTATCGGAAATGGAAAGATAATTTTGGGCATACGCAGCTTCTTCCTCACTCAGGATCGTACCATGAATCAATTGATCAAAATAATAATTGCGGAGGGTGATCTTTTTGGGACTCATTTAACCGCATAAGCTCTTCGTGGTTGAAATTAACTTCTTGAAGACGACATTCCATTGCTTCATAGGGTTTATAATTGGCCTTGGACAACAGCACAATAATCAAAAAGCTTCCTACGACACCGAGAAAGATAATGAACAGAGACAACAGCTGCAGTCCGTTTCCCGGTGCTTTCAGGGAGGAAGTGGGAACAATCAGGTAATAGTTCAGATTCGGTGTCTGTGCGGAGGTATGGAGCACTGTGACGGGAACACCCTGAAATACGGTGCTGGAATATCCCCGTTCGGAATAATCCAGCGAGGAAAGCAGAGAAGCATCCGTTTTTTTCAACAGTGCTTCATTGTTGCTGAAAGTAAGCATAGTTTCAGCGCTACTGTCCTGAATGATGAGGCAGCCATTCTTCATCAGATCGACAGAGTCCGCCATTTGCTGCATATAATCTGCATTCAGCTCAAAAATAATGTCAGCATTGATATTTTTGAAGGTATAATTCTGCAGAGAGACAGCATAACAATAGTTTTTTCTGTGTGGTGTATATTCGGTCGCAAAACGGTCAAGAGGCAGAAAATGGTTATAATTGTCGGAGGATTCCAGAGTTCCCTTCCATTCCTCATATTTTGAGGGATCCAGCATTTGATTGTTTTTATAAAAGGAATAGAGATTCTCAAAATCGTTATAGCTGATTATGTAGTCTGTATGACGCAGATGGATATAGTAGGTTTGGATCGGCTGGAGTGAATAGTCAGAATACATATCCATAAGAGCCTGTTTGGTAATATAGGCATTATAATAAAACGCCCGTTCCCCCTGATCGGCTTCCGCCAGGCGGGAAAGACTGGAATTATTTGCCATGCGCTTGGAAATCAGATAAATATTTGCATAGCAGTTGCTGTATTGCTCGGATACATTTTTAAGAGAAAGCATATTTTCATTCAATAGTTCCTGCTTTACATTATGCGAAAGAATAAAATGGAAAACAATTCCCAGAATGAGCACAATGACCAAGAGCAGACTGTAGGATGTTATCAATTTTATGAAGTATTTATTTTTTCTGGAATTCATAACAAAATCCTCCTGAAAGATATTATTATAGTACCATAATTGACAAAAAAGGCAATGAAATGGGCTGCCTTAAAATAAAATGTGTACCATTGACATAAAAAATGAACCCCGGATAACGAAAAATATATACATCAAATCTTGAATAATGTGACTATTAATTGTGCAGATTGACAGATATAATGAAAGCACATTGATACTTCTGGCGCCGAAGTGACAATAATCAACAAATCAAGCAGCAAAGAAACAAAACAAAATAAGAAACAAGAAACAACAGAGAAGATAACAGAATATGGACGGAGGTTATTTATGGTAAAGAAAAAGTTATTATCAGTCGCACTGGTTGCGGTTACAGTATGTTCCATGATATTTACAGGGTGTGGGAACTCTGCGGAAAATACGGGAAATGATACAGGAAAGACAGATAGCGATGCACAGGCAGGAAATACTGCCGGGGATGTTGCAGATGATGTAGAGAAACCGGAAAAGATTACGATTATGGTAGACGGAACTTTCCAGGCGACATTGGCAGACGGTCAGGAAGAATGGGTCAATAAATGGGAAGAACTGACAGGAATCGAACTGGAAGTCATCCAGCCGGATCACAATGCCTATTATGATGTGCTGGGACAGACATTTGCCAGCGGACCGGAGAACTGGCCGGATGTAGTTATCCTTGGATCTTCCTATTATTCCGGATATGCAGGAGAGGGAGCTCTCTGGGATATGACGGATGCCTGGAACAATTCAGAGCTGAAGAAGAATCCCAATACGGATGTGAATGTCGTAGAAGGCAATATGCTGGATGGACATCTGTACGGACTGGCACTTGGCGGAGGTGGCGGATGTATGACTTTCCTCAGAAAACAGTGGCTGGATAATTGTGGACTGGACATTCCGACGACGTACGAAGAGTATCTGGAAATGTTGGATGCTTTCAGCAACGGTGATCCGGATGGAGACGGTATCAATGGAAATACCATTGGTGTATCCGCAGCCGGATTTGTAGGAAATGAAGCTCCTTATACCAATTATCTGCCGGAATTCTATCAGGATGCATATCCTTCTTTCTATCAGGGAGAGGATGGCGTATGGAAAGATGGATTTACCGAGGATTCCATGAAGGAAGCGATCAAGAGATTACAGGATGCTTACAACAAGGGTTATATCGACAAGGAATCTCTGACGAATGCGACCAGCAACTGCCGTACCAAATTCATGGAAGGTGAGTTCGGAGCATTTACTTACTGGGCAGGCGGATGGGCTGATCAGCTGTCGGCTGGACTGGCTGCGAATGGACAGGACAGCGAACTGGTATTTATGCCGCCTATCGCAGAGGTCGGAAAATACTGGCAGAGATGTGCACCGGTATATGCGATTACTTCTTCCTGTAAGAATCCGGAAGGCGTATTCAAATATTTCCTGGAAAGCATTTTTGATGATGGAGATATGGAAACATTGTGGATCTATGGAGTAGAAGGCGTTCATTGGTCCAGACAGGCAGAAACAGTATGTGGTAATACATATCAGGATGGAGAATTCCATATGCTGGAGATGCGTTCTCAGCCCGGAGTACAGTATACGACCATTATTATGGGAGATACCAATATCTGCCCGTTGACAGAAAGACTGGTTCCCGTAAAGAAATATACAGAGGAATCAATGGAAATCTTCAATGCCAATAACAAGACGGCACCTCTGCCGGTAACAACAGATATGATGAGCCAGTATAATGGTGATCTGACCAGTTTGAAGAACTCTATTATTGCGGACTGTGTGGTACAGGGTGTTTCTGTGGAAGAAGGATACAAACGGTTTGAACAGGAAGGCGGAGCCGAATGGTCTCAGGCAATCGTAGATTCCCTGAATAAATAATCTGGTAACAGTATAGGAGGTTGCATTATGATAGATAAAATGAGAGAACTGACGGATCGGCAGATGCTAGATTTTGTAAAAGAATTGGAAAAAAGAAGAATACCTCTGCATAGTGTTCTGATAGCGCAGCATGGGAAGCTTATATTTGAAAAATATTATGCACCCTATTGCCGTAATAAGCTGCAGAGAATGTTTTCTGTGACCAAAAGCTTTACTTCACTGGCAATCGGCTTGTTGGAGCAGGAAGGGAAAATTTCCCTGCAGGATCCTATCTGTGATTATTTTCCGGAATATCTGCCTGGGAGAGTGCATCCCTGGCTGGCATAGATGACGATAGAAAATATGTTGAAAATGCAGACCTGCTACAACATGACAACTTATAACAAGACCAGCACAACTGAGAACTGGGTGAGGAGCTTTTTCCAGACAGAACCCACCCACAGACCCGGAACTCTCTTTATGTACGATACATCATCCTCCCATACGCTCTGTGCACTGGTAGAAAAACTGACCGGTGAAAAGATGTTGGATTATCTGAAAGAAAAGCTGCTGCGCCAGATTGGCTTCAGCGAGGAGTCTTATATCATAGAGGATCCCTTTGGAACCTCTATGGGAGGGAGTGGCCTGATGGCTACTCCCGAAGATCTTCTTCGTACCGGCTGTATGCTGTTAAAGCAGGAAAAGGGTTCTTATGCAGCGAGAGCGACAGAACCGAGAACAGCAACACAGCTCGACGGCGACGGCCGCTGGTATGGATATCAGTTCTGGATCCCGATGGAGGGGACTTTTGCAATGCTGGGGCTGGGCGGTCAGATAATGCTGGCAGTTCCGGAAATGGATCTCGTTGTTGTAACGACAGCAGATACGCAGGGTATGGGCGGAGCCGAGCAGATGATACTTGCCGCAGTGAGAGAAGCTCTGCTGAAGGATGATTCCCCGGAAAATGATGTTGAGAAAACAACGTTGCCAGTGTTATCTACGGTATTTGAAGGAAAACCTTGTGCAGATTTCGGAAAAAAATATCCGCTGCTCCGAAACAAGTATGGATTTACATGGTGTGGCGTAACTTTTTCCGAGGAGGATCAAAAAGGAGTACTCTCGTATGAAATAGAAGGAAGAGAATGTCAGCTTCCCTTTGGAATCGGACATCTGGAAGAGGGAGAGTTCCCTATATACAAGGAGAAATGTGCTGCCTCCGGAGCCTGGATGGATCAAAATACGCTGTATATCTTCTGCTGGCTGATCGGAGAAAGTGTTGCATCCATCCGCTTACGTCTCTATTTCTCAGAGGATGGACTGACCATACATATGAATAAAACAGAAGAGACAAAGTACAACGAATATATGGGATTTTTGAATAGCTGACATAGAGCAGCCGGAACGGAGGGTAAACGTTGTGAAAGAGAAAGAAAAAACTTTGCCTAAGAGGACGCCTGGAGGAACCGCGTTCAAGCACGCCCGTGCATATCGGGGAGTCTATCTGATGGCGACACCGGTATTAGTGTCAGCATTGATATTTTATTATCTTCCTATGTTTGGTATCCGTTATGCCTTTTTTACATATAAAGGAATCAATGATCCAATCTTCATAGGAATAAAGCACTTTGCAAAAATGTTCAGTATGCCGGGTTTCTGGAAGGCGTTCAGCAATACGTTGGTGCTGAGTATTACAAAGCTGGTTTTGAATACCGGTGCTGCAGTTATTATTTCGGTATTATTGAATGAATTGATTTTTTTTAAAGTTGAAAAAGGTATTTCAGACGATTGTATACATTCCGCATTTCATGTCCTGGGTAGTGGCAGCATCCATATTTTCCATGATTCTGTCTCCGACATCCGCGGGATTGGTCAATGATGTTCTGATGAAATTACACTTGATCACGGATAATATTTATTTCCTCGGAGACCAGAAATGGTGGAGATTTTCGTATTACATAATTAATGTCTGGAAAGATACGGGCTGGGGAACGATTATTTTCATGGCAACGTTGGCGGGAATCAGCCCGGAATTATATGAAGCAGCGTCGATGGATGGGGCAAACCGTTTCCAGAAGATGATCTATATTACCCTGCCTGCGTTGAACAATACAATCGTGACGGTACTGGTATTGAATCTGGCGAAGGTTATGAATTTGTTTGAGTCAGTTTTTGTATTACAGAATGATGCCGTTATCAAGGTATCGGATGTATTGCAGACTTATATCTATACGCAGACATTTAACTCCGGTGCAATTCCGGATTATGGGTATACGACAGCGGTCGGTATGTTTTCCTCTATTATAAGCTGTATTCTGGTGCTGGTATGTAACAGAGTAAGCCATAAGACGAGAGGAAGAGGTATTGTATGATGAAAAAGAAAGTGAAAATTTTTGATATCGTATTGATCGTAATATTTACAGTATTTTCGCTGGTGATGATTATCCCGGTATATAAAGTACTGGTGGACTCTTTTGATCTGAAGACGGCTTATGGTATGAAGTTGTTTCCGGAGCAGTTCGGGTTCGCAGGGTATAAATCAATTTTTACCAATCCGACGATGCTCAGACCATTCCTGATTTCCTGTTACACGACGGTTATGGGAACGATCATGGGATTGCTGATCTCAGTACTTGGGGCATATGTGCTGATTCAGTGGAAGATGCCGGGGCGGGCATTTATTGCCAATGTGTTGTTGTTTACCATGATATTTAACGGAGGTATGATCCCGACCTATCTGGTAATGAAGGATTTCCATCTGACAAATAATCTGTGGGGTGTGATCCTGCTGCCTGCAATCAATGTATATAATCTGGTGCTGATGAAGAATTTTTTTGAAGGAATCCCGATCAGCCTGATGGAATCGGCAGAGATTGACGGTTGTTCACATTTTAGGATCCTGTACAAAATCGTATTGCCGTTGTCAAAGGCTGCACTGGCATCCATAGGACTGATGTATGCGGTGGGTTATTGGAATGATTACACGAACTATAAGCTGTATATCACGAATTCAAATTTATATAACTTCCAGATGAAACTGCGGGCATTGATCATGGGAAGCGATCTTCCATCAGCGGTAGAAGGAGCAACGGAAAATACGGTGAAAAATGCAGCGGTTATTGTAGCAATTCTACCATTTATGATCATTTATCCATTCTGCCAGAAATATTTTGTACAGGGAGTAAATATCGGGGCTGTAAAAGAATAATAAGTAATAATTATAGAAAGCAAAAATGACATCAGCATACAACTGCCAGATGTCATTTTTTGCGAAATAAAATCTCAAGAAAATCTTAAGAATTTTCGGTGGACAAACATAGGACTTTAGGGATACAATGTATTTTAGAGTGCCGGTCGAGAGACCGGATAGAACAAACAGATGAAAGGAAGCATTCATGAAAAAGAAAGTACTTGCAGCAATTTTAATTGCAGTAGGCGTTCTGACCGGCTGTGGAAACAGTGAGCCGATCTCTTCTCCGATCCAGACCGTAGAAGCAGAGCCTATTGCTACCGATACCAAGGAGGTAGAGCAGCCTGCCACAACTGAGTCTTCCGCGGATGAAGTTGCACCGGAGCACTCCTATCGCAGCGAACTTACCAACGAGTGGATCGATGAGGATCTGAAGGATCAGCGTCCTATCGCGGTAATGGTAGATAACGAGAGAACCGCACTGCCTCATTTCGGCACCGCAGATGCAGATGTTGTATATGAGATCATGAACAGTACTCTGAACGACAGAATTACACGTTTCATGGTAGTCGTAAAGGACTGGGAGAAGATCGAGCAGCTGGGTAGTATTCGTAGTGCACGTCCTACCAACTTCATGCTGGCAGCTGAGTGGAACGCAGTTCTCTGCCATGATGGTGGCCCTTACTTCATCAATGACTGGGCAGCAAAAGATTATTCCGCTAACTTCAGTGGTGGTTTCGCCCGTTTCAACAATGGTAAGGCAACTGAGTTTACCGAGTATATTACTTATGATACCTATACCAACAGCCAGAAGGGCAAGACCTATGACGGTCTGAAGCAGCGTTTTGCAAATTCCAAGTATACCACTACTTACAATGATTACTATCAGGGACCTCACTTCAAATTTGCAGACGGAGAAGTTACCTTTGATGATAGAAGTGATGCTATCAGCGCTACTACCATTGAGCTTCCTTTCAAGCACAACGGTTCTACTCTGAAGTACAACGAAGAGACCGGAACCTATGATTACTATGAGTATGGTTCTGCACACAAGGATGCTGACAGCAATGCACAGCTCACTTTCGAGAACGTTATTCTGCAGGATACCACTTTTGCAGAACTGGGTGAAGGCTACCTGATCTACAATGCCATCGACTCCGGACGCTCCGGTTACTACATTACTCAGGGTAAGGCTATCGAAGTTACCTGGACCAAGTCTTCCGAGAATGCTATCACACATTACTATGATGCGAAGACCGGTGAGGAGATCCAGATCAATACCGGTAAGACCTATATCTCTCTGATCCCCAGCGATGGTTGGAGCAGCCTTGTAATCAAATAAGTCTGATCCTGACCGCAGAATTAAGAATAAGATCCCTTCCGCAGGCAGATGCCGTGGGAGGGATTTTTTTGCGTATACGATGAGCCAAGTACTGATTTGTGCCTGCACAAGAATCTGCATTGCCGTCTGGCGATGCGCCTTTCCATGATGTAAATAAAAAAGATAATAAAAAAGTGTTTTAATACATATAACCCTAAAATCTCCGTGGAAACCACTGAAAAATTGACGTATAATACGACTTAGATTTGGAAAGACATAGATAAGAACAACTTAGGAGTGATGGCGATGAAAACGGCTAAAAAAATATAATCCGGATCTGATATTGCACGGAAATCTGATCAGAGCGATCCTGTCTCTGGCAATTCCCGTAGTGATCAACAGCTTTTTGCAGACAATGTATAACCTGACGGATACTTATTGGCTGGGGAAGATCGGCACGGAGCAACTGGCGGCGATCAATCTTGTGACACCGATGCAGAATATTATTACGAATTTCGGCAGCGGCATCACTGTGGCCGGTGCAGTCCTCATTGCGCAGTATATCGGCGCTGGGGAAAAAAAGAGGATGCCAGATCCATGGCAAACCAGATTTTCGCCTGTGCCATGGGATTTGCGGTGGTCTGTGCTACGCTCTGTTTTCTGGGGACACCGGCGATTGTGAACTGGCTGGGAGCAGACGGAGGAACTGCGTATTATGCAAGAGTCTACCTGCGTGTAGTCATCTGGGATATGCCATTCTTATATATGGTCAACATTTTTTCCGCAGTACATCAGGCACAGGGAGATACGGTACGCCCTATGTTTCTGAATCTGGGTGGCATCACGCTGAATCTGTTCCTGGATCCGTTTTTCATGATCATTCTGAATCTGGGGACTGCAGGAGCGGCACTGGCAACATTGTTGGCAAAAGCGATTCCGGCCATAGTGGCTTTTGGACTTCTGTGCAGACAGGAAAATGATATCTGCCTGAACCGGAAATACATGCGTTTACAAAAGGAAAAACTGGGAATGATCCTTAAGATCGGTCTGCCTACCGCTATCGGCGGAAGTACCATGCAGCTGGGATTTCTGCTGATGAGTAAAAACGTGTTTGTCTACGGGACGGAAGCCATGGCGGCTTATGGCATCGGCAACAAAGTGAATGGACTGATCACGCTGCCCTCCAATGCCATCGGCTCGGCAACGGCCACCATCGTGGGGCAGAACATGGGAGCAAAGCAGTCGGACCGTGCAGAGAAGGGGTATCGTTTTTCCATGTGGATATCGGTTGTATTTTTGTTCATAGGTGGTATGATTTTATCAAGAGATATGATCTCCACGGCTATTGTCAGGATCTTCTCTAAGGATGCGGAAGTCGTGGGCATGGCAGCGGACTTTTTAAGTGTTATGGCATTCTGGTGCTTTACCAATGGCATATACAATACGACCTCCGGTTTGTTCCAGGGAACCGGCCATACGGAGGTGACCATGGCCATCGATGTGACCAGATTGTGGGTATTCCGTTTCCTGACACTGTGGTTCTGCGAGAGCGTCCTGCATATGGGCGTGCGCAGTGTCTGGTATTCCGTGGTGATCAGTAATGGCATTTCTGCGTTGATCCTGTATGTTTTGTACCGCGGTGGCATCTGGAAGAAGACCAGGATCAAGGTGGGAAAAGAGGAAGCCACTTAAGGAGTACTATGGAGAATAAGAAATCCCATAAGAAAAGTTTTCGAATTTATTTAAGCATCGTTGCAGTTCTTTTACTGCTTCAGGTCGTTGCCTGGAGCAGCAGAAGCCTCAGCGATGCTTATATTGATTATATTTTCCCAATCTGGGTCAATACCTACGGAAGGATTACAGGGTTGTTTCCCTTTTCCGTGGGCGAATGGATGATTGTGGCAGGGATTCTGGTGGTGCTTGCTGCGGTTGTGCTGGGATGCAGTTTGCTGATTTCGGCGTGCAGACATTCGGAAAAGTACTGCCGGGGAGTGAAGGGATATTTTGGTTTTTTTGCATGGACGTTGCTTGCCGTATTTGCCATTATGACGCTGAATTGTACCATGATCTATCATGGGTCTACATTTTCGGAGAAATATTTCGGTGAAGAGGAAGCGCAGGAGCAGACAACACAGGAACGAACGGAGGAACTGCTTCGGATCTACAATGATATCGTCCGGCACTGTAATGAGCTCAGTGAGGTCATGGAACGGGATGACAGTGGTGCCGTGGTGTACTCGGGTGGTGTGGACAGCCGGGGTAATGCGGTGGATATGGAGGATAAAGCCATCGATGTGATGCAGAGCCTGGGGAAAAGGTATGACCAGCTGGATGGTTATTATCCCCGGCCGAAGGCTATGTTTTTCTCGGATTTCATGTGTCAGATGTATATGTGTGGCTATTATTTCCCGTTTTCCATGGAGGCAAATTACAATGATGTCATGTACATCATGGAAAAACCGGCAACCATGTGTCATGAGCTGGCTCACATCCGGGGGTATATCTATGAGGATGAGGCGAATTTTATTGCATTTCTGGCCTGCGTAGAGTCGGATGACAGTACTTTTCAATATGCGGGTTACTTAAGTGTGCTGAATTATGTGGCAAACGATCTGTATAAGACTAGACTGGCGGATCCGGACAGCTATGCGGCGGCCAGAGAGGCGGTACATCCGTTACAGGTATTACAGCAGGTGCAGGAGGACAATATCTTTGTCACAGAAGAGCAATGGGAGAGAATCAACGGAAAAGCTGTGGTGAATACGGAGACGGTGGACAGTGTTTCAGATACCCTGACCAATGCTTCACTGAAATTGAATGGTGTTTCGGATGGCATGATCAGCTACAACCGGGTGGTGGAGCTTTTACTGCAATGGTACGGGGAAAAAGAGGAGTTTTAACCGTATCATTTGTAGGAGATAGAGGAATAATTGCAAAAATTTAAAATTTTTTTGATAAGGTACTTGACATTTGGACGAAATTTGTGTAGACTACGATTGTTGTGACGCAGAGCAGTCATGAAACAAGATTGCAAGTAGGATTAAGTCGCGGGCCCAGATAGCTCAGTTGGTAGAGCAGAGGACTGAAAATCCTCGTGTCACTGGTTCGATTCCGGTTCTGGGCATTTTCGCAGGACACCATTTCTTAAAATGGCCGCCCTGCTTCATATATAAACATGCGGGTGTAGTTCAATGGTAGAACACCAGCCTTCCAAGCTGGATACGTGGGTTCGATTCCCATCACCCGCTCTAAAAACCCTTGATTTTTCAAGGGTTTTTAATTTTCATGTTGCATCCATTCCAAAAAGGTACGTCGATTCTCTTTAGTATCCTTTTTATCAAACAAAAGTCTCCAGGCATTATATTTTTCATAATTAAAAACTTGTTCAAGGTGATTTAGCGGTTTGCCCGGTAATCAGCGCTGGTGTTGGTGCACTGGGCTGATTTTTTATTTCAATTTTTTCTTTTGCTCTCTCTCTAATTGCTGAATACTTTTTTCCGGTGTAGGCAAATCTTCCGGCATTGTGCCACCAAGATCTTTAATGGTGTCACGCACCTTTTTACCAACCTCAAAGTGGGTTTTATTCGCTTCCTGTTTGCCTTGAATATTTTCACGGCGGAGTTTTGCTTCCGTCTGAGTAGCACGGAAGAGGTTGGCAGCTAATTCTTCATATCCCATGTAATCGAGTATGTCTTGTGATTTCTTTAAGCCTTTACGCTCCTTTATATCGCTAGCCTTTAAACCACCATATAGTCCCATATATCCGTAATTTTGAAATATAGCATAATCCAGGGTAGTTTCAACACCAGCATCCTTGGCAGCAGCTACTAACATTTTATTATGCTCTTTCATTTCCTGCCGGATGGCGATACGTTTTTGATCTTCGGAAAGATTTTCATAATTTTCAATTAGTTCTTGCTGTCTGGTTTTTACTGCAAAGTAGGTTTGTCCAAGTGCAATAACCTTTTTTCGAGGATCACCATTTTGCACAATAAGATAACAAGCATATCGTGAAAGTTGAATATCTCCGATATCCTTACTGGTGGCACCAGCATTTACGATTTTGTTGACGTCAACAAAATGGTCAGATACCGCGTTATTACTACCTCGGCAGGCTTCTTTTGCCTTTTCAATAACCTTGCAAAAGTTTCTCCACTCAGTATATTCCAGAGCGATTTGTAAATCTCTGGCATACCAAAATTCTTGCCCGTATTTATTTACATGACGAATAGATTCAAATAGTGACTCGGTATAATTATTTTTCTCTTCGTCAGAAAGAGCTTTCGAGAGCACGCGGTCGTGCAAAGCATTTAACTGTTTTTCAAATTCTTGTTCGTTCATTACAATTCTCCTTTGTATGTAAAAAGAGCCCTGGAATACAATTCCAAGACTCTTTCGCGACCGGACACCAGTCATTCGCTAATTAGCGGAATAATACCATTATGTGCAAGCCTTGTCAAGTTATTCCTAAAATTTATATTTTTGAAAAATTGCACCGGTGCAACAACATCAGAGTTTCTCGAATACCATAGTAGCCTGGATCCGGTCTCCGCCGCCGAAGCCGGTACTATTGGCAGAAGCGGTGGTAATAGTGTGGTGCAGGCGGTATCTCTTTGCAGCCTGGGCGTTGATCACATCCTCGAGCTCCTTCAGATTCTTGGATGCAGTTCCGATAAGTTTCTCCTTAAGTGTCACTTGTAATACTACATACTGATTCATAGTGATTCCCATTTCTTTTGTGCGCCCCGATCTCGATCATCTCTTTTACAAACTGAATGTCCTCCGGCTTCACTTTCCGTGAGGCATCGAAGAGGACCTTGTATTCCGGATTCTCGAAGAGGAACTGAGCCATGTCACGGGCTTCTGGATTGAGATAATAGCTATCCGGAATAATTTCAGTAGATTCTTTTTTTCCAATAAGGTAATTCATGTCGACATTGAGTAAATCACCCATGAGGTGTTTCCTTCCAATTAAATTAGTAGAGCTGCACTACAATAATTGTAGAAAACATATGTTCCCGTGTCAAGAAAAAAAGCAGCATTTTTTGACCTGGAACAATTACATAAAACCCAAAATTAGGTTTGACTTTCAAGAGATCTTGTCTAAGCAGAATGATGCTTTGTTGATAAGTACGTGAAAGAGCTGTGTGCGGATGACCAATTATAACAAGGTGCCCCGGGAGACTGAATAAAATAGTGAATACCTCCGATATACATGATAGAACAGGTAGACCCGGAAACAGGAACGGAGGCGCTTATGCAGGTCGGTGGAGTCGGAAGCGGACATGACACATATTCTCATCAGGTAACATCATGTCTTCATGAATATGGGGCAAATACGGATACGGGCAGTATGGGGACTAAGTCCGGAGCTGCGCAGACGGCGCAGATGGCTACAGAAGCCTTGCAGGAGAATTCTAAGGGAAACCTGTTGTCCTGGGTACAGAATATTGGGAATAGTGGAAAACAGCTCTTACAGAAGATCTGGGGAGACAGCAAAGAATCCAATGATGCGATAAGTTCACAGAAGGATGGCAGCGGTAATCATATCGCGGGTCAGGAGACGCTTGTTACGGGAAATTCTGTGGGCGTGAAGACTACGTTGAACAGGGCGGCGGTGGAGACGGCGGCGACGCATACCTATTTCCAGCCGATAGAGACACGAGAGGCTGTGCCGACAACACCGTTGCAGAAAGTGCGTTATCAGGTACAGAAGGTAGCCAGAAAACTGATGGACCGACTGCCGGGACGATTCCTGGGATCCCATAGCGGAGATTTCCTGCAGACAAAGCAACAGCATACTAAAGAGGATCTGCGGAAGAGAAGCCAGTACAAAGAGGACGATCAGGAGATCGAATGCATTCTTACGGATGAAAGCTACCTGACAGATTCCTATAATCGAAAGGGAGAATACAGCCATCTTACTACGGATAAATAAGATGTGGTGGAATTTTTCGAAAAATTTCAAAAATTTTCTTGACAGTTTGGCATTCATCATGTAATATAGTCTTTGCTGTGAGACACACAGCAGACATTCATCAGATTGCGGATGAATGTCAACACAATTAATTTCATACCTTCAAGATACAGGTTTTGACCTGTACATTATGCGCGAGTGGCTCAGCGGTGGAGCACCTCCTTGCCAAGGAGGGGGTCGCGGGTTCGATCCCCGTCTCGCGCTTGAAAAAGAACGATACCGAATCGGTATCGTTCTTTTTTTTCGAGCCCTGCCAGGGCTCGAAGGTTCGATGTCTACGCTCCGCTCCGGTCAGCACTTCTTTCTAATAAATTCTGTGTTTCGCAATACCTGTGTCTGATCGTACAGTGGGTGACATAATATATCGGGGTTTGTATTTTTCTAAAATGATGAATGGGAAAGCCACTGGTGACTTTCCCATTCTATTTTCTATTCTACTATGATATGTAACATGCCATTTTCATCTTCTGTTACTATTGTTCCACCCAATTCACCATTTTCATACATTCTTAATAATATCCTGTTTTCAGCCATACGATATTCCTGATGGTTGGCTCCTGTGAATAGGGAACCATCAGGTAAGTAATCTCCTACGTGGAAGACTTCTCCATATCGTGGGGAGCCTTCTTTCATGTAAACGGCATAGCTTTCTTCGGAACCTGCTCCTTTGCCAGTGTCGTAAACCCAGCACCAACCTATAGTTCCATCTGCTCCTTGAGATTGTGCATATCCCGTCCACGGTTCGTAACCACCATATTCTTCTGTCACTTCATTAAATTCTTGTTTTCCAAGGGCAAAGGCGATGTCTCCATCTATGTTGGTTGCCTTGGGATCTACATCCTCCGGATTTACATCAGGATAAATGATGTTCTCGGCAATTTCATCCATTAAACTACCATCACCTGCTACATGATAATACATGAATGACATTGTCGTAAATAATCTGACCGCTTCACCTTTTGTAATTGCTGCATCCCAATCTTCTAAGTCTGATTCTGAAATTAACTCCATATTAGTAGCTATTTCAAATGCTTTATACATATCAGATGGAACTCCCTTACCAGGATCAGAGATTGCATCTGAAAAACTGATGTCTCCTGCATCGGATACGGTGGATATTACTACATCTTCAAGATAGATGTTGTTTTTAAAACCATGTTTATCCATATATGTCTGGTAGTCTTGGCTATAATAGTTTGCTAACAGATAAATGTACTCTCCTCTTGACATTGCTGACGTAAAAGTCTCTTCATTTAAACCAGTCGAAGTATTCACATAGGCATATTCATCCATTGGTGCGGCAAAATTGGTATATTGTGTTTCTCCTACTTTTGCTGTGAAGTCACTGTCTGTTTCTGGTGCCTGTGCTTCATTTACCTGAGTCATTGCTCTCATTATTAACGTCATTGCCTGTGCTCTTGAAAGGGGGACATCTTCATCAAACTGTCTTTCTTCTTGGTCTGGAAGCAATTCAAAGTAGGCATTGATAGTTGCATAGGGAGCATTCGCATAATCTGCATCTATATCTGCATAATATTCTATTGCCATTTCACCAAGCTCTAAAACAGACGACACTACCATCATATAGCCTCGAAAATATTGATTTTTTATTGCTAAAAGTAACGTGATATTCTGGTCTGGCCGTGTTGTTAATGGATTCGTATATAAGTTACCCTCTTTGTTGCCTGTGGTTCCTGTTACTTCTACATATTCCTCAAAGGCTGCTCTTAACTCCGGATGTGTTTCTAAACTTGAGAGTGGAATCCAGGGGAGTGACACCGTTTTTGATTCTTCTGTTTCTGTTTCCTCCGGCACTGTGGTTTCTGCCTGTGCGGATTCAACAGTAGCAGTGATGGATTCATTGCCGGATGTGGTTTCCTGCTTGCCACAGGAAGCAAAAGATAAAATACATAAGGTTATCAAGGTTAAAATAGTTGCTTTTTTCATAAATGCTCCCATCTGTTATTTTTTCATGAGTTAATGGTATTGTACCACAGAAGGGGGAATAACGCTATAACGTTTATTTTGTGTGGTGCACATGTCCGCGGGACCAGACTTTACTGGGCTGTGCCTTATAGGTGGGGCGGCGGAACAGGAGGCTTCGGAGAGCCGGGCCATTAAAAGGAAAGAGGGGCCAGAAGTAGCTGAAGCCCGCAAAGGTCGGGGTAGTCAAAATAGAGACTGTCACCAGTGTCAGACCGATAAGGAATCCCGGCAATCCCCAGAGCCCTGTTGTGACGACCAAAAGAATGCGGTAGATCCGCAGAGCATCAGCAAATTCGATACTGGAGAGGGACAGATTCGCCAGCATGGTGACAGCAGCATAGAAGAGGACTTCCGTGGAGGCCCAGTTAAGACTGACAGCAATGTCACCGATTAATAGTCCGCCGACAATGGACAGAGCACCGGAGACGCGGCTGGAGCTGAGTGCCGCTGAATACTTGAAAAGATCCAGCAGGAACTCTACCGCTAGCACATAGAAGAAGAGCCGGAAAGGGGACAGGTCACTGACGGGGGTAAGCTGTAGCTGTACCGTGAGTTCCGGGTAATAAGCAGCGAGAAGCAAAAAAAGACCGGAAGGAGTAGGAGACTGACCGGAATGCACAGGAAGCGTATCATGCGGAAATAAGTTCCGGTCAGAGGATTGTTGTAATAGTCCTCCGGACTCTGGGTAAACTGGAAGATCGTACCGGGAAGCAGCAGAACGGCAGGGGAGTTGTCCACGATGAGCAGAATATGCCCTTCGCACAGATAGCTGCAGGCCACATCGGGCCGTTCCGTCAGCTGGATACTGGGCAGAGGATTCCACCAGCGTTTTTTGATCAGGAGTTCTTCCAGACTTTTGCTGCCCATGGTCAGGGAAGTGATCTGTAATTGGGAAAGCTTTTTCTTTAAGGTATCTAATAATTCCTCATTGACCTGATCCGCCAGATAGACGATAGCTACATCCGTGCGGCTTTCTGCACCCAGAGAACAGATAGAGAATGTCAGTTTCGGAGAACGCACCCTCCGGCGGATCAGATTGGTATTGAACAACAGCGTCTCCACAAAACCGTCCCGGGCACCCCGGGTGATCCGTTCGGTGTCAGGTTCGGAAATGCTGCGGACAGGATAGGTACGGACATCGATGATCACGGCCTGTGCAAACCCTTCTACCAGAAGGACAGAGGGGCCACTGAGAATATTTTGCAGAATCGTATCTATAGAGGAAGTCAGTGACACCTGGGCATACCCCAGTTTGCTCTGCACATAGCGAGGGAGATCCCGGATTTCGGAATCCAGTGTATAGAGGGGGTCCTGCAAGTCGGAAAAAATTTGTTGAAGGATCTCCGTCTTACAAAAACCATTGACACCGATCCAGTAAGCCGGCGTATTTCCCAGCTTCAGGTCACGGGTGATCAGGTCAAAACTGTCATCCAGTGGCAGCAGAGCGTGGAAAAGTGCTGTATTTTTGGATAGATTTGTGGATAAGGAGCGTTGTACCATAGTGGGGAATCCTTTCTGATCACTTGCATAGACTGCCAAACAGGTATATGGTATTATTATTCAGATAGATTCCCCAAGTTTTTCGGAACTATACGGATCAGTGGTATAATTGACACAACCCCAGCAGGATCAACAATAAACCTGAGACGGGATCCGTATATTCCCCGATCTGCTGCAGGAAAGCAGACCTGCCCAGACGGCTTCCGAAAGCCAGAAATCCGAAGGAGCAGAAAAAGGTGGACACCGATGCCGGAAGGAAAGGAAGTCCCGTAATACTGGCAGAGAAACCGATGCCGATATTGTTCATGGAAAGGGCACAGCCCAGCGCCAGTATCTGCGACAGGGATAATTCCCGGTGCCCGGCAAATTTTTTCTTTTTCTGGCACAGATTATTATCCGGGGAAAAATTGCAGCGCCATCTGGAAAGCAGCCATTTTCCCACGTAGTAAAGACCGAAAAGGATCAGTACACTGCTTCCGATCCGGGTACCGATGCCGATGGGAAACAAGGGTAACAACAGGTTGCCAAGACCTATAGAGATCACAGTCCCGATCAGGGTGACTGTGCTGATCAGCAGATTATGTCTGGCAGGCAGAGGGACTTTCTGGAGGCCCAGAGCCATACCTACCAGAAGGGCATCCAGACTGGCTGAGATGCCGAAGAGCAGAGGGGGCAGAATAGACATAACATGCTCCGTAGAAAATATTCTTAATTTTACTATATTCCCCTGAAATTATTTTGTGAGGTTGTGGGGCAAAGGAACAAATGAGTATGGAAGTAAAGAGAAAACTGAGTGAATTCCTAAAAAGAGAGACGGTTCTGACCGTAGCGATCCTGCTGGCAATAGTGTCTGCGGTGATGATTCCGCCGGACAGAGAATATGCAGGATATATTGATTTCCGCACACTTTCGATCCTTTTCTGCCTGATGACGGTGATGGCAGGCTTGCAGAAACTGGGTGTTTTCCGTAATATTGCAAAAACGCTGTTGCGGCATACACAGAATACCATACAGTTGGCAGAGGTATTGGTACTTTTGTGTTTCATTTTCAGTATGATCATCACCAATGATGTGTCATTGATCACGTTTGTACCGTTTACCTTCATTGTGCTGCGGCTGACAGGCGAAGAAGCTGTGAAAAAACTGGCAGTACCTGTGATCGTTCTGCAGACGATAGCTGCCAATCTGGGAAGTATGCTGACGCCGATCGGAAATCCGCAGAATCTGTATTTATATGGGAAAACACAGATGTCCGCTGGAACATTTATACTTTTGATGCTGCCTTATTCTCTGGTGTCACTGCTTTTACTGATGATCTGTGTGGTAATTGTGGCAAAACGAAGCGGAATCGAAGTCCGGGGAGCAGAAGTTTTGCTGACAGAAGATGAGAAGCTGGAACAAAAGAAATATTTACTTCCGGCATATTTGCTGTTATTTGTGTTGTGTCTGCTGACTGTGGCTCATATGATTCCTTATCCGGTGACATTGGGAACTGTGGCATTGGCGGTTCTCCTTTTAGATCGTGGTACTCTTATAAAAGTGGATTATTCGCTTTTGCTGACGTTTGTGGGTTTCTTTATTTTTATAGGAAATATGGGAAGAATGCCTGCTTTCTGTGATTTCCTGCAGAAGATCATCGGAGGTAGAGAAGTGATGACAGCCGTGATTGCCAGTCAGGTGATCAGTAATGTTCCGGCGGCCCTGCTGTTATCCGGATTTACGGAAAATATAACGGCATTGATCATCGGTACGAATCTGGGAGGGCTGGGGACGCTGATCGCATCCATGGCCAGTCTGATCTCCTATAAACAGGTGGCCAGACAGATTCCGGGAGAGAAAAAGAAGTATTTTGGATGGTTTACCATAGCAAATATCGTTTTTTTAATGATATTGGTATTGGAAAACTGTCTGCTGTAACTATAGAAAGCAGTCTGTCTGCCGGGAAAGGCAGAAAAGATGGCAATAACTAAAAAATAATCTGGGAGGTATTCGTCATGACAGAAGATATGACAATCATTGCAGAAGAGGCTTATCTGGCGGCCAAGGAGATCTTGGAAAAGGCGAGGCTGGAGCAGGGAGAGTTGTTTGTGGTAGGCTGTTCTACCAGTGAGGTGGGAGGTGCTACTATCGGTACCTATTCCAGCCCGGAGCTGGCGGAGATGGTCTTCGGCGGTATTTACCAGGCCACGCAGGAAGCCGGGGTATATCTGGCTGCGCAGTGTTGTGAGCATCTGAACCGTGCACTGATTCTGGAAAAAGAGGCTGCGGTAAAATATGGTTATCCCATGGTAAATGTGGTACCTCAGCCTAAGGCAGGCGGATCTTTTGCGACGGCGGCGTATAAAGCCTTCGAGCATCCGGTGGCTGTGGAACATATTCAGGCGGCAGCAGGAATGGATATCGGGGATACGCTGATCGGAATGCATCTGAGAGATGTGGCAGTACCGGTGCGCCTCCGGTCCGGACAGATCGGAGACGCCCATGTGGTATGCGCCCGCACCAGACCGAAATTCATCGGTGGCGGCAGAGCGGTTTATGACGAAGAATTATTGTAAAGAAATGATATGTGGCTATTTCTGTGGCATTCCGCGGAAGTAGTCACGGATCCAGCGTCCGGATTCATTGAAATCATCGTCGGTCCAGTCGGAAAGTGCCGTGCTGGAAGCCTTGAAGACGCTGCTGCTTTCGTCTTTGTTGGCGAGATTCCAGCAACAGAAGCTGATCTGGTACTTGTTCAGCAGATCCAGCCATTTGGTAGTGGAAACAAAATCATTGGCACCATTGCCGGAGGCATCGCACATGCCAAATTCGCTGACAAATACCGGAAGCCCGTTCTGAACACAGGTCTCTAAGCGGTTCCGCAGGTCGTCTTTATGGGTGCCTGCGTAGAAATGCAGCGTATACATTACATTGCTGTCATCCAGCGGAGAAGCGGCAGCCTTGTCGATCTCCTGACTCCAGGTTGGTGTTCCCACGAGAATTACGGCATCCGGCTTCTGCGCCCGGATCACCGGGATGACTTCTTCTGCGTAAGACTTGATGCTGTCCCAGGAAGTACCGCCGTTGGGTTCATTGCAGATCTCATAGAGCACATTGTCGTTGTCGGCAAAAACTTCCGCCATTTCCCGGAAAAAGGCGATCGCCTCATCTTTGTTCTGGTTCGGATCACAGTCACTTAAAATATGCCAGTCCACGATCACATACATTCCCAGCTCCGTAGCGTAGGATACGCCATCTTTTACCAGCTGTTTCAGCTGTTCTTTGTCTCCACCGGCACAATAGCCGCCGTATTCCTCCGTATACATGGCGAGGCGGATACAGTTAGTATTCCAGTCGTCACGCAAGGTACGGAGGGAATCATAATTGATATACTGGGGGAACCAGGCAATACCGTGGGTGGACATACCGTAGAGCTGGACAGTGTTCCCGTCTGCATCGGTCAGCTTCCCGTTCTCCACATGGAGGGCACCGTGCTGTCCGAAGGGCGTGGATGCATCCACGGAGAGTGCTTCGGAAGATGGGGGTTCAGTTTCCGCAGGCTGGGCTTCGACTGTTTCGGGGACGGATGTCTGTTCGGGAGCGGTTGTGCTTTCGGAGATGGTCTCGGTGATGGCAGCGGAAGGTGCCTCAGAGGAGGTCGCTGTGGTTTCATTGGCTGCATCCTGTTTGCCACAGCCGGCCAGTGCGCAGGTACTCAGAGCCGCCAGAACGGCACAGCTCAGTGTTTTTCTGAAGATAGACATAGGAACCTCTTTTCTTAATGAAAATAATAAAAATATAAACAATGGGTTACTCTTTCAGAACTACAACAATACAAACACTTACAGGAAATATTATAGTTGCCCGGGTTACGGTTGGCAAGAAATGATTGCCCCCGAATAGGAGCTGTGATACAGTTAATGGGAACAGATTATAGAAATGGAGGAAATCCATGCTTCCACAGGTGTTTTTAGAGAGAATGCAGGGACTTTTGGGATCGGAATACGAGGAGTTCCTGGTAAGTTTTGACCATGAAAAATATCAGGCACTGCGTCTGAATCCCCTAAAACTGCGGACGGAGTCCGGACGGACAGATGACAGTACTGTCATAGAAGAAAAAATACAGCAGACCTTTCGTTTGCATCCGGTTCCCTGGGCGGACAACGGCTATTACTACACAAAAGAGGACCAGCCCGGAAAGCATCCCTGGCATGAAGCGGGCCTGTATTATATCCAGGAGCCCAGTGCCATGGCACCGGTGACACTACTGTCACCACAGCCCGGAGAGCGGATCCTCGATTTATGTGCTGCTCCCGGAGGGAAAAGTACCCAGATCGCATCAGCGATGGAGGGAGAAGGACTGCTTGTCACGAATGAGATCCACCCGACGAGGGCGAAAATACTCTCGGAGAACGTGGAGCGCATGGGCATCCGCAACGCCTGTGTATTGAATGAGACGCCGGAGCACCTGGCGGATATTTTCGAGGAATATTTTGACCGGATCCTGGTGGATGCACCCTGCTCCGGAGAGGGAATGTTCCGGAAGAATGAAGTGGCCTGTGAGGAATGGAGCCCGGAGAATGTACAGCTCTGTGCGGACAGACAGGACGGCATTCTAGAATGTGCCGCCCGGATGCTGGTACCCGGCGGCAGACTGGTGTATTCTACCTGCACCTTTGCACCTGCGGAGAATGAAGGCAGCATCAGCCGGTTTCTTGCAATGCATGAGGAATTCGAGATCGTTCCCATTGATAAAAAAGCACTGGGGATCCCGGAGGGCTGTGACGGCATTCCGGGTTGCGTGGAGAATCCCGCGCCGGGAATCGAAGGTACCTTGCGCCTGTGGCCTCATAAGCTGAAGGGAGAAGGTCATTACGCCGCGGTATTGCAGAAGAAGGGAAAGCTTCCGGAGGGGTATCAGCCGGTGTGCGCAACGGGAACAGAAAAAGGAATCCCCGCAAAGAACCTTGCGAAGGACTGGGCGGAATATTTTGCTTTTGCAAAAGAGACTTTTTCGGAGAAGCTGATGGGGGAAGCGGGATTGTGTACGGCGGGAGAAGGATTTCTGGCGTTCGGTGATAATCTGTACCGTATGCCGGAGAGAATGCCAGGGGTCAAGGGGCTGAAAGTGCTGCGTCCGGGACTGCACCTGGGAACCTTGAAAAAGAATCGTTTCGAACCGGCTCATGCGCTGGCACTGGCGCTGTGCCCGAAGGATGTGAAGCATGTATGGAATCTGTCCGTGGAGGAAGCGGCTGCTTATCTGAAGGGACAGACTTTTTCCGCGGAAGGCGAGAAAGGCTGGTATCTGATCTGCGTGGACGACATCAGCCTGGGCTGGGGAAAACTGGCCGGAGGCATCATGAAGAACCATTATCCCAAGGGGCTGCGAAAATGAGAACAGAGATATTATACGAAGACAACAGCATACTGGTGATCCGCAAACCGGCAGGGCTGGCGGTACAGTCTGCCCGGATCGGACAGGCAGATGTGGTCAGTGAATTGAAGTCCTATCTGGCGAAACAGGCAGGAGCCGGACAGGGAGAGCCTTATCTGGCGGTGATCCACAGGCTGGATCAGCCGGTGGAGGGTGTGCTGGTATTCGCCAAAGAGAAAAAGTCGGCAGCAGTTCTGACGAAACAATTGTCGGCGGGCACATTGAATAAACAGTATTATGCGGTACTCTGTGGATATCCTGATGCTTCGGAAGGGGAGCTTGTGGATTATCTACGGAAAGAGGGCAGCGTGGCAGTGGCAGTCACCGGCAGAGAGAAGAATTTTCCGGACGCAAAGATCGCAAAACTGCATTATAGCATTTTGGAGAAAATTAATCAGCCTATGCCGCTGGCACTGGCAGATGTCTGCATTGAGACCGGACGGTTCCACCAGATCCGCGTGCAGTTTGCCCATGCGGGATGGCCGTTGTTGGGAGATACCAAATACGGGAACACTACAGTCGCCGGAACGGCGGGGAGTCCGGCATATCGCGGCGTGGCACTTTGCGCATATTCTCTGGATTTTATCCATCCCGGCAACGGCAAAAAGATGTCATTCCGGGTGAAACCGCAGAATCCTGCATTTGAAAAATTTACGAAAATTCCTTCGGAGGATATTTTCGAAGGATAAAAAAGCCTGTCCGGCACACACTAATCCCAAAAAGGAAGTGTGCGGCATGGATTGGGGAGAATTTGGCAAAAAAATAATAGGAAAAAAGATGATAGTACTGCTTCTGGTAACGGGGGCAGTCTATTTTTTTCTGCAATATCTGACACCTCTGTCGGCACCGGTACTGTTGGCCATGCTGTTTGTCACAATTTTTGGGCCAATGATGAAGCGGATGAATCAGCGTCTGCATTTTCCCAGACCCCTCAGTGCCATAGTGCTTCTCATCGTGGCAACAGTGTTGCTGGTGGGGTTACTCTGGATTCTGGTGTCCTGGATGCTAGGCAGCCTGCCGGTATGGATCGGCAATTTGGAACTGCGGGAGCAGGAGTGGCTGGAAGCCGTCCGGGGGCTGTGTCGCAGCGTGGGAGAGATTATTGGTGTGGACACTGCGTATCTGGAAAATACGGTCAGTGGCAGATTACAGGAGGGGTTGGATTCACTGGAAGAAAATATTCTGCCGGGAATGCTTTCCCAGTCTATGCAGTATGTGCAGTGGTTCGCGGAGCTGGGAGGATTTCTGGTGACGTTTTTGATCGCTTCGGTGCTGTTGGCGAAAGACTATGACGGTATTATGAACCGTCTGTTGGATCAGGAGGCCTGTCATGTATTGTTGGAGGTGATCTGTGGCATCGTTCGCTACATCGCCACTTTTGTAAAGGCACAGGGAATCATCATGACGGCGATTGCCATGACAGCTGCGGCAACACTGGGAATCGCCGGAATAAAGCACGGCATTTTGTGGGGAATTCTTGCAGGGATTTTAGATGCTCTGCCTTTTATCGGAACGGGAGTGGTACTGGTTCCGCTGGGCATGTTTCAGATCCTGGATGGCAACTGGGGCCGGGCGCTGGTCTGTGGTGTATTGTATGTGGTCTGTATTTTCCTGCGGGAGATCATGGAGCCCCGGCTGATCGGCAGAAAAATAGGGGTATCCCCCATAGCAGTGCTGGTGTCGTTGTATGCCGGAATCCGGCTGTTTGGCGTCTGGGGGATCATCAAGGGGCCATTGGGATTTGTGCTCATCTATGAGACTTATCACAGCCTGGCCCGTATGTATGACCGGCAGCGGGAGCAGGGCCGGCGGGAATGAGAAAAGATTGACGAAAGAAGTGGCGAAAGCTATCATAAAAGTATTAGATGAAGCATGCTTTGGAGAGATGGACCTATGGCAAAAAATACAAAAGGAAAAAAAACAGTGGAATCAGTGGCGGAGACGTTGTGCAGCTTCAGCCGCTTCCTGTGTGATCTTGTGATCGGTATTTATCTGTTTGTGATATTGGCTGTACTGCCGTTGTACAACAGGGGCTATGCCCAGATCGGAACAGACAAGGAGAATTTTTTTATTAAGACTATGACTTATGTGGGGAAATGTCTGCTTCCGGTATTTGTGTTGTGGCTGATCCTTCGCCTCATTGTGGCAAAGCAGAAACAGGAGCTTCCGGAATTTCGGACTATTCCGAAAAGAATCTGGCAGGCTTTGAACACCACGGATAAATTTGCTGCTCTATACGGGATTGCCGTGGTAATGTCCTATGTGTTTACCCGGTATCGGGAGGAGGCACTGTGGGGGACGGCATCCTGGCGGATGGGGATGTGGACCCAGCTGGGAGCGGTCATTGTATATTTTATGATCTCACGGATGTGGCAGAGAAACGGCTGGATCGTGATCCTGACATTGCCGGTGTCGACCATTGTTTTTTTCCTCGGATATATGAATAAATTCGGGCTGTGCCTTGTAGATAAGGAGATCATCAATTCCTCCTTTATTTCTACCGTGGGAAATATTAACTGGTATTGCGGTTATCTGGTGACGGTGCTGTTCGGTGGAGTTTATCTGTTATGGTGGATGGGATCGGAGATCACTTGGAAGAGAGCGCTGCTGATGGGGTATGTGACGATTGGTTTTGCTTCTCTGGTAACCCAGGGCAGCAGCAGTGGTGTTGTAACTTTAGCCGTAATGCTGTTTGTATTGTTTGGCATGTCTGTGAAAGATGGCAGAAAAATGGAATGCTTCTGGCAGGAAATGACATTGTTATCGGTGGCATGTCTGATCACATATATTCTGCGGAGCTGCAATGTGCTTTCGCAGGAACTGCCAATGGAAAAAGTGACGGATATCCTGACGTTTTCCGCAATGAGTGTAATTATGACGATCGTGTCAGTAGTGGTACTGTGGCTGGTACATATCAGCAATAATAGAAATCAATACTGTGGGAAACTTTTTTGGGGCATCTATCGGATATTGTGCGTAGCACTGCCGGTTGTGAGCGTGGCATTATTAGCGTTTATCCTGGCGAATACGCTGTTGGGCGGAAAACTGACGTCCTTTCTGACGGAGACAGCAGGTGACGGGGGTAGCAACTGGCTGGTGTTCAGCGCGGCCTGGGGCAGCAACAGGGGAGCCACCTGGTCGACGGGAGCCAGATGCTTCTGGGAAGCAGATCTGTTACATAAGATTTTCGGCGTAGGGCCGGATTGCATGTATGCGTTTCTGTCGAATGAGGCCAGCCCGGAGTTGCAAAATATGGTGTATGATTTCTTCTATGGAAACCGCCTCACTAATGCACATAATGAATGGCTGACGATCCTGGTGGATATAGGAGTGCTGGGGCTGGTCAGTTATGCGGGAATGATGATCTCAGTAATCCGTAATTTCCTGCATGCCGGGAAAAAGTCGATGCTGGTGGGAGCCTGCGGGTTCTGTGTGCTGGCCTATACGGTGAACAATATGTTCAGCTTCCAGCAGGTGATGAATATTTCAACGGTGTTTGTGATTATGGGGATTGGAGAGAATTTGCGGCGTTCAGCCCGTGATTGAACTAGTGAAAGTTAATTTGAGGTCTCCGCTCCGCTCGGTCCAGGCCGAGGTCCCCCGGACCTCGTGGGGTCTCCGCTCCGCTTCGGTCGGTCCAGGCCGAGGTCCCCTGGACCTCGTGGGTCTTCGCTCCGCTCCGGTCGGTCCAGGCCGAGGTCCCCCGGACCTCGTGGACCCTCTGCGCCCGAACGGTGTGTCCGAACCAGTTAGAGGTCGCAAGTTTGAATAGTTGCAAGAACAAAAATACTCCCTCACACATGTGTGAGGGAGTATTTTTAGTCGTCGCGACAAGATTCGAACTTGCGACCTCTGCGTCCCGAACGCAGCGCTCTACCAAACTGAGCCACGCGACGATGTGAACATTAATTGCGTCAACATTAAAATAATAAATAAAAACCCATTGATTGTCAAGCAAAAAACGAATATGATAGAAGAAAAAGTTGCAAAAACGATAAAATCACGAAATCAAGAGAGGAAATTCTATGTATAATACAATCGTTACATTGAAAAAAGGAGAGGGCAGAACTCTGAAAGCCGGGGGGATGTGGGTCTTTGACAATGAGATCGCATCCATTATGGGAGATTTTGAGAATGGTGATATTATAGCTATCCATGATTTTGACGGCTACTTCATGGGATACGGTTATATCAATACCAATTCCAAGATCACGCTTCGTCTGCTGGCGCGCAGGAAGGATACGGTGATCGATGAGGCATTTTTTGAGCAGAGGGTACGGGATGCCTGGAATTACCGCAAGGAGACTATTGATACCTCCAGCTGTCGTCTGATCTTCGGAGAAGCGGATTTCCTGCCGGGTATTGTCATTGATAAATTCTCGGATGTACTGGTAGTGGAATCTCTGGCATTGGGAATCGATAAGTGGAAGCTTGTGATCATTGATGCTTTGAAGAAAGTACTGGCGGAGGATGGCATTACCATCCGCGGTGTCTACGAGCGGAGCGATGCCAAGGTACGCTTACAGGAGGGTATGGAGCGTTATAAAGGCTTCATCGGCGAACCGTTTGACACGAAAGTAGAGATCGTGGAGAACGGTGTGCATTACATGGTGGATGTAGAGGACGGACAGAAGACCGGATTTTTCCTGGATCAGAAGAATAACCGTGCCGCCATTCATCGTTTCTGTAAGGATAAAAAGGTGCTGGACTGCTTCACCCATACCGGCTCCTTTGCTTTGAACGCGGGAATCGCCGGAGCGAAGAGTGTTCTGGGTGTGGATGCTTCCCAACTGGCTGTGGATCAGGCAACAGAAAATGCGAAGCTGAACGGACTGGAAAATACGGTAAGCTTCCGATGTGCAGATGTCTTCGAGTTATTGCCGGAGCTGGAAGCGCAGGGCGAGAAATATGATGTGGTGATCCTGGATCCGCCCGCTTTTACCAAGTCCCGCAATTCCATCAAAAATGCTGTAAAAGGATATCGTGAGATCAATCTTAGGGGCTTAAAGCTGGTGAAGGACGGAGGATTCCTGGTAACGTGTTCCTGCTCTCATTTTATGGATCCTGAGCTTTTCGCCAAAACAATCCGGGAGGCTTCTCATGGTGCGCATAAGCGTCTCCGCCAGGTAGAATTCAAGACACAGGGCCCGGATCATCCAATCCTGTGGGCAGCGGACGAGAGTTATTACCTCAAGTTCTACATTTTTCAGGTGGTGGATGAAAAGTAAGTGGCTGAAAGTGGCGGAAATGCTTGATTTACAAGGGCTCGAACGTGTTTGGTGATAAGCTTGCAAACTATGTTCGCTCTTCATAATACGGAAATTTGTAGTATAGATGTAGCGTTTTGTGGTATACTATAGAAGAACAAATACCTTTCTGCGAAAGGGAAAGGAGAAAGGATACGCGTATGACAGTTGATAGAAGAGTAAGCAGTATTGAATCCAGTTTCAAAATGGAAGGCATGCCATTTGATGCAGAATGTCGTCAAAGAGTAAGAAATGTCTTAGTCAAGAAGGTTTCTGCGGCAGATGCAATTTCAGAATTAAATAAGAAATACAGAGTATCCAAGAAGCAGGTTGAAGGATCAAGAGTATGATTATTTCTATGAGGATGAACAGGATGCCAAGTACTGTTATCCGGGCACAAATGTATTAAAGAATAAACTGGATATAAGAGATTTAGATACATTGCACGAGGCTGAAAGAGACTATTCGGCAGTACGCCAGGCAGAACTTGTAGGTCAAGGCGTTACTGGAGATTTCTCTTTTAAGCATCTTTGTTCTATACATAGGCATTTATTCAGTGATGTATACTCTTGGGCGGGCAAGACGAGAACGGTTGATATTTCCAAAGGAACCGTTTTCTGTTTGGTGCAGTTTATCGAAAGCCAGTTTGATGATTTGTATCGTAAGCTGAAAAAGGAAAATTTCTTAGCTGACATAACCGATAAGGAAGAAATGAGCGGGAGACTAGCCTATTATCTGGGTGAGATTAATATGATCCATCCGTTTAGAGAAGGTAATGGAAGGACTCAGAGGATATACATTGAGCAGTTATGCTTGAACAATGGTAGATTTGAAATTGATTTTACCGATGTTTCAAAAGAAGAGATGATAGCCGCCAGTGTCAGATCGGCAAATGCCAGCAACGATATGCTGGAAAAATTGATTAGTAGTTGTCTTGTTGAAAAATAGTTTTAGAGAAGAATGTACGTTCCGCTTTAAGTGTAAAAACTGATCTTTGAACTGACCATAGGCTAACGATAGACTAACAGCGTACTAACGAGGAACTAACAAATTTACGTATAAAACTAGTAAAAAACTAATATATAGTCACTTTTATTTTTATTGTGGTTGTAGTAAGATTATCATGGCAATCGAAACAGAGATGTTCCGGTTGCTTTTTTTATGCCATGGAAAGGGGGGATTTGATGGAATAAGCTATACAACAACATAAGTGATAGCCAATACATACGTATGTACTGTAAACGCTCCATAGCGAATACCTTGACAACTATAAGCCGCTTTTGCGGCCTGCTGTAAATTCTATTTTCGAATGTTTTCCGGAAGCGCTGGTGACCAGGGGAGCAACTCTTCCAAAAAAGCTGCGATCTGTGTCTTCCATGTGTTCTGGGATCACGGTCAGCAAATGTTCAAAGTACTCGTACGGTTTCAGATTGTTGGCCTTTGCTGTCTCTGCGATACTGTAGATCACAGCGGATGTCTTGGCTCCGTTTATGGTATCAATGACTTCCCAGTTCTTCTTTCCGATGCAGAAGCCACGGATGGCACGTTCCGAAGCATTATTATCCATCGGAACATCTCCATCATTCAGAAATACCCGGAGATATTTTTCCTGATTCAGAAGGTAGGTAAAGGCAGCTTTCAGTTTTCCTTTTACCACGATCTGATCTTTTTTCTGTTTCAGGTACGCGAACAAAGCATCTACCAGTGGCCGGATGACCACCTGACGCTGCGCAAGTCTTTCTTTCGAAGAGAGATCTTTTAGTTTTCCCTCTTCCCGGTAGATTGCCTGGATCTGCTTCATGACCAGATATGCGACGGATTCCTTTTTTCCTTCCGCCGGTATGGTGGCAAGGACTTCCTCGAACTTCCGGCGTCCATGCACCCAGCAGCCTGCGATCGTCAGGTCTTCCTTCTCCTTTTCCAGAGTGTGATAGACCTGATAGCCATCCGTAACACAGATGCCGGAAAAATCCTTCAGAAACTCCCGGGGATGGGAAGCATTTCTGGTCCGTTGGTACTCATACAGGACGATCTGTTTTTCCGGATACATATATCCGGAACGGTAGACCCACATATAACTTTTGGATCCTGCCGGACGGCCGTCATGGTTTACGAGCACCGGTGTCTCATCTGCCTGGATGACATGGTAATCATACAGTTTCCGGTGGAGATAATCGTAAAGAACAGAAAGGTATTCCTCTCCGAGGCGGATCATCCAGTTTGCCATGTTCTGTCGGGTGATGGCTAATCCATAGCGCCTGAATTCCTGTTCCAGGCGGTAAAGCGGAATGGCATTGACATATTTGCCGTTTATAATGGCTGCCGCAAGCGTCGGGGAGACGGTACTTCCATGGAGCAACCCTCTGGGATGTTTTGCCTTTACCATGTGTCCGTCCTTTTTGTCGGAATAGACTCCGATATGGTGTTCCTCTACTTCCACCTTTGCAGGAACAAAACGGTATCTCCGGGATATGGCATCCGGAAGCTGTTTCCAGCCGTTTTTACCAAACTCTGCAGTGAGTTCTTCCTCTGTCATGTAATGGTCGACCCGTTCTATGGGAAGACCTGACATATCCTGTTCCTTTTTGCCTTTTTTCTTTACCGGGTGGAGAGTGGGAACCTCCAGTTGTTCCGGTTCCGGGGCATCCAGGTTACAGACGGCCTCTGCCTCATTGAAGAAGACGATAGTTCCATCCACTTCCATGAAGCTGATCTGGCTGGCATCTTCCATTTTTCGGAGGAACGTCCAAAACGGTTTCTTGTTTGCCAGAACCATCTGCTCCATCATAAGCTGCATCTTTTCATTGAGGGAACGGACCTCGGCGGTCAGGGTCTCCTGCTGCTCCTGCTGGTTCAGAAACATCTGGATCAGAAGGGACTTGTCAACGGTATTCAGTTGTTCTTCTGTGTATCTGACTGCCATAGTGAAGCTCCTTTTCTTACTGGGTCCATTATAGCAGATACGATACATTTCCGCCAGCCGGCGGCTGTTTTCCTTTCGTCATTATGACGGTGGATAACAGTACTGAAAACCTGAGAGTTCACTGCTTCCTTTCAGATTTTCAGTACTGTTATCCACAAACGCCCTGCCTTCCCAGCCGTATGGAGGGCGGGTCAGAACCATTGTGGATAAACAGCAGACAGTAAATCCGCAGGGATAAACCTGTCCACAAAAAATTTCTGCGAAATGCACAAAACTTAATAAAGTTTCTTCGGGTCCCCTGTCTGCTCTATAGGGTGTCTGGCAACAATCTCCAGTCCCTGCATGAGCATTGCGTACTGATCCGGAGTGATCGACAGTGCTTCTTCGCTGTTTCTCGGCCAGTTAAAAGCTCCGGTATCCAGCCGTTTGTATAATAACAGGAATCCATCTCCCTCCCACAGGAGTCCCTTGATACGGTCTGTTCTCTTGCCACAGAACAGAAACAGCGTATTTCTGTCATAGGGATCAGATGAAAAACGGAAGCGTATAATGTTGGCCAGTCCTTCCATGCCTCTGCGCAGATCCGTGTATCCGGTGGCAACATATATTTTGTGGAATCCGGAAGCATCATTCAGCATGGCTGGCTGCTCCTATAAGGTTTCTGAGGAACTCCAGTGAAGCGTCATTATAGATGTCTATGGCAATTCCGTTTTTCGTATGGAGTGCTGCAGCCACAGAGGAATGTGTATAGGAGACTTTAGCCGGTATACTTTCTACAGGTGCTTTGAGTTCCACGAAGGACGGGGACGGATCACAAAGTTTCAGACAGGCCGCCCGGACTCGGCGCAGGCGATAGTAATAATTTGCCTTTGTTATGCCGTGTTCCCGGCACCAGGCATCGACTTTCATATCAGAGGGACGATTCTGGCAGTCCCTAATTTGGTCGGCCCACTGTTGTAGCCTGATCTGTTCTGCAACTAAACTGGTTTGAGTGTTCATAGTCTGACCTCCTGACGCTGGTCAAAAAAGTTAAGTACTAAACTTTTTTGACTGTGTATAGTGTGAGACTATTATTGCAGATGAGCGCGGAGGGTAAAAGGTACTTGCTATGGAGCGTTTACTATGTACTGGCGTACACGAGCAGAACTGTCTGGCATTCGGTATTCCGGGGATACAGCATGAATTATTTAAGGATTCATGATATGTACAAAAGTTGTTGAAGTAAAGGTGTAGTATGAGACTTTTTATGATTATTGATTTATATGTGGGCTACAAGGAAGCATGTTGCTATGGTGTAGAAAAGGTGGAAAATAGTACAATTATTGTAATGGAGAGTGAAGTATGATATTTTATAAGAAATCAATAAATCGTAATTTGCACAATTCTTGAACTCAACAAAAACTGCCATCAGTGTTGTTCCGTTGCCCGTTCTTTGCTGGTAGAATAAAACCATCAAATGAAGGAGGCAACAAGCCATGAATACAGATAAAATCTATGCAGAACAACTCGCAAACGAATATGCACTCAAGGACACCTCCAAGGTGGTCGCTCTTCGCAAGCTGGATGCAAAAGCCAAGCTTCCCGCAACCGTTTTTACCTATACCTTCGGCATTATCACTGCGCTGGTAGCCGGTGTTGGAATGTGCCTTTCCATGAAGGTCATCGGCAGCGGTAGCACCACTATGTTTGTCCTCGGCGTGATTGTCGGCATTATCGGGCTGATGGGTATGGGCGTTAATTACCCCATCTACAAAAAATTGCTGGCACAGGGCAAGCAGAAATACGCTTTTGAAATCATGGAACTGGCAAAAGAAATCAGCGAGATGTAAACAACAACACGAAAGAAGGTGAGAACGATTGAATAGATCGGAAAGCAGATATTTTGCTACCGCAGCCAGAATGGACGAAGCCTTTCTGACCCTTCTGGCAAAAAAGGATTTTGAGTATATTACAATCAAAGAAATCTGTGAAGTAGCAGGGGTCAATCGTTCCACCTTCTATCTGCATTATGAAACGATGTCAGACCTGCTCTCGGAGAGTGTCGGTCGTATGAACAAGCAATTTCTTGCTTCTATGGAGAAAGATTCGGATGCCTTTTCTACAAAGCTGCGGAATTGCCCGAGGGATGAATTATATCTAATTACGCCGGATTATTTAACACCTTACCTCAGCTACATTAAGAATAACAAGCGACTGTTCCGCACAGCAACAGAAAATGCGGCGGTGTTGGGGATGGATAAAAGCTATGATAGGATGTTCCGTCATGTGTTTACGCCGATTCTCGACCGCTACGGTGTACTACAGCAAGATCGACCTTATATCATGGCCTTGAAAGTTGAATTGTTTTTTAAACATCGTTATCGGTTCATTCATAGGAGTTTTCATTGGGTTCGGAATTTATAAGTTTTGGCATTTTAAAACCTATTCAAATCTATATGACATGCAGTCTGCACCGTGGTACACAGAGTTACTGTTGGATGGTGCCATGGTGGTTGTTGTGGTGGTCGTATGTATTGTCCTAAAGCTGGTTATTTGGAGAAAATTAAAGCCATAACTTCCCGTTTATTAGGAAGTCGCAGAGAACGAAAAATCAGAATTTATAGGAGGTGAATCTGCATGAAATGTCCATATTGTGGTGATGAAATGATTAGAGGATACCTAATGAGTTCACGAGACATTACTTTTGCAGTTGATAATCTGACAAAAGTTTTTCGTATTAAAAAATCGGACGATCTGGAATTGAGTAAAGGTTCAGGAGGAATCCCTCATTGTGAGGCTTATCGTTGTAGTAGTTGTAAGAAGATTTTGATTGATTATGCAAATAGATAAATCGATATATGCTCAAGGGGGTGGATTACATGAAAAAAATTATACCTTGGATGTTAGCGACAGCAGTAATTATGTTGGTGTTTCCATGGCTTGCGGTTACATTCATAAAAGGTGATGGCGGCATGGCAGTTTGCTTCATTCTGTTTTTTGCAGTGAATCCTATTTATGCAATTTGTTCCGGAGCATACGCTGGCAAGGACATAAAAATATTTTGGCCACTACCAATTATTACAGCACTATTCTTTTTGCTTGGGACATGGCTGTTCTTTAGTATTGGAGAAAAAGCATTTATTTTATATGCGTTTGGATATTTGCTCTTAGGAATTGTAGCAGAGTTAATTTCCATGTTTGTAAAGAAAAAGATTTTAAGAGGTTAAACAAATCGAAGTTTGTGGAGGGTGAAGTTATGGGATTACTTGATAGGTTAAAACTGAATAAAACCAAAGATTTCTTTGAATGGTTAGATTTGATTTTGAAGAATGAATTGAATAGTGAAATAAAAGCAATTAACTTTAATTTATATGAAGATACAGATAATAAATGGTCTGTTGAATTGGTCGGCACATTTTCATTCGATAAGGATAATGATGATTGGGCTTGTGATGAAGTCTTTACTACAAGAGATCAACCTTTCGTGATAGAGTGTGAAAGTGATTGGGAATTAGTGGAAACTTTTTTTATTAGTTTAGTGAATGAATACCTTTCTTCTGGAAAATATGCTGGAAAATTAAAAGAATATCAAGCAATAGGCATTGGATTTGTTGACGGAGATTTACAGATTTTATATGCAAGATAATGTCTGTTTGTAAGCAATAAAAATTCCATTTGTATATGAGATTAACAGATAATGAAAAATAGTGTAAACTAGTGAAATAATAATGGAATCCCAAAATAATAATGAAACCCGGATCTAAAGCGTTAAATTTCACTATACGGGAGGTGTTATTTATGAAAATTGTAATAATCAATGGCAGTGCCAGAAAAGGAAATGTTTTAACGGCGATTGATGCGTTTCAGAAGGGAGCAGCTGCAGGGAATGATATAGAAATCATTCAACCGGATCAGTTACATATAGCTCCGTGCAAAGGATGTGGTGCTTGTCAATGCTATAAAGGCTGTGTAGATAAGGATGACACAAATGCCACAATCGATCAGATCGTATCGGCAGATATGATAGTATTTGCCACACCGGTATATTGGTGGGGAATGTCTGCCCAGTTAAAGCAGGTTATAGATAAATGTTATTGCCGCGGAATGCAGTTGAAAGGGAAAAAAGACAGGACTGATCGTTGTAGGAGGTTCTCCCGTAGATAATATACAGTATGAACTGATCAGAAAGCAGTTTGATTGTATGGCAGATTATTTGTCGTGGGATATGCTTTTTCAAAAATCATATTATGCAACGGCAAGGGATGATCTGCAGAAAAATATGGAAGCGCTGGAAGAATTGGAGAATATAGGAAGTTGTTAAGTTAATCGTGCCATAAGGGGGCAAAATGAATTACTTATTAGAAATCGTTATTTTTAATGTCGTCATTTTTACAATTAGCGGCATCATTATGGCAAAGAAGGGGAAGCTTGGCATGATACAGGAATACCCAAAGGCGATACAGGACCGATGCAGAGAGCTTGGATTGATTCAGGAAAGCTCCGCGAAACTTACAAAGAAAGCAACGATAGGAAAACTGGGACTTTTTATCGGATACATATTTTTGCAGACGGTATTGGCGTACTATATCGGCGGTGCACGCACGTTCTTTGAAGGATGGTTTCACGGATATATTATGTGGGTAGCTGAGATCTGGTTTGATGCGTTAGTAGTGGATTGTCTGTGGTTTTGCCATAGTAAGAAGATGATAATTCCGGGAACTGAGGATTTGGTGGATGCTTACCATGATTATTGGCATCATATTAAATATGCAGTGATAGGAATGTTCAGCCAGGCGGTGATTGCTTTGCCGGTAGGACTTTTGGTGATGTGGCAATGATTATTCAGACAGGGATGAGAACAGATATTCCGGCATTTTATTCGGAATGGCTGATGAACAGAATACAGGAAGGCTTTGTGTTAGTGAGGAATCCCTATAATCCTACACAGGTAACAAAGTACAGTCTCTCGCCTGAGGTTGTGGATCTGATTGCATTTTGCACGAAGAATCCGGCGCCAATGCTTCCTTTTATGGAGCAATTAACACCGTATGGGCAGTACTGGTTTGTCACGATCACGCCATATGGACGAGACATTGAGCCAAATGTTCCGGATACGGGAACGGTAATGGATCACTTTAAAATATTATCGGATATCGTAGGCGTGGACAGCATCGGTTGGCGATATGATCCAATCCTGGTAGATGCCACGCATACGGTAGAATGGCATATATCTGAGTTTGAAAAAATGGCGGCGGTACTGCATGGGTATACCGAAACCTGTGTAATCAGCTTTATAGATATTTATAAAAAAGTGGAACGGAATTTCCCGGAAGCGAAAGCGGTAAGCCGTCGGGATAGAATTACAATCGGTAAGGCATTGATAGAGATTGCTACAAAATACGGAATGACGGTAAGACCTTGTGCTGAGGGTAATGATCTGGCCGCGTATGGTGCGGATTGCTCCGGATGTATGACGGTGGCTACTTTTGAAAAGGCACTTCATAACAGATTAGAGATTCCGAAGAGAAAGATCAATCAAAGGAACGGTGCCTGCGCCTGCGTGCTTGGCGTGGACATAGGCGCATATGATACATGTGGACATTTATGCAAATATTGTTATGCCAATGCAGATGTAAACTTAGTGAAAGAAAACAGGAAAAAACATAATCCCAAATCTCCGTTTCTGATCGGTGAAAGTATGTCGGGAGATGTTATACATGAAGCGGAGCAGAAGAACTGGATTGACAGACAGCTTCGGTTTGATTTTTTCTAATTAGAAGGTATCACAGAAATCAACAAATCGGAAGTTTACAGCGAGGTGAAAGAGGTTGAATTATGTAGAATGTAGGTGTTGATATTTCTCATAAAATGCTCGAGGTAGCCAAAGAAAAACACATTTTCCACAGGTTGAATATAAATGCTGTGCTATAGAAGATGTGGAATTCCCAGAGGAGAGTTTTGATGTAATATTAAGTTCACTTGCGTTTCACTATGTAGCAGATTATGAGATTTTAGTAAAAAAGATATATAGAATACTGAAGTCTGGTGGTAAGCTAGTTTTTACGGTTGAACATCCTGTTTTTACTGCCTATGGAACACAAGACTGGTATTATAACGAAAAAGGAGAAATACTGCATTTTCCAGTGGATAATTATTATTATGAGGGCAAACGGACAGCTGTGTTTTTGGGAGAAAAGGTTACAAAATATCATAGAACACTGACCACATATCTAAATACACTGCTTTCAAATGGTTTTATAATAAATCATATTGTGGAGCCGCAGCCGCCGGAAAACATGATGGATATTCCGGGGATGCAGGATGAAATGCGCCGTCCCATGATGCTGATTGTATCGGCGAACAAAAAAGTGGATAGATAGAACTAAAACACCTATAAGGTATAAATGGAGGTAATTTATGTTTAAAGAAAAAATTATTATAGAGATGAAAGAAGTATTCAAAGAAATTCCTTTTGGCATAGAGCATACTCTTAAAGTTTTGAAAAATGCAGAAGATATAATGAACGGAGAAAATATCGGAGAGGAAGAAAAAGAATTCATCAGTATTATTGCTATACTACATGATATTGGTGCGGTTGAATCAAGAAAAAAGGAAGGACCAGCAGTAGCGAAAGAAATATTAAAAAAGGTAGGCTATAACAAAAATATTGATAGAATATGCTTTATAATAGGCAACCATCATACTCCATCTAAAATTGATGGACTTGATTTTCAAATACAAGCATAGTGGCTAGATAGGCTACCGGATGAGGACATACCGGAGAAGCAAAAAGTAATACAATTATGTAATGACATGGCAATCCACCAAATGCAGAATATAATGGAAATCGAGTGAAAAGATTGCATAAGTATTGCCTGTCTTGTTATTATATTTGTATACGGAATTATAATGAAAGGGTCGCCATTACAGCTTATACTTATATTTCTGCCAGTTATTTACGCTATGCTTTCAACCAGAGAGTGATTAAGAAACAATAAAATTAAAACAGCAGGATTGCAAAGCGTGATATACTCAGCAATCCTGCTAC